>ENA-OWPI01000143-OWPI01000143.1-marine-metagenome-genome-assembly--contig:-NODE-143-length-105340-cov-10.225388_pt1 | contig 105340 bp, 82 predicted proteins | sample MGYA00238138_ERZ651775 | MGnify/ENA primary metagenome ERZ651775 (study PRJEB26906, sample SAMN06265043) | marine metagenome | isolation source: Helgoland LTER site | place: Germany:Helgoland, sampling... | reverse complement strand
TGTGCTGAGACAGTTAATGTAGCAAATAGTGAAAATAGTACGAGTGTGATTTTTTTCATAAGTAGCTAATTTAGAGGTTGAAATTACAACAAAAAACCCAAACTTTGTGTGTGTGTGTGTGTGTGAAAAGGAAGAAGGATGGTTATAACAATCGCTAAAAAATCATATCTTGCTGTGCAAGAAACGCTTTTTAGCGTAAACGTTAATGCAGAAAACAAAATAATCGAGTGAATAAAACAATATTTGAAATCACCAAAATGGACTGTCCGTCAGAGGAAAATCTGATTCGAATGAAATTGGACGGAATTTCAAGTATTGCAAATTTGGACTTTGACATTCCAGGCCGAAAATTGACCGTTGTTCATAGTGGTGAAATCGACCAAATTGAAAAGTCTGTTATCGAACTGAATTTAGGTGGAAAGAAAATATCGACTGAACAGACCGATCAAACGGACTTTGAAGAAAACGAGAACCAAAAAAAGCTTCTTTGGTCTGTACTTGTAATCAATTTTGCTTTTTTCATAATCGAAATGACAACAGGTCTGTTTTCAAAATCTCTGGGACTTGTTGCCGATAGTTTGGATATGCTTGCAGACAGTTTCGTTTATGGAATTAGTATGTTTGCAGTTGGCGGAACGCTGATAAAGAAAAAACGGATTGCAAAGCTTGCAGGATATTTTCAAATCACACTTGCGATTATCGGATTTGTAGAAGTTTTAAGAAGGTTTATTGGAGACGAGAAACTTCCTGATTTTTCAACCATGATAATCGTTTCGATTTTTGCACTGATTGCAAATGGAATTTGTCTTTACATTTTACAAAAGTCAAAAAGTAAAGAAGAAGCACATATGAAAGCAAGCATGATTTTCACTTCAAATGATGTAATTATCAATTTAGGTGTAATAATCGCTGGAATTATGGTGAATTGGTTGAGTTCAAATAAACCTGATTTGATAATCGGAACTATTGTATTCGCTTTGGTAATTCAAGGAGCTTTTAGGATATTGAAATTAAGTAAATGAAAAACACTAACCACAACAATATGTATAGTGCATAGCACCCTTCGGGATGCTACGACACGATACACGGAACGTTATGTGTAATAAATTGGGAAGGTATTGGCAGCAGCCTAATGATCCTAAAAGAAAGAACTAATGACCTATAAATACACCATACATCTTCTATTCATCATAAACTTAATCAGTGTGGTTAGCTTCGGACAAACCATGGTGAACTATGTGGAGTCAATGGATGATTTCGCAAATCCGGAGCGAGGATTTTACCGCTATTCATCAACCCATTCGGACAACTATACTCCATTAGACTCAACGACCTTGGTTGGTTATCGTGAGCCTCATATGCCTTTTGCTGCTGACTATACTATCTATAGCACATTGGTTTTCCGCTACTTTTACCTCGATGAGTTTACGAATGACTCCATTCGTCAAGGCTACTTAGACAGTATGCAATTGGATTTTTCAACAGCGCGATCGGCCGGTGTTAAATTGATTCCACGCTTTGCTTACACGAATAACTTAGACGGTTCAGGTTGCCCTAGTTGGATATGTCCGCCATATGGAGACGCTCCGAAGTCTTGGGTGTTGACACACATTAACCAAGTTGCTCCTATTCTTGAATTGAACAAGGACGTTATCGCCTGTATACAAATGGGTTGGATCGGAGTTTGGGGAGAAAACTATTACACAGATTACTTTGGAGATGCTTCCCAAGCGCCAAACTACAAGCTTGAGGACACGAATTGGGTGGACCGAATTGAAGTGCTGAATGCTTTCATGACTGCTGTACCTGTCGAACGAATGGTTCAAGTTCGTTATCCTCAGATGAAACAAAGGACCATTTATGGTATTAATGCTTTGACAAACGTCGCCGCTCTCAACGCTGGAGAAGCACATGCGCTTAGTGATAAGACAAGAATTGGGTTTCATAACGATTGTCTATTGGCCAGTGACAATGATTATGGAACCTATAATGACTACGGAAATACCTCAACTCCTTCCCTATCGGATACGAATAACTTAAAGCCGTACTTCGAGCAGGACAGTCGATTCGTTGTGGTTGGAGGAGAAACATGCGATGACGGTTATAGTCCGGAAAATGATTGCTCGGGTACCGATCCGTTGGCCCGTGCAGACAGTGAATTGGGACGATTGCATTATTCATACCTGAACTCCCAGTACAACAACGATGTCAACAACGATTGGGAGGCTGCTGGTTGCATGGACCAAATTAAACGCAGACTTGGGTATCGGTTAGTTTTGGAGTCTGGTACCTACTCAAACTCCTCTCAACCAGGTCAAGTGATTAATGTATCATTGGATGTCAAAAATGTCGGGTACGCTGCACCATTTAACGAGCGTCGTGTTGAGCTCATACTGCGAAACACAGCCACTGAGGAAGAATGGTTCGTTCCATTATCTGACGATCCTCGCTTTTGGCTAGCGGATGGTTCTTCACACTCGGTCAACGTTGACATCTGCATCCCTCAAGACATGCCAACGGGAAGTTATGAATTGTTCTTACATCTTCCGGACCCTATGAATACGCTAAAAGGAAATCCGGCCTATAGTATACGTCTGGCGAATACCTTGCAGGACAACAGTGACGTATGGGAGTCATCGACAGGATATAATCATTTGGGGCACACAATAGCGATCGACAATTCCAGTGCTAATGCAAATTGCAATGGAGAAATTTCACTCGAATACCTTGCTGTTTCTTCACCAAATGAATTGGAATTTCAGGATCTTTACCTGGTGCCGAATCCTAGTGAGCAATTTTTCTCCTTATCCACTAACTCCGATGAAATTAAACAGATCCGCGCCTATACCCTTTCCGGCCAGGAGGTTTCAGTAAATGATGATGGCCAGGGAAAGTATAGCATGCAGAATTGGGAACCTAGTGTATATTTGATCGAAATCTGTTTCGAACATTTTAAGGTTATGAAACGACTCGTTAAGAAGTAGGTTATTTTAATAGCCAGAAAAATGGTCAAACAACGCGAGGTTATATACGAGCATTGGCCCAGGTCTAAAAACTTACATCGGCTAATGGCTCATTCAAAATTGGTATACGCATAACAGCACCTAAAAAGCATAAGGTTTTTATGCTTCGAAAAATAAATTTTGGTAGAAACCTATTCTTAACTTTAGAAACAATCTCGGTAAAAATTCCTTACGGCTTTCTAGCTGAGAACCGTTATGTGTAATGATGACTACTGCTTAATCATTCTTACACTTGTGTAGCCCTTTATCGTTTTTACTGCAATTATATATACTCCATTGTCGAGGTCTGATGTGTCAATTTGCTTATCTACACTTCCTCCTTCTATTGACCTCAACATTTTAGCACTTATATCATATAATTTAATCACATCTATCGTGCCGTTTTCCGAATGAATATTTATCATCTGAGTAGCAGGATTAGGATAAACTTTTATTGTGCCATTATCTGGTGTGATTGATTCAACAGACAAAGCCCCAAAAAAGGCATCATCTTGTATTTCATGAAAAGTTTCATTCGTAATAATCGGAAGATTAAAATCAAAATAAATATCAGCATCATTATAAAAAATCGTGCCCGGCGCAAGGTTAGGTACTTGCTCTACATGGAATGAAACAAAACCTTTACTCCCCGGTTCATCAACTATGCTGTCAGGAAGCATTATATTTTCAAATGTCCATTCAAGAACACTTGGCCCATACACCTTAAATTCATAAGGATGACTTGATACTCCTGGAACAACGGTAAACACATTTAGGTTAGGGTCTAAGGTATCTCTAATTATAACAGTAATAGCTGTATCCGTTCCTGTATTTTGGAATCGAATATAATATTGCATTTGCTGATTTGTTTCAACATAATGATTACTTGTCAGTCCATTTGGAAAGCCTTGTTTATCATTTGGATCATAAGGTTGAGTAACAACACCACAATAAATATCCACCACAGGATCAGCATCATTTTGAGGGAAATTATTAACAAGGTTAGGTGTCCAATTAGCCATGTTTCCACATAATTCAACGTGAGCATTTGGGTTTGAATTCCCAGGATGTAAAGGATGTTGATCAGCTGTCAGTATCCATGTTTGACCATTTCCAGCAAACGAATAATAAACCGTTTCTCCTCCTTGTATCATGATAGAATCAAAGAAGACCAAAATACCATCAAGGTAAACCATGACTGGTGCATAACACTCCATATCATCAAAACCTTGATCTCCGGTGTTATAAATAGAAAAATAAACAGAATCATTTTGACACCATCCGTTCACTTCTAGACTTGAATTATCCCATGGTAAAGTACAAGGCTCTACACCAGGAATGTTCGTATTCGGAATTGTGTCTAAAGAACATATTTCTACAGGATACAAATTTGCTTCTGTACATAAAGTAATTCCTAGCGTAGCATTACAATCAATAAATACATTAATTGTAAAATTAGCACATTGATCAGGATAAAGGTCATCAACAAAGAAACTGTATAATCCTCCACCTAAATCAATATGAGGAATTGAGGCACTCACAAAACTCATCAAAGAATCAAGTTGGACCTCCACCCATGCACTATCTATAATATCCGTTGCAGTAATTTGATTACAAACATCAACATAGACAACTTCATTTTGACAATTGGTCAATGTAGATGTAAAAACAGACACATCAGGTTCTACACAAGGGTTTTCGTTGATTAAACCCACAGGTGTCGTTTCGACAAATACATTTGGATCTGTCACTGTAAAAGATACCGATGGTGAACATGTTGCGACCCAGGAATTTGTAGTGTCTAACGTTGCTGTATAGGTTCCTATAGGTAAGTTGTCAATATACCATGCACCAACGTTGTCTGTTTCTACTATGTAATTCCCAGGATTTATTAAAACATATAAATTTTCAATTCCTGCTTCAAAATTATCAACCGTACAGTTTTCATCGAAATCTTGAAATATCTGACCGGAATGGCCCAATAAAGAAGGGTCTACATTTAATCCCCATTCGAAAATATAGCCATCATCAATAGCAATATTATCCTGAACTGTGATTGTCCAAGTTCCATTCAGGGGGCAACCTACAAGAGCACTCATGGGCCCATCTGAAAGATATATTCCATTCGGATTCATGGTGGTGAGGCCATAATCATTTACAATGGTATTACCTAAACCATTTTCATCGCAAATTGTACCAAAAGTGTTAACGGTTTCTGAGAAGTAATACTTCCAATAAGGGGTTCCTGGTTGACCTCCACCAATATCTCTGTCGTTTCCTATGGCTGTTCCTGGAGCATTAGAGCATCCCCCTACTATAAACCCAGGGTCAAAATAATTTAATAATGTAACTTGAGAACCATTTGGGCATTCTAATATAACCTCTAAATCGCCTATATAGGAATGTTCCATTGACAAATAAATCATTTCCAAATCATTCAAAGAATTGATTTGAATACCGGGGTAGTCGGTCAAGTTCATAGTTGAAATGTACGGCACTCCAACTCCGTCAGGAAGAAAAGTTAGCCCACCGGAGTATATTGCCCCAGGCTGAGCTTTAACAACAGTTGAACAACCAATCATTAGTATTAATACCAGTAAATTAAAAAATTTCATATTAGTAGATTATTACGCCAAGATAAATAAACTTAATTCAAATGGGTCCTAAATCAGAAATTTATGCCTCTAAACCAGATTAATACACATAACATCAGCTAAAATCGATAAGCCAACTCAGACCGTTTTTAAGTATTTTAGCCTAATCGTTTTGCACAATGGGGAAAAATACTGATACATAAATAAATAGACTGTAATTGAGTACTTTCACTAAATTAGTCTGAGTTGAGTTAATTCAAATAAAATGCTCATTATGAAAATGAAAATCATTCGTTGGTTCAAAAATTTATCCCTTGCATTACTTTGCTTGCAATTACTCTCATGCTCTTTAGCTTACAACTCAATTCAATATAAGAAAAGTGAAGGGAATTTATTAGCAAAGACAAGAATTAGTGCTGAAAATGAAAAAATGAAAAACAACAAGGCGTTTATTCATTATAGAGATACAGTATTCCAATTAACTAAATTGAACATCAACGGATCAATTAATGGACAAGCAAAAGGTGTTTCTGGTGAAATAGTTCCTGTCAATTCACGTTATTCTGAAGTCTACAAGATACTTGAAAAAAAACCAAAAGGGAAAGACATTAACCTTCGCAACATAGCGGGACCTAATGCAGCTTATATTGGACAAACCCATATTTTCGTAGATAGTATTACCCTATCAGATGGTAATATAACGGTTCTCGAAGAAGATCTTCAAGGAGTTACGTCCTATTATCAATCAAAGGCTCGTCTCTATATATTAGTTCTTTTGGGTCTTCTAATGGGAGGTTTGATTGTGATTTTTGCGGTTGCGTTATCAAAAATAGGATTCTTTTGACACTTCTAAAGTACGTGATATTATAAAGTGGTATCACTTAATAAGAGAAAAGTGAAAGAATGTGTACAACACTACCTATACTCCATTGCTTAAATCTCGCTTCGAATGATAAATCATTCAACCTCGCAAGTCCTTACTCCGAAATAAATTTTAACTTTAATCAAACGCATCAGCGTTTAGATTAAACGTTAATCCTTCAAAATAGGTTCTATTATATTGTGTGTTATGACCGTGCCAACTCCTTGTTTATCAGCATGTTACAGTTATTTGCCGATACAAAACTTACTGAAAATGTTTCCTAATAAATCATCTGTTGAAATGTCTCCCGTAATTATTCCTAGCTCATACATTGCTTGTCGAATGTCCATTGCAATAAAATCAGAGGTAATTCCCGACGAAATTCCATCGTTCGCTTTTTCTAAAGACAAGCCTGTCTTTATTAGCGCATCATAATGTCGAGCGTTTGTTACAATAGTTTCATCTTCATTCAAATTATTAAGCATCGTTTTTTCTAAAATGCTGCTTTTTAGAAGCTCAAGGCTGTTGTCATTTTTCGCAGAAATAAGCGCCATGTCTAGTCCATCGTTCTTCAGTGTTTCTAATTGAGCTTTATCAATTTTGTCGATTTTATTTGCAATAATAATTTTTATAACGTTCAGGGGAAGCTCTTTTAAGTCTTCCTTTACCTCCTTAATGGAGAGCTCATTTGCATCAAAAAGATAAATATATGCGGTTGACTTTTCTGCTGATTTCCGTGCTCTTTCAACACCAATTTTTTCTATTTCATTACTGGTTACTCTCAGTCCTGCTGTGTCTATAAACCTAAAGTCAATCCCTTCAATGTTTAAGATTTCTTCGATTGTATCTCTTGTTGTACCCGCGATTTCGGAAACAATTGCTCTCTCGTCGCTAATTAGAGCGTTCAATAATGTTGATTTTCCAGCATTCGGTCTGCCTAATATTGTAATTGGAACGCCATTCTTTATTGCATTTCCAAGCTCAAAAGACTTAGATAATCGATTAACATAGTTCAAGGTGTCTTCAACCATGTTCTTTAATTGTGTTCTGTCCGCGAACTCAACATCTTCTTCTGCAAAATCCAATTCTAACTCAATTAACGAAGCAAAGTTGATCAGTTTTTCTCTGAGCATTTTAAGCTCTGAAGAAAAGCCCCCTCTTAATTGTTTGAGTGCAATACTATGTGATAGCTTCGATTTTGAAGCGATTAAATCTGCAACCGCCTCTGCCTGAGAAAGATCCATTTTCCCGTTCAAAAAAGCGCGCTGTGTATACTCTCCAGGACTAGCTATTCTTGCCCCCTCTTCAATCAGAGTTCTTAATATTTGCTGAAGAATGAAAGATGAGCCATGACATGAAATTTCCGCGCTCTGTTCTCCAGTAAAGCTCTTTCCCTCTTCAAAAACAGTCACCAAAACCTCATCTATTAACTTGCCTTCTTTTGTTTTTATTACGCCAAAATGAGTCGTATGTGAGGCTTTGTTTTCTAAGCTCTTCGAAAACACGGCAGAAATAATTGTCAATGACTGACTTCCTGAAAGGCGTATCATGCCTATCGCACCAATGCCTGTTGGGGTTGCTAATGCGCAAATTGTATCTTGATCCTGTGTCATATTTCTATTTTAACGCTTTCTTTTTTTTGTAAAAAAACCGTTGATTAACTCAGAGCATTCGTTTTCCATAACACCACTCAGCACCTCTGTTTTCGGATGATAAATATTGTCTCCATTACTTGCCCCTCTTTTGTTATCCCTCGCTCCAAAAACGACCTTTTTTATTTGAGCCCAAGATAAAGCTCCCCCACACATAATACATGGTTCAAGCGTAACGTAAAGCGAACACTCGTTCAAATACTTACCCCCTAAGTATTCTGCTGCGGACGTAATCGCTTGCATTTCTGCATGAGCGGTAACATCGTTTAATTTTTCTGTGAGGTTATGACTTCTTGCTATTATCTGATTATTTGCAACAACTACAGCTCCTACGGGTATTTCACCAATCTCGGCCGCCTTCTTGGCCTCTTCCAATGCTTGTTTCATGAAGTAGTCGTCATTGAATGGCTCAATCATCTTTTCATTATTTAACCACAAAATTAACCATATTGTTTACATTTACCTTGTGAAAAATCAAATAGACGCATTAAAAAAAGGGGATGAAATTCTTATTCTAGCACCTGCAAAAGCGATTGATGTAGATTGTGTTTTATTTGCGAAAACACTATTAGAAAAAGAAGGTTACCGTGTTTCTATTTCTAAAAACTGCACAAACAGACACCATTATTTTTCAGGCACTGAGGCAGAACGCTTGTTGGATTTCCAAGAAGCAATAGACAATCCCAGCATAAAAGCTGTCCTTTGCGCTAGGGGAGGTTATGGGTGTGTCCAAATCGTTGATAAAATTCAATGGGCCTCGTTTTTGAGACATCCTAAATGGATTATTGGTTTTAGTGATATAACCGTTTTACATCAGCGTATTCAAAATTTAGAGCTGCCTAGTATTCATGGAACCATGCCGCTTAACTTTTCTTACAACTCGGACGAAACATTTAAAACACTGTTTAGCTCATTAAAAAAAGAGCCTTATCAAATTACATCAAAACACAACGCTAATAATAAGCCCGGGAAGGCATCTGGGAAATTAATTGGGGGGAATTTATCTATTCTGTATAGTTTACTAGGAACAAATGACCAGGTTAGCTTTGAAGGTGCGTTATTGTTCATTGAGGATGTTGATGAGCAACTTTATTCCATAGATAGAATGTTTTACGCGTTGAGTAAAGCTGGTGTCCTAGATCAAATTAGCGGACTAATTGTCGGCGGAATGACTGGCTTAAAGGACACTAATCCTCCTATTGGAATGTCTTTTGAAGAAATTATCATTTCTCACTTTCAGTATAAAAAAACACCTGTTTGCTTTGGTTTCCCTGCTGGACATCTTGATGATAATCGTGCTTTAGTTTTTGGAGAAGAAATCAATTTTCATGTTGACGCAACAGGAGGTAGTGTCGCGTTTTATTCTAAAGAAATAATTTAAACTTTTTTTGTTTTCTGCCTTTAAAATTAGGCTGAACTGTTACATTTGTATATAATATATCTACTTATAAATATACACCATGAGTAAAAAAGGTCTCTTAAGTTCTTCTATCGCAAGGAAGGTAGCAATGGCGCTCTCTGCTTTTTTCCTAATGATTTTCTTATTACAGCACGTTGCTATTAATATAACTTCTGTTTTTAGTGGAGAAACTTTCAATGAAATTTCTCACTTTATGGGAACAAACCCTTTAATTCAATACGTTTTACAGCCCGTTTTAATCATTGGTGTAGTTTTCCATTTTGTGATGGGTTTTGCACTTGAATTAAGAAATCGTGGCGCACGTGACACAAAATATGTAAAAAACAATGGCGCTGCTAATTCTTCATGGATGAGTAGAAATATGATTTACAGCGGGATGTTTATCTTAATTTTTATCATTATTCACTTTATTGATTTTTGGTTTCCTGAAATCAACACGAAATTTATTCAAGGTGATTGGTCAGGTATGCATGATGGAGTTGAGGGGTATAGATATTACCATGAGCTTCAAGAAAAGTTTGCTGAAGTCTGGAGGGTTGCGCTATATGTCGTTGGATTCATTTTCTTATCCCTTCACTTGCTGCATGGGTTTAACTCCGCTTTTCAATCTGTAGGGGCAAATAACAAATACACTAAATCAATGAAGAAGCTTGGTGTAGTATACGCAATCGTCATCCCATTAGGGTTTATAGTGATTGCTTTATTTCATCACCTTAACCATTAATATTTAATTGAGCATGGCAACATTAGACGCGAAAATTCCAGAAGGTCCAATTAAAGAAAAGTGGACAAATCACAAGAACAATATTAACCTTGTTAATCCAGCAAACAAAAGACATATTGATATTATTGTTGTTGGTACTGGCCTTGCCGGAGGCTCTGCATCTGCTTCTTTGGCAGAAATGGGCTACAATGTTAAGGCTTTTGCTTTCCAAGATTCTCCACGAAGAGCACATTCAATTGCAGCACAGGGTGGGATTAACGCAGCAAAAAACTACCAAAATGATGGTGATTCTGTCTACCGTTTGTTTTATGACACGGTAAAGGGCGGAGATTATCGTTCACGGGAAGCGAATGTTTACCGTTTGGCTGAAGTTTCTGCTGATATTATTGATCAGTGTGTTGCTCAAGGTGTGCCTTTCGCAAGAGATTATGGTGGTCTATTAGACAACCGTTCTTTTGGTGGTGTTTTGGTTTCTAGAACATTCTATGCAAAAGGACAGACGGGTCAACAATTATTGCTTGGCGCCTACTCCGCTATGAATAGGCAGATTGGAAAAGGGAAAATTAAAATGTATAGCCGCCATGAAATGCTAGACTTGGTAAAGGTTGACGGAAAAGCAAGGGGGATAATTACACGAAATTTAATAACGGGTAAAATAGACCGTCACTCAGCACATGCAGTAGTAATTGCGTCTGGCGGGTATGGTAATGTGTTTTTCTTGTCTACAAACGCGATGAGGTCGAATGTTACAGCTGCATGGAAAGTCCACAAAAAAGGAGCGTATTTTGCAAATCCATGTTACACGCAAATTCACCCAACTTGTATTCCACGCTCTGGTGATTATCAGTCAAAATTAACTTTGATGTCGGAATCATTGAGAAATGATGGTCGTATTTGGGTGCCAAAAAACATGGAAGATGTTTTAGCTATTCAAAAAGGCACAAGAAAACCAACAGAATTATCTGAAGACGAAAGAGATTATTACTTGGAAAGACGTTATCCTGCCTTTGGTAATTTAGTGCCAAGAGACGTTGCTTCTCGCGCAGCCAAGGAACGTTGCGATGCCGGTTATGGTGTTAACGAAACTGGAGAAGCGGTTTATCTAGACTTTAAAGCGGCGATTGCCCGTTACGGAAAAGAAGCGGCGATTGTAACGGGTGAAGAAAACCCCTCTGAATTAAGAATTACAGAGCTGGGAGAGAAAGTGATTGAAGATAAATACGGAAACCTCTTTCAAATGTATGAGAAAATCACCAATGATAATCCATACAAGACACCAATGATGATATACCCGGCGGTCCATTATACGATGGGAGGTGTTTGGGTAGATTATAATTTAATGACAACGATACCTGGGTGTTATGCAGCAGGGGAGGCTAATTTTTCAGATCACGGTGCAAACAGGCTTGGGGCTTCTGCTTTAATGCAGGGTCTTGCTGATGGGTATTTCGTTCTTCCTTATACAATTGGTGATTATCTATCAAATGAAATTCGAACGGGAACAATTCCAACGAATACCCCGGAATTTGATGACGCTGAAAACGAGGTAATTACGCGACTTGAGGGTTTTATTAATAATAAGGGAACTAAAACAGTTGATCATTTCCATAAATTACTTGGAAAAACAATGTGGGACAATGTAGGAATGGCAAGAAATACTGAAGGTCTTAAAAAAGCAATTTCTGAGATCCAGTCTATTCGGGAAGATTTTCATAAAAATGTCTTCGTTCCTGGAGATATGTTCGAATTAAACCCAGAGTTAGAGAAGGCTGGTCGTGTAGCTGACTTTATTGATCTAGGAGAGCTGTTTGCTAATGACGCGTTAAATAGAGAAGAGTCCTGTGGTGGTCATTTTAGAGAAGAGTCTATTGAATTAGATGGAGAACAAAAAGGTGAAGCAAAAAGAGACGATACTAATTACACATTTGTATCTGCCTGGGAGTGGACAGGAGACCCAAGTAAGTCTAAATTACATAAAGAAGAATTAACGTTTAACGATATTGAGCTAAAACAGCGTTCATACAAATAAGATAGACATGAAATTAACACTTAAAATCTGGAGACAAAAAAACAGCAACGATAAGGGTGGTATTCAAACCTACCCTGTAGAAAACGTTTCTGAGCACATGTCTTTTTTAGAAATGCTCGATGTTTTAAATGAAGGTTTGGTCTTAAAAGGAGAGGTTCCTGTTGCCTTTGATCATGATTGTAGGGAGGGGATTTGTGGTATGTGCTCCATGTACATCAATGGAGAGGCTCACGGTCCAGACAGAGGAGTTACAACATGTCAGTTGCACATGCGTAAGTTTAAAGATGGAGAAACTATTTACATTGAGCCTTTTCGTGCGAAAGGGTTTCCTATTATAAAAGATTTAGTAGTTGACAGAACAGCGTTTGATAGAATTCAACATGCCGGTGGTTTTATATCCGTAAATACTTCGGGAAACACGCAAGATGCTAACGCTATACCTGTACTAAAAGAGGATGCTGACAATGCTTTTGATGCGGCAACCTGTATTGGTTGTGGCGCTTGTGTTGCGAGTTGTAAAAACGCATCAGCAATGTTATTTGTGTCGGCGAAAGTTTCACAATTTTCTCTTTTACCTCAAGGAAAGGTTGAGGCGAAAAGGCGCGTTCTTAATATGGTTGAACAAATGGATAAAGAAGGCTTTGGAAACTGCACAAATACGGGCGCTTGTGAAGTTGAATGCCCAAAGGGAATTTCTCTTGAAAACATTGCAAGAATGAATAGAGAATACTTAAAGGCATCTATTTAGAACTATCTTTTTTAGTTATTTGAAAACCAGCTTAACGGCTGGTTTTTTTGTGTTTAGTTTTTTTTGTATCTTTACCTGCAAAAACAAATACTTAATTACTATGAAAAAAATATTACTTTCTTTACTTTTAGTTGCGTCTGCTTTTGTCTCGCAATCACAAGTCGTTGTTGCCGGGGTTAGCCCAGCCAACATTCAAGGGTCTTATGACTTTGGTACCCAAGCTAATTGCGGGGCATGGCCCGGTGAAACAGATGATGGAACTTGGGGTGTTCTTTCCAATTTAGATTTTAACGTAAGTGGAACCTTTATTCAGGCGGAATTGATGCTGATTGAAGATGGAACTGCTGGGACTAACCCTCAAGGAAATCCAATTTCTCAAGAAGGATGTTTCCCTGCAACCAATGATTTAACTGGGAAAATCGCTGTTATTTGGAGAAACTCGTGTGCTTTTGTTGATAAGGTAATCAACGCACAAGATGCCGGTGCTGTTGCGGTAATCATTCTTAATAGAGTAGATGATGGACTTTCAATGCTTGGAAATGTAACTACAGGACCATTAGCAACTATTCCTGCTGTGATTTTAACAAATACCGTTGGTAATTTATTAGTTAATGAGATGTCGAACGGACCAGTTGAAATGTTTATTGGAAACAAGCTTGGTGCGTATCCAAATGATTTAGGAACTTTTCCTGAAGATATACTAATACCTCCTTATGCTGGTGCCTCATCGGTAACATTTAACGGGTTTGACTTAGCTATGCAAATGTATAACTACGGTAGCGCAGTTCAAGCTGCGGCAACTGTTGTTGCGACAATTACAGACCCAACAGCAGCTGTTGTTTATACAAGTACTGTTAATTTACCAGTTATGCCTTCTGGAGATACTGTGTATATTGTAAATGGTAATCCTGAATTTTTTGATCCATTCTCTTTGCCAAGTTATCTTCCTGGTACTTACACGTTAACATACACTCTAGACGCTGGTGTAGTAGATGATTTTGCTTTTGATAATGTGTTTACTTACGATTTTACTTTAAATCCTGAAACTATCTCCAGAGCTCCTATTGATGCTTCTAACACGCCAACTTCAAATACATACCCAAGTAATTCGAACACAGAATACCAAAGCTGTATGTTCTATGAAGACCCGAACGCAAGTGCTCTAGCTGTTGAGGGAGTATACTTTTCAGCATATTCAGATTCTATTGCTACTTACCCATTAGCTGGTGAAGAAATTAATATCAATTTCTATTTATGGAACGATGCATGGACGGACTTGTCAGATCCTAATTTTGGTCTTGTCGCTAACGACTTTTTTGCAGACATCCAAATTGTTGATTTCATTCAATATTACCCTGCTTCTGACGCAGAAAATGGTGTAACTCAATATGTAGAATTGAATGATCCTCTCTTTTTGTCGGATAATCAACGTTATTTAATTTGTCTTCAAACATTCAATAATCAAATCGCTTTTGGTTATGACGCTGGCATCAACTACTCTGGAAATCAATCAATTACTGCAATGCCTAACTCACCTGTATTTGTTGATGATACTTGGTACACTGGTGGGTGGAACGGAACGAGTGCTTCTTCTATTGGTTTAAGGGCTATTGATGCAACACAGGTTAGTGTTACCGAGCTTAAAACTGTTGAGGGGAGTGTTTACCCAAATCCTGCAAATGACGTTGTTACAATTTCAATTGAAGCTTCTGGAAGCGCAAACTTAATTGTAAGTGACGTTTCTGGGAAATTAGTATTCAATGATAAAATCACCTTAGTTAACGGTCAAACAACTGTTGACATTAACTCTTTAGAGTCTGGGGTTTATATATTCAATGTTACTTTAGAAACGGGTGAAACATCTCAGTTCAACGTGGTTAAAAAATAAATTTAACACTTTCAGAAAAGCCCTGTGAATTAGTTTTGACAGGGCTTTTTTATTTATTATTTTTTATACTTTAGAGCCCCGTCCACTTAATAAGCAAGCTGCTGATGTTTTTTCCTTATTAAATAACAAAGTACTCAATGCGGATTATTGAACAAGCGGAAAGTTGAGAATTAAATATTAATCGTAAATTCATCCTTTATTAATCTCAGGGTATCCGTCTTCTATGAAAAACGATCATCAAGCAACTATTTTTTCGCTCATCAAACAAAACATGAATCCAAAAGACTCTCTTGGACATGTTGTTGGGGAAGTTTTAAGTCTTAGCTCTGACGCTGTTTATAGAAGATACCGAGGCGAAACTCATTTGACTATTTTCGAATTAGAAAAATTGTCTAAGGCCTTTTCTATTTCTTTAGACTCTGTTTTTGGGATGAATAAGAATATGGTTTTATTCAATTTTAAGCCTTTAGCTGAATTTGAGTTTAGCATGGATGTTTACCTTCAAGACATGCTGAATAATGTTAAAGCTTTAAAGTCTCAGAAGAATCCTGAACTAATTTTAACCATTGACAACACCCCCCTTCTCCAACTTCTAAATTACCCTCATTTAATCCGCTTCAAGTTGTTTTTCTGGGCAAAAACGTATTTACGATTAAAAGAATATGAGGACGCTGACTTCGGTTACGAGAAAATCTCATCCAAAACATTCGATATTGGTTTAGAGGTATTAAAAACATACAATTCTATCCCATCAAAAGAGATTTATGACCCTGAATTATTACGGGGGTATGCTCGAGAAATCTATTACTATTATCGTTCTCGCTTAATTAAAGATGCCGATTACGCCCTTTATTTGTTGGAATTGCTCGACCGTTTCTTAGACCATTTAAAAGCACAAGCTGCTATAGGTAAGAAATTTGTTTCTAAATCTGAACCTCCGGCATTTGGAAATAATTTTGAGATGTACTTCAATGAAACAAACAACGGGAATAGTTCTGTTTTTTATACCTCTGATGCGGGTAGAGGGTTATATATATCTCACAACATGTTGAACTACGTTCACACTACAGACAAAGTTTATTTGGAGGACAGTACCAGTGTTATTAAAAAGCAATTGGATAATTCAAGTATGATTAGTACAATCAACGAGAAAGACCGAAACAATTATTTTTTCCAAGTAAAAAGTATGATTAACGGAATCCGTAAAAAAATTGAAGCTGAATCTTCTGAAATGTAGTTGCGAATATCGCACCTGACAACTTTCCAATTGCTCAAATTGATTTTCTAAAGGAATCATTTCGTGATACATTTGACCTAAACATTAAATATATCGTTATGAAAAAATCACTTTTAAAAATCAGTCTCCTTGCTGCCAGAAGAACAGGTATATTAATTGCCTTCTTAATTATGACTTGCCAATCATTCGCGCAAGAAAAACCAACAATAGCAGTTGCCAACCCAAACATTGTGGGACTAAAAACAACTACTACTATTGCTGCAAAGCTCTTGCGACTGGAGCTAATCAAAATGGATAACTATTTCGTGTATGATGAGTTCGATATGGAGGACATTTATAAATTAGATTCTAGCTACAGAAATAATTGTTTAAGCAAGTCTTGTCTTGTTAGAATGGGTAAGTCTTTAGGTGTTGATTATATGATCACAGGAAGTTTTGATGAACTAGGTAATAAAATTGTTCTTTCCTTAAAGGTTATTGATGTTAAGAATGCTTCGATTTTCAAAACAAGAGTTCAAGAATTTGACAATCAACCATTAGAACTTCAGCGAATGGTAGAAATTACCTTAAAAGAGATGCACGCTATAGAAGTTCAACAAGAAATAGTTGATAGATTACAGTTCAAGAACGAAGTCATTACTTCGAATAATTTAGGACGGATTAAAAACAACGGCCCGAGAGTTGGATATGGTATTCTTACAGGTTCATTAACTGAATTTGCAACTCGGTCTGTATCTCAAGGTGGATTGGGTATTTTTCCTGCAGTAAGTATGATTGGATACCAATTAGAGGCGCAATATGTTGGAACGGAGAACTTCTCTGGACTAGTGGAAGGAATTATTAATGTGTCTGGACTGGAACAAGGTCAGTTTATTCCTACAATAACCGTAATGAATGGCTTTAGATTTGGAAAAGCAGGATGGGAATTCGCTTTTGGACCTGGATTTGGCTTAAAATCAGAATCTTATGGCTTTTTTGACACCAACGGTTCTTTTGGAGATGTAGGAAGCTATATCAGTCAAAATGATTGGCAGGGTTATGCTGACAAAACATATAACGACATTGATTTATACCCTGAGTTTTTTCTCAACGGGTACTACACACGACCTGATGTTTCTGAGGTAAACCCAGATTATAATCTAAATGAAAAACACGCTGATAAAAGAGGAAAAGTGTCTATCAGCACGTCTTTTGTTTTTGGATTTGGAAGGACTTTCAGAGCAGGGGCCCTCAACATGCCTGTGAATATTTTTTATTCATCAAAAAAAGGTGGCGGTTTATTGGGTATTAATATTGGGTTTAATGTTTTGAGAAGTAAAGAGAGCATTAATAAAGAGGGACGGTTCATTTAAAATCAATTGTTGATTGGTAATAATAAGGGGTTAAAAGACCAGGCCTTGTGGTCTGGTCTTTTGAGGAGAGGAGGTGTGGTTATCGAACTTGGAGGCCGATACGCTTATCCTCTTCGGGGATAAGCCGATAAAGGGTTGTAAGGAAACACACTGTTCTTGTTCGGTGTTTGTTAACAAGCTCATTGCGTTCACGGCTTTAAATGATTGATGGGGTATTTCATTCTTAGATAATTCAGTTTAAAACACGTAGTCATATGACTTTTATTTTTTTGGGTCTTTATACAACTTCGTATTCGTTGCTGGTTCTTCAAAAGTTGCAATTACTCCCAATTATTTATAAAGTCGTCTAAGTCTCTGCGGTCTTTTTTTGTTGGTTTTCCTGTTCCGTGGTCACGGTAAACTTTTTGTGATACTTGATATTCTTTGTACTTTTCTATTTCCTCAAGAGCAGTAATATCAATAATATAATCAGCGACGAGTTTTGCTCCTACTCGCTTATCCAGAAGCTGAGTAACCCGGAAAGTAAATATTGAATTATGCTTAATTATGTTAATTTCATCTCCGAGCTTAACTTCTTTTGATGGTTTAATTCCACTGCCATTAAGTTTAACTTTTCCTTTTGAAATAGCCGTTGCAGATTGCGATCTCGTTTTGGCTAAACGAACACTCCAAACGAATTTATCTATTCTGCAGCTCTTCATAGGCTTTCTTCGTCAGCGATTCAATCACCAGCTGATATGAATGATCAAGTAATTCCACAAAAAGGGCTTCCCCTATATCTTCCGAAAGGTAAACAGAATTCCAATGTTTCTTGTTCATATGAAACCCAGGCCTAACTCCTTTATACTGTTCCCTGTAATCAATGGCCTTTTCTGGGTCACACTTAAGATTAACATAAGAGAGGTTCTCAATTCCGGCTAGTGCAAACATCTTTCCGGCAACCTTAAAAACGAGCGTTTTATTGTCAAACGGCAGCGACTCTACAGCCCCTTTTTTGGCTAAGCAGTAGTTTCTAAAGGATTCAATATTCATTAATGAATTCCTGGTGCGTCGTCGTATTTCCCGAGGTTATACAGCATGTTTGCATGACCAGAAAGTGCTTTTAAAAATGTGTCGTACGAATAATACGGAAGGTTGTATTCAAATGCTGTATCTCTTACGATATCTGCAATTTTCTTATAATGAATGTGACAGATGTTTGGGAATAAATGATGCTCTATTTGAAAATTCAACCCACCAACATACCATGAAAAAAGGCGCGACTTATTTGCAAAGTTTGCTGTATTCATTAATTGATTGGAAGCCCAATCTAGCTCAATGTCTCCATTCTTCGTCACTTCTGAGTACTCAGAAGAAGGAACAACATGCGCCGGTTGAAATACCATCGCTAAAATTAATCCCGCGATAAAGTGCATCAATAAGAAACATAAAACTGTTCCCCACCAAGACATTGCTCCTAAAAAGATTGGTAATCCAAGACATAGGCCCATGTAGCCAACTTTAGATAAAATTAACGTTAACAAAAAACCACCCGCCGAAACATTTTGTGTTTTTAAAAGTCCTTTTTCTCTGTACCTTTTGAATTGTGTGAAGTCTTTAGACGTTGCCCACATCATTGTCATCATACCATATAAAAACCAGGCGTATATATGTTGAAAACGGTGAGCTTTCAATTTCTTCTGAACAGGAGAGAAACGCATAAGGTTTCCTATATCAATATCTTCGTCCATTCCAACAACATTTGTATAAGTATGGTGTAAAACATTGTGTTGAATTCTCCAGTTTACATCACTACCTCCAACAATTAATATAACCTTTCCCACGAGAACATTCACCCATTTTTTCTTAGAGTAAGCGTGATGATTGGCGTCATGCATAACAGATAGTCCTGTTCCTGCCATTCCAAAAGCCATTAAGACCCAGCTCAAAACAATCAATAAGGTTGAATCTAAAACAGTTAAAATTAACACAAACGGTACAAGGTACATCGCAAGCATTGCAATTGTCTTTAATACCATTGCAAAATTCGCATACTTTGAAATATTATTCTCTTTGAAATAGCCGTTTACACGTTTTCTCAAAACTTTGTAAAACTCCTCGTTACCGCCTTTCGTAAATCTAACTTGGTCTAAAATCATCTTTTGTAGTTATAATTTGATACAAAGTTACACCTAAAACATGAAAGAAAGACTGAATTCTGTTAATTTTGCTTAATTCAACCAATCCTAATGGCCTAAAAAGCTTCTTTTATAGTTCTTTTATTATTCTATTTCTTCAATTTATAGTAATATTGGGCTATGAATAAGTCCCCTGACAAACTTACGTATTGTAGAAGTTTCTTCGAAAACCTTCCATTTAAGACTCGATCTGTACCTATTGGAAACATTAATGTCGGAGGGATTAATCCAATACGTATACAATCCATGACCACCGCTGGAACCATGGAAACAGAAAAATCCATCAAAGAGTGTATTGGGTTGGTAGAGGCTGGTTGTGAAATTGTTCGGTTAACAGCGCCAAGCAAAAAAGAGGCTGAGAATTTGAAAGTAATTAAAGATGCATTACACTCCAAAAACATAACTGTCCCTTTAGTTGCAGACATACACTTTACTCCAAATGCGGCTGAAGTCGCTGCAAATATTGTAGAAAAAGTGCGTATTAATCCTGGTAATTATGCTGATAAAAAAAAGTTTGATGAGCATATTTACACAGATGAAAGTTATTTAAGTGAACTACTTCGAATCGAAGAAAAATTTACACCGCTTGTTCTGCAATGTAAGAAGAACAATGTTGCTATGCGTATTGGAACCAACCACGGATCCTTATCAGATCGAATTTTAAGTCGTTATGGAGACACACCTACCGGGATGGTAGAGTCTGCCATGGAGTTTTTGCGAATCTGTATAAAAAACGATTATCATGCAATTGTTCTTTCGATGAAAGCAAGCAATACTCTAGTTATGGTTGAGGCATACAGGCTTCTTGTGCTTCAAATGAAAGAGAACAATATGGATTACCCTCTCCATTTGGGTGTTACCGAAGCTGGTGATGGTGAAGACGGGAGAATTAAATCCGCTGTTGGCATAGGCGCTCTTCTAGAAGATGGTATAGGCGACACTATTCGTGTTTCATTAACAGAAGACTCTAGGTATGAAATTCCTGTTGCGCAAAAATTATTGGAAAAATTTAACCCCTCAGAACAAAATTTATTTCGTTTTAATGGTAATGATCTTAAGATTCCCTATGAACCTTTTTCGTATCGCCGACGTGAAACAGGTTCACTCTTAAATATTGGGGGGGGTAACGTGCCTGTTGTTGTTGGAAGCTTATCCCACCAAGAAGAAATTAAGCCCGCTCATTTATTTGGATTGGGTTACCGCTACTCAGTTCAAGATGATAAATGGCACATCACAGATACCGCAGTTGATTATATCTATTTAGGAAACAAGAAAATCAATTTTCCTATACCTGAGCATCTTGTTCTTCTCCTTGATTATCAGAACTGGGTTGAAAATAAAAATAATTACAAAAATTCCGTCCCTTTTGTGAATCAAAAAACGCTGACTGATTTGCCAAAAGGAACTGTTTGTTTTGTTTCTCACGCGGCCGAGGATTTTAATTTAGCGTATTTAAAAAACAGGCCTGATGCAATTGTTGTTTTGGGAACTTCTTATTCTAATAAAACTCACCTTTACAGGGCAATCTATTCGAGGCTAGCAGAGCTCCATTTAAAAAACCCTGTAATTCTTTGTGATAAACCAAAGACAAATGATAACGAAACATTTCAAGTTTGGAGCTCTTCTTCACTTGGCTCATTATTTTTAGATGGTTTTGGAGATGGAATATGGTTAAGTGGTGATTTTCCTATGCAATTAAAAACGTCAACTTCTTTTGGAATATTACAGGCAACTCGGGTTCGAATTTCTAAAACGGAATACATTAGTTGTCCATCTTGCGGAAGAACTTTGTTTGACCTCCAAGAAACGACGGCAAAAATCAGAAATGAAACCTCTCATCTTAAGGGATTGAAAATTGGAATAATGGGTTGTATTGTAAATGGTCCTGGAGAAATGGCAGATGCTGATTATGGATATGTTGGAACAGGAATTGGAAAAATTCATCTTTACAAAGAAAAAGTCGTTGTCCGAAAAAATATTCCTGATACCGAGGCGGTCGAAGCTTTAATCAATTTAATCAAAGAAAATGGAGACTGGGTTGAAAAACCAACTTAAAGCGTTGTTTTTCAGTGTTTTATCGCTTTAAAAATAAGGCGAGGCCTACTGCGGCTTCATATTTATTTGAAAGGATTGCTTCATCATTGTATTAAAGGGCTATTAAATCGGCTTAAATAGTCAATTTAGGACTATCTCCCAAGAAAAACAAGTAACACTGACACGTCGCTTGGAGTTACACCACTAACTCTTGATGCTTGTCCAATTGTTGCTGGTTGAATTTTTGTGAACTTTTGTTTCGCTTCAGTGCTTAGGCTTGCTAATTTATCATATTCCATATTTACAGGAATTTTAACATCCTCCAATCTACTCATTTTTTGGGCAACGCCTTCCTCTCTCGTAATGTAACCTTCATATTTCAACTGAATTTCCGCTTGACCTACAATATCGCTGTGTTGAGAGTCTAGTTCTTTCGCAAGTATATTAATTTTATCGCTCATTTTTAAAACATCTGAAATTTCAACTCCAGGACGTGTAATTATCGATGACAATTTAACTTGCTGTTTAATTGGTGCACTATTTTTTTCTGCTAAAATTGGATTTGCACGTTCTGGAGAAACGCCTTCTTTTCTCAAAGACTTTATAAGCGATTCTGTTCCTTGTTGCTTTATTTTCATTCTTCTAAGCGCCGTATCATCAGCTAAGCCTATCGCGTGTCCTATCGGTGTTAACCTTAAATCGGCATTATCTTGTCGTAATAATATTCTGTATTCTGCCCTACTCGTAAACATTCTATAGGGTTCGTCTGTTCCTTTTGTAATAAGGTCGTCAATTAACACGCCTATATAAGCGTCACTTCGAGTAAGAATAAACGGTTGTTTTTCATTTACATTATGGTGCGCATTAATACCGGCCATTAAGCCTTGACAGGCTGCCTCTTCATACCCTGTTGTTCCGTTAATTTGTCCAGCAAAAAACAGATTGCTGACCAGCTTTGTTTCAAGGGTGTGTTTTAATTGTGTTGGCGGGAAATAATCATACTCTATTGCGTAGCCGGGGCGAAACATTTTTGCGTTTTCAAAGCCCGGAATTGATCTCATTGCTTTTAGTTGAATTTCTTCAGGCAAAGATGTGCTAAAACCATTAACATAAATCTCAACTGTTTTCCATCCTTCGGGCTCGACAAAGATCTGATGTCTATCTTTATCCGCAAAGCGATTGATTTTCTCTTCCACGCTAGGGCAATACCTTGGTCCGGCGCTTTTAATTGCGCCATTAAACATCGGGGATCGGTCAAAGCCCTCTTTTAATAATTCATGTGTTGTTGGATTCGTATATGTAATAAAACATGAACGCTGTTTCGTTAATGGTTGTGTATCTGTAAAACTAAATTTAGAGGGGTTTTCGTCTCCAAACTGTTCTTCCATTTTTGAATAGTCTAACGATCGTCCATCTACTCTTGGTGGAGTTCCTGTTTTCATTCTCCCTGATTCAAAACCTAATTTCAATAGGTTTTCAGTCACACCAGTAACGGATTTTTCTCCGGCTCTACCTCCGTTAAACTGCTTGTCGCCAAGATGAATGGTTCCGTTTAAAAATGTGCCATTTGTCAACACAACCGTTTTAGATTTAATCTCTAGGCCCATGCCTGTTTTTATACCATTAACAGCTCCATCACTAACGAGTAAGCCAACACATGTGTCTTGCCAAAAGTCAACATTAACGTTTCTCTCCAGCATCAGCCTCCACTCTTCAGCGAACATCATCCTATCATTTTGAGCTCTTGGAGACCACATAGCGGGACCTTTAGACTTGTTTAGCATTCTAAACTGAATCGCGCTTAAATCGCTAACAATCGCTGAAGCTCCACCTAAAGCATCAATTTCTCGGAGGATTTGACCTTTAGCTACACCTCCCATGGCTGGATTACAGCTCATTTGAGCAATCGTATTCATGTTCATAGTGACCAGTAGTACGGAACTCCCTAGCTTGCCTGCGGCATTTGCGGCCTCACAACCAGCGTGACCCCCACCAACAACTATAACATCATATTTTTTTAACATACTTCGAATGTTTCACGTGGAACAAAGGTACGGAGTGTTTTGCTACTTATCACAATGTTTCACGTGAAACATTATCTAAATAGTGATTCTCTTTTTCTGTCATTAACAACTTATCTGCAGTTGTTTTATCATTATAGCCGAGTAGGTGGAGTAAACCATGGACAACAATTCTGTTTCTTTCATTGATAAATGTAACGCCGTTTTCGATTGCGTTGTCTCTTACGCGATCAATAGAAATAAACAAATCACCAATAATTACGTCATCGCTATAATCAAAGGTAAGGATGTCAGTGAAGTAATCGTGGCCCAAATGTTTATTATTCATGTCTAAAAGGTATTTGTCAGAACAGAAGATCAAACTAAGCTGCCCTAGTTCATGATCTTCTGAAATACATGTTTCATTAAGCCATAAATCAAAAAATTCCGGACTAAAATCCAGAATCGCGGTGTCCTCAAAAAAAATATCTACCACTACTTTTTACTAAAATAAATACTTACATTTCTTCCTTCATCCGCAAACTCTACTTCTTCAGCCAAAGACTTCATTAGAAATATTCCTCTTCCGTCCTCCTTGTGAATGTTGTCTGGAGAAGTAGGGTTAGGCAAATTACCATAATCAAAACCAACTCCATAATCTTTTACACTAAAACAAAAGTCGGTTTCTTTGTCACCAACAAATAAATCGATATTCAGGTTGATATCATGCTTATTCCCGTGTATAATTGCGTTATTCACCGCCTCTGTAACAGCAATAAGAACATTGCCATAATAATCCTCATTGACATCTAAGCGTTCGCAAACGTTATCAATCAATTTTTCAACTTTTTGTACAGATTCAAAATCTGATGGGATAGATAAACTATCAATTTGAATAAAACCTTCTTTCATAGTTAAGTAAACTATAAGACTTTATTGAAATACTCATTTGCACGATCTTTATAGTATTTTTGATACGTTGGATCCACAGCTCTTAATAATTCAATTTGTCTTAATTTAGTCTTGTTATACTCATCAAACCGAATTTTGTTACCATTATTCTCATTATTTCCTTCTTTTGATTCTCTTTTTTCATCTAAACCTCTCTCTATCAACGCTTTCTCGCTTTCCAATAGGCGTGTTAAAATACTCTTCTGCCGATTTATTAAATTATTTCCAAATCGCTTATTAATCAAGTCTTTCTCTTGTTGTTCAAGCTCTTTAATTAGAGGGTTTAACTGATTACCAGTCCCTTTACCGTCCTTATTTAGTTTATTGCGTATCTCTTCTAGGCTTTTTCTCATTGCCGATTGCTGCGCAGCCATTTTTGCAACTTGCTTGTTTCCGAGTCCCATTCCCATTTGTTGACCTCCCGGCTTACCGCCTGGTTTATCGCCCGGCTTTTTACCCCCCGGTTTTGAACCCTTCTTCATTTGATCAAGCTGCTTCTTAAGCATCTCCTTCATGTCGCTTGGGGAAGGAGCTCCTGCGCCAGGCTTAGGCTTACCCTTTCCGCCAGGCTTACTACAGCTTCCTGACCCTTCCATCATCTTTTTCATTTTCGCTTGCATTTGTTGTAGGCTCTCATCGAGCATCAACGCAAGGTTGTTGTATGAAGTCATTACATATTGTTGATGAGTAGCCAGTGGTCTTCTCCTGCGTTCATCAAGGTCTTCTAATATCAGCGCATGATTGTTTTCTATTTGATTTAACTCTTTGTCAATAAACTGAGCAATTTTCGGTTGACGCTTAGCTAACGCAAATAAGCTATCACGAACAGTCTTTGTGTCGTCAACAATCTTTCTTTGTGTTCTTCCATGCTTCAGAAAGGCTGGGTCCGAATCAGCAACAGAATAAAGGCTATTCATCACGTCTTCTTGATTAAAACTTAATTGAACTAGGCTTTCTAAAATCTCACGCAAGAGATCAATGTCCTCTCCTTGTTGCTCTTCATTAGATTGCTCCTGCATGTTATTTAGCTCGTCTGCAATTTCCTCCATTTTTTCAGAAGCGCCCTCCTGACTCTCTCCCGCCTTTTCCCCTTTATTCTTCTCTAGTTGTTTTTCAGATTCTTCTAAATCTTCATCAACCTCATCACTTTTTTCTTCTTGACTTCCAAGCTCCATTGGTCGGTCTAGCTCAGAGTTCAAACTGTCTAGCTCTTCCAAATCTTCTTTTATCTCGTCAAATTTTTTCTTGATTTCGTCTTGACGCTTAAGGTCGTCCTCAGACATTGTCTTTTTATCTTCTGTTTCTTCTTTTAAGCCCCTTTGTTCTTTCGCTAATAATTTTAGTTCTTCTTCTATGGCGTCAATTTTTTCGTTGACCTGTAGTTTTTTTAGCATTTCCATTGTGCGATCCAATTGTTTCTTCATGTCCTCACTAGACATTTCTAATTCATCAAGTTTTTCCTCAAGAGCCTCTTTGTTGTTTTCTTTCATTAGCTCTTCAAGTTGCTTAAGAAGGTCTCGCATCTCATCGTCCATTAATTCTTTTAGAAGATCCTCTATCAGCTCTTGTTGTTTAAGCAGCTCATCATCCATTTCAGACAGCTGGTTTTTCTCTTCAATACTCTTTGACATTTCTTCTTGTAGTGTTTTTAAATCTTCTACTAAAGACTTATGCTCTTCTTGCAACTGTTTCCCTTGATTCTCTTTATTCCAGTTTGATTGCTTACTGTTGTTTGTTTCTTTTCGAAGCCTTTCAATGTTTTTTCTAAACTCATCCGTTTTCTCCAACAGCTTTTTCATTTTAGCCCGTGTGTCTGATTGATCCTCATCTCGGGTCTCATTCAGCTCCTCTAAGGAAGGAAGAACATATTGAAATGAACGGCTTTTAGAAACTTTACTGCCATTCACTCCGTCATTGTCAGATATTGTGAAATAATAGCTCACTTTATCCTTCAGCTTTAAGTTTTCTCTTCTGAAGTCAACAGCAAAATCAAAAGGGTGTTCAGTTCCAAAGACTTTACCTCCGCTTATTTTTTTAGTTGATTGGCTGCCTTTTTCATTTGTAATTGTGTAAACAAACGTGAGGGCCTTTAATCCATAATCATCGTTTGTTACACCAGAAAAATAACGAATACCTTCATTCACAGAGTCTTTTACTTCTTCGACTTGAATTGAAGGAAAGCCGTCTTTTATTATATCAATATTAAATATTGTCGTGTCTTTTTTAGCGCTTTGATTATTCTCTAAAATAACTTTTCCTGCTGCGTTTGAATTAAATTTTGAGCGATACGAAAACCCTTTTTTAGTATATGTTTTTTTGTTTTTATCAATCCAAAACTCTACAGACTTCGCGTTCTTGGTTAAAACACTCCACACAATTTCTGTCCCTTCATTTACGGTTAAGTCACCCGCATTTTCAATAATTTCATTCTCTAAACCTAAATAACGAGGATAAATGATTGTTGCTTGAAATTTCCCAATTGCGGTTTTCGCGATTACCGCAACTTCGTATGTTTCACTATTAAACCCATTTGCCTCAAAATGAAAAGAGGTCTTCGTCCTAAGCTGTATAAGCTTTCCTCTATATTCGTTTTTAGCAACCTTACTTAATAAAAATCGGCCTTGTTTTGATTTTACAAATACTTTCTCCGGAATTTCAGACCCCTCTATTGTCAGGTGAAAAGAATAATCCTCACCCTCTTCAATTGTTTTAGTGTTTCCTTCAAAAGAAAATTGAAATGGTGCTGGCAAAACATATTCCTCCGAAAAATTAACCACTCGTTCAGTTCCCTGTGTCAGCATAGAAGGGCTGAAAACACCTATTAAAAACAATAGAAAAACAAATGGCAAAACCCATCGTAAAAACCGTTTATTCTCTCCAATATTAATTGCATCAACAAAAGACACAACACTCATAGAAACGCTACGTTGCTGAACGCTCGCATTTAACAGCTCAAAATCGGCTGAATTGTGGTCAAGTTGATCGCTCAATTGTAATGTGTTAACCAAACGATCAGAAATAGTTGGAAAAAACCGGCCAATGATAACCGAGGCTTGGTGTCTGTTAATTCGGTTTCCAAATGATTTTAACCGTAATGTTGGGATAAGAATGTACTTTGATAAAATATAAATGTTTCCTCCAATAAAACTGAAAAATAAAAACGCCCTTATATAAGAATTAAAATGACCAAAATATTCCAATGAAATAACCGCCAAAAAAGAGACCACAAGAATTCCAATAAAAAGAAGTCCTCCTTTTATAATTTGATTCTTATAAAACTTACGAATAAAAGAATCTACTTGTGATATTAACCTGTCGAATGCACTCATTGAAGCCCACTAAAATACGATATTAATACATACTGCAAATACAAATAACGTTAATAAAACGTACAATCGTATGGGATAATAGTTCAAATTACCCTAAATACACCCTTTTCCTTTATGAAGAATACTTATCTTTACAGCGAATTATTTTAATCAATTTAAAATGTCTGATAGACCTGTAAGGGTGCGATTTGCACCATCTCCAACCGGACCACTACATATGGGTGGTGTTAGAACCGCTTTATATAACTACCTGTTTGCTAAAAAACACAGTGGTACATTTATTATTCGTGTAGAAGATACAGATCAAGCTCGATTTGTGGAGGGCGCACAAGATTACATTTTGGACGCTATGAAATGGTGTGGTATTATGCCAACCGAAGGCCCTGGTCTTGGTGGTGATTATGGCCCTTATGTTCAATCTGAAAGGAAAGGCCTATACCGACCATATGCCGAGGAGCTGGTTAAAAATGAAAAAGCATATTACGCTTTCGATACTTCTGAGGAGTTAACAAAAATGCGGGAGCAAGCAAAAGAAATGGGAATGCCAAACTGGCAATACAATAGTGTCACTCGTGGATCTATGCAAAACTCATTGTCTCTTTCTGTTGATGTAGTACAAAGTAAAATTGAAGCGGGTGAACCATACGTTATTCGCATGAAAATGCCTCGTAATGTTGATGTTCGTTTCAATGATGAAATTAGAGGTTGGGTTGTTGTAAACACAAACAACTTAGATGATAAGGTTCTTTTCAAATCTGACGGAATGCCAACATATCACCTTGCTAATATTGTTGATGATTATTTAATGAAAATAAGTCATGTTATTCGTGGAGAGGAGTGGTTGCCCTCTGCCCCTTTGCATGTTATGTTGTATGATGCTTTTGGTTGGGAAGCTCCAAAGTTTGCTCATCTTCCTTTGTTGCTAAAGCCGGATGGTAATGGTAAGTTATCAAAACGAGATGGTGACCGCCTTGGGTTTCCTGTGTTTCCTACAAATTGGACAACCTCTAGCAATGAGGTATATTCAGGATATAAAGAAAAGGGTTACTTTTCAGGGGCTTTTATTAACATGCTTGCTTTGCTTGGTTGGAACCCTGGTACAACCCAGGAAATATTTTCCCTTGATGGTTTAGTTGAAGCTTTTTCACTAGAGCGGGTTTCCAAGGCGGGGGCTAAGTTTGATCCTGACAAAACCAAGTGGTTTCAACAACAATATTTACGGGCAACTGAGAATTCTGTTCTCGCTGAACTACTTCAAGAAAAACTAAATAGTGACCATGATTTAACGGTGCTTTCTGGTCTTTGCGGGCTTGTAAAAGAGCGCGCAACTTTCATTGGTGATTTATGGGAAGAAGGTTCTTTTTTAATTGAACGACCAACTAACTTCGATGAAAAAACAGCACGAAAAAAATGGAAAAGTGACGCTCCAACGATTATGTTGGAATTTAAAGAGAGGCTTGACGAAATAGATGATTTTAACCCAGAGAATATCGAGAGCGTTTTTAAGTCCTTCTTAGAGGAAAAAAGTATCGGGGTTGGTTCTGTTCTTCCTCAATTTCGTCTTTTACTTTCAGGAAAAGGTATGGGCCCAAGCATGTTTGATATTGCATCATTTTTAGGAAAAAAGGAAACTAACGAACGCCTCGAAATTGGCATAAAAGTTCTCGCTACTCAAAACGCTTAATAATGAAGCACACTGTTGAAGTTAACGGAATTAAGCTATACGCCTTTCACGGCTGTCTCCCTGAAGAAGGAAAAATAGGGGGAAACTATATCGTTGACGTGTCAATTACTACTGATTTTAGTAAAGCCGCGTTAAGCGATAACTTAAAGGAAACAATTGACTATGTTTTCGTTAATGCAATTGTCAAAGAAGAAATGGCTGTTCGCTCTAAGCTAATAGAGCATGTTGGCCAGCGGATTGTTCAGCGGATTAAGAGCGAGCTTCAGTTGGCTGAATCGATTACGGTTAAAGTTATAAAAGTTTGCCCTCCCATTAATGGAGATGTAAATAATGTGGCAATAATCATCGAAGATTAGTCGTCGTAGTGAAATTTTATTACATTTGCTTGAAATTGGTCTGTTATCTATTCCTTGAAGTGTCGGGGGTTAAGCAATCAAATCAGGGTCTCTTGGCCGAGTGGCTAGGCAGTGGTCTGCAAAACCATCTACGGCGGTTCGAATCCGCCAGAGACCTCAAATAAAACAAAGTAAAACCCTAACTAATTGATAGTTAGGGTTTTTTATGTCTGTTTAATTAATGTAACCAGTTGTCTAATGAGGCAGTTCTGTTAATAAGTAGGTGAAGGCGGTGTGCAACTATAGAAAGGCAGTAATTTGACTAAATAAACGCCCAACCGATAACAGTTTTTAATATGGAACGAATTCTAACATAAATCAACAAATGATTCCTTTTATCCTGTCTATTCTTTCAAGCACCATTATTTTTATCCTTTTTAAATTGTTTAAGCGATTTGAGATAAACACTTTTCAAGCAATTGTTTTTAATTACTTTACTGCTGCAGGGATCGGATTCGCTCTGTACGGCGATGCATGGAACAGTTTAGCTTGGGAGCAAAACAGTTGGATGGCATACTCAATAATGACAAGCCTCCTCTTTATTTCGTTGTTCTTTCTAATGGGTTTAAGCTCTCAGGAAAACGGAGTTGCATCTACCTCAGTTGCAGTTAAGATGAGCATGGCGATTTCTATCATCCTTTTAATTCTTTACCATTCGGAGGCACCGTCTTTAACAAAAGCAATGGGGATTATATTTGCCTTCATAAGTGTAATTCTAGTTTCGCTGCCAAATGAAAAGAGCGAGCCTGTTAGTAATCACAGGTGGGTACTTATTGTTTTATTCTTTGGAGGGGGAGCACTTGACTTCATACTAAACTTTGTTCAAGAGACCCAATTAACTGTGTTAGACCCTTCTTTATTTTCGGCTATTAGCCTTGGGTTAGCAGGTTGTTTTGGGGTAATAATTCTCAGCTTTAGGTTGCTAAAAAGAAAAACCACGTTGGCGCTTAAAAATGTCGTTGCAGGTGTCGTTTTAGGGATCCCAAACTTTTTCTCAATCTATTTTCTTCTGTTGGCTTATAGAACAACGGGCTGGGCCGACACAACTGTTTTGGCCCTTACCAACGTTTCTGTTGTTCTTGGAACGGTAATAATTGGATTCGTCCTATTTAAAGAAGCCAGAACATCAAAAAAAATGATCGGTTTGGCCGTTGCCATTTTAGCGATAATTACATTGTATGTTGCTGAACGGTAGTCTGATAGGCGGCTATTTATTTCTTATCAGTCATTGGGCCGATTCCACACATAAGAAAAAAAACTATTAGCAACTCATTAAATTCAATAAACTAAAGTGAACTAGTGCTTTTTTAAGTATCTTGTCCGATAACATTAGAGACTGAACATAAAAACGAGCTAATTTGAATTTTTTTGATTCCAATAACGTGAATCTTGAAATCCTGAAAACCCGGGCCTTTAATATGAGGTGGGCTGAAGTTCCAGATGATGTAATCCCCCTTACCGCAGCAGACCCTGACTTTAAAAGTGCGCCAGAAATATCAAAAGCCATAATTAATTATTGCCAGGAGCCTTACTTTTCATATGGTCCTGCAGAGGGACTTCCTGACTTCAAAAAAAGTATTTCCTCCTTTTTCAATTTAAAAAGAGATGTTCCAGTTCGTTCCGAATTTGTTCTTCCTATAGATAGCGCAGCTTTCGGTATTTATTTGACCTGCAAAACAGTATTGAACCCCGGGGATGAGGCAATCATTTTTGATCCAGTTGATTTTTTATTTAGATACTCAATTGAACAGGTGGGGGCAAAGGCAATACCTTTTGCTATTCCTCCAGGATCAGAACATATTGATTTCAAAAACCTTCGCCACTTAATAACGAATAAAACAAAATTAATTTGCCTTTGCAATCCTTTAAACCCGACAGGAAAGGTTTTTACTCGAGAAGAGCTATTATCGCTTGGAGCTTTCGCAGTAAAGTATAATTTAACAATTTTATCAGATGAAATTTGGAGCGACATTGTATATTCGCCTGCTAAATTTACAAGTATCGCTTCATTAAATGAAGAGATTAGAAATCAAACAATAACTGTCACTGGATTTAGTAAATCTTATGGCATGGCAGGATTAAGAATTGGTGTTGTTATTGCGCATAACAAAATACACTACAAGAAGCTCTTTGATAATTCCATGCATCAATATACCGTCCACGGCGTGAGTGTGCTTTCTCAGGTTGGGGCAATAGCTGCGCTAAACGAATGCGGTTACTGGGTGGAGCAATTTGTTGCTCACACAAAAAAAATGAGAGATATTCTCGTTGCAGAAGTAAATTCAATCCAAGGGCTTAGTTGTACTGCGCCAGATGGATGCTATGTCGCGTTTATAGATATTCGGAAAACAGGGAAAACGAGTAATGAGGTTTATGAACTATTACTTAAAGAGGCAAAAGTGGCTGTGGTGCCTGGATTAGAAAAGTGGTTTGGCAAAGAAGCTGAAGGCTATATTCGAATATGTTTTTCAACTTCAGAAACGATTCTACGAGAAAGTATTTCACGAATAAAAAATTGCTTGGAATGAAGGTTGTTATTATTGGTGGGGGCATTGCTGGTTTAGCCGCCGCAATAGCACTAAAAAGGGTTAGCCATAAAGTTGTGGTTAGGGAGCGGTTCTCTATAAATTCTAAACAAGGGATGGCGTTCATGATTCATTCTGACACATTGAAAAATCTTCAATCGTTAACCCGCGACCCATTAAAGGTCGTTAAGCATAAAATAAACGACTATTTAATGCTCGCTGATTCCGGAAATAAACAAAAGAGAATTCCATTAACTGGTTGGTATACGGTTAAGAGAATTACACTGCTAAAGGCTCTTAGGGGTCAATTATGTGATAATGAGGTTTGTGAAAATTCGGAGTTTTCTCATTTAAAATATGAGGGGGGGAAGGCTATTGCCGCTGTGTTTAAAGATGGCTCAATTGAATACGGTGATGTCTTTATTGGTGCGGATGGAATTGGTTCAATGGTTCGAAAATTCGTTTGTGATGCTCATTTCTTTAAAAACCAAATAAATGAGTTTGTCTGCGTTATTAAAAATGAAGGGAACAATTTGGGAGATCATTCCTTTAAAAAATTTAATTCAATAAAAAAAGGAATGTCTTTTGGTTATATTCCCCTTTCTAGTAATGAGCATGTTTGGTTTCTGCAATTTAACAGTAAATTATATCCTAATTTAATTCAGAGAAACAGAGACAGTATAGCTGAGTTTAGTTCAAAACTGCTTGCTGAGGTGCCTCGTCAAATAAGGGAGCTAATAGAAAACAGTGATTTTAAAAACGGACACCTCTGGATTAGCAAAGAGCTAAAATTACTCTCTCATTATTATAAAGATAATGTCTGCTTAATTGGAGACGCCGCTCACGGCTCAATCCCACTTACGAGTTCGGGAGTTTCTAATGGTATATCATCCGCAATTGATCTTGCAGGGCGACTAAGCTCCTCTGAGCCTTTAGAGGTCGCTCTTAAAAAATATGGGGAAATAAGAAAACAAAAAAACAAGAAAACAATTGAGTTTGCAAAAACCTTAAAAAGTGAGTTTATTAATGGAGATGGAGATTTAGACAGCTACCACATTCCATTGTTCAAATAGATAAATGATTTAGCATGTTCTGTGAAAACTTAAGTAGTGTCTTAATTTTGTCCTCCGCTTTAATCCAAAAATTATCCGTATTTTCATGTCCACCTATTAATTTGTTCCTATTCATATGAAAGAAAAACTACGGCGCTGGATTCGCTCTCGGCGGTTTTGGAAGAGAATAATTCTCGCTGCGATCGTTATTCCTGGTTTGCTTCTTGCGGTTTCTCTTTTTATTGTACATCAAAAACAAGATGAGATTGTTGCGGAAATAATGTCAGCTCTAAATGAAGATTTCATGGGTAGTGCTGAGTTTAAGGATTCACACATTTCATTCATTTCTAGCTTCCCTTATGTTTCTATTGACCTTGAAGGGTTTAAAGTTTTTGAATCGAAAGAAAAGGTTAATAAGCCTTTAATAAATATAACCGATGTTTATATTGGTTTTAATCTTTGGACTGTTGTCACGGGGAAGATGGAAATCAAAAAAATTAAATTAAAGAATGGGCACATTGATGTTGTACAGCATAAGAACGGAGAATTTAATATTCTAAAAGCATTGTCCCCTATAAAGGAGATAGAAGATGCAAAAGAAGAGTTTCATCTTGATTTGAAACAGGTTGAGTTTGTTGATATTGACCTTACTAAGCTTAATGAGTCGAATGGTCTTAAAGTTGAGGCTTTTATTCAAAGGGCTCAATCAAAGTTTAAAACATCTGACAAGTCTGTTCATGCGTCACTAGATGCTCAATTTGTCTTTAACCTCATCAAGAACCAAGACACTACTTTTTTAAAGCACAAACACATTTGGCTTAAAACCGAAGTAGATTTTTATAAATCTAACAATCAACTCAAACTCCAACCTACTGAAGTTCATTTAGAAGGCGCAGAATTTAACATGGAAGGTGAAATTGATTTTGATAACGACCTCTTTCTCGACCTTCTCTTTACTGGGCAAAAGAGGAATTTCGATTTATTGATTGCAATGGCCCCAGAAGAGCTAGCTCCAACGTTGAAGTCATACAAAAATGAGGCAGATTTATTTATACAAATAACAATTAAAGGTTCCTCTCTAAATGGTAAGCGGCCAGATATTAACGCACTATTTAAATGCCAAAAAGGGAAGATTATGAACCCTGATAACAGTCGGTCAATAAATGAGCTTAGCTTTTCTGGCAACTATAGTAATGGAAAAGAAAGGCGGCCTGAAACAATGGTGATTAAACTCAATGAGTTTAGCGCAAAGTCAGGAGACGGGGCAGGTTTGGTAAAAGGCTCATTCTTTATCTATGACTTCGGGGCCCCTAATATTAAATTGAACGCCACGACAGAAATAGAGCTGGGTTTTATTCAAGAGTTTTTAAATTTAGAAGGGTTTAGTGGTGTGGGGGGTAAGCTGAAACTTGCGCTTAATTTTCATGATGTTATTGATCTAAAAAATCCACATCACACCATATCAAAATTGAACGAAAACTATGATTTAAGTTTAATTATTGAGAATGCAGGGTTCAAGCATAGCGCCATAGATTTACCAATAAAAAAGCTTGATGTTGATATTGAAATGCATGGCCATGAAGCAAAGATTGAAAAAGCAGACATCTTTATTGGAAAATCCGACATTCATATTTCTGGGAAAATAGAAGACCTTCCAGCCATCATCCATCACACAGATGTTCCCGTTGACACCCGCCTAAGTATTTTAAGTAATAAAATCGACTTATTCGAGCTAACAGGTTCAGATTCTACCGCAATTAATGAAGAAATAACCAGTCTGGAAATGGTTTTTAACTTTAAAGCGAGTGCGCGTTCCTTCACAGAGTCTAAGTACCTTCCTAAGGGTGAATTTTTTATTGAGGACATGCATGCCAATTTAAAGCATTATCCGCATAGACTTCATGATTTCCATGCAGACATTATAGTTGAGGACCAAGACCTTGTTGTTAAAAATTTAACAGGAATGATTGATAAAAGTGACTTCCATTTTAATGGGAAACTAGAACATTATGAAAAGTGGATGGATGAAGATCCTGGAGGGGATTCTAAAGTTGAGTTCGACTTGACCTCGAAAATGCTGCAACTTGAGTCCTTGTTTAGTTATGGCGGGGAGAACCATGTTCCCTTAGATTATAGACATGAAGAGTTTGATGACCTCCGAATACATGGGAATATGGACTTACATTTTGACCATTCTTTTCGTTCTGTAGATTTAATAATCGATAAGTTTGAAGGTAAAATGAAGGTTCACCCTTTACGGTTTGAAAACTTTGAGGGCCGTGTGCATTATGAAGATGACCACCTCATTGTCGAAGACTTCCATGGTAGGCTTGGTCACTCTAACTTCAAAACAACTTTACATTATTATTTAGGCGAGGATGAGGTTGTGAAAAAAAGGGATAATCATTTTGAGCTTTTTGCTGATCGTTTAGATCTCGACCAGTTAATTAATTATAACCCATTACCCGTCATAAAAGAAACGAAGGCGAATCACGATGATGGTTTTAATATTTACAGCCTTCCGTTTAGCGCTATGACTTATCATTTAGACGTCGGTCAATTGAATTATCATAAGTATGACATTCGTAATTTTAAAGGTGCTTTAAGAACAACCTCTGATCATTATATTCATGTTGACCACTTAAATATGGACCTTGCAGGGGGGCATTTTGATGTAGATGGATACTTTAATGGGTCAAACCCTGAGAAAATATATTTCAGTCCAGAAATAACCGTTAAAAATGTTGACTTAGACAAGCTCATGTTCAAATTTGAGAATTTCGGACAGGATCATCTTTTGTCAGAAAACCTTCATGGAGAGTTCTCTGGTAAAATAACTGGTAAAATCCACATGCACAATGATTTAGTACCAAAAATTGATGATTCGGAGATACATCTGGATGTTAATTTGAACCATGGTCGTTTAGAAAATTATGACCTGCTTCATTACATGTCAGACTATTTTAAAAATAAAAACCTTGACCGTGTCTATTTTGACACGTTAAACAACCATGTTGATATTGTCAACGGAGAGGTAACACTTCCAAAAATGGTTATTAATTCTTCTTTGGGACATCTAGAGATTTCAGGAAAACAAACGCTTGATGGTCAAATGGAGTATTACTTGAAAATACCTTGGAAAATGGTAACCAAAACAGCGGCCTCAAAGCTTTTTAGAAAGAACAAGAAAGAAGAGGTTTCATCAGATCAAATAGATGAAATTCAATATGGCTCAAAAAAAACAAAATACGTAAGTGTTAAGATTGTTGGAGATGAAAACGGTTATCGGTTTTCATTGGATAAGGATAAGTGAAAATAGCGCGCTACAGAATTTTAATCCGGTTTTGTATAAAGTATTTCTTTAATGCCTCCACGACACCATAATGTTTCTTTATAGTTTTCGAATGTGCCCAATATTTTTATTATAGGTTTAAAAGAGGAGTAACGTTGGAAATTGGGACATTTGATAAACTTTGCATTTTCTCAATTCCTTCAAGTGCTCTTTGATTACTTGACACATGCCTTCTTATTACATTATGAATATCTTGAGGCTCATCTAATGAAATATAAAGTTCACTTAATCAGATCCTAGACGATCAGAGATGCAAGGAAGTTTAGGAACATAAAGAATAAAATCAAATCTATTTAACGCCTAAACTGCTGTTTTTAAACATGTTATTGCATAATAGAAACGTTGAAAAGGACTAATTCTTTCTGTGCAAGGCAGCAAAAAATGAACAAACTCCACCTACGAACGAATATTTTAGCTGTTTAATGAGTCTAAAATGTTTAATTTGGTAACAACTTAATATCTAATTATTTAAAACCGAATTAAAATGGAAACAACAGAACAGATGAAAAAAGTTGAAGAATTAACAAATCAATTGCTTGATTCTCCAAAAATGATCAGTGACAAATTTCCTTGGAATAGCTGGACTTCTCGCATAGAGGACTCTGAAAACAGGATCGCAGGATGGATAGGAAAAATATTCCGTATCGGAGCGTTTCTTATTCTTTTAGCTCTTCTTTGGCGTACCCTTGAACCATTATGGATTAATGACGGTGCCTGGTGGATGAACAAAGAAACAACCGCAATAATAGGAGGCCTTTTAGGCATCATACTGTGGGCACTTGCTGCTTTCCCGATCGCTCAAATCATTAGAAATACTAGTGATGGCATAAGCTCTTCAAAAAGCGGAATAGTTCGCCTTGTCTTTTTGGAGTTGCCTATTGCATTAATTAAGTTAAGTGGATATATTATAGCAATGCTTGGTTTATTCGCGGCAGCATCAGCTGTTTTAAGTTTTGTAACAACACTTAACATTCCCGGAGGCATATACTTAGGTGAAATCTTTTACAATTTAAAGGAAGTGGGCTCCCTCGCAACTACCGCATTGTTTGAGATGATAAAAGAATTTGCAGGTATAAACGTTAGCGGAGCGTATAACGAAATGCTACAGACTTCAGCAATTTCTGCTAATGCTGGATCGTTATCAGATTCAGCTTGGACACCGCAAGGAGCGATGGCTGTTTTTGTTTCATTTATAGCGGTTTTAGTAACATTAATTAATTTATATATTAATGTAGTTATCTATAATTTCTTGTATGGATTAATCTCTACATTAGTTGCCTGGATTAAAGCCCCATACTTGCCTTTTAAATCATTATAATTTCTAAAAAAGAATACATCTAAAAATGGAAGGCCGTCTCATTAAGTTGAGACGGCTTTTTTTATGGAGAATTAAAAGCTAAAGATCAAATGCAGCCGTGGATAGGAATTGTTTTGATTGCGATGATCGCTTTCGGAGCGATGAGTTCGGGAAGGATTATAAACAAAATCTCTAGTCTTATCCCAAGTATGGGGCAAGCCAGTGTAGAGGGAGGTATTGATGCCGCCGCTAATATAGATGGTGTTAACAATCCCGCTGCTGATGTGATGGATGTATTCGATGCTTCGCTTTTGTTAGACGACGACGAAATAGATGTGGAAGCCACTCTTTATAAAGTAAATGATCCTGATGGGTATTCAAACTTAAGGGACGCGCAAATGAATGTTATTCGAAGAGTTTTGGATACTGAAACATTTGAAGTTATTAATAGTGCTGGGGAGTGGATGGAAATAAAATTAAATGATGGGACTACAGGTTACATTCATTCTTCGAGAGTTGTTTATGTCTGATAGTAAAATAAAAACACCCTTAAAATAAGGGTGTTTTTTTATACTTAAACTATCCTTTACATTTGGAGGGTTTATAGAATAAAAACTATTACCGTAAGGATTGGCATCACAGCTATTAATACAATAACAGATCTTCTCTCGTTTTAAAATAATTTTCAAAAAGCACACTATTACCAACAGATTCAAAAGATCACTTGCTTATTATAGAATAAAACCCTTATTTTCGCAGTCAAATTATTTATTTCGATGCTGATAGGTGCTGATTACGATAAAATAGAATTTCAATTGTTGGGTTTAGAGCTACTAGAGCCAACTGCTTTTGTTGGTGATATGATTATGGCTTTCTTCGGTTTTCTTTTTGCTTATAAGGTCTCAAAGCTAGGCCAAACGGTGTTTATAAAAAACTGGAAAATCTTTTTCTTTCTCTTTGGGCTGCTTTTTCTTTTCGGTGGGTTTGGTCATTTAATGTATAATTATTGGGCTATTCCAGGAAAATATGCCGGTTGGTTTTTGGGGATTGTAATTGTTTTTTACGTTGAAGCGGCGATGTTATCTTTTATTAAAAGTGATAAGCTTCGAAACGCCTTGTTAATAGCATGTAAAATAAAACTCCTGCTTGCGCTTATTGGTGAGGTGTTAATTATCTCTCTAATTGACCTCTCTGTTGATTTTTCCGTTGCGATGCAAATACCAACCGTAAACTCAACTTTTGGTCTTACGTCTGCCTTGGTGATATTATCCTATTACTATTCAAGAATATTAACCCCGGTTTTTAAATTCTTTATCTTAAGTGGTTTAGTAATGCTCCCTGCTGTGTTTTTTAGGGCAATGAAAATAAACCCTGCGCCATGGTTTGATAAAAATGACGTAAGCCATTTAGTGCTTTTTTTTGGGTTAATCCTATATTATACAGGGGTTAAAAGGGTTGCCGCTTATCAAAAAAAACTATCTTAATACTGTTAGATATTTGTATTCTTTCACGTTTTTCCCGGTTTTATCTTTCGCTGTAATAAAGTAAACATATCGGCCATTAGGAGCTTCTTCTCCAAAGCGATCATAACCATCCCATTTAAAATTAACATCGGTAGATTGAAATACAACAGAGCTTGATGAGTTAATAATTACAATGTTAAAATCTAATAGGCCCTCAGTTTCTATAAAGAATAAATCGTTTGTATTGTCCCCATTAGGAGAAAAAACATCTGGCATTTTAATTATTTTATATGTGGGTATATCGATGTCGCTTTTGATTACTGCTAATGGTTCTTCTTTTATAACGTCATTTGAGGGCAGCCTTTGCTGAGGAGTATTCTCCTCTGTGGTAGTATTCTCTTTCTGCTCTATGGTTCTGGTATTTTTGTATAGTGGGTCAGTTTTTACTGTGTCGGCTTCAATCTGTTCTGTAGGAAGCGCCAAAACCAAAGCTTCACTTTCTTTTGTCGGCTCGTTATCCGTCTCTTTGTCTAAAGAAATGTCTTTTGCTTTTTCTAAACCTAAACTTAGGGGCGCTTCAATCTCTTTCTTTTGTTGCCTTTCTGAAGTAGTTACCTTGCTTTTGATTATCGCCACCTGATTATTCGGTAAAAAAACAACCGCCGACAAACCAACAATAAGAGCCGAACTCAAACCAATAATAAGTTTTGTGAAAAATAAAGACCCAAACCCTAAAATTGTTTTCCCTCCAATTTGTGATGCAATACTATTCCATAAAGCCGGGTTTACATCTGCCTTATAGTTTGCTAGTTTAGTAGAAAACAATTCTTTTATTTGGTCTTTATCGTTCAATTCCTAAGTCTTTCATTTTTTGTTGTAGATGTATTTTTGCCCTAGCATACTGTGATTTTGATGTGTTCTCAGATATTCCCAGCTCATCTGCTATTTCCTTATGGGCGTATCCTTCTATAGCAAACATGTTAAAAACAGTGCGATAACCATCTGGCAGATTGTTGATTAATAACAACAGATCTTCTGCATGAATTTTTTCTAAAATATAGTTTTTATCATCAATTTTATACTCTATCCCGTCAATTGGAGAGTCGTTCATCCTCTTCTTATTTTTTCTTAAGTCGTCTAGCGAGGTATTCACTACTATTCTTCTGATCCAACCCTCCAAAGAGCCTCCTTTAAAAAGTTCTAGCTTAGTGAAAACCTTAATAAAGGCATCCTGCAATACATCTTCTGCTTGTTGTTTATTTTTGGCGTACCTAAGACAAACCCCCAGCATTTTAGGCGCAAACATTTCAAACAACTTGCGTTGAGCTTTCTGACTTCCACCAATGCATTTTTTTACTAGGCTTGACTCATCCATTCACAACGCTTATCTATTAGACACATAATCTATAATAATAGTTGCATTATACTAATAATTAATCTAATTGTCTTATTTTCGGCGGACATAAATCACATCAATGAGGGCGATTTTATACTTAGTTACTGTTTCTTTTTTATTTATTTCTTGTTCTGAAAAAAGAGAGGATGCAACAAAAAAAAAATATGTTTGGAATGCGCGTCTGAAAGTTAGCAGCACCGAATTCTTGCCTTTTTTTCTAGAGGAGGGTGAAAACAACACTTATTATTTGATTAATGCTGAGGAAAAAATATTACTTGATGACTATTCAATTGTTGATGATAGTGTCCACCTTAGGTTTCCTTTTTTTAATTCAGAGCTTGTTTTTAAAAAAGGGAGGGATTCTTTTTCCGGTTATTGGGCTAACCATACTAAAAAAGAGGGGTATAAGATGCCTTTTTCTGCTGAATTAATAAATAAAAAAAGATTTCCATTTATAAAAGGCACCTCTTCTTCTCTCAACCTTAACGGCCGGTGGAAAACAGTCTTTAACCCTGGCACTAATGACCACTACCCTGCATTGGGTGTTTTTAAACAAGAAAAAGGGTCTAACTCTATATCTGCAACTTTTTTAACAGAAACAGGGGATTATCGTTATTTAGGGGGGAACACAACTAAAGACAGCCTTTATTTATCTTGTTTTGATGGGGCTCATGCTTTTTTGTTTAAAGCAAAATTAATTGGCGACACTTTGAGTGGTCAGTTTTTCAGTGGAAACCAATGGAGCACAAACTGGAGCGCGATAAAAAATGCTGCCTTTGAGCTTGAAAACCCAGAGAGTCTTACATACACAATTAACGACAAACCTTTTGAGTTTCGCCTTCCTAATTTAAACGGTGATACACTGCATTTTCCTAGCGACTTTAAACAAAACAAAGTAATAATAGTGCAGGTTATGGGAACATGGTGTCCAAACTGTCTCGATGAATCGCGGTACTATAAAGAGCTTTATGACACTTATCATGATCGGGGTCTGGAAATAATAACTGTTTGTTATGAGGTTGGTGATGGGTTTGAGGATTATGTCGCTAGTGTCAACCGTTTAAAAAGTAACCTTGGTTTAGATTTCACTTTCTTGATTGGGGGGGGCGCAGAAAAAGGGTTGGCTTCCGAACACTTTAACACATTAAATAAAATATCTTCTTTTCCTACTTCAATTTTTATAGGAAAAAATGGGCAAATAGAAAGGGTTCATACCGGTTTTAATGGTCCTGGAACTGGACAATATTTTCTTGATTATAAAGACAGGACTGAACAACTGCTTGAGCGTTTATTGGGAAGTTAGCTGCAAGTAATTTTATTCACCCTTCTTTCGTGTCTCCCTCCTTCAAATTCCGTCTCAAAAAAAGCGTCGACTATTAGTAATGCTTCTTTCGTTGTTAAATAGCGTGCAGGCAAGGCAAGAATGTTTGCATTATTGTGTTGCCTTGCTAATTCTGCTATTTCTACACCCCAACATAAGGCACCACGAACACCTTGGTGCTTGTTTACGGTCATGTTGATGCCGTTTCCCGATCCACAAATTACAATTCCTAAAGTTGTGGTATTAGAGTTAACTTTTTCGGCAACCGGATGACCATAGTCTGGATAATCAATGCTTTCTTCAGAATAACACCCAAAATCTTCCAGCTCGTATCCTTTTTCTTTAAGGTGTTTAATGATCGATTTTTTTAGTTCAAATCCAGCATGATCAGCACCAATTGGAATATATTTTTTCATAGTATTATTCTTTTTCTGTTAAATTAAACGATATTAACAATTAACACAAGTTTTAAACATTAATACTAAAAATGATTTTCAACTTCCTTTGTTATCTCAGTTTTAAAATTTTCTTATCAACCTTATTTTTTTTAATTTGTTAATTAGGGTTTATAAGTTTTGATTACTTTTTCTTTTATTTTCCATTTATTTTTATAAGCCAAAAAGAAATTCGGTTGAACAAATAAATTTCACCTTTTATTTCAGTCAGTTATTAATGGTTTCTTCAGGTTTTTAGTTTGTTTTTTGGTAATTTCTTTTAAACAATTAAAATTTTTAAACATTATTAATAACCCTTTTAATTATCTTTATAACAAGGTGTTATGTTATTGATAACTTCTTGTTTTTTCTTAACAACTTTAAATCCTATAAAAAACAAGTCTTTTTATAAACATATTAACACCCTTAATAATAGTATTAAATATCTTTATTTATAAAAATATCTTTATTCTTTATTATCTAAAGGGTAATTTGGGCTCTATTTGTTAATTTCATTTTTTTTTATATATTCTATCTCGGAAAGGAAAATAACAATTAAAGTAGTTGATTTACAGTTATTTCTGCAATATTTTTATTTACTTTAAAAAGTTAAATTAACTTAACATTTACTTTTAAGAAAATCAATATTTATAATGTTAAGAATACGAGAGTTTATTAATGATTTAAAATTATTAGGAACAAACTTTTCTCCATATTTTAAAGTGAACAATGAGTTTATTACAAATTTACTGAAATATGTATAGAGAAAAGATCAAAAAGAAACCATTTATATTTCTTTAAAGAAGAAAACAATGTAGTTTTATTAAAGATTGAAGATGACGGTGTTGGATTAGGTTTTGATTTTAATACAACAACAGCCGATAGGATTAACCTTCAGCTTGTTTCTTCATTAATTGAGTAGATAAAAGGAGAGATTAATACAGATACATCCAACTCCATGAAATATTTAATTAAATTTGGTAAAAGTAAAACTTAAGATATGTCTAAAATAAATGTACTTGTAGTTGAGGATGAATCAATTGTATCAAAAGATATCCAGCACAGCCTTAAAAAGCTTGGATATAATATTTTAGGTGCTTCAGCGACAGGGGAAAAAGCAATAGAACTCGCAAGTTCTGAGCGCCCGGACGTTGTTTTAATGGATATTATGCTAAAAGGAGAAATGAATGGGATTGAAGCAGCCGATCGAATAAAGAAGGATTTATCTATTCCAATTATCTTTTTAACGGCCTATGCGGACGAATTGACACTTTCTAAAGCAAAACTTACACAACCATACGGATACATCCTTAAACCATTTAAAGAGATTGATTTACACACAACAATCGAAATGGCTATTTATAAACACACTAAAGAACAAGAGGTTGTTAAAGAAAGAGACTTGTTAAATTCTATCATTGAAAATAAAGAAAAAAACAAAGAATATATTTTTGTAAGATCGAACAGTAAGCTAGTAAAACTAAAAACAACGGACGTTTTCTATATTGAAGCCTTAAAAGACTATGTTGTGATTCACACAAACGATAAGCGATATACAATTCACTCTACAATGAAAGATATTGAACAAAAAATGGGAAATAAAGAGTTTTTACGCGTTCACCGCTCATATATTATTAGGTTGGATAAAATAGCCACAATTGAACAACCAAACCTTACTTTAGAAAAGGTGGACAAACTAATTCCAATAGGGGGATCTTACAAAGATGTTTTAATAAAGAAAATCAACCAGGTTTAATCAACAACAAGTTCAAGGTTTATTTGTCTTTTTAAAGTAGAAACCTCATAAACACGAACCCTTACCTTATCTCCAAAGTTATATTCTTTCTTTGTTCTACTACCTATTACAACGAAACGATCAGCATCAAAATGAAAACGATCACCAGGAATGTCATTCATAGGAACCATTCCTTCACACCTGTTTTCATCCATACGAACAAAGATTCCAAACTCTGCAACACCAGAAATAGTGCCATCAAAAACCTCACCGATTTTATCAACAATAAATAATGTTTGAAAATATTTTGTGCTTTCACGTTCAGCCTCAACGGCTTTTCTTTCCATTCTAGAAATACGCTTACAAATCTTACCCAACTCATCACCGTAGCGGTGTTTTTTTGTTGTTAACTCTTCATGAATTATACGGTGAACAACAAGGTCAGCATACCGACGAATAGGAGAAGTAAAATGGCCATAATGTTTAAAAGCAAGGCCATAATGACCAACATTATCTGTGTCGTAAATTGCTTTAGCCATTGAACGAATAGCCATTGATTGAATCAATGAAAACTCATTTTCGTAACGAATATCTGAAAGGAGCTTGTTTATTTTTTTTGATATTTGTGAGGGCTCAGTTACATCAATATCATAACCAAACTTTTGAATAAAAACATTGAAAATATCAATTTTTTCAGGATTAGGCTTATCATGACAACGGTAAACAAACGGAATTTTAGGTTTGTTAGAGCCGGGCTTTGATATAAACTCAGCCACTTTCTTATTTGCAAGAAGCATAAATTCTTCAATTAATTTATGAGCATCTTTTGACGTTTTAATTATTATATCGACAGGAAAACCTTCTTCATCTAATTGAAAACGAACCTCTTCACTTTCTATGTTCATTGCCCCGTTTTTCAACCTTTTTTCTCTAAAAACTTTAGCAATTGCATCCAATGTTAATATCTCACCTGAAAAAGGAATAAGTCCATCAACCGTCTTGTTTTCAATAATTTCTTGTGCTTGCTCATAGCTATAGCGTTGGTCTGAGTGAATTACTGTTTTTCCAAACCACTGCTTAATTATAACCCCAGCCTCATCCATTTCGAACACAGCAGAGAATGTGAACTTGTCTTCGTGTGGCCTCAATGAACAAACAACATTAGAAAGCTGTTCAGGAAGCATAGGAATAACGCGATCAACAAGATAAACAGAATTAGAACGCTTCAAAGCCTCAACATCCATTGCGCTTCCAGGAGTTACATAATGACTAACATCGGCGATATGGACACCAACCTCTATTGCACCACCATCTAAACGCTGAAAAGAGATAGCATCATCAAAATCTTTCGCATCAGCCGGATCAATAGTTAGAGTGGGAACAGCCCTAAAATCTCTTCTATTAGCGACTTCCCCTTCATCAAGCCCTACGTGAATTTTTTCAGCCTCAGAAAGCACCTCGTCAGGAAACTTATAATCTAACCCTTGGTTGATTAAAATACTTATCATTTCAGCATCGTTCCCTTTAGTATTACCAAGTACTTCAGTTATTTCTCCATAAGGGCTTTGTGCAGACTTTGGCCAAACAGTGATTCTTGCAATTGCCTTGTCGCCGTTTTTTGCCCCATTTAACTTCTCTTTTGGAATATATAAATCTGTTCCAACACGCGGGTTGTCAGGTGTTAAAAACGCAAACTTTTCAGAAAGTCGAACCGTGCCCACAAACTGCTCACGCTCTCTTTCAACAACCTCTATTACCGCACCCTCTAAACGTTTTTTACCCTTTTTAGTAATTTCTACTTTAACCAAATCTCCTCCGATGCCTTGATTTAAGGCGTTATTAGGAATAAAAATGTCAGCAATATCTGCATTTTCTACAATTACAAACCCAGATTTTCGTGCTGTTATTTGTAACACCCCCTCATAATAAAAATCTGACTTACTAAGCGTATATGTGTTGTGATTTACTTTTTTTAAGTACCCAGACTTAGATAAATCTTCTAAAATCGAGTACGCCAACTTTCTTAGAGGAGGGTCTTTAACGTTAATTAATTCACAGATTTGCTTATGATTAAACGTGCTATCAGAATTTTCCTTAAAAACCTTTCGAACAATATGAATTAAACTGTTACTTAGTTTTTTTTTACCTTTATTATATTTTCCCATTCATGCGAAGTTAAGTTATATTTTATAATTAACTTAATGGTGTAATTGAGAATGGTAACTTTGTAAAAACAGACGCAATGAACATTAAAGTAGAAAAAGCACTAAACAAACAAGTAGAAAAAGAAGCATCGTCCTCACAATTTTATTTATCTATGGCATCCTGGGCCGAAAATCAAGGACTAAATGGTACGGCAAAATTTTTATATACTCATTCAGATGAAGAGCGATTTCACATGCTTAAGCTCGTGAAGTTTATTAATGAAAGAGGGGGAACAGCAATAATACCTAATGTTGAGGCACCAAAAAAGAATTTTAAAAGTATAGAAAATGTTTTTCAATTACTTTTAAACCATGAGCTAGCGGTAACGGAGTGCATTAATCAATTGGTAGATGTTTGCCTGCAAGAAAAAGACTATACAACACACAATTTCATTCAATGGTATGTTTCAGAGCAACTGGAAGAAGAAGCCTTAGCTAGAACAATTATGGATAAAATAAACCTGATTGGAAAAGACAAGGGAGGTCTTTATCTATTTGATCGTGATTTAGAAAACGCGAGTATTCAAATTGAAAAAACGACTGTTAATTAGTATATTTAAAAGATGATCAGGCATCTCTTTATAATTGTTTTATGTTTATTATCTGTAAAAAGCCTCGCTCAAGGCAAGTACAGGTTTAACAATTATACAATTAATAACGGACTCTCTCAAAGCTCTGTTATAACCATAATTCAAGACAACCATAATGCGCTATGGGCTGGCACACAAGACGGAATTAACCGGTACGACGGGAAAAAATTCGAAATTTTCAATTCGGACAACACACCAGGGATAGAAAGTGAATACATTGTCTGCTCCTTGAAAGACCTAAATGGTGACCTGTGGTTTGGAACAAACAAAGGGCTCGTTTATTATAATTTTAATAAGGAAAAATTTAAAACATTTTTAATTAGCCCATTATCACCAGGGCAAATAAACAGTATAGTTGAAGGAGAAGACAACACGTTGTGGTTGACGACTGAAGAATCTGGCTTGTTTCTATTTGATAAAAATAAGGGCAGCTTTATTAAAAAAGCGAAAACCTTAAGCCAAGCGAAAACAAAACACTTAGGGCTTGGTCGTTCTGGAAATCTAATTGTTGCCACAGAAAAACAAGGGGCCTACATTTTTAATTATAAAAAAGGCTCTTTAGAACAGGTGATCTTTCCGAAGAGTTTCGGGAAAAACACATTATTTAATCGAATAATTATTCAAGAAGATCGCGTGATGTTTGCTACAACAAAAGGTATTTATGAATTAAATCTAACCACGAAAAAAACCACAAAAACTTTTAGCGATTTTGATGAAAAAGTAGGACCACAGAACGTTTCAGACGTCTACTTTGAAAAAGGACAGGGTTGGTTTATTTGTACGAATAATAATGGCCTTTTTGTTATTAATGAGAAGGGAGACATAGAGCATTGTTTGGAAGATGTTTTCCAAAAGAGAGCACTACTTTTTAATAATTTAAATAAAATTTTTAAAGACAACTCCGGTGTTTTTTGGATTGGTTCACAAAGGGGGTTGTCGAGTTTTAACCCATCAAACTCAGGTTTTTTAGGAATAGGGGTAAGCGGTATAGAGTCGAAAGGAATTCCAAACCCAAGCGTTTGGAGCTTTGCAGACCTGCCGGATGATAATCAGGTGTTTATTGGAACAGATGAAGCAGTAACTCGATTAAACACAAAAACGGGAGTTTTTAGGCAATTTAAAAGAGAAAAATCAACAATAAATAAAGAGTCAGGACAAACAGCAACACTTGCTCTTTACGCGATAGATAATGAGCGTATTTTGGTAGGTTGTGCGGACGGCTTGTATTTACTAGAAATACAAGCAAAATCACACAATTATAAACGCATTTTTCCTCTTTCAGGAAAAAAACACCAGAGAATATATAGAATTATTCACTGGAAAGACCAATTATATTGGTTAGCAACAAAAGACGGGGCTATATTGTATAATTATAGCGCAAAAACAGCGATACCTTTTGAACACGACGTTAATAATAAGGAGGCTACAATTTCACAAGGTGTTTGTCGGCTGGTTTATAAAGACAATAACAATAGAGTTTGGTTTGCCACAAGTGCAGGTGGGCTTTGCTACCTATCTCAAAAAGCAGGCAAAGTTGAAATTATACCATACGAGTTTAATTACAAAATTAAAAAGGCTTCGACGAAATATATTACTTCAATTTTTCAAAAAAAGGAGAAGGAATATTGGTTTGGAACATTTGGGGGAGGATTAATAAAGTGGAACGAAAAAGAAAAAACAACAGTATTAGTTAATAAGCAAAACGGACTTCCAAACAATGTTATTTATGGGGTTCTTGAAGGGGAAAATAATAACCTCTGGTTAAGCACAAATAAAGGGCTTTCTAACTACAACCACAAATCAAAGACAGCAAAAAATTATACAGAGATTGATGGTTTAATGAGTAATGAGTTTAACCTTGGCGCTGTCATGAAGTCTAAATCTGGCGTGATTTATTTTGGTGGAATTTATGGCTATAACTATTTTAACCCAAAAGAGCTATCGCAAACGGAAGATGACATTCATGTTGGTTTTACTAAGTTTAAACTAGAGAAAGACTGGTTGGTTGGTGGGGAGAAAAACAGTCCGCTGACTCAACCGATCTACTTAACAAAAGAAATTTTATTAGGAGTCGGTCAACGAAGCTTTACAATAAAGTTTCAACCGTCAGATATTAGTAATTCGGAATTACTGAATTACAAATATATATTAGAGGGCTCAGAAGAAGGAGAGGTTTTTATTGGAACAACAAATAACATTCATTTTATTTCATTATCCCACGGAAGTTATAAGCTAAAGGTTTATGCGCGAATTGGAGAGGGGAGTTGGAGTTCTATTCCTGCAGAAATACGTATTGAAATTGATTCTCCGTTGTGGTTTAAATGGTCTTTTTGGCTTATTGTGGTTGTTGTTTTAGCAATATTAATCAGATGGTATTTTAGTAAAAGAATAAAGAATGCCAGGAGGGAGCAGCTCAAACTTGAGATTAAAATAAGCGAAAGAACTCGCGAAATAAAAAAACAGAGCAAAGAAATTGACCAACAAAGAAAAAAAATTGAGGCTGAAAAAAACAAGGTTGTAGAGGAGCAAAAAAAGCTTCAAACCGAAAAAGACAAAACGGAGCGGCTGCTTAAGAATATTATGCCAACCTCCACAGCAGACGAGCTAAAGAAAAGCGGCAAGGCTCGAGCACGCTCATATAAAAAGGTTTCCGTATTGTTTACAGACTTTGTTGGGTTTACAAAAATATCAGACGAAATGTCAGCAACTGAATTGGTAAAAAAGCTGGATGTATATTTCACAAGCTTTGATAAAATAATAGTTAAAAACAATCTTGAAAAAATTAAAACGATTGGGGATGCCTACATGTGTGCAGGGGGGGTGCCTGTTCGCAACATAACCAACCCAATTGATGCGGTTACGGCCGCTTTGCAAATTCAAGCTTACATGCAAAAGCGCAAGAATGATGCAATAGCCAACGGCAGAGAATATTGGACCTTAAGGCTAGGCATTAACACAGGCGAGGTAACTGCGGGAGTAATTGGAAGTGAAAGATTGGCGTATGATATTTGGGGCGCCACTGTTAATCGTGCTCAACGGATGGAAATGCTGGGCCAACCAGGGGCAGTGACCATCACAGGAGCAACGTATACATTAATAGAACCTTATTTTGAGTGTCGTTACGCTGGAAAAGCAGAAACGAAGAGCAAAGAAATGATTGAGGTTTATGTCGTTGAGAGGATAAAAACAGAGCTCTCGAAAAAAGGAGAAGGCATAGAGCCAAATGAAAAGTTTCATCAAATCATCAACCTACACCATTACAGTACCATTAATTATTATAAAGCAGAAAGACACATTATGAACGTTTTAGGGCGGCAACTACCACCCAACCTACACTACCACAGCATTGCCCACACAAAAGATGTTGTTAGCGCTGTGGAGCGGCTGGCTTTGGCAGAAAACGTAACAGACGAAGGACTGTTTCTTTTAAAGTCTGCAGCAACATATCATGATGCTGGCTTTGTAGAGAAGTATGACAAAAACGAGCCCGTTGGCGCAAGAATGGCCGAAGAAATATTACCCCTTTATGGTTATTCAGAAAGCCATATTGAGAAAATAAAAGAACTTATTTTTGTAACCGAAATCCCCCATGCACCCAAAAACAAACTAGAAGAAATTATTTGTGATGCTGATTTAGATTATCTTGGTAGGAGCGATTTTCATGAAATAGCGGGCCGGCTATGTAAAGAATTAATAGAACACGGAAAGATTGAGAATGAAAAAGCCTGGGATAAAATTCAAATTAAATTTTTAACACACCACAGGTATTTTACAAAAACAGCTCGAAAAACCAGAAAGAATAAGAAGGAAGCAAATCTTTTAGAGGTCATCGCCCGACTTGAAGGGAATAATTATAAACCATAAAAAAGCCCACCAAAAAAGCAGGCTTAGGCTTCAAAAAAACAATGCTTTTATCCGTTAAAATCAACAGATAAGTTTGTTATTCCCTCAATAGGATTCATTATCATAACAGGTATCTTAGCGTCATTTGTAATAACAAACTCTTCGTGATTTGCCGAAAGGACTCCTAAAATATTACCCTTGTTTAAGTTCATAATAGCAATTAAATCTGCATCTATACTCACTGCGTGACGAATGACCTCATTATCAAATCCGCTACTAGAAACAATCGTTATCGTTATCGTTATATTTCTTTCCTCCAAGAATTTTTTAGCAAATTGAACATTTGCTTTTACTTTGTGGGATAAAAACTCATCTTTTTCTTCAGGAATAATTACGTGAACATTTGATTTAAAATATTTAGCAATAGTTGCAACAATGGCTAACTTCTGTTTAGTTTCTTTATTTAGGTCTAACGGTAAAACGATATCGTCATATCCGGTTTCTTTAGGCGTTGTTTCTTGCACAATAATAAAAGGAACAGAAGAGTGTGTGATAACTTTCAAGGCGTTCATTCCTGTTAAATGTTGCCAACCATGCGCACCGTGAGTGCCCATAAAGATCAGTTCTGAATGGTGTTCTGCTGCAAAATCACCAATATCTTCAAAAATATTACCAACACGAATCGAAGGGGTTATCTTCACAGAAGTTGTGTAATTTGAAATTACGTTTGCCAGTTTTTTTTCAGCGGTATTAATGTCTTTATTCTTACCAACAACATGAAGTAAGAATATTTCTGCATTTATAGGTTTTGCTGTTGCGATTGCATGGTCTAAGGCAATATTAGAAACATTAGTGAAGTCATGAGGAACGATAAAATTCTTGGTTTTCATTTTTCTTTTTTTATGAATTGGAAATTAGTTTTTAAATATAATAATAATGTACGAATAAAACTTTGATTTTATACCGAGAGGCTACTTTTTTATATCGTCATACGAAGTTGTGATTCCCTTAATTAGCGCAGAGCTAAAACCATTATGTTCCATCTCATTTAACCCCGCAATAGTGCACCCTCGAGGTGTTGTTACCTTGTCAATTTCAAACTCAGGGTGTTCTTTTCTAGTAACAAGAAGCTCTGTGGCTCCTCTTACTGTTTGTGTTACAATTTTAGCCGCCGTCTCAGCATCAAAACCGATTTGTATGCCGCCCTGCATCATCGCACGAATAAAACGAAGGACAAAAGCAATTCCGCAAGCGCCTAAAACAGTAGCTGAATCCATAAGGTCTTCATTGATTTCAATTGTTTCTCCAAGCGAACCAAAAATAGAGTTGACGTCTTTTTTTAGCGCTTCATTAACGCTTGTTGTGCAAATACAGGTAAGTGACTCCCGGACATCTGTTGCGGTATTAGGCATTGCCCTAAAGACGTCAAAATCACCACCGACCATAGAGGTAATACTTGAAATTGTGATACCAGTTGATAATGAAATAATTACATGGTCTGCTGTTAAATAAGGCGCGATTAATTTTAACTCATTTAAAACATTGTGTGGCTTAAGTGATAGGATAATATAGCGGGACTCTAAAACAGCCTTAATGTTGTCGTGGCCAATCTTAACCCCCTGATCTTTATATTTAGACAACACATCAACGTTTCGCTTTGTAGCGAAGATGCTTGAGGGTAAATAGCTTTTACTTTCTATTAATCCACACAGGATGGATTGACCTAAATTTCCACAACCGATAATTGCTATTTTCTTATTTAACATGTTTCGAATTAAAAGAGGGCTTGCTTTTTTCTCGCTTATTAGAAATGTTTTTTATGATGGTGTCAGCCAAGACTGTTAATACAATAATCACAGCCCCAAAGTAGAAGCGTGAATTTAGCACCTCATTTTCATGCAGAATAAACACAGCAAGAATTAAGGTATAAATAGGCTCAAGGTTAATAGATAAAGAAACAGTAAAAGTCCCAAGCTTCTCCATAACAATAATTGTAGCAATAAACGCAAAGGAGGTACAAGCAAGAGCTAAGAAGAGCAACCAAAAAAAATCTTCACCCGTCATCACTAACAAATCAAAGTTTAGCTGACCATTGAAAAACAAAACAAAAGTTAATGTAATTGATGCCGCAACAAGCTCGTAAAAAGAGATAATGCTTGCAGATTCTGTTTCTACTAGTTTTGTGTTGGAGACCGCAAAAAGGGCCGCAAAAAAGGCTGAAACTAAACCATAACCCAATGCCTCATATTCTTGTGGGCTAAAATTATCCGTAGCGATATAAATGCCAATAACAACAACTATACTTAAGAACATTTCAAGCTTTGAAAACTTCTTTTTCATAACCAAGGGCTCTAACCAAGAAACATGAAGCGTTGTGGTAGATAAGCATAAAATTCCAAGTGATGCTGTTGAAAGCTGGATAGATTGATAAAATGTTAACCAATGTGCGCCAACAAATATACCAACTACAAGAATTTGAAGAAGCTTCTTTCTAGAGCTTACCTTAAACCCCCCCCCCTTAATGCTCATGTAAACTCCTAGCGCAAGAAATGCAATAATTACCCGATACCAAACAATAACGCTAGCCTCAAGGTGTATTAATTTACCAAGAATACCAGTAAAACCCCACATTAATATAATGAGGTGCATTAATAAAATATAGTGCGATCTTGTTTTCACAGTATAAAAATAAAAAAGAGCCCTAAATAATTAGGGCTGCCAAAAATAAAAAAAGTAGATTATTTAAGTTTTTTTAGTTTCTTAAGATACTTTTTTCTTTTATCATCCAAATCAGCCTCTTTCTCATCAAGCTTTTTATGATCCTCATCAAGTTTTTTTTGATCGTTACGGATGTCCTTTCCTTTTTTAGCTTTTTTATCAAGCTTTTTTTGTTTGTCTTTTAGCTTTTTTCTGTCGTCATCCAACTTTTTCAGCTGTTCATCCAGCTTTCCTAATTTTTCTTTATAACCCTCAGCTTTGTCTGCAGCTTTTAAAGCTTCTTTCACCTCTTTTTCCGCATCTTTTGCTTCTTTTTCTGCCTCTTTCGCTTCTTTTTCTGCCTCTTTCACTTCTTTTTCTACTTCTTTAGCTTCTTTTTTAGCTTCTTTTTCTCTCTTCTCTTCTTCTTTCGCCGCCTTCTCTTTCTCTTTACGGTCTTTTTCCGCTTTTTCCTCTTCTTCTTTCGCTGCGCTTTCCTTTTCTTTTGCTTCTTTTTCCGCGTCTTTTATGGCGTTCTCTTGTTCTTTCTGTGTTTTTTCCGCCTCTTTTTTTGCTTCTTTCGCTTCTTTTTTTGCTTTTTCAAGCCCAACACCAGATACCCCTAAAACCTCAGCTCTTTTTTTTGCCTCCTCAGCCCTTTCCTCAGCAGCTTTTTCACGAGCAGCCATTTCGCTTTCCATTTGTCTTTGTTCTTCGTCAGAAAGAGAGCCAGAATTGTTTTTTATTTCCTCGGCTTCTTTTCTAGCCTCTTCTGCTTCCTTCTTTGCTTGTTCAATTTCCCTCTTTGCCTCCTCTCTCTGCACAACGAATTCTTCTTTTTCTTTAAGAATTTCCTCCTGGTTTTTTACGGCCTCTTCACGACGTATAACAGCTTCTTCAGCCTCTCTTTTTTCTTCTTCTATCTCCCCTTGTGTTTTAACAACCTTTGCTTCAGAGCCTTCTTGAATTTCTTCAATAGTTTCACCCTTTCCAACCAGTGTAAAGGAGTATGTTTTCCCAGTCTCTAATTTAACGTCCTTTAGCTTATCATTCTTGTAAAGACGATGAAAAACCTCAATTGAAACTAATTGTCCCCCATAACTAGCAATATTTATAGTTGCATTTCCGCTTTCATCAGATGTTGCAGCACCAATTACGATTCGCTCCCCAATAATCTTAATTAGAGCTCCTTTAACGGCGTTTCCCCCATTATTTAAGGAAACAGTAACACTTACAGCTTCTTTAATATTCCAATTACTACTGTTTATAGGCTTTTCTGAAACAGCAAAGGACCCCCAAGATGTTAAAGCTACCACAACAAATAAATATAAATTTTTCACTTTTTTCACTTTTTTTAATTTAGTCTTTAAATATACCTTTTTCACGCTACATATTGTGGAAGTAATCAAAAATAATTCCAAAAAATCATGTACTTTTATGTCTATGCAATTTAAGAGTGTTTTTGGGCAAAAAAGATTAAAGAGAGAGCTCATTAAAGAGGTAAATGAAGAAAGAATAAGTCACGCACAACTTTTTTTAGGAAAGCCGGGTTACGGAGGATTGCCTTTAGCTCTTGCTTTTATTCAGTATTTGTTTTGTGAGAACAAACAAGAAAATGATAGTTGTGGGGAATGCTCACAATGCCGAAAAAACAAATCATTACAACATCCGGACGTCCACTTTTCTTTTCCAACTGTGCAAGTAATTAGCAAAACAACAAGCTCGCTATTATCAGACTGGAGAATTCAGATAGAACAACAACCGTATTTTTCTCTGAATACTTGGTTAAAAAAAATTGATTCAAAAGAAAGAAAGCCCATAATTAGTAAGGATGAAAGCCAAGAAATAATTAAAAAATTATCGCTGCGCTCACTTGAAGGGGGGTATAAGGTTATGATCATTTGGATGGCTGAGGAAATGAATTTGCAGTGTTCGAATAAGTTACTAAAAATCATAGAGGAACCACCAGAAAAGACCATTTTTCTGTTAATTGCAGAGGCACAAGAACATATTCTTCAAACGATTATATCTCGAACTCAAATTGTAAAAATTCCACAACTTGACTGGAGTGAAATTACCGAGGAGTTTAAGAAAAAAGGAGCCAAAAACATTGAGAGCATTACAAGTAGAGCTTCAGGCGATATGCTCGAAGCGCTTAATTTAATGCAAGAAAATGATAAAGCTGACAACAACAAGGATTTTGTTCAATTGATGCGGGTGTGCTATAAAAAAAATGTTTTAGACATGATCGCATGGTCAGAAAAAATAGCGGACACAAGTAAACAAAACCAAAAACAGTTTCTAAAATATGCATTGCACATGTTTAGGCAAAGTCTTTTAAGAAACTACACAGGAAATATAATTACACGAGTTTCAGATGATGAGGATGCTTTTTTGGAGAATTTCGCTCAGTTTATAACAGGAAATAATATACGTAACATTACAGCGTCTTTTAATGATTCTTACTATCACATAGAGCGAAGCGCGAACAGTAAAATATTGTTTACACACCTTTGTTTCCAGGTGATGCGAGAAATACATAGCGCTTAACTCAGAAAAGCACCTTGTATAGTAACAATCACCCCTTTTTTCTTTATCGTCTAAAGTCGTTCAACCCCCTCGAATATAATATGTATTTTTATGGCAAAATATAGAAAACTATGAGTTGTACCAATTGTGGAACAGGCACTCCAAACGGATGCAAAAATAATGGTACTTGTAGTTCTGGCGGGTGTAATAAATTGGAGGTATACGATTGGTTAGCAAATATAGCGTTACCAAGCGGACAGGCTCCTTATGATATAGTTGAAGTTCGATTCAAGAATAGTCGAAAGGCGTTTTTTAAAAACGCTCACAACCTAACACTTCAAGTTGGAGATGTTGTTGTTGTTGAAGGTTCACCAGGAATAGACACGGGAGTTGTGTCCGTTGTTGGGGAATTAGCCAGAGTTCAAGTCAAAAAGAAAGAGCCATCGTTTAAAGCGAATGAGGCACGAAAAATAAAATCGATTGCGGCTCAGGAAGACATTGACCGCTGGGTGAAAGCACGCTCTCTTGAGAAAGAGGTAATGTATAAATCCCGCGTTTTAGCCGTTAATCTAGGCCTAAAAATGAAAATTTCTGATGTTGAATATCAAGGGGACCTGAAAAAAGCGACATTTTATTATACCGCAGAAGGACGGGTTGATTTCCGTCAATTGATTAGAGACTTAGCGGGAGAGTTTAGTGTTCGAATTGAAATGAAACAAATAGGGGCTCGCCAAGAAGCCGCACGATTGGGAGGAATAGGCTCTTGTGGGAGAGAGCTTTGTTGCTCAACCTGGTTAACAGATTTCCGTTCTGTTTCAACTTCTGCAGCAAGGTACCAACAACTTTCATTAAACCCACAAAAACTTGCGGGACAGTGTGGTAAGCTTAAATGTTGTCTTAATTATGAACTAGACATGTACCTTGATGCGCTGAAGGCATTTCCTAAAGGGGACTTAAAGCTCCGAACTGAAAAAGGAATAGCAATGCATGTTAAAACAGACGTTTTTAAGCAAGAAATGTGGTACGCTTTTGATGATGGAAAAGGGTCTTCATTGGTGGCGCTAAAACCAGAAAGGGTAAGGGAAATAATAAGAATGAATAAAGAGGATAAAAAACCATTTGATTTATCTAATTTTATTGAAGTAGTTGAAGTTGCGAAGCCTGACTACACGAACGTCGTTGGACAAGATGACTTAAATCGTTTTGAGCACACCTTCAAAAAGAAGAAGAAAAAGAAGAAGAACCCAAATAGAAAGAGCAATAATTCTCCAGCGAATAAAAAGGAAGGTGGTCAACACCCCAAAAAACAAAACAACTCAAAAGGACCAAGTAATAAACGAAGAAACAGTCCAAAAAATCAAAATAAAGGGCCAAAGAACAACAATGAAAAAAAGTAGCGTTTTTTATTTAGTTTTACTCTTTTTTCTTGCTTCCTGTGGTGAAAAACCACTGTATGAGAAGGCTTATTCATTCAAAAATAGAGAATGGAAACAAGATGTGAAACCCGTTTATAATGTTGAGATCGCGGACGTAAAAAAAGCCTATAGTTTTACGTTGTCCCTAAGAACAACAACGAACTATAAGTACAGTAATTTATGGATCTTTATGAAAACGGAATCTCCAGATGGTACAATAGCTAGAGAGCCATTTGAGATTATGATTACCGAAGAAAATGGTAAATGGATAGGAAATAAAACAGGCTCTGTTGTGGAAACGTCACTTTACTTTAAAAAAAGAATGCTCCCTATAACGGGAAAATATTCATTTACTATTGAACAAGCAATAACAGCTTCAACGATAGACGAAGTGTTAGACATCGGCTTTACAGTAACTAAAGAGAAGTAAAAAGTTATAGACTGTAGATATATGAAACAGCAAGCACGTGGCGGGAGCCCTCTTTAAAATCTCGAAACCCCTTATTAAGTTGATACTTTATAGCAACGCGATGTGATGAGTTAAATTTATATTTCGCACCAAGAGATAAGCGTATTTTCTGATAAAAAGTAGTAGCGCCACCCTCCTTTGGCTGATAGAAAAACTCACCACTGAGGAGTGGCGTATACTTAGAGCCCTTAATACTATATTCAATGCTCGGCTTGAGTCTAAGCCCATGCTCAAAAATTGCGTATTTATCAGCAGTGTTTATTTGATTAAAAGAATATTGATAACGCATTCTTAATCCAAGTTTAAAGCGATTTACTTTTGTTTTAAAGGCCCCATTAAAACTAATCCGACTTGCTGCTTTAAAGTTACCGTATTTGTTTTTATCTATAACATAACGGTATTGGATCGAAGGCCTAAACCATTTAAGTAATTTATATTCTAACCCAGCCTCAGGAAAGAACGTTTCAATCCCATTACTCCCAAATCGACTGTTAATTTCACCAGACCAAGAAAGCTTCTTGATTATTTTCCCTTCAACACCAACTTTAGTCCAAAGCATTTGATCATCGGTCTGACCACGAGAAGTAAAACCAGCACAAAAAACAAGAAAAACACAAATGATTAGTCTCATTTTCGAATAATAATTGTTCCTAAATCTACAATAGAATTTTTCGTTGTAATTTCTGTTGTGAGAATTTTAACAACCTTACCACTCGGGATGTTTGGGTCCTTTTCATAAACAAAAATTTGGTACGAACCCTCTTCCAAAAAGTCAAATTTAAAGGTTCCGTCATAAGATGTTTCAACGTCATCATCAAAAGTTGTTGATTCAGCACCATATATAATGAATACATCTTCTTTTTCAATGTCATATTCTGTTAATAGGTTTCCTGCACCATCATAAATTTCCGCATGAATTTTACCAACAATAGAAGAAGACCCACCAGGCCCTTCAATTTTTTTACATGAATTCAGGCTTAAAAGGAGAAATAGACCTACGATTGACAAAGAGAAGAGCTTCATTATTTAATTGTTTATAAGGTGAACATTAAAAAGTTATGCATACAACTATTACATGCGTTTATACGTTACAAATATAAGGAAATCGGAATACGTGTGATAAAATGATTATATTGCTGTTTCTGATTAGGATAAATAACACTACTTTTTTATGATTCTTACAATTAAAAGACTTACCGTTTTACTTTCTTTTATACTTGTTTCACAAGTCAACGCACAAGTTATTATCAATGAGTACTCGTGCTCAAACTTAAATGGATATACGGATAATTTTGGCGAAAATGAAGATTGGGTGGAGCTTTATAACCCAACAGGTGCAGCAATTAGCTTAACAGGTTTTTACCTTTCAGACAAAGCATCGAATTTATTAAAATGGCAAATTCCTTCTGGCTCAATACCAGCGAATGGGTTTAAAATGGTTGTTGCGTCTCGCAAGAATACAGTTAACGGAAACGAATTACACCCGAATTTTAATTTAAAGCAAACACAAGGTGAGTGGATTATTCTAACGAATAGCTTTGGAAATGTATTGGACTCTATAAAAATTGTGCACTTAACAAAAGCCAATCATTCTGTCGGTCGCTCTACAAATGGAGCTGTTGACTGGAAGCTTTTTACAAGTCCTACACCGAATGCAAATAACGTTGGCGCTCAAAATTTTTATGAGCCAACACCTGTTTTCAGTTTAGCGCCAGGCTTTTACGCTGGGGCGCAAGTGCTTAATATAACAAGCGCAGACGCATCAGCAACGATTAGATATACAACAGATGGGTCAATACCAAACGGAGGCTCAACAATATATAGTGCTCCAATTAATATAGCAACAACCACAGTTGTTCGAGCGATGTCTTTTGGGGTTGATGAACCAAGTTTTGTGGAAACAAACTCCTACTTTATTAATGTTAACCATTCTGTGCCTGTTGTGTCGGTCTGTGGAACGGAAGTATTTGATTTAGTAGCAAATGGTAATCAGGGTGGCCCTATAAAGTTTGGGGCGTTTGAACTCTTCGAACAAGACGGCACTTTTATTGACGAGGGACAAGGAGAGTTTAATAAACATGGAAACGACTCTTGGATTTACCCCCAAAGAGGATTTGATTTTATCATGAAAGATCAATTGGGCTATAACGATGATATAGACCACCAAATATTCCCAGACAAAACAAGAACAGATTTTCAACGTGTTATTTTAAAACCAGGAGCAAGCGATAATTATCCGTTTGAAAATGGAGGGGCTCATATTAGAGATGCATTTATTCACACACTTTCTATACGTGCAGACATGTTGTTGGACGAGCGAACATATAGACCTTGTGTTGTTTATCTTAATGGAGCCTATTGGGGAGTATATGAAATTAGAGAAAAAGCAGACGATCATGACTATACCGATTACTATTATGATCAGGACAAATTTAACTTGCAATACTTAAAAACATGGGGAGCAACGTGGGAAGAGTATGGAGCACCGAATGCACAAAGTGATTGGGATGCTTTAACAGCATATATTATGGCAAACAACATGGCGCCAGGGCCAAATTTTGATTATGTTAAATCGCAATTGAAATGGGCATCTTTATGTGATTATTTTATGTTTAACTCTTATGTTGTTAATCAGGATTGGTTGAATTGGAACACTGCTTGGTTCAGAGGAATGGATCCGCTAGGAACAAAGAAAAAATGGAGGTATGTACTTTGGGATATGGATGCTACTTTTGGGCATTACATTAACTATACAAATATTCCTGACGTAACAGCGAATGCCGACCCTTGTAATGCAGAAGACTTACCAGACCCAGGAGGTCAAGGCCACACAGACATTCTCTCGAAATTGATCGCCGAGAACCCGCAAGTTGAACAATATTACATTGCACGTTATGCGGATTTAATTAACACCTCTTTTTCTTGTCCAAGTATGATTACTTTGTTAGATAGTATGATCAACGAAATTACACCTGAAATGACTGGACCGGCTCCAAGTCAAATAGACAGGTGGGGAGGCTCTGACGCTGGATGGCTTAATAACGTTCAGGTTTTACGGGATTTTATTAATGACAGGTGCGCAGCATTAGAGGCGGGGTTAATCGGCTGTTATGATTTAACCGGACCATTTAATGTTACTTTTGACGTTAACCCACCAAATTCAGGAGAAATTAAAGTAAATTCAGTTTGGGCGCCTACTTATCCTTGGTCAACATCATATTTTGGAGGAATTTCAACAATAACGATTGCTGAACCACAACCTGGATTTATGTTTGATCATTGGGAATACACAACTGGCCCGATGGATAGTCCGATTACAGAAGACACTAACAGCATCACTATTGCAGGGGTTGAAAACATTGTTGCCTTTTTCATTCCAATTAATCCAGACATTGATGGTGATGGAATTTTAAATGATGATGAAGTAAATATTTACGGAACAGATCCAACAAACCCTGATACTGATGGCGATGGAATAGAGGATGGTGTAGAAATTGCCAACGGTACAGACCCGTTGGACATTTGTGACCCAATAGGAGCATATACAGTAGATACTGACACGGATGGATTAACGGATTGTGAAGAAATTACGGGGTTAGACGACCCATCTACACCACTTGTGTCAACAGGGACTTCAGATGAAATGGACATTTGTGATCCAGACGATACAGGAGCAATATGTGATCCTGATAATGATGGTGTAAACAATGCAGACGAAGCAACTGCAGGCACAGATCCAAACAATCCTGATACGGATGGTGATGGTTTAACGGACGGCGAGGAATTAACAGGAGTAGATGATCCATTAACCACACTGATTCCAGGCGCAACGAGTGATCCTTTGAACCCTTGTGATCCTGACGACTTTTTCCCTGGTTGTCAAACAGATACGGATGGTGATGGTATATTTGATGCTGCGGAAATTGTTTTAGGAACGGATCCAAACAATCCTGATACAGATGGTGATGGAGCAACAGACGGTGAAGAAGTAACAGGAGTAGATGATCCCTCCTCGCCGTATGATCCGAGCGGCACTACAAGTGACCCACTAAACCCGTGTGATCCTGTTGGATTATCAACATTAGACACGGATGCAGATGGTCTTGCTGATTGTGATGAAGCAATACAAGGAACGGACCCAAATGATCCCGACACTGATAACGATGGAGTTCTTGATGGGGCAGAAGTTCTTGATGGTTCTAACCCATTAGACATTTGTGACCCGAACACAACATTCGAAATTTGTATTATTGGTATTCATATTCCTACAGGGTTCTCTCCAGACGGTGATGGAAACAATGATATTTATTCAATTATTGTCGGCCAAGACATTCAAAGCATGACCATGTCGATTTATGACCGTTGGGGCAACCTAATGGTTAAATCATCTGATTTTGATTTCGAATGGGATGGATCATTCAATAGCCAAGCATGTAACTCAGGAATCTATGCGTATTTCGTAGAGGTGAAATATGTGGACGGTAGTTCATCAACACTATCAGGTAACATAACTTTAGTTAGATAATATGAAAAAACACATTCTATTTTCTTTATTATTGATTAGTGTTTCTGTCGCGAAAGCACAAGACTTACACTTTGCTCAATCGAGCCAAACCCCCTTGTTTATTAATCCAGGTGCAGCTGGGGTATACGACGGTTGGGAGCGTGTAATTATTAACCATAGAAACCAATGGATAGGCGCGAACACTCAATTTAGCACTACAGCGATTGGAGCAGACATTAATTTATGGAAACCTCAGTTTAATGATAAAGCGCATGTTGGTTTAGGCTTACTTTTCTTTAATGACATTGGAGGAGATTCTAAATTTGGTAATCAAGCGGGCTCATTAACGTTGAGCGGAATCTTACCCATGGGGCGCTCAGGTCACACATTATCGGCAGGTATACAAGGGGGCTTTGGGAAGCGCAAAGCGACACTTACCAACGTTTCTTTTTTATCTCAATGGGACGGCTCTAAATTTGACCCACTAATAGCAGGCGAAACTAACCCATTGGTTTCTTTTACATACATGGACGCTTCCGCAGGGATCTATTACGTATATGATGGCGGAAAGAATAGCTTTCAAAGAGACAGTGATTTCAAACTGAAAATAGGTGTTGCAGGATTTCATTTGAATCAACCAGAATTAAAATACACTGGTGGTTCGGCAGAGCGCTTAGACAGAAAGTATGTAGGACATGTTAGCTTCTTAAAAGAATTTTCAGCATCTAAATATGCAATTGAGGCAAATGGGGTTCAGTTTTTTCAAGGCGGACATTCAGAGACAATTCTTGGGTTTATGTTACGCTACCGATTTGTTAACGGCACGAAAATTACCGGAATGTCTCAAGAAGCATTCTTTGGGTTAGGAACATACTATCGACATAACGATGCTATTATTCCCTCAATCATGATTCATTGGATGGGGTTTGAATTAGGGATTTCCTATGATGTAACAATTTCGGAATTGAGAAAAGCGTATGGCGGAGGTTCATTAGAATTTTCCCTGTCATATATTAACCTTAACCATTCTATATTTAAGACTCGAAAAAGAAAGTATTAACCTGTTTTTCGCAAAATCCAATACGTTTTTGCGAAAAAAGAGCGTTTAAAACGACTTTATTGCCCTTATTTAAGAAGCGCTCTATAATTCAAAAGTCTTACTTACCCACCTCCATTTCAACCCTTCTATTTTTAGAACGTCCCTCTTCTGTTTTGTTATCTGAAATTGGTTTAGACTCACCAAAGTGGCTCGTTTTTATTCGATTGCCATCAACCCCATTTGCCATTAAAAACTTCTTAACCGCCTTCACTCTATTTTCGGACAATCGCATGTTATATGCTTCTGTTCCATTATTATCAGTGTGACCGGATAAAGAAATATTTAATTCTTCTCTTATCAATAACAGGTTTGTTAATGCTTCAAGATCTCCATATGATTTTTTAAGAATTATCGATTTATCATTCTCAAATTCTAAATGCTCAGAAGCCATAACTAAAGCTTCTTTAACCTCCACGTCAGAAGCCATTGGCCGCTCTATAAACACAGTGTCGACCCTCTCAATAACCAATGTGTCAACAGTATGCTCTACAATTGTTACTGTATCAACAGAACGAGAAATTGGCTCAACATCTGTTAAGTGATCATTGGGGAACTCTTCTTTTTTCTTTTTACAAAACCTTAATCCTAGGGCAATCTCGTGAGAACCACCACTATAAGAAGCGATATTCTGCATCGGAACAACATAAGCGTATCCAATAAAAAACAATTTACGAATATTAACCCCAATCCGGCCAATCAAACCAACATCCATTCGATATCCTAAACCACCAGAAATAAAATCATTATAGTTAAAATCGGCATTAAAATCTAATTGATGATTATTTGAAATACTTTTATACAAAATCGAAGGCGTCAGCGATAATCTCTTGTTTAATAAGAATTCATAAGATGTAAATCCAGTAAAATGTCTTTTTAAACCATATCCGTCTAGTTGAGAATAGTTAAAGTTCGACCTTGTTTCAAACAGTTGTTGCGAAGCGAAAGAAATCTGAAACCGCTTAAATTTATATAGAATACCGGCATCCGTGGATAATGCGCTGGACGATTGAATCCCCCCATTCACAATTACATCGGCATTATCGAAAGCGATTGCACCAGTTGGATCAAGTCGCGTTTGGAAGTAGCCGGCTGACAACCCAAATCTAATTGTATGGAATTTAGCAAAATTAAAACCGTAAGCGATAGACCCAGAAGCAGACATGTTTTGATACATTCCAATTTGATCCAACAGTACATTTGCTCCCAACCCTAAAGATTTACCAATACGTGTATTAGCACTCAAGTAGTTGGTTAAAGGAGCGCCCTCCAACTTCGTCCATTGGTTCATATGAGAGAAATAAACCTCAGTACACCCACCAAAACCAGCATAAGCTGGATTAAAAGAATATTTATTCTGAGTATATAAGTTCGACAATCTTGTCTGCTGTCCTGTTGCATTTGAAGCAATACAAAGAAAAGAAACAACAAGGATATGATTTAATATTTTCTTCATAGTTCTATTTTTTGAATCTCATTAAGTTTATCGCCCCTTGGAATTCTTTTTCTTCATTACAAGATATCACGTAGTAATAAACACCGTCAGGCAATGCCACACCATTTTTAGTTCCTTCCCAGTCGTTCTGGTAATCAGTGGAAAGATAAACAGGCTGGCCCCATCGATTAAATATCTCGACAGTGCATCCAGAGATATATGCTATATCACTTACTCTCCAAGTATCATTTTGCCCATCATCATTTGGCGTACAAACATTACTTATTTCAAATATTGAAGCACAATCGATAACGGATAAAACTAAACTCACCGTAGAATCACAGCCACCGGCCCCAATAAAAATCTCGTTATATGTACCAGAAGCGCTTAATATTTGTGTGCCGAAATCATAAGAATCTGACAAACAAATTTGTTCGTTAATTGAAGTGCTTACTCCCTCTTGAATATTTAAGAATAAATGTACTAATGAATCACATCCTGCAGCCGTTACAAAAGACTCATAATATTCACCAGAAGAAGTCAGTGTTTGTGTTCCTAAAATGTAAGATTGACCTTGGCAAATTGTTTCTGTAATTGAATTTTCAATTACACCTGTAACAAACAAGTAGAGTGTTGCAATTGAATCACACCCGGTCGCGGTTGGTAAATTCTCTGTATAAGAACCTTCTGTTGTTAAGACCTGAGCACCAAAATTAAACGAAGCCCCATCACAAATGGTCTGTGAACCAGACCCAGTTAATACAGGACTAACCGTTAAGAATAAAGTTGCAATAGAATCACAACCATTCGCAGTTGTTAAATTCTCCGTATAAGTTCCCGCAGCATTTAATGTTTGCGTTCCAAAGACATAAGATGAACCAGCACAGATTACCTGAGAACCAGATCCCGCTAATACTGGACTAACAGTTAAAAACAATGTTGCAATAGAATCACAACCACCAATTGCCACATATGTTTCTAAATATGTGCCAGTGCTATTTAACGTTTGTGCACCAAAGATATAAGAACTACCACTACAAATTATTTGTGATGATGATGAACTAAGAGCCGGGTCAATCGACAAGAATAAAGTTGCAATCGAATCACAGCCCAAGCTAGTCACATAACTTTCAGTAAAAGTTCCGGCGGTTGATAATGTTTGTGTTCCAAAGACATACGAGCTGCCCGTACAAATTGCAACTGCCGCTGAACTCGTTATCGGAGGGTCTATTGATAGAAATAAGGTTGCGATAGAATCGCAACCAGCCGCAGTCACATAGTTTTCTGTAAATGTCCCACCTATCGATAAAATTTGAGAGCCAAAGACATAAGAGCTACCTGAGCATATTGACAATGAAGTTGAGCTTGTAATAGGTGGCGTAACTGTTAAATAAAGTGTTACTAAAGAATCACAACCCCCTTGAACGGCTATTAAACTATCTAAATACGTTCCTGTTGTTATCAGGGATAATCCGTCAAACACAAATGAGTCACCTGAACAAATCGTTTGTTCGAAACTCGTGTTAATCACAGTGTTTACAAATAAATTCGTTGTTACTGTGCTATCACATCCATTTACCGCATCAAGCACATCAGTATAAACTCCAGAAGTAGAATAAGTATTTCCTCCAACAGTTGTTGAGGTTCCTTGACATATTGAAAGTGTTTGTTCAAATGTTGCAACTGGGTTAACAGTTAATGTTGTAAAGATTGTACTATCACATCCATTGACTGCTGTAAACACATCTGTATATAAACCGCTTGTCGTTTGATTAGCGCCTTCTAAGAAAACCAACTGACCTTCACAGACGGTAACAGCTACAAATTCGACAATTGGACTTGTTATACAAGGGTTAACACAACCTGAGGCGTCAACCGTAAACACATAAGGACAAGCGCCATCATTAATTGTAATAGTATAAATGTCAGCAGAAGCAACCGGATACAAAACGCTAACTCCCGAAGCGAACGTTCCCGTTTCTACTAGATTCATTGCTCCATCTTGAATTGTATAAGTGAAATCTGTCCCATAATAAGTGTTTAAACCCCCTGACCCCGAGAATGTTATTAGACATAGCGTAGCGTCAAAGCTTGAAACAGGAATCATTTGTTCAAGGAAAACGACATTCACCGCATTGTCAAGCGTTGAACTATTACATGAGAAATCGCCCCAAGTTGCTGGCTCATCTGCCATTGAAGAAACATAGTATAATGTATTAAATAATGGATTTCCAAAAGAACCAGTTCCATCTGTATCATTTGTAAAGACCCCCGTTAATCCCTGGATTGTATCTAAATATGTAAACCCAGATCCAGAAACTGGGTCAGGAATTGGATTTGTTGTGTGAAGAACAAACCCAGGATCAAGGCAAGAAGGAATATCCAATGTTGGTAAGCCAATGCCATTTAAGGCGTTCCCTATTATTAAATCATCATTAAAACAAACGAAAGCCGTATCTGTAGAATTTAAATCTACTTGATTTCCATCTGCTAATTCTACATAAGTATCACCGGCATAACTTTCTACTTCTCTGACATATTCAATAATATATTGACCTTCATCTCCTGGAGAACCGCCATCTAATTGGATTGCCAATACTGCCCCAGGCGTAAGACAACACATTGATTCTTGATTACCTTCAAAACCCGCAGAGCCCTGCATCAATGGAGTAATAATTGGAGACACTTGCGTGCCGTCTTCGGTAAACGTAGCAGGGTTTAAACCACCGTAACAGTCTGTTCCATTTAATAATTCATAAACAGAATAACGCAAAGTATCCATTCCAATATACGCCCGCAAATTCATTTCAATTGCCCCAGAATTAGGCACAGTAAAGAAATGCCATACTGTTTGATCAGCTCTTCTTGAAGGGTCTGCTAGAACTGGTGGCTCACCTGCTAAATACTCTCTACAGCCCCTTTCGTTGTTCCCGGCAACGGCTTGAAAAGGAGGATTCAGCCCTGCTGGTGTAACAACAATCTCATATAAAGGGTCCATCATTGTTAAACAAAGAATATCATTTCCAGGAGGATTATTGATAGCATCATCTATACTTGGGTCATACAGCCAAGAATCAATATTTTGAGTACTTAATGGAGTTAAATTATTGGCTGGATCCACCATTCCATAATAAGAATAACCAGGCTCTAAACATGGTTGCAAAATCATTGCGCTTTCCGAAGCTCCACCTAAAATACCATTCAATCCACCTTCAGCAAAGGCTAAATTTTCCAAATCCGCACAATTATAATCACTAGGTATTCCAGGGCCAAAACGCATATCATAACCAAACAAAGCATTGTCTTCAGAATAAATTGCACTTTGATAATCTGTTTCAAAAACGATTCTTCCTTGGTTAGGAGCAATAAAGTTCATCCAAACACTTTCGTTCATTGTACCATTGCCTGCTGCCACGTGATCATAATCATAGGCATGATATTCGTTTGGATCTGAAGAGGTATGAGCAGCTCCTGTTTCTCCAAAGTCATTTCCACCATCATAAGCACAGCCGAACCCTAAATTAATGCTTGGTCCTGAGCCTAATTCAGAGCTAATTGTTGTTGTTCCAAATGGAACAACTGGCGATAAACAAGGGATATCTTCTAAGTCCGGAGGAGACCCTCCAAGATCATATACTGCTAATTCACAATAACCACTTCCAAGGGGGTCGTCCAAGGCTACCTGAACATAATAAACTTCACCGGGAATCAATTTTTGATAGCTGATAAATGGAAAAGGATCACAAGCGTCCAATTGGATTTCAGCCTCCGGATCAACTCCCAATAAGTCTATGCCATCTGAAAACTCAATGTGTGATAAATAATCGAATTTATCTTTTATAATTGCTCCTGTAATCGGCTGAATTCCTGCCGTACAACCTGCGCCATCAGCGGCATGATAAATTTCTATATAAGTTCCGACTTCAGTCCCTGGTAAATCTGTTGTAATATCTACCGATCCACTAGCTGGCGCTGTAAAGTAAAACCATGCCGAACCGTTTGCGGCCACATCACTTTGAGCAGGTTCATTAAGCTCTAATGAGCCTGAAGAACAAAGACCAAACGATTGATTTACTCCAATAGGGACGTTTAATGCATTGCAAATATTATCAGGAAGCTCAGTGACAGCTAAGCCAAGGTATTCAATTTCAAAAGTAACGTTATATGTTTGTGCACACCCACCATCTGTACTTGTAGCGGTATAAGTTTGCCAACTAACGCCAGGAGTTCCTGGCACAGCCATAGTAACAGATTGATTGGCTGTTTCACCATCAGTAAGAAGCCCTAATAAACTATAATTTGTGGCCTCATCATTCTCATAAGCTCTCCAGTCTATAGTAATTTGAGTAGGCACATCTGAAAGACAGACATAATCATGCGTAAAAAAAGTGCCACTATTCGGAGAAAAACCAGCTCCGGGAGCATTCATTACATAAGGACCATTATTACCATTTTGGTAGGCATAATTGAAGTCTCCTAATAAACCAAAAAGGACAGGGTTGTTGTTTGTGTAGCCCAAAGTATTATCTGTGGCTAAGAATTCCCATACAAAGTCACTATCTCCTGTAAAAAACCCATCACAATCTTGATTTTGAGTTACCTCCACAGATAATACACTAACATTAATGGTTGCTTGACCGAAAGAAAAAGTTGAAAAAAATAGCACCGGCCAAAAAGCCAAAGCTATAAGAGCTTGAATTTTATTCATAGTATTAGTAGTATAGTTTCCTTTCTTTTTGCTTAGAGAAAGTCGTTTTAAGTTATTTTAAAAATCAAACAAACAGGACACTCCATTAGTTCTTTTCACGTATTTAAGAATCCTGCGTCAGTAGCTTTCCCTAGAACTCTATGGTCACAAGATAATGTAATTTTCATAATATCCCTTGTGACAACGCCTCAATCTTTAACAAGTCTTTCTTTAACCAATCCTAATTACACATTTAAGCACTTAATGCTAAGCAAGGGAAAGTTTACTATTAGCAATCTTTGTCATCTCGCTGATGGCATTAATTATGTTTAAACATATTGTGAAGCAACTCTTCTCAATATTTTGATCTTTAACGATGCCGTCCAAATGTTCAGTTAGAATAAGAATCAAACCAACGTTCAAGCTTAAGAACCCTCATCAATCAATAAACGGAGACGAAAACGAAATTACTTTTTTTTAAGAAGCGCTTTAAATAAACCCTTAATTCTTTTTCTAAAAAAGATAAGAAGCAAAATATAAGGAGCAGCCATTAAATAAAGGATACCGTAGTTGATGTTTGTTCCGAAAGAATCTTCACCAATTTCACTTCCTTGTTCCGCTAAAAGTTTACACTGCGAACAACCCTGTCCATAGCTATCACAGATGAAGAATAGAGCGATAAAAACAAGAAAAAGGGTGCGTGAAATTTTCATTGGAACAAAGATACACATAATTGCTCCCAGCACATAAGAAAATGGCAAATATCAGACATTCCCCAAATATTCTTAAAATTGAGTCTTTATCAAAAGTTATCAATTATATTTAGCCTTTATTTTATTAAATGAAAGTTACAGACCACCTTCTAGAAGCAAAAGAAACCCTTTTTTCTTTTGAAATTTTACCTCCCCTTAAAGGGAAGAGTATTCAATCTATTTTTGATGGAATAGACCCCCTTATGGAGTTTAAGCCTAAGTTTGTGAATGTTACGTATCACCGAGAAGAATATATTTACAAAGAAAGAGAGAACGGTTTATTAGAAAAGATAGCTATTAGAAAGCGTCCTGGGACTGTTGGGATTTGTGCGGCCATTATGAACAAATATGAACTTGACGCTGTTCCACATTTAATTTGTGGAGGATTTAGTAGGGAAGAAACAGAAAACGCGTTGATTGATTTACAGTTTTTAGGAATTGATAATGTCTTAGCATTACGAGGAGACTCTATCAAAACGGAGGCGAATTTTAAGCCAGACAAAAACGGGCACACATTTGCTCAAGAGCTAATAGAACAAATTGATGAAATGAATTCGGGAAACTATTTAATGGACGAGGTACAACTAGAACCAACCAAGTTTTGTATTGGAGCCGCTGGTTACCCAGAAAAACACTTTGAAGCAATGAACCTAAGCACAGATTTATTGAACTTAAAGAAGAAGGTCGATGCTGGGGCAGAATATATCGTAACCCAAATGTTTTTTGATAACAAGAAGTATTTTGAATTTGTAGAAACATGTAGGTCAATTGGAATTAATGTTCCAATCATTCCAGGGTTGAAGCCTATAAAATCAATGAATCACATTTCTTTTTTACCAAAATTTTTTCATATTGATTATCCAGAAGCATTGTCAAAAGAGCTTTTAAAGTGTAAGAGCAATTCGGATGTTATGCAGGTGGGAATAGAATGGGGAATTCAGCAGTCTAAAGAACTGAAAGCTGCGGGAGCACCATGTATTCATTATTATACAATGTCAAATTCAGAATCAGTAAAAGCGATAGCTAACCAAATATTTTAACATGAAAAGAAGCTTATTAATAATCGCAGTATTATTTATTACTACAACATTGTTTTCTCAAAAACAGAAATTAAGTCTTAACAATGCATTTATTGTTGTGCTTTTAGATAATCCAGAAGACCGCTATTCACTTGAGATTAATTTCACAGAGCTATTGATGTCAAAAGGGGTAAAAGCAGAGCCATCCTTAAATCACATAAAATTAGGTGCAGATTCACAAGGTTTAGCAAATGATTCGATTACTGCCCTAATAAAGAGCAAGGGAATTGATACTTATGTACTGGTTTCTGTTCGAGGGCATGACAAACGTTTTAAGAAAACAAAAAGGAAAGACTCGCTTGAGGTGGCGCTTTCTCAAGGCAGCCTGTATAATTTGTATCGCCAAGATGTGATTTCGATTAGTTTTGAATTCAAATTCTACAGAAATGGAGTATTTGTTTATTCGGATATCGTAAAATGTGGGAATGTTAGTGATCGATCAACGGTTTTAAAGCGTTTCAGAAAGAAGGTGGGTAAACGAACTAAAAAGTGGATGAAGTAGTTACCTCATTATTTTAGCAACATACTTTCCAATAATATCAAATTCTAAATTAACCGTGTGCCCAACTTCTAATTGATGAAAATTGGTGTATTCAAAGGTGTATGGAATAATATGCACAGAAAATTGTTTTTCTTTTGAATCAACAACCGTTAAGCTGGTTCCATTAATTGTTACTGAACCCTTTTCTACTGTAACATCAGAACCTTGATACACGAAAGTAAATTTCCAGCTCCCGTTTTGATTATCGATAGCAATACATTTTGCAGTGGAGTCAACATGTCCTTGTACTATGTGGCCGTCTAGTCGCCCATTCATAATCATGCAGCGTTCGAGGTTCACTTTAGTACCAACACTCCATTCTGACAGGTTAGTTTTTTTTAATGTTTCTAGAATAGCTGTAACGGTATATTCGTTTGAGTCGAGCTCCACAACAGTCAAACAGCATCCGTTATGTGCAACACTTTGATCAATTTTAAGCTCATTCACAAACTCTGTAGACAGCGTAAAATGAATATTTTCTTCGTCCTTAACAATCTTTGTTACGGTTCCTAATTGCTCTATTATTCCTGTAAACATGACACAAATTTAGCGATTATAAAAGGGTTTAAGCCTTAGCGAGTTGCTTAAATTTTCCTTTACTCTTTCTAATTTTACAGCTAACAACTTTATATTCCGGACACATTGCTTCAGTGCAGTGCTCATCCGAAGTTATAATGTTTAGCATTACCTCAGGGAAATGAAATGTAGAGCTCAATATACCCTCTTTCATTTCATCCGTTATTACCGCTCTAATGTCAACTTTACCCCTTGGGCTTTCAACACAAACGAAATCCCCTGCTATAATTCCCTCCTTAGAAGCATCGCTAGGATGAATCAATAAAACGTCTTCCGTTAATAGATCAACGTTGCCCGTTCTGCGCGTCATCGCACCACAATTATAGTGCTCAAGCTCTCGGTTTGTTGTAATGATGTATGGGAAATCTTTCTCGTGCCGAGCAACCTCTCTTGACTTCTCATAATTAAAAAAATGGAATTTTCCTCTCCCTCGTTTAAATTCTTCGATATGTAGCATTTGCGTATCCGACCCGTCTTCAAGAACGGGCCATTGTAAGCCATTGTCTCCAAGCCTCTCCCATGTTGCACCTTTAAAGAAAGGCACAATTCCAGACACCTCTTTAAGAACACCTGGCCCAGAATAATCCTCTTGAGGATACCCCATTTTATTCATAATATCAACGATAATTTGACCATCAACTTTACAACCCGGTATTGGCTCAACTACTTTATTTACACGTTGAATTCTTCTTTCACCGTTCGTAAATGTTCCATTTTTTTCGAGGAAGGACGCCCCCGGTAAAATCACTGTAGCGCGCATTGCCGTTTCTGTCATGAATAGCTCTTGAACGACAAGTAATTCCAAATTATCCATTGCAGCAATCACCTTATTTGTATTCGGATCTGTCTGAACAACATCCTCACCAATAATCCACATAGCCTTAAGATCACCAGAGATCGCAGCGTCGAACATCTCAGGAATTTTATATCCGACATGACTTGGCACTTCTGAAACACCATAATATGCGTTGTATCTACTATTCATTTCAGGATCGGTTACGTCCATATATCCTGCTCCTTGATGAGGTTGCGCTCCCATGTCTGCTGCGCCTTGCACATTATTCTGTCCACGAAGCGGGTTCATTCCTGCCCCTTTAATTCCAATATTTCCAGTGATCATTACTAAATCGGCAATCAACTGAACGGTGAAAGTCCCTTGTAAATGCTCAGTAACACCTAGCCCATGGAACTCCATGGCTGCTTTCGATTCTGCATAAGCAAGTGCTGCTTCTTTCACTAAACCTTTATCAACCCCAGTAATTTCTGACAACTCATCCATGCTCAGCATCATGATTTCAGACTTCATTTCTTCGTAACCCTCCGTTCGGTTTTCGATGAATTTCGCGTCTTCCATTCCAGCTTCAATAATGTAATACAACATCATGTTCAAGAGTGCAACGTTCGTTCCCGGCTTCAGCTGTAGATGATATGTAGCATATTTTGCCAATTCAATTCTACGAGGGTCAATAACGATGCTTGGAACACCTTTCATCATTCTTTGTTTGATCTTTGCCCCAGTTACCGGATGGGCATCTGTTGGGTTCGCGCCAATTATTAAAAGGAATTGTGCGAAGTCCAAATCGTCAATTGAATTTGTTGCCGCTCCAGTTCCAAATGCGCGTTGCATTCCCAGTGCTGTTGGCGAGTGACAGACACGCGCACAACAGTCAATATTATTCGTTCCAACAACCGCACGAATAAACTTCTGCATTAAGTAATTTTCCTCATTTGGCGTACGAGCCGATGAAATCCCAGCGATCGCATCAGGACCGTTTGAAGTTTTAATTCGGGTTAATTCGCTTGCGATGTGATCGTAAGCCTCATCCCACGTCACTCTTTCAAATTCACCGTTCCTCTTGATCATTGGACTATCCAACCGGTCAGGGTGGTTGTAGAACTTAAAGGCATATCGACCTTTCAAACACGTGTGTCCTCCATTCGCTTTAGCTTCGTAGGGCGCCTGAATGCTCAATATTTCACCATTGCTTGTTGACACTTCAAGATTACATCCAACACCACAATATGTACAAACTGTTCTTGTTGTTTCTTCAACATGAACGGCTTTCGATTGAAAGATATCTGAGATCGCAGAGGTTGGACACGCTTGAGAACAAGCACCACAGCTAACGCAATCAGAATCCATAAATGATTGATCTGTTCCTTTCACTATTTTAGTGTCGAACCCGCGACCAGCCATGCTTAAAACAAATTCTCCTTGAACCTCATCACAGGCCCTAACACATCTATAGCAATTGATGCATTTAGATAAATCCGATGTCATATATGGATGGCTTAAATCTTTCGCTCTGTCCAAATGATTTTCACCTGCTGGATACCGAACTTCCCTAATTCCAACTTGCGCAGCAACGTCTTGCAGCTCACAATTTCCGTTTACCTCACACGTCAAACAATCCAAGGGGTGGTCCGTTAGAACCAATTCCATTATATTTTTACGCAATTCTTTAATCGAGTCAGAACTCGGATAAACATACATTCCATCAGTCATAGGAGTGTGACATGAAGCCATAACTTTGGTCTTCCCGTCTTTTTCTAACGCGACGTCCACACTACAAATTCTACATGAGCCAAAAGGATCAAGATTTGGTGAATCGCAAAGTGTTGGTATCAATTTTTCGCCTACAATTCTTCTGACGAAACCTAGAATTGTTTCATCATTTTTAAACTGGTGCTCGATGTTGTTTATATATGCTGTGTTGCTCATATTCAATGTCTAATTTGTCTTACTCAAAATATCCTTTCATCTCCTCTTCAAAGTACTCCATTGCGTTTTTTACTGGCAGTGGGATTCCGCCTCCGTGCGCGCATAGAGAACCTTCTTCAAGCGTGCTAAGTAAGTCTTCAAATAATTTTTTACTGATCTTATAATCGGATGTGTTTGCTTTTCTTAAAAGTTCATGCCCTCTCTTAGTTCCTAAACGACAAGGGAAACATTTTCCACAGCTTTCGTAAGCTGCAAAGTCGAATAAATGCTCTAAGAAATCAATCATTGGCATTGATTCAGGAATACAAATCACAGAAGCGTGACCCATCAAGAATCCGTTTTCTGCAAATGATTCGAAATCTAAATTAAGGTCATTTATTTTGGAAACTGGAACTAACCCCCCAAGTGGTCCGCCAATTTGCATAGCCTTTACTGGCAATTTAAATCCGCCTCCCATTTCGTTGATTACCGTTGACATTGGAGTTCCCATTTCCACCTCATAAATCCCAGGCTTATTGAAGAAGCTGTCCAAACAAACCAGTTTAGTCCCAGACGACCTGTCGGTTCCAATGGCTTTCCATGCCGCACCACCTTGTTCAATAATATAATGTAAACTTGCTAAAGTTTCAACGTTGTTTACGATTGTTGGCTTATTGAACAACCCTTGTTCAGCTGGGTATGGTGGCCGAACTCGAACTTCAGGGCGTTGACCTTCAATGGAATTAATCAAAGCTGTTTCTTCCCCGCAGATGTAAGAGCCTTGGGCTCGAATCACCTTGAAATCAAAGTCGAATCCGCTGCCGTCAATGTCTTTCCCAATCAATCCAGCTGCTCTCAAAAGCTCAATCTCTCTTTCGATGATGGTTGCCGAGTCTGGGTATTCTGCACGGATGTATACAACTCCATGATTCGCGTGCGTTACATATCCTGCGATTAGCATTCCACATAAAACAGAGTGTGGTCTTTGTTCCATTAAGTAGCGATCTGAGTATGCGCCCGGATCACCTTCGTCGGCATTACAAATGATAAATTTCGTTTCACTTTCAACACGTCTGCAGAAGCCAAGCTTTAATCCCATAGGGAAACCAGCCCCACCGCGTCCTCGGACATTTGACAGTTTAATCTCTTCTAAAACTTCAGCAGAATCACGTTTTAAAGTTGCCTTGAATGAAGCGTAATATTCATCGATTGAGCTAAATTCTTCCGTTAAAATTTTATGCTCGAATGACTCAACGTTGTAGGTGTCTTGAACGCCATCTTTCTTCTTAATGATTGTATCAAGTTCATTTAAAGCTGAGCCGGAATAATTTTGTCCGCTATAATTGAAGGCTGAATTCTCATGGCAACGACCCAAACATGTCATGTGACCAATTTCATCTTCACTCAAGTGATTTGAGAGCTCTTCTTTCACTTTATCCTGAGTTCCAGCACAAACACAAGCTGTACCGTTACAAACGTAAGCCTTTTTTCCTTTGTTTTCTGGCTTCAAGAAATCGTAGAAAGTTGTAGTTCCATATGTATTTGCAGACCCAATAAGGAATTCTTTCGCCAGCTTATCTAGCTCAGTATTGTCTGGCGCCCCATCGCGTTCAGCTAATTTCCCCATTCGGTTAAACAGACTATCCTCTAATCCTTTTCTTCCCGATAATTCACTTAAATTTTTTGACATAATATATAATTCAACTTATGAGGCTTCTTTTTTTAATAACATCTTTTTTACTCTTTGTGTATGAGAATAACATGTTGAACGATTTTCTCTACAGAATGCGAAAAGCGTAACGCCCAACTCTTTAGCATAATCAACTGCGAGAGAAGAGGGAGCGGAAACAGCTGCAAGGACAGGTATTTTTGCCTTAAAACTCTTAATTATTATTTCGTATGAAATCCGACCACTAACAGTCATACAGAAAGCCCTTTTTAAATTTTCAGAATTAATTAATGAGCCAATTACCTTATCCACTGCGTTATGCCGTCCGATATCTTCTAAGGAACACAATAGTTTTCCGCTGATGTCGAATGCAGCAGCAGCATGTGTGCCACCGGACTGGTGAAAATCTTTTTGAAAAGCGTTCATTTTGGTAAACAAAGAAGGAATAATTGAAGCGTCAATTTGTTCATTATTTTCAACAACACCCGAGAACCCCATCTCTACTAATTCCGTTCTTCCACAAATACCGCAAGAAGATACAGAGAGAAGGGAACGACTATTTGAATAGCCCTCTCCAATTTCACTTTTAGGAATTACAACATCAACGATTGTAACAACCCCTTCCTGATTAGCCTTTGTAAGCAGAATTTCAGGAGAAAAAGCGCTGTGTTTTATTATACCTTCAGAGTGAAGGAGTCCACGAACAAGCGCCCTATCATCTCCAGGAGTACGCATGGTAACAGTAAAAGCTTTTCCGTTAATATTGATTTGTAAAGCTTCTTCAATAGTCAAAGAATCGAGTATTGGTTCTTCTGAATCAGCCCGGTATTTCCTTCCTTGATATTCTCTTGTAGCCATTATAAGGTGCGTTTCCTCTCACAATATAGAGAATAAATTGACTACTTGTCTACTTATAAAGGAGTTGCTTAATTTTTAGAATAAAAAGAAACCACCTCAGAGATATATTTTTCTTTAGTAAGCTCATCTAAAAAGGAATATTGAAAGGAGTTTTTAGCCAACTCAAACAGTTCTTCTTTCGATAAATCAAGCGCTTCTTGAAGCTCAATATAGTTTTGATTTATTTGCCCACCAAAATAGGCTGGATCATCTGAATTGATTGTTACTTTCAGCCCTCTCTCTATCATTTTTTTAACTGGGTGGCTTTTTAAGTCATCCACCACTTTTAAGGCTTTATTTGACAATGGGCATATGGTTAAAGCAATGTCTCGTTTAACAATTTCTTCAATCAAATCATCTTCAAAACAATTGTTTCCGTGGTCAATACGCCTTACATGTAAGATATTTAATGCTTCCCAAATGTATGCAGCGGGACCCTCTTCACCTGCATGAGCGACAGGGACATAACCTTCTTTTATTGAAGCTTCAAAAACGTTTTTAAACTTAGAGGGAGGATTACCCCTCTCTGAAGAGTCTAGACCCACAGCTTTAATTAAATGCTTAAAAGGCAAGGATTCTTCGAGTGTTTTAAACGCTTTTTCTTCTGAAAGATGACGTAAATAACTCATTATAAGAAAGCTAGTTATCCCGAATTTTTTTTCTGCGGCTTTACATGCTTTTGATATTCCAGAAATAACCGTTTCAAAAGCAATGCCGCGATCAGTATGAGTTTGAGGATCAAACATTATTTCTGTGTGACGAACATTTTCTTTTGCGCAACTCTCTAAATAGGCCCAGGTCAGGTCGTAAAAATCAGCTTCTGTAATTAACACGCCAGCACCTGCATAATAGATATCTAAAAAATCCTGGAGGCAATCAAATTTATAAGCCTCTTTTACTTCTTCAATAGAAGTATATTTGATTTTAATGTTATTACGTTGAGCAATTGCAAACATTAATTCAGGTTGAAACGAACCCTCGATGTGAAGATGTAGTTCTGCTTTTGGCAGTTGGCGGATAAATCGTTGCATGGAGTAGTACCTTTTAAAAGCCTGAAAGTAGCACTTTCTATTGATGTTCAGAGCAATTACTGATTAAATAACTATATTTGTGGTTAAATTTATCCCTTTTAAGATGCAACGTTTGTTCAACGGTGGCGTCTTAAAAATAACCAATACACTCATAAATGAAATATATTTATTCTTTATTCTTTATTACTTTATTTGTTTCAGCGAACGTCTTTTCACAAGAACGCATGACCAAGGATGAGTTAACCGAAGAATGGCAATTAATTCAAGAACAGGAAGACATTAAGATTTATGTTAAATCAAAAGAGTGTAGTTTTGATTATCTCGCAAAACCATTGAGCTATGTTTTCGTTATGGTTGAGAATAATTCAACGAACGCAATGAAGGTTCAATATAATATTGCACTTCATTTTGAAGAAGGGTGCTCAGGATGTGAAGAAGAAAGCGAATACAACACAGGCGTTATTATTAAAGCCAAGAGTAGTATTGAGGGCACCTGTGACACAAAGAAAAAAGAGGTGACACGCTTAATTCTAAACCCAAACTTAAAAGGGGGATGGAAATTTGAAAGTGTTTCTATTATGCACCTAAAAACCACACCTGAAAAGTAACTTACGATGAAAAAAAACATACTTATTCTCTCTTTTATTACACTTGGATTTTTAGAACATTCTAATGCCCAACTGTGTACCATTACAGTTACACCATCAGACACAACCATTTGTGAAGGTGACTCGGTATTAGTTCAGGCGGTTGCTAATTTAGTTAATAGCGGGCAAATTTTTGACTTTAATGTTGGTTCTTTACCGCCAGGGTGGAACACAACAGGGGGAACAAATTTTACGGAACCATGTGGTCCTGCGCCAAGTGGCACACCATATTATTGGGCATCTACATCAGGAACATCTGTGCCGTTGATTGGTACGGCAGCATTCGATATTAGTTGTGGAGGTGTAATTACATTTGATATGGTTTATTCTTTACAGGGTGGAGGAACCCCATGCGAAGGGCCAGATTTATCAGAGGAAGGTGTCGAGCTACAATATAGCACCGATGGCGGTTTAACTTGGTTTCCAATAGAATATTACCAGCCTGATGGCACAACATTGCCATCAAACCCTGGAGCAGGCGGACCGGGGGTTGGAACTGGACAAGCGACAACATTTACTTCTTGGGCAACTTACTCGGTTCCAATTCCGGTGGGAGCACTATCTGCAACTACTGAGTTTAGATGGTACCAAGCAAACTCTTCTGGGACATGCTGTGATAATTGGGGCATTGACAATGTCTTAATTAATGCAAGTGGATCACCATGTGGAACGACGACAGTTATCGACTGGGGGAGCAGCTTAATAGACTCAACAAGCTTTTATATTACCCCCCTTTCAGATACCACTTTAATTGCCGACGTTTATGATACACTTGGCGTATACCAGTGTTCTTCAATCCCTTTGAATATTTTTGTTATTCCGAATGAATTATCTCATGATTTGGTTGATACAGTTTATTCTTTTTGTCCAACAACAAACCCAGAAGCGGAAGTTGTTAATATTCAAAGTTTTTTGCCCCCATTGGTTTTTGATTGGTCTACGCCAAGCAATACAAACCCTACAAGCTTACCAACAAATGGTTCGGAACAAGACACGATTACCTATTATGTTGAGATGACGGATGGCTGTGGTTTTATTAATATTGATAGCGTTGTGCTAATTGTAAATAAAATAGTGAATGTTGATAGCCTAACTTCAATGCCTTCTAGCGCATGTGAACCAACAGGCATTGTTATGGCTGATTACATTACCTACACGGACCCTAGTTTTTCAATATTACCATTGTATAATTGGACAGGACCAGGAAACCCAGGAGTTTATAATGTCAATGGAACGGCAATGGAAGACGTTTCACCAGGGTGGTATTATTTTACTGTTAATGATGGGTTTTGTTCTGATATGGACAGTGTGTTTGTTGAGGTTTTGCCTCCACCAATTGCCCTGCTTAGTGTTTCAACAAATGGGGAGTGCTCTCCAATGACCGTCACTTTTGAAAACACGAGTGAAAATGCTACATACTACGAGTGGGACTTTGGAAACGGAAATTTAGCATCAGAGTCAACGTTGGTTTCGCAAACACAGTCATACACAGATACAACAGTGGTTACGTTAACAGCATATGAGTTCCAGGGGTCCATTTGTTTAGATGTAACAACAGCGCTTGTTTTTACTGTCCCGTGTGGATGTATGGACATTGAAGCACTTAACTTTGACGCCGAAGCAATTTTCGAAGACGGGAGCTGTATTTATCCAGAACCAATTGTAATTGCACCAAATATTTTTACTCCAAATGGAGATGATGCAAATAATTTTTATGAGTTAGATGTGGAGTTTTATTCAAACATCGATTTGCTTATAATTAATAGGTGGGGCAATGAAGTTTTTTCTGGCTCAGGACTAAACCCTAAATGGAATGGAATTCTTAACAATGGTGAAAAAGCTGGAGAAGGAACGTATTTTTACAAGTACAATGTAATTGGAATCAATGGAGAAGTGAGTATTGATGGACATGGATTCTTACAACTTGTTAGGAATTAGGATAAAACCTTGTTTATCGTTTAAAGGCAGGAATGTGTATTTTAACCAGTAATATATGTTCGCGCGATTGAATTAAGTTAAGCCTGTAGGATTGGAATGCTTTTTGTCATATTTGCATTGTGAAACAATGGATGCTCCTCATTTTCTTTTCCCCATTCCTGTCATTTGGACAAGGATACTTCAACCATCATTTTGGTGGATCTATAGGTATTTCTGCAAACTTCGGAACACATATTAATTCTATAGGGATGACTCTCAGTGGCTATTGGACTGATTCCTTTGTGCAGCTAAATATTAAATCAGCTCTTCATTTTCACTTTACAAATTTAGGGGGAAGGAAAAAATATTTTGAGGCAAGAACGGCATTCGGAGCGGTGCTTTTAGCAGGGAAAAAAGAAAAGGACACCATTGATTTTCAATTAGATGGACTTAATCATCAAACAACATACAACTTCGGTCTTGGTTATAATTATATTCTTTATCATGATAATATTAAGTCTACCCAAAGCTCGGGGGGATTTGCAGTACACGTAAAGAATTTATCAATATATCATGAAAATGACGTTTTTGCAGGACAAGGCAGAGACCGATTTAGAACAGGTCAATTTCACTTTGCCTATCATTATCGAGATTATAAATTTGGTGTTGGCGTTAAAATGTGGACAGGGGAAACAAGAGGAGGAAAGCATGTAGATTTCGTTAATGATAAAATCAGAGGAGGCTATAAAACACTAGATCACCTTCCGTATGGGAAAACGAGTCATGGCATCTTTTATAGTTCATTTAGTTATAACTTACCACATAAGCAAGACGCCTTCGTGAAAATCGGAATAGATAGCGAAGAAATTAGGCACGCCATTCAAAACCGACTAATACATGATTTAATATTCTTGCCTAAATCAGTGAAGCACCTCTCTTCTCATTACCCACGGCTAGATGAATTCGGTTGCCCAGTATTTGAAAAAAAAACCAGAAAAAAAGACCGATTCTATTTTCAATTAGGGACAGGTGATGCTTGGTATCATTAGTGAATTGGCATTAACGAATCCTCTTTTAAATTTAGGCCAGAACAACACTAATAGCCATTGGCGTTCTAAGTTTATCAAAAACTATTGGTATAAGATCTATCGGCCAAGGTAGTTTATAAATCGTTTCTTGGAGTGATCTATAAGTAAAGGTATAATCGTTAAGACACTCATGGATTATTGTATTTTTGTGGAATAAGTGTGAAAATGAACGGACTATTTAATAATTATCGATCAAACATGCCTTTAATCGAACGTTTGATTAAAGATTTAAAGTTTGTTGGTTTAAAAGCCAAGCATTTCTTTAAAAACGGCTTTAAAAATAAGACAATTTTAGTTTATCCAGAGTTTCCGAATAAGCGTACAACGATTTTTAAAATAGCACGCCACTACAACTATAATCTTACGAATAATATCAAATCTAAGCCTGATATAGTTATTAACTGGGAAGACGTTACGTTTAAGTCGAATTGCCCAGAATTGCAACAATTTTCTAAACATGTGATCAATGCAGAAAGCAGCGACATAAGTAAAGTTTATGTAGACAATGCTTTCAAGGAGGTCTTTGGCTACTCTACATTTATTGATCCTTTGACGTATAAAGGTAAAATAGTTCGTAAAAGCGACTTAAATGCAAAGCATGACGGAACAATTTTGAATGGTCCGCTAAAAACGATTGACGAAGAGAGCATCTATCAAATCCTTATTGATAATTCATATAACGACACCTTGGTTAAGGATATTCGGGTGCCTGTAGTTATTGCTGCATTGGATTTTACGTACATAAAGTATAGAGACATTACAGAGCGGTTTAAAAACACGACAGTGGACACCCAGGTGGTCAATACAGGAGATGTTTTGTCCAAGAAAGAAATCGAGTTGATTAATCAATTTTGCAAGAAAATCCATTTTGAATATGGAGAGCTTGACATTTTGAGAAACAAGGACGATGATAAAATCTATATTGTTGACATCAATAATACGCCATATGGCCCTCCAGCGAACACTCCAATTGAAGAGGAAAAAAAAGCGATACAAGAATTAGGAAGGCATTTGAAAGAGCGTTTTACTTTAAAAGTCTAGCGGTAGTTCGTTGCCCGATTTATTTAGATTGAAGCGTTCTTACTTTTCTTTTTCCAGCTCCTTTGATACGAGTTCTAACTCCTTAAAAAAACTACCCCCAAAAGCACGAATAATAGCCTCTTTCAAAAACCGAAAAACAGGAACATTTAATTTTGAACCACAATCACAAGCGGGAGCACAAATATCCCAAACATCATAATTCAATGCTGTAAAATCATCGAATTTTTTTGTTCGTATCGGGTATAAATGACAAGAAATGGGCTTTTTAAAATCAGATTTCCCATCCATGTGAGCTTGCTCTACAGCACACTTTGTAATTCCGTTATCATCAAAATAAACAAAAGCGCACTCTTTTTCGTTGACCAAGGTCGTTACAGGCTCATTGTCTTGATCCATATAAAAAACACCTTGCTTTTCAATCGCCTTTATTCCCTCATGCCGCATATAAGGGGTTATAGCGTCTAAAGTTTCTTCAAGGATGTCGACCTCTTCAAAAGTTAATGGAGCACCCGCATCACCCTCAATGCAACAAGCACCTTTGCATGCACTTAAATCACATACAAATTTGCGCTCAAAAATTTGAGTTGATACTACTTTGTCATGAACCTCTACAAGCATCTGTTTCTTTTTAACAAAGTTCTCATTAATATTTGGATAATAGAAGCGCCCCATCGATTAAACGTAAATTATATACTGAAGAGCACTTGAGGACTTCCTCTAGCATCTCCATGAACAGGGCAAGACTTAATTTTCATAAAGGACAACTTTAAAACGGACTCAACTAAAGAGAAAAACAGATTTAGAAGCTGTATAGAGGGGTTTTTTTGTCTTTATAATGCTGATTTAAAATTAATCAACTATATTTGCATCGTATTTATATGATAAATGCATGAATGAGGGGACGTTAGTCCCCTCTTTTTATAAGTTATGATTAGTAAAAAGAAGGTTGCAGATTTAATTTACGAGCGCATTGAAGAGCTAGATAATGGGCTGTTTGTTGTGACGTTGAATATATCGAGTGCAAATAGCATTAATGTTGAATTGGATAAACACGAAGGAAACGTTTCCGTTAAGGATTGCATGTCTGTTTCTAGAAATGTTGAACACAATCTTGACAGAGAAGAGGAAGACTTTCAACTACACGTGTCTTCTGCGGGGCTGGATAATGGATTGCGTGTTTTTGCACAATACAAAAAAAACATTGGCAGAAACGTTAAAGTAAAGTTACATGACGGTGAAGATTTGGAGGGTAAAATGATTGATGCAACACCAGATAAAATTATTATTCAAACTTCGCGGCAAGAACGTATTGAAGGAAAGAAGAAAAAGCAAACAATTGTAGAAGATATTGAGCTAGCAATTGAGAAAGTAAAAGAAACAAAAATTATTATTTCATTTAAATAGAGGAATATGGATAGTTTAGAATTGACAGAGTCATTTTCAGAGTTTAAAGAGCTGAAAAATATTGATAAACAAACAATGCAGCATGTGTTGGAGGATGTTTTTCGCGCAATGTTGAAAAAGAAATTTAATACCGATGATCACATTGATGTTATTGTCAATATTGACAAGGGAGATGTTCAAATCTTCTTAAATAAAGAAATTGTCGACGACGGAGAAGTAGAAAACGTAAATACTGAAATAGCATATTCTGATGCAATTAAAGTTGAACCAGATTTCGAAATTGGAGAAGAATTGACTGAAGAATTTAAGTTCGGTGATTTTGGAAGAAGAAACGTGCTTTCTCTTCGTCAGAATTTAATTTCTAGAATATTAGAATTAGAAAAGGATCACTTATATAAAATCTACAAAGAAAGAATTGGAGATATAGTTACTGGTGAGGTTTATCAAGTTTGGAAAAAAGAAATTTTGGTGCTTGATGATGAAGGAAATGAATTATTGTTGCCAAAATCAGAACAAATTCCATCAGATTATTTTAAGAAAGGGGAGTCGCTTAGAGCTGTTGTGGCAAAAGTTGACATGAGAAACAGTAGTCCTGTGATTATATTGTCAAGAGCAGCGCCAGAATTTTTAGAGCGTTTGTTCGAATTAGAAGTTCCTGAAGTTTTTGACGGGTTAATTACAATAAAAAACATTGTTCGTGAGCCAGGTGAAAGAGCGAAAGTGGCTGTTGAATCATACGATGACAGAATTGACCCAGTTGGAGCTTGTGTCGGCATGAAAGGTTCAAGAATTCATGGAATTGTTCGTGAATTGAGAAACGAAAATATTGATGTTATAAACTATACCTCAAATCCTCAATTGTTTATTCAAAGAGCTTTGTCTCCAGCGAAAATCACATCAATTGAAATCAATGAAGAAGAAAAGAGAGCAAAAGTTTACCTGAAGCCAGATCAAGTTTCATTGGCAATTGGTAGGGGTGGACATAATATTAAACTTGGAGGGAAGTTGACAGGTTACGAACTGGACGTTTATAGAGAAGGCGAAGTTGATGTTGAGGATGTTGATTTGGAAGAATTTGCAGATGAAATCGACAGTTGGATTCTAGATGAATTGAAAGCCGTTGGATGCGACACCGCAAAGTCAGTTCTTGAAATAGGTTCTGCCGAATTAGTTAAAAGAACAGACCTTGAAGAAGAAACAATTGCAGAATTGTTTAAAATTCTACAAGCTGAATTTGAGTAAGAAATAACAAAAGCAGTATATTACACAACATATTGGAACATTGTTTCAATATTGAAAGTTAAATTTAAAGGCGCAGATTTTTATGGCCAAACCAATTAGATTAGGAAAAGCAGCAGGAGAGCTAAATGTAGGAATGTCTACATTGGTTGAGTTCTTGGCAAGTAAAGAGGTAAGTATTGACGCAAGTCCAAACACGAAGCTTACACCGGAACAATATGCAGTTTTGCGTGTTGAATTTGCTGCGGATCAAAGTTTGAAAGAACTGACGAAACAACCTGTAGCACCCAAAGAAAAAAAGGAAACCGTTTCTTTGAAAGATTCTCAAGAGAATACTGAAGAGCCAGCGGCTGTTGCGCCGGTTGAAGAACCAAAAACTGAAGAGGTAAAATCTGCCGCTCCAGAAATCAAGACGGTTGAATCAAATGAATCTTCAAAACTGCAAGTGCTCGGAACAATTGATTTGGACAAAATCAATTCGAAAACCCGCCCAGATAAAAAGAAAAAACCTCAGAAAGAAGCAGCAAAACCTGTTGCAGAAAAGCCCGTTGAAAAAACACCTGAAAAGCCAAAAGAGGTAACAGAGAAAGTTGAAGAGAAATCAGTTGCTGAAACACCAGTTGAGAAGGAAGTTAAGGTTGAGCCTGAAACAATTCGTGTTGAACGAAAAAAATTGTCTGGACCGAATGTTGTAGGTAAAATTGTTCTACCAGTTGAAAAACCAAGAACATCAAACAATGAAAAACGAAAGCGTAAACGAGTTCGTAAAATTGATGTTACCAAGAAACAGAACCAAACACAAGCGCCAGCAAAAGCCAAATTTAAAAAGGGTCCAAAGACTCCGAAGCCAGAGATTACGGAAAAGGATATCCAAAAAGAGATCAAAGATACTTTAGCTCGTTTGTCGGGTAAAGGAGGAAAATCAAAAGGATCAAAAAATAGAAAGACGAAGCGAGAGAATGTTGCTCAAAAGAGAATGGAGGAAGAAGCCTTCGCTGAACTTGAAGAGAAAACATTAAAGTTGACGGAGTTTGTCACGGTGTCAGAATTAGCAACAATGATGAATATTGGTTCAACAGATGTGATTTCTGCCTGTATGACATTAGGAATTTTTGTATCGATTAATCAACGTTTGGATGCCGAAACTATTCAGATGATTTCTGAGGAGTTTGGATACGACATTGAATTTGTTAGCGCGGAAGTACAAGATGCTATTCCAATTATTGAAGACAACGAAGAAGATTTAATTTCTCGACCACCAATTATTACGGTAATGGGTCACGTTGATCATGGTAAGACATCTTTGTTGGATAGAGTGCGAGATGAAAATGTTACAGATGGTGAAGCTGGTGGTATAACGCAGCATATTGGTGCGTATAATGTTACGTTAAAAGATGGTCGAAAAATGACTTTCCTTGATACTCCGGGTCATGAGGCCTTTACAGCAATGCGTGCACGTGGTGCGCAAGTAACAGATGTAGCAGTAATTATAATTGCTGCGGATGATGATGTTATGCCTCAAACAAAAGAAGCTATTTCGCATGCTCAAGCCGCGGAAGTACCAATGGTTTTTGCAATTAACAAAGTTGACAAGCCAGGCTCAAATGCGGATAAAATAAAAGAACAACTCTCTGCGATGAATATCCTTGTGGAAGAGTGGGGGGGTAAATATCAGTGTCAAGAAATTTCTGCAAAACAGAATTTAAACATTGATGAGTTACTTGAAAAAATATTGTTGGAAGCAGAAATGCTTGATTTGAAAGCGAACCCTAACAGAAGCGCCGTGGGGACCGTAATTGAATCTTCTTTAGACATTGGTAAAGGGTATGTAACTAATATGCTGATAGAAAAAGGAACATTAAGCATTGGAGATGTTGTTTTGGTTGGGAGAAATCATGGAAAAATTAAAGCAATGCATGATGAGCACGGGAATGAATTAAAAAAAGTTACTCCGGCAATGCCCGTTTCTGTATTGGGAATTAATGGCGCTCCTTCAGCGGGTGACACGTTCCACGTAATGACTGATGAGAAGGAGGCAAAGTCAATTGCTTCCAAAAGAGAGCAGCTTTATAGAGAACAAGGTCTGCGAACAACGAAACACATCACGCTTGATGAAATCGGTAGACGTTTGGCAATTGGTGATTTCAAGGAATTGAATTTGATAGTGAAAGGAGATGTGGATGGTTCTATTGAAGCACTTTCAGATGCATTATTAAGACTTTCAACAGAACAAATTCAATTGAACATTGTGCACAAGGGGGTTGGTGCAATTTCGGAAGCAGATGTAAATCTTGCGAACGCTTCTGAGGCAATTATTATTGGTTTCCAAGTGAGACCAACATTGGGAGCAAGAAAAATGGCTGATTCAGAACAAATAGACGTTCGTTTATACTCGGTTATCTATAAGGCCATTGATGAAATTAAAGCGGCAATGGAAGGAATGCTATCTCCTGATATTGAAGAGAAAATTATAGGGACAGCTGAAATTAGAGAAACGTTCGACATTACTAAAGTGGGAACAATTGCAGGTTGTTTCGTAACAAGCGGATTAATTAAGCGTAATGGTGGAATCCGAATAATTCGTGATGGAATTGTAGTTCATACAGGCACACTAGGCTCTTTGAAGCGATTTAAAGATGATGTGCGTGAAGTAAAAAACAACTACGAATGTGGGTTAAACGTAGAGAATTACAATGACCTTAAAGTTGGTGATGTTGTCGAGTCTTATGAAGAGGTGGAAGTTGCAAGAAAGTTAAAATAATTAACCTTGTTGAAAAACGGAATTACTGAATAGGCATCAAGAAGAGTTAATTTTTGTTATAAGTAAATAAAATAGGATTGAAAATGGAAAATGTTACACAAGCGGCAATTGGTATGCCTCAAATCATACTTATCCTTGTCATCGTTTTATTATTATTCGGAGGAAAGAAAATTCCAGAATTGATGAAGGGCCTAGGTAAAGGGGTAAAGGAATTCAAAGATGCTTCTGCAAAGCCAGAAGAAGAAGAAAAGCCAGACACCGAAGAAACAAAATAAGACAGAGAGAATATGTTGCAAACGTATGCTGATGTAAGAAAAGCGATTTCTTCAGGGGATACAGTCATAAGTATCCTCGAAGGATACTTGAAAGCAATAGAAGAAAAAACACATCTCAATGCTTTTTTAGAAGTCTTTGAAGACTCTGCGAAGAAAAAAGCCCAAGAAGTTGATGATAAGATTAAAGCCGGAACTGCTGGAAAGCTTGCTGGAATGATCATTGGAATCAAAGACAACCTCTGCTACAAAGACCATAAAGTTAGTGCTGCCTCTAAAATATTAGAAGGATTCGAATCACTCTACACTGCAACAGCCGTAGAACGTTTATTGGCAGAAGACGCCGTGATTATTGGGAGGCTGAATTGCGATGAGTTTGCAATGGGAAGCTCTAATGAAAACAGTGCTTTTGGTAATGTGTTGAATCCGCGAGATAACGGAAAAGTGCCGGGCGGCTCTTCTGGAGGTTCAGCAGTGGCAGTGGCAGCAGGCCTCTGCACAGCCTCTTTAGGTAGTGATACTGGCGGGTCGATACGACAACCAGCAAGTTTTACAGGAACTTATGGCCTGAAGCCGACTTATGGAAGAATTAGTCGCTATGGTTTAATAGCCTACGCATCTTCTTTTGATCAAATTGGACCGTTTACAAATTCAATTGATGATTCAGCGTTATTACTTGAAGTAATGGCCGGACCTGATGAGTTTGACGCTACCGTTTCTGAAGAAAATGTGGACAATTATTCAAAGTCAGAAAAATTAGAGAACCAAAAAATAGCTGTAATCAAAGAGTGCCTTGAATCAGATGGTCTAGATTCTGAGATTAAAGCCTCCATGGAAGAAGCAATTGAAAAACTGAAAGAAGAAGGCCATACTGTTGATTATGTTTCTTTTCCCTATTTGGACTATATGGTTCCAACATATTATGTGTTAACGACAGCCGAAGCATCATCTAATTTATCGAGGTTTGACGGAGTACATTTTGGTTACCGAAGTGAATTTTCAAATGGCGTTGAAGCAACCTATAAAAATTCGAGAAGCGAAGGCTTTGGTAAAGAGGTTCAAAGAAGAATTATGGCGGGAACGTTCATTCTTTCTCACGGATATTATGATGCATACTATGCAAAAGGACAAAAGGTTAGAAGAAAAATTCAGGATAAAACAAATGAAATTTTAGAAGACTATGATGTACTTATGCTTCCAACCACACCAACCACAGCATTTGACCTTGGGGGAGTGAAAGACCCAATAGCGATGTATTTACAAGACATTTATACGGTACACGCAAATTTATCTGGTAACCCAGCTATTTCAATACCATTTGGTAACCACAGCAATGGAATGCCGTTTGGTATACAAGTGATCGCAAGTCATTTTGAAGAGAAAAAGCTGTTTAATTTTTCTAGAATCATAGTAAAGATTAATACATGAAAAAAATTGTGAGTATATATATCGTCTTGCTTTCCTTTTTGTCAGTAGCACAAAACGGGGAAAGTGGCGCTTCATTTCTAGACGATAGTGTAAAAAATGAAGCCATAATTAAAGCAATTGAACAAAGCCTTGACTATTTCTATTCAGAATATTCTTCAGAAGGGAATTATGATTCCATTATAGAGGCCCTTAATTATGAACAAGACTCAGTACCTGAGTTTTCTGATGAAGTTTATTGCCAACGGTTGGCTGAGATGAATGAATTGAGTCCGTTTCACTTAGACTGTAATGAATCGACGTTAAAAACATTAAAATTCTTTACGCAAAAAAGAAGGGGCTTTATTCGTGTTGTATTAGGACGCTCTAAGTTGTATTTCGACATGTTTGAAGAGAAGCTCGCAAAACATGGCTTACCGATTGAATTAAAGTATTTAGCAGTGATTGAAAGTGGGTTACGACCTCAAGTTAAATCCAGAGCAGGCGCTTTAGGATTATGGCAGTTCATGTACCGCACCGGCAGAATGTATGGATTGCAAGAGAATTCATACATTGATGAACGAATGGATCCTGAATTAGCGACAGAGGCAGCTTGTAAATACCTAAAAAAACTATACGGACTTTACAACGACTGGAACCTCGCGCTTGCAGCTTACAACGCAGGACCAGGAAATGTTAATAAAGCCATTCGTCGTTCTGGAAATAAGTTGACATATTGGGAAGTGCGCCCTTTTCTGCCTCGAGAAACACAGGGCTATGTTCCAAACTTTATTGCTGCGAGTTATTTGATTACGTATCATGCGGAACATAATATTATTCCAATGGAAGCGAAAATTCGTTACCCACAATTGGATACAATGTGTTTGAAAAAAGGAATTCATTTTTCTACAATTTCAAAACTATTATCGATAGAAGAAGAAGAAATAGGTCGACTTAACCCAATATATAAAAGAGATTATATACCAAAAACAGCGCCGAATCAATGCATTACATTGCCTCTCGGAAAAATAGGAGAGTTGGTGAAATTGGAAGACAGTCTTTACGCAATGGAGCTTGAGAGCTATGTTAAGAATTCTCCGAAATCAACCACGAATAATACACCCAACCCGAACACAACCACGACGTATGAATACCATAAGGTGAAGTCTGGAGAAACATTGGGAACAATTGCAGCTCTCTATGGGAGCACGATAAGCGTAATTCAACGAATCAATGGATTGAGATCGACAAAAATCTATGTCGGCCAACGACTAAAAGTTCAAAAAGGGACGACAAAAACAACAACATACAAACAACCAACAACTGCAGGGAAAAAGTATTACAAAGTTAAATCTGGAGATACTTTTGGAAAAATAGCTCAACGTCATCGTTTGTCTCAATCTCAATTGAAAAGGTTGAATCCTAGAATCAATATTAGCAGACTGAGTATTGGACAAAAAATAAGAATTAAGTAATTCTTGCCCGGTTTTTGATGTTTCAAACAAACATTAGAAAGCGAAATATTTTTAGCCTATGAAACGCGCAATAAGACTCTTCTTACCATTACTAATTGTTTTACTGTTTACGCAATGTGAATCGAGCCGAAAAACATCTTCGGGGCTGAGTGTGACCGGTAAAATTGGGCAAATTTTGGTTGTTTGTGAACAAGGCATCTGGGAATCAAAACTTCAGGAGGGATTAGACTCTAATCTTGTTCAATACATTCTACCATACCTTCCTGATGTCGCAACGTTTAAATTAATACATAAAACGCCACAACATTTTACACAAGGAATTAAACGATTTAGAAATACCCTGTTCATTAATATTGATCCAGATTATAAAGGAGAAACCGGAAAAATAGAAAAGCGAAAGGACGTTTGGGCACTTGGTCAGTTGGTGATTGATATTACAGCAAAGGATTACAATCAGCTAAGCGCAACATGTGAAAAAGGACTGGCGCAGGTTCATAAAGAGTTCAATAATTACTCATGGCAACGAATTATCCCTCATTTTGAGAATGCGAAGAACAAAGGGCTAAGATCAAAATTGAAAACGAACTTTGGACTAGATCTGGTTATGCCATCGAACTCTAGACTGGTAACATCCAGAAAGAATTTTTACCGAATTGAATTTCCATCAGCATCTCGACCAATAGAATTTGTCGGCTCCCATTCTGAAGATGCAGGGACGGTTTATTCTGGAATTATGGTATATCAATATGATTATATTGATTCTTCCCAGTTTGAACTGGAGAATCTGCTAAATGCAAGAGACACAATGTTAAAGTATAATGTGCCTTCTGAAGTTGATGGAATGTACATGGGAACACAATACAACGATTTTGTTTACCCTGAAGGCAATACTGTAAAAACATTTGATAAGCAATTAAATGGCTTTGAAATGAGAGGAATGTTTATGTTTAAAGGACGACCAAAACACAGTACAGGAGGGGCTTTTTGGGCGTTTCACTTCATCAATAAGAGAAAAAAAATGGTGTGTGTAAGTGGTTATGTAGATGCTCCTATGACAACACCATGGACGCATCAGCTCCGAGAAATACAAGCGGTACTTCGAAGCATTAAAGTAGTCAAATGAAAATTTCTGCAACTATAATTACTTTAAACGAAGAACGAAATATTGAAAGATGTATCCGCTCTTTACAACAGGTTGCAGATGAAATAATTGTCCTGGACTCAAACTCTACTGACAGAACACAAGAAATATGCGAAGCCCACAATGTGGTTTTTGAGCAGCGAAAATGGGAAGGTTATTCAGCAACCAAAAACCATTTAAACAACCTAGCAAAGTACGATTATATTTTATCCATAGATGCAGACGAAGCACTGGATAAGGAATTGATGGAAGCAATTTTAGCGACGAAGTCCGAAACCAATCCGGGGGTTTATAGCGTAAGTCGTCTTGTAAATTATTGCGGAAAGTGGATTAAACATTCAGGTTGGTACCCAGATATAAAAGTTAGATTATTCCCAAAGGAAGGAAGCACTTGGAAGGGGGAGTATGTGCACGAAGAATTGAGTTACCCAAAGTCATTGCCTGTGCTACAATTGCATGGACACCTTCTTCACTTCACCTATTACAACTATAAAGAACACAGAGAACGCGCAGATAATTATTCTAGCTTGACAGCAATGAAAATGCATAAAAAAGGAAAGAATGCATCTTTTGTAAAGCCCTATTTTAGTGCATTGCTTCGTTTTATTACCATGTATTTTTTAAAACGTGGTTTTTTAGATGGAATTAAGGGGTTTAAAATTGCTCAAATTAGCGCACAATCAAACGTGTTTAAATACAAAGAACTTAGACGACTAAACAACGGGAGAAAATGAACCTGGACGGAAAAAGGATATTAATTAGTCGAACAGACAGTATCGGAGACGTTATGCTTTCTTTACCAATGTGTGCTTGGCTGAAAAATAAATTTCCATCAAGCACAGTATTGTTTTTAGGAAGAAAATACACGGAATCAATCGTTAACGCTTATGATCGAGTAGATCAATTTGTTGACTGGGACAGCTTTTCTCCACTTTCTAAAGAAGAAAAAACAGAGAAGCTAACGGCCTTAAAAGTTGATGTGATAGTGCATGTTTTTCCAAACAAAGAAATAGCGTCAATTGCAAAAAAAGCCAAAATCCCGTTTCGTATAGGGACATCACATCGAGTATTTCATTTGTTAACATGTACGCATCGATTGAATTTTACGCGTAAAAATTCAGAAATGCATGAATCTCAGTTGAATCATGAACTTTTACTGCCTTTCGGAATAACGGAGCTTCCAGCCTTAGAAGAAATTATAGAAACAACTCAGTTTTTTCATGTTCCAGAGATCGATTTACCCCATGATTTATCCGAACTTAACAATGTGACGATTTTACACCCAAAATCACAGGGGAGCGCAAAAGAATGGCCAATAGAGAAATATATGGAAACCGCTTTGTTTATCGCCAATAAAGGTGAGAAAGTAGTTTTTACAGGAACCGAAACAGAGGGCGAAAAGTTTAGAAAGAGGATTCCAGATCACCCAAATATATTTGACTCCACAGGGACGCTTAGCCTTGAACAGCTGATGTTACTGATTGCTAAATCTACGAATTTGGTGGCCTGTTCAACTGGACCGTTGCACATTGCAGGGTATTATGGCGTGAACACAATTGGCTTATATTCTCCGAAAAAACCAATCCACCCAGGCCGATGGAAAGCCTTGGGAAAACAAGTGAAAATCATTGTTTTTAATAAGAGATGTGTGAATTGTGAGAAAGGAGCAGATTGCGACTGTATATTATCGATTTCTGTTGATGCAGTTTTAGATAAATTAGTGTAACTTACTTCATCGAAAAGCTTCGAAATATTATCTATACCAACGTAATTGTTGCTTTTTCAACGGGAGTTCTTTCCGCGGGATTTTGTCATACGCTCAATATTGAAAACTGGTTATGGTATGGTCTTCTGTCATTTTTCTCAACGTTTTCAGTTTACAATGGACAGCGCTTGTTTAAATCAAGCGCTAAAAAAACACCTTGGCTATGCTGGGTGGAGAAGAATCAAACGATTATTTTTTTAGGCGTCATCATATCATTCATCATGACGGCTATGATTTTTTTCAAAATTCAAAAAATAACATTCAACCTAGGGCTATTACTTGCTGTATCAAGTATAATTTCGTTTTTTTATGTGATAAGAATTCGCGGTAAGAACATGAGAGAGCTGCCGTTTATTAAAATTCATTTGATTTCCTTCACATGGGTTGTTGTTTTAATACTTTTTCCAATGCTAAACGAAGAAATAGATACAGCTGTCATAGATTTTTCGATTGCTCACTATGCATACGTTCTTGCAGTAACTATTCCTTTTGATATACGTGATTTAAAGTACGATTTGCCAAGTCAAAAAACGATACCTCATTTTTTTGGGATATTTGGAGCGAAGGCAATAGGTGTTATTTTACTGTTGTTTTTTGATGGTTATATGATTAGTATTCTTGATGATTTAATGTTTAACCCGCTATTTCATAGCGCTGTTGTCATTCAAATTGTTTTAGTAATCTACATGAATGAAAAAAGACCAGACTCATACTGCGCTGGTCTTATTGACGGCTCAATAGCACTTTTAGGCTTGAGCTACTTCTTGCTTTAGCAGTAAAATCTCGAGGGAAAACAATCTAAAGCTTTATTAGGTTTAGAATATAAATGCGTTAACGATAAGTTATATTAGCTGCTACTTTTGCTTTTCTTTTTTATCGGAAGCATATAGCGAATGCTCAACTGAAAGTATTGATGACGTTTTATATCATCATTCAGACGGTCTTTTCTAAAATCAGAAAAGCCGAAATTATAGGAAGCATAAAAACCAAATTCATTTTTTTGATACCCGAGCCCTGCTCGTAAGCCAAAACCGAAGGCCTTTAAATTGTTGTTATCAGTTGTTTCCGAAAAGCTTTCTTCGTGTGCTTTTGGTAGAAAAGCAGAAAACAGTCCGCCAGCGCCACCAACACCCCCAAGCCCTAACAGTGTGTCTAAATCAATTACTGAGAGAAGAGGAGTGTCTGAAGTTATTTTGTCTTTTCGCTTAGAAGAGACCATAAAACCGGCGTACATTCCAGCGGAAAGGCGAAAGCCAGAAAAATTTAAAACAGCTAGAACAGGAATCTCGATGTACGACTGAGACTGCCTTGACTCAATTGTAGAATATGTATTTAAGTCGATACCAGGCACTGATATATCCGGCCCTAAAAATGAGAGAAACGAAGCAACGCTTGTGTCAGCATCTGTTGTTAATTGCCTTTTTTGAGTTAAATAGATTCCAGATTCTATTGAAATGAGATTATTAATTTTATAGTCAATAGCACCGCCAACATGAAGTCCAAGCTGAAAGTTATCGCCACTTTGCTGTTTTTCTACAGCGATAATGTTTAAGCCCAATACTGGCCCAACAGCTATCGTTTGTGAGTTTATTGAAAAGGTAAATAGTAGTATGAAAAGTGAAAAAAGTAATTTCATGATTGATGTTTAGTTATGTAAATAATGCCTTGACCACTTCAGTAATCTTACCACAAAGGACAAGCTCTATTTTAAAGTTTTTTTGGCTGATTCCTTTGTTGTACTTAGAGATCACAATTTTATCAAAGCCTAATTTTTCTGCTTCATAAACGCGTTGATCAACCCGATTAACTGGACGAACTTCGCCAGACAATCCTACTTCTGCAGAGAGCGCAATGTTTTTTGGTATAGGCATGTCGGCATTTGAAGAAAGCACAGCACAGACAACCGCTAAATCCATTGCTGGGTCATCTACTTTGATTCCTCCAGCAATATTTAAAAAGACATCTTTTGCCCCTAATTTAAACCCACACCGTTTCTCCATAACTGCCAAGAGCATGTTAAGTCGTTTACCATCAAACCCAGTAGAAGAACGCTGTGGTGTGCCATATGCCGCAGAACTTACCAAGGCTTGAACCTCAACAAGCATTGGCCGCATTCCTTCAAGCGTTCCCGCGATTGAAATACCACTTAATGAAGCGTCTGTGTTAGTAATTAATATTTCTGATGGATTGTCCACTTGACGTAATCCAGAACTAACCATTTCGTAGATTCCTAGCTCATTTGTACTTCCAAACCTGTTTTTTATTGACCGTAATAAACGATAAACATGATTTCTATCTCCCTCAAATTGTAAAACAGTATCAACCATATGCTCCAGCACCTTCGGGCCCGCAAGCGCTCCGTCTTTGGTTATGTGGCCAATTAAAAAGACTGGAACATTTGTTTGTTTCGCGTACCTCAATAATTGAGCTGTTGATTCACGCACTTGAGAAATACTCCCTGGAGAACTTTCAATATCTGGAGAATAAATGGTCTGAATAGAATCAATTACAAGCAATTGAGGCTGAATTTTTTCGGCTTGTTTAAAGATATTTTGAATGTTCGTTTCCGTAAGGATAAAGCAATCTTTATTCGTTCCGTTAATTCGTTCCGAACGCATTTTTATCTGTTGGTCACTTTCTTCACCTGAAACATAAAGGACTCTTAAACCATCCATGGAAACGGCTAATTGTAAAAGAAGAGTTGATTTGCCTATTCCAGGTTGCCCCCCAAATAAAACTAAAGACCCCAATACAAGGCCACCGCCTAAAACACGGTTTAATTCATCATCTTTTAGTGTGATTCTTTGGTGCTCTCTCTTCTCAATGTTTTGGAGCGTTTGTGCTGTGGCTACTGTGGTTGATTTTGAAAATGCAACCACACTAGGCACTTGCTTATGAATTACTTCTTCAACAAAAGTGTTCCACGCGTCACATGAAGGGCATTTCCCCAACCATTTTGCGGTTTCGTGACCACAACTTTGACAAAAAAATGCTGATTTTACCTTACCCATAACGTCTTAAAGTGAACTAATAAAGATAATGGAAATGTTAGATAAAACTATCCCGCAAAAACTCTTCTTTGAAATTGGCGACACTTCTTCTTCCGCTTCTTGTTTTTACGGGCTCTTTTTCTCTTCTTTTTACCGCGATCATAACCGATAGATATTTCTGAATTATCGCCATTTGATAAAAACAGACCAGTGCTAGCGGGTGCTAAAAAAGAATGAAAAAGAATGAAAATAACAAGCAATAGTTTCATAATCAAAGATTTGAATAGTATCTAAATGAACAGCAAAATAACAACATTATTTTATATAAAAAAAGAAAAACAGAAGATGAATTAATTAGATTTCTAGGAGGGGCATAATTTCCCGAACAAAATTGCTCAAGCGTGATTTTTGAAATGTATTCAATACAAGAGCCAAAACTTACATTAACAAATAGAACACTTTTCATTTATAGCGACTTGTTTCTGAGGTTTAAACTAATTTGTTAATTTTAACAAACGACAAAACTAGTTCTCTATTGCGAAACAAAGTTATTATAATAACCATTCTTTTGATCCTAACAGGGTGTGGGAAACCAGTTGAATTTGGCTTTGAAATAAATGGTTCTTCTTTCGGTTTTTCTGATGGAACGGAGGTGTTTTTATTCGATATAGAAAAGGGAAGAGATGTTCAAAAGTCACTAGTACAAGAAGGCAAATTTCGATTTTATGGTAGTGTAGAGGGAATTAAAAAATTCTTGGTCCATGATTCAAGGTTTGAATTGTATAAAACTGTTTGGCTTGACAATTCTTCATTTCAAATGAAAGTTTCAAATGGTGATTTTGAATCGGCAAGCACATCCGGAAGTGAAATACAGAGACAAGGGGAGAAATGGGAGGAACGAATAATTCCGTTATATAAAAAAAGGGAGCAACTTTATAAAAAACAAGAAAAGGCAGAAGGCTCAGGGGCCGCCATTAAAACCGCTATAAAAAGAGACATACAGGCTGTTGACAAAGAAATAGTTAATCAAAACCAGAGCTTTATAAAAGACCATTCAGACCTTAAAATAGTTTCATTCTTATTGTTTGAATCCAAAGAGGTTTTTGGCAAAGAAATTACCAAAACCCTATATTCTAATTTTCAAAAGGATATAAAGTTGAATTATTGGGGCCGAAAACTTGATTTATATTTGAACCACTCCTACACTCTTTCTATTGGGGACACCATACCAGAGATTTTATTGGCAGACATTTCCAATAAGGCGATCTCAATAGGGGCTTATAGAGGCGGCTATGTTTTGTTGGAATTTTGGGAATCTAGCTGTCATTCATGCAGTGATGAAAATGCGTTTCTAAGAGAGGCGTATCGAAGCTATCACCATTATGGTTTTGAGATTTATGGAATTAGCTTGGATCATGAAAAATCGAGCTGGCAGCAATCACTAGAAAGGGATAGCGTTAGCTGGACAACAGTGTCTGACCTCGAAGGCTTCAATGGTGATATAGCACTCTGTTTTCAGATTGAGTATTTACCGCTGAATTACCTGATTAACCCTCAAGGAATTGTGCTTTTAAAAAACATAAGGGGAAGAGATCTTTCTGAAGAGCTTGAGAAAATATACACACCAAAAACCAAGTAAGACATTTCCCAAAAAAAGAAAAAACGTCCCATTTTAGGAAAAAATCAAACGCCATAAAAAACTAAATACCTCTAATATAGCAAGTTATATCAGCGGCTTAATTTTTGGGAAGGCAGAGAGAATATTTAACCCTAAACAACAAATTAAATGAAAAAATTAGTCAAAATTTCAAGCTTAACGCTTGTTTGTGCAGCACTGTTTGCACTAGGAACAATGAGTTTTACGAATTCTACTATAGAAGCAACAGTAGAAACTATTAATTTGGACGCTCCACCAAGCAATAATACTTGTTGTCCTCCAGGTTGGGCTTTAGCTTATTTATATCCTAATGATCCAGCTGCATTTTGGGATAATAACGATGACGGCCTTATTTGCTGGAAATTTTCAGCAATAGGAAACGGAACACCTCAAGGACAAGGCAACGATCCGGCTTATTACCAAAGTAATGTTAAAGACAATAACAGGAGATGTAATTAGTTTATGCACATAATATACATTTAGTGTATATACGGTATTAAAAAATAAAGGTGAGCATTCGTGCTCACCTTTGTTTTTTGGCTTTTTTATATAAGATATAGCGCCCTTTAGTTAACACTTTAATTACCAAAAAAAATGAATAAAAGATTTAAAACGTATGTTAAGGAGTGGTGGAAACGTCACATTGTAGATAATGACCCATTTGAAATAAACCAAAACAAAGAAACGAACGTGTTTATTCAACCGCCCTTCACAAAATAAAGAAGACCTCTCTAAACCAGCCTTTGCATCAATAGCAAAGAGGCCTTACCTCCGATTCACAAACAACAACCATGAAGAATATCGGTTAAACTGCAAATGTTAACGTTCGGAAAGCGATTGTTTACTTTGGGATTTTTCTACTTATTTAATTTTGACTTATAGCATAGATTTGAGGAAAAATAATAATACTTAGAAGCTATGAGAAAAACAGGAAGAATACTATGTAACATTTTTATAATCGGAGCATGTATGAACTTAAACGCGCAAAACACTGATTCTAAATTAGTTGGATACACGCTAGACGCTAATTCGAAAATTACTAAATGTGATGTGACAGCAACCAAGAGAAGCGGCGTTTTAGGAACGATTGAAAGCATTCAAGGATCTACGCTGAATATGCAAATTAATCCGGGCAACACTTACAAAATTGAAATTAATAACGACGAAGTCTATTTTATAGAACATAAAGTAGGAGAAGGTTTTGTGGCAACTAGTTCTATAAATAAGCGTGCGCTATATAATTCAGAGACGTTTACGAATGCTTTGATATATCGAGTTCAAGTTGGAGCATTTCACAAGAGCTCACCCGTTGATCAGTTTGGAGAGGCTCTCTTTAACACGTTTAAAAACGCAGATGATTCCATTATTAGTAATCTTGGAGAAGTGTTCACTGAACAAGTTGATGGCGCTACCATATACATGATCGGATCTTTTAACTCACAAGAAGAAGCGCTTAAGGCTCAAATCAAAATTAGAGAGCTTGGCAATAAAAATGCTTTTAGCGTGATCTGTTACAATAACAAAATAATTTCTTCTGATGAAGCTCAGAAAATAATTGAAGAACAATCGAATTTGATGGTTAATAATTAGTAAACACAAAGTTTAAACAAGAACAAAAAAGTCTTTCAATAATGGAAGACTTTTTTTGATTTGGGCTAGATTCCTTTATTCTTTATTGGGAACAATCAACATTGGAACAAAACGCTGATCATTTCATTCTATAGGTTTTTTGAGAAGCGTTACCTTAATAGTTCACCGGTCAAAATTTTGCAAGAATTAAAAGTTGTTATTTAGTTCAAAAAACAAATTCCCTGGAAATAGTATCGCTAAAACAGGTGACGGGCTTTTCGGCTTATGGATTTTAAACTTATATTGCCCATTATGATAGATTTACCTCCTGCTGAGAATGAAATTAAGTGTGTCACAAACTTTCAAGAACTTGTTTCTACACCCTTTCATGGAGAAATTAATGCGATTTGTTGGCCCCGCAAACTAATGGGGGATTTTTCTGAGATTGTCAAACAGGTAGAATTAAGCGGAAATATTGCGGAGCTAGGTCAAGATGAGCTTCTTGAGCTTCAGCTGAGCCAGCAGGGACAACTTGCCCGCAACATACTTTTAAATGACCTGAGGGCGCTGAAAGATCATGGAGCATCTCCAGTACTTAACCTGATCAAGTGCTATGAGAGAGATGATACCTACCCGTTTTTTCCAACCGATGTTTATTCTTTTCATGTAGATCGTTCTCCCATCCCAACCGACACTTTTTTATGCACTTACTTCGGCGAGCCGAGTGAAATATTGCTAAATTCAGAAGCTACACAAAAAGTGCTTGTGCCTGAAATACGGGAAGAACTTAAAAAAATATATCGTGGAACGGATGAAGGTTTTGAATCATTTTTAAGGGAATATTTCTTTGATTTACATTATCGAGCCAAACCTAAGGCGCGCCCTATCAGCCTTGGTCTAGGAGGCCTATGGAGGCTCGCGGTTGACCACCCTGAAAGCCAGGTTTCTCCTTGTCTTCACCGTGCACCTAAGGAAAAAACCGGACAGAATCGTTTACTGATTATATGCTAAAGAACAATTGAATTTATACTTGTAATCTCTTTTATTCTTTTATCGACGAAAGAAGTTGTATGTTCGACGTAATCGTCAATTTGTTTTTTTAATCAAAATAAGCAACTTAAATCAGTTGATTGCGTTATAAGAATATGTAAGTTTGTTTACCTATGCTCAGATTGCTATTCAAATGTTCTAAATTATTGTTTAAGTGCTAACATGATTAAATTTATTTTTCCTGTTTCTAGAATTATTCTGCTTTTTTTGGCAGTTGCAACAGGAAACTTTTCCTATTCGCAATATCCAACAACAACAAATTTTGGCAACTATAGTGGTTGTACTGGAGCAATAGAATATTTAGATTTCGATTTCACATCTACGATTTCTAATGTTATAACTCAAGCAAATATAAATATTCAAAATACGGATTTTGAATGCTGTGGTGAAGCTCAAAATGTTGGGTGTCTATTTTTTAATGTGGTAGTTGACCCCGGCGCAACTGGTGTGCAGTTTCAACAAACCGGAGCAGGTGGTAATATTGATATCTATTATGATAATTGTGGTGAGGTATATGGAGCGAATGAAGACATTTGCCTAGACCCAAACAATGTTTTTTTAGACCCCCTTACCGGAGAGAGTTATCACCGATTTATGTTTTGCCGTTCAGGGCAAACTACCTATGATTTTACATTTATTCAAATTATACCCCTTTTCCCTGAAGACGTTTCTGTAACTGAAGGCTGTACAATTCCTTTAAGTGTTGCCGATCTTGATCCTGCAACAGTTGTTTGGAGCTCAACCTCCCCTGGTTTTCCTGGCGAATGGAATAATTTACTTTCAGGTGGCTCTGCTCCAGGAATATCAGGTACTCCATATACATCGGTGGCTAATGGAGGAAACTTAACAGCAGGTGTGCTTGACGTAATTGTAACACCAGTTCCTGGCTCACCTTTAGTAGTAACCTATGAAATATGTGGTTCATTACCAGGTGCTTGTGACACATTAGTTTATTGCGAGGAAGTTACGGTTTCTATTTTTCCAGATTTGTTTGCTGATGCTGGACACGATGTTGCTTTTTGTCTAGGCACAACAGTCCCTGTAGTTTCTACAGGAACGGCTATAGGAGGCACTCCACCCTTCACTTATACTTGGGTAGGAATATCAGGTCCTGGCACTGGCTTCAGCTATTCCGTAGTTGACCCTGCAAGTACTGCTGATGTGACTTTTTTATTAATAGGAGAATATGAATTAACAATAACAGATGTCAATAACTGCGCTACAGGAATAGATACCGTTGAAGTATTTGAATACGATACAGATATTGTAGCCTTTACCCCTACTGCGGATGTTGTAATCTGCTATGATCCAACGCCAACAATTACGATTGAAGGATATGTTACTGAAACATTTACTGGAGATTGGACATCTTCAAATGGCGGAACTTTTGGAACGATTCCTATTAACAGCCCTGGAGCAGTTGCAGGTATTGGCCCGGCTGTATCTACAACATGGACACCTTTACCAGGCACAACGGGCATAGTAACTTTAACACTAACACCAACTAACAATGCTGGTTGTCCAATAACTCCAGCGACAATTGATATAGACTTAACGCAGTTCAACACCACTTTAAGCGGTTTAGAATCTAATGTTACTTGTAATGCATTAAATGATGGGGCAATTGATTTAACATTAACCCCAGGAACTCCTGACTATACTGATGGAGGGGTAACATTTGATTGGAATAATGATGGTACTGGAGACAATGATGACACCGAAGATTTAACTGGTTTAGCACCTGGAACTGCCTATGCTGTAATTGTAACAGATGAAAATGGTTGTGTTGGTCCGGCAGGTCCATTCATTATAACAGAACCATTACCATTAGTAGTAACAATTGCAGGTGATGCATTATTATGTAATGGCGACGCTGATGGAAACGTAACCGGAACAATAAGTGGAGGAACTGCTCCATATACAATTACACTCGATGAAACGGGAGCTACTTTAGCTGTAGCAACTGATGGAGGATCATACGACTTTACAGGCTTAAGCGCTTTGATCAGTGGAGGCTTTGATACCTACAATGTCACAGTAACCGACAACAATGGTATTACTGCCGGCTGTTTAGAAATTGCAGGTCCAGTCAACATGATTGAGCCATTACCACTTGTTGTTACCATCAACGGTGATGCTTTATTGTGTAATGGAGACGCTGATGGAAACGTAACCGGAACAATCAGTGGCGGAACTGCTCCATATACAATTACACTCGATGAAACGGGAGCTACTTTAGCTGTAGCAACTGATGGAGGATCATACGACTTTACAGGCTTAAGCGCTTTGATCAGTGGAGGCTTTGATACCTACAATGTCACAGTAACCGACAACAATGGTATTACTGCCGGCTGTTTAGAAATTGCAGGTCCAGTCAACATGATTGAGCCATTACCACTTGTTGTTACCATCAACGGTGATGCTTTATTGTGTAATGGTGATGCTAACGGTAACGTAACCGGAACAATCAGTGGAGGAACTGCTCCATATACAATTACACTCGATGAAACGGGAGCTACTTTAGCTGTAGCAACTGATGGAGGATCATACGA
>ENA-OWPI01000141-OWPI01000141.1-marine-metagenome-genome-assembly--contig:-NODE-141-length-105928-cov-11.893378_pt1 | contig 105928 bp, 72 predicted proteins | sample MGYA00238138_ERZ651775 | MGnify/ENA primary metagenome ERZ651775 (study PRJEB26906, sample SAMN06265043) | marine metagenome | isolation source: Helgoland LTER site | place: Germany:Helgoland, sampling... | reverse complement strand
GAGGGGTGATTGTATACGGCAGTTGTTGTTGTTGTTGTTGTTGTTGTTGTTGTTGTCGCTGGAGCTGAGCTTCTCTGATTTCCTGCTGCTCTTGTATCTGTCGGGCTAGAGCAAAATCATCGTCTTGATGCCGCTGTGGAGGCGATGTCTTGTTCCCTGTAAAGCAACGCATTCTAGTCCTGTCATTGAAGCACAAGATGCTACTCTCTGCATCAATTTCCTGCAGTTTGAGGCTTATGATGCTAAGCCTTGAAAAGGCATCGGCTTCAGTTTTCCCTGGTCGTGCGCAGGCAGCCTCGAAACTTGCGACGAATGAATTGAAAAATACCAATACTAAAGCGAAAACCAGTAAACAAGGGATCACCAGCAACAGGTAAACTACGAAGAAAGGAATCAAGCAACAAGAGATCTCTCCAATACAAGAGTCAAAAATCCTATCACACTCATCAAGGTTTCTGTTGTTATTCGCGTTGTTTGGATTAGTATCGTTGTCATAGGCGGCGCATCCACGAGCCAGTCTCTCGTGGTACGACTTTAAAGCTTTCGTCATTTTCTCTTTACCGGCAGGGAAAACCTTCAGGAGTGCCACAGGGGTGCTCAGAACAAGAAACACGGAGAGCAACAATGGAACGAGTACCAGCGAAAGCAGAAATACACCCAAATTTGAACAACCTCGCATAAATGCCGCTCGGTCGCAGGAGAGACACCGCCTTCGCCCTTCTTTCACGCACAAGAGGCACATTTCTAGCGGGCGGGCGGAGTACTACTCGACAGAAGAAAATTCCTTTTCTCTTAGCATGGTCCTCAGGATTTCCGACGACTCCGCTCCGCTGCTGCTGCTGGGGGGAGAAACTCAAACATTAAAAAGCGCCTCTTTTCAAGGAATAATCCAAGTAAAAAGCCATCGATATGCCAACATCACTCTAATCATAACCTGCAAGAAGAATCTATATTATTTGGATACCCCTCAGCCAGACTAGCGGCAAAATGGACCCTGACGAGCCCTTGCCCTATCAGCTCTCTAGCACCGATTCCTCTTCACCTCTCAACTCGTCGATCTCAAGCTCTACAACATCTCTTCTATTCTGCTGCATCTGTCGTTCTTCTATCCGCGACAAGTTTGCTCTGTACAGTCACCCGATCCTCTCTCTGCCCCTTTGTGTTCATTGCGCTGACACGGCTTCAGAGTATGAAATGAACAAGAGTCGAGCTCGCTTATCATCGAGCCCTGGAACTAGTCCCATGGCGAGTCCCACCGCGAGTCCCACAACGGCCCCAATCACTAGTTCCATCACAACGCCTGCAGAGGAGGCAGAGATGGTGACAATAACTATTCCCAAGAGCTACCCTTTGGGTGCAGAATTGAATTTATCTGTGTCACCTGTTGTGATCAAAGACGTGGTGCCCAACTCAATCGCCTCCCTTTATTCAGTCCAGAAGGGAGATATAATCGTCTCAGCGAATTGGCTGCCGAAGGTTGATGCCCCAAAATCTGCAAAAGAAGAGCCAGCACTGAAGCCTGTTCAAGTCGAGGGTGATTCAGGCCCCAGTGACCGCCGCCGGGAAGTTTATGAACTGTCGGCGCCAAGCGATTATCACGACGAAGTAAGTTACTTAATTGAGCGTGCAGGGAGGCAAGTTGATGGTAACGACCACGATAAAGAAAAAGATGACGACGACGACGACGACGACGATGACGAATGCTTTTTGCGAACGATGATAAAAAATAATGTATTAAATGTGTTATTAAGCGAAGGTTAACATCTCCCTGTTTTCAAACCCGCACTGCTCTAACGTCTTCCCCGGATCGTCCAAGGTCGTGCGTTTGGGAAAGTGAACTAAGACTAAGCACTGATCTCCTCCTCGCGACTTAAACGTGACTTTAGCGTTGCTCTCGCTGACGATCCAGTTTTCCACGTCTTTGACCGAGTTGGATTTACGAAAACGTCTAGGTTTGAGCCGTTCGCCGTCCGGCAAGCGAACGGCGACGGAAAGCGTGTCCGGGCTTTCGTCTGGTTCTTGTTCGAGTTGCATCGTTCCGTTGTTGTCGTTTCCGTTTTCTTTGCCTAAACTTTGCCAAGTAGTTCCTTCTTGTCGTTGTCCTCCTCCTCTACCCGAAGCTTCTCGATTTTCTTTGCTGCCGCCGTAAAAACCAACGCTTTTGCTATTCTTCTTTCTCTTCCTCGCTTCTTCTTCTAGCGACGCTTTCATTGCCGCGTACAACTCCGGGTCTTCGTTCCGGTCGACACCAATATCCGCGTCGTCTATGACTATCGCGTCGTCGTCGTCTTTTTCGTCGTCGTTATTGTTGTTCGTCGAATCCCCTCCGCGCAACGTATTCGCCTTCCCGCTAAAAATCATCTTCCTCTTCTTCTCCTCCTTCATCTCTTCCTTCACTCTTTCCACCGTTTTCCCTTCTCTCTCCGCTCTCGCCATTATTTCGTTCATCTCTTCGCACTCGCTCTCCGCTATCCAGTTCCCGTACTCGCCGTCTTTCTGCCCGAAAATCTCGTGCGCCTGCGGCAACGCGCCGACCACCGCGAATACTTGCGTCCCTCTTTGAATCATACTTTCCAGGTACCACACGATCTCCCCGTTCACTTTCGACGGCGCCGCGAGTTGCGAATTCAAATTCCACCACTGCCCTCTGATTTCTCGTATCGCGAACCAGTGTTGATGTGCATTCAGTAAAAACGCTTTATTCTTCGCCGCTTCGTTCAACTCCGTTCGTTTAAACACTGACGTTAACTTCAACTGAAACGTTTTCTTTAGCGCTTCTTCCAACACTTGCAAGGAATAGTTCCCCGTGTTCACATCCACGTTCTCGCTCGGACCGTTTTCGTCTTTTAATCCTAATTTCCGTTCCGCCTCGTCCAACACGTCCGCTATTTTTTGTAAATCTTGAGTCGAAACGTGAGGGCCTTGGAGTAGCGCGTTTAACGAGTGGTGTCCGCACAAGGCGAGCGTTTGTTTCTCCCAGTAGATTCTCGCTTCTTTTTTAGTCGTCATTTCTTCGCTTTCTCTCTTATGTCTTCTTCTTCTTCGTTAAAATAAAACTCTCTCTCTCTCTCTCTGATGATAATAATAATAACTCGGAAGAAGAAGAAGAAGAAGAAGAAGAGGAAGACTTTATCAGCGTTCGTCGTTGTTCTTCTTCTTCTGTAATTTAGGATTAGTAGTATTATATATAGTAGAGTTGTTTTAATAATAAGTTGTTGTGTTAATGTCGTTCACTCCTTTTTGTTGTTGCGACAAACAAAAAGAAATGAAGAGAAAAGAAGAGAAAAAACAGAAGAAAAAACAACAGAAATTTTTTTTATCAAAAAAAAATCGGGTGAAAAAAGCACCAAATTCAACGAAAGAAATTCTGTCCTCGTAAAATTGAAACACTTGACACAACACACCATACTATTACGAGTACTACGAGAAAAAAGCAGACCAAATGCGTTGAAGATTTAAAGAAGAAGAACAAAGAAACGGCGAATAAAAAAATGTCCACGCACGCGCTCTTACTGGACGAACTTTCCGGCTTTAAAGGCGAAGGAAATACAAAACTCACGGTCGATGTCATCCTAGAATCCAACCAACAGTTAAACGCGATCGGAGAGTACGAGTTAGACTTGCAAAAGAAAGGGATAAAAACGATTGAAAATTTAGGCGGCACGTGCGATCAGTTCGATTCGATCGATTTGAGCAAGAACGAGATTATAAAGTTGGAAGGGTTTCCAAAGCTCAAAAGGTTACACACGATCAATTTGAACGAGAATAAGATCGAAAAGATAAACGGGACGAATTTGAGCGAGAATGTGCCGAAGTTAGAGTGGTTGATGCTGCAAAATAATAAGATTCGAAATTTGGTGGACATCGATGAATTAGGGAAGATGAAACGTTTGCGATGCGTGATTTTGAAAGGGAACCCGGTGTGCGCTTTGGAGAATTATCGGGCGTATTGTGTGTATAAGTTGAACGATGGATTGAGAATGTTAGATTTTGAACGCGTGTACGCGAAAGAAAGAGAAGAGGCGAAGAAGATGTTCGAAGGAGACGACGGGAAAGCGGCCAAGGCGAAGACGTTTACAGTCGGGAAGAGAGGCGGAAGAGACGAAGAAGACGAAGAGGAGAAAGACGACGAGAGTAAGAAGAAGAAAAAGGGGAAAAAGGGAAAGAAGCACGACGAGGCAGAGTTGGCGAAGATTAAAGCCGCCATCGCGAACGCGACAACTTTGGAAGAAATTACGCTTCTCGAAAAAGCGATGGAAACCGGGGTATTGCCGAGCGAATATAATAAGAACGAGTGAGCGAACAATTTTTTGCTTAAGCGCATGTAGTAGTGTGTACTTCAATAACAACGACAACAACAACAATTAAAAAGAATAGAGATGTAGCGAGTTTGTGATCGTGTAAGTGTTTACTACAAAAATACAATTAAAACAATAATAGAAGGAGCGTGATTGTATATCTTGATTATTTAGAAGGACGCGACGTTTTCTCTCTTCTTCTTAATTTCTTCTTTCATCAACGCGTCGTGCTCGCTAAACTCGCGACGAACTGCGCCAAGCACTTCTGTTCGTCCACTTTTTGCGACATGAAATGCCGAGTGACTTCATCCACCATCTTTGCTTTCCCTTTAATAACGTCGTCGGTATCCGCGCCTGGCATTTGGTAAAATTTCTTATACTTGAGCAAAGTTGGACCGGTGAGTCTGTTGAAGTTTACGTTGCAGTTCGGTTTCCCGGCGTTTCTTTTATCCACGATTCGTTTCATCGCCGCCGCGGCTTGTTGACTCGGTGGCCCATTCCCGGGCGTTCTCGTCGGTCGTCGTAACCTCGCTTTCATGCCGCCTTCTTTATCGCCTTCCTCGCCTTCCTCGTCGTCTTCGTCGCCGTCGCCGTCTTCGGCGTCCCCTTCGCCTTCTTTCTTTTCTTCGTCTTCATCATCGCCTTCTTCTTCGTTCGCATTCCCGTCCTCATCCTCCATGGAGTCTCCATCGTCCTTCTCTTCTTTCTCCTCGTTGTTGTTCTCCTCATCTTCGTTCCTTTCCTTCATCTCCTCGTCTTCCTGCTCCATCTCTTCGATCTCCCCGCTTTCCACGTGCGACCCGTCGTCGTCGTCTTTCGTTTGAAACTCGATCGAATCTTCTTCCTCGCCCGTGGGTAGTGAAATCACCTCCAGCGCGTTCTTTTGTAAGCGAACTTCTTTTCCGTTTTCGAGGAGTAACCAGTGCCAGCCGCCCAAGTTGACTGATTTTTTCACCGTCGCGTGTGCGCCGACCAGTTTTTGTTTCGTTCGGTTGTTCCCGATGATTTTAACCTTCGTGTGCTTCGCTAACTCCTCGTCGCCACCCATTCTTTTATCAGAAGCAGCGCGAGCAGCACAAGCAGCTTCCGCGTTGTTTGTCTCTCTCTCTGACTCTCCGACTCACTCTCTCTATATATCTGTGTGTGTGTGTATCTCAACAACGAAGAACAAAGAGATGAGTTTCTTTTAAAATCGCGCAAAGGTGATTTCTTCTGGGGTGATGAAACAAAAAAAACAAGAGCGCGATGAAATAAAAGAAGGAGAGACAAAAAAACAAAAAAAAACAGGCACACGATGATGAAAAAAACAAAAATCAATCGTCAAATCACAAGAAAGAGAAAAGTTTGTTTTGTGTTTTGCACCACAAAAAAACAACACTCCTTTTTTGGAATACAAGAGCAAATGCATCCTCCTCCTCCTTCTCTTTCCTCTCAACTTTCATCTTCGAAGAGCAACTTTGTTTACTGCTGTGCATTTGGAAACAGGAGGAGTAGGTATTGCGGTGGTGGTGGTTTTGGTCGGAGGAGGAGGAGGAGCGTTTTGTCCTCTTCTTCTTTAACTTCTTTGTCTTCTTTGTCTTCGCGCTCCTTATCCAACATCATGCGCAATGCGAAATCGTCATCATCATCATCGAGAACAAGTCTAATCGCAACCGCTGCTGCTGGTACTTCTTTTTCTTCTATGTTTAGCGGTGGGGCGGCTGCTTCTGAACCAGCTCGAGCGGCGCTCTTTGTCACGTCTGGCTATGTGCTCGTGCAGGTGATGCGGACAGTTTTCAATCACAAAACGTTGAGCGACGTTTCAGTTTCCTGCCAAAACACGGAGAAAAACGCATCCGTGCTGAAAATGTTACACACGTTACGAGTAGGGTACGATGCGATTACGGTATTGAGAAACCCGCACATGTCGACAATATTGGCGACTTTTTTTAGAAAAGACGTAGATGTGGAATATCAGAGAGAGCTGTTGCCGATGGCGTGCGGCGGCGTCGTCGCTTTGGATTGGCCGTTGTCCGTGGACGACGAGACGCATAAGTATCGCGAACGCACGCCAGAGATGTTGGAAAAGACGAGGAATTTAGATACAGATTTCGAGCCGCATAGAAAATCGATACCGAGTCAAACGCCGAAGATTGATGGGGTATTGGAGGAACATTACAAGACGTTACCGGAGGACGCGCCGACGTTGGTGTTGATGTCCGGCATAGCCGGCGGTTCGCACGATAAGTATTTGAAACACATGCTGAGAAGAGCGGTGATGAAAGGGTATCGAGTAGTTGCATTCAACGCGAGAGGGACGAGCGAGTCACCATTGATGACGCCGCAGTTTTATAGCGCGAGTTTCACCGGAGATACGAGGGCGGTGATGAAGGAGATGAAGAGGCGGTTTCCAAACGCGCCTTTATTCGCCGTCGGTTGGTCGTTAGGGGCGAATATTCTGACGAACACGTTAGGTGAAGACGGAGAAGATGCGTTGGTCGATGCTGCGTGTAGCATGTGTAACCCGTTCGATTTGAACAGGTGCGACGAAAATTTACAGAAAGGATTTTGGGGCAAGTTGTATTCGAAATCGATGGCGAATAACATGCGCAAGTTGTTCGAACCGCATAAACATTTGTTCCAAGGCTTGAGAGAATACGAACCGGCGTTGGTCAGGAAAGCGAGAACGGTTCGAGATTTTGACGAGGCAATTACGCGAGTGACTTTTGGATTTTCTTCCGTGGACGCGTATTACGAAGCGAGCGGATCGAAGAGAAAGATTGCCGACGTGAGAGTCCCGTTGTTATGCGTCCAAGCGAAGGACGATCCAATCGCTTCAATTGAAGCGATACCTAGAGAGGCAATTGCGAGCAACGAGCACGTTATTTTATTAGAAACGGAGAGTGGTGGGCATTTGGGATGGACAGCGGGAGCTGAAGCGCCGTGGGGTGCTCCCTGGCCAGATCAAGTAGCCATGGAGTTCTTTGAAGTCCACGCGCTCGAATGGAAGACGAAGAGAGGGGCGAATACAGCGAGAGCTAAAGCTCCGGCCGAAGTCACAGCTTAGAATGTCATCGTATCATAATTATGCTTAGATATCATAGAAATTGCTATCGCATCATCGCCACCATTACTACTACATGTACTACTACTACTACTACTACTACTAGACTTTATTCCTTCTTTTTCTTCTTTTTCTCCTCTTGGGTCTCGGGCACGGCCAAGCAAATTGGCACGCCTAATGTTGCTACGCAAAGACCCAAGGCGATGTTAAAATACGCCAACGCGATTAACACAACCATTAAGAGTACGAATGTGAATATTTTCACCGCAGTGAAGACCTCTTTAACGGACCATGAAGAAGATGAAGAAGACAAAATCAGCCATTTCTCATATTCGTACGCTTTCAAGGTCTTGATGCCCAACGCGACGAGCATGACGCCGAGCGTTCCGGCCAACTCAGCAACGCCTACATATCTGTCATTCCCAATGAGCACGTACTCAAACCGAGCGTGATGTAACTGCTCGACGAGATTATTACACGCTCGAATAGCCGTTTCTAACGCGATGCCGCAGGCGAGGTAATTTTCTATGCGATAGTCTCCACCTTTCGCTCCTTCGTCATCCACCTCGCTGCCGTTTTCCTCTTTATCGTATACCATTGTAAACGAATCTATCGATTTCACTTTAAACGCACCGTGAACACCGGTTGGCTTACCAACTACCGATAATTTCGCAAACGATGTCCACGCTTTCGTGTGTTCCATCCACTTCTCCCATTTTGTCTTCTTCGTCGCATCAATGACGTGCGTCCCTTGTACGCTAAATCCCGCCGACGTCCCCCGCCCCATTCGCGAGGCAAACTTTGCCACTTCAAATATGTCTTGATTCGGCAAGGCTCCGTTCCATCCGTGAAGTTTAGCGAACATCGTCGATCTCGACCTTTTAAAACTTTTCATTCCGTTTGGCGTTTCGATGCCAAACGCTTGGTGGATCTGCCCGGCGCGAAAAAAGACATCCTTCTTTTTGTTTTTTCGATTAGCCGCAGCGTTACCTCCACCGCCACTACCATCCTCTTCTTCTTCTTCTTCTTCTTCTTCGCCCTCTAAATACGTCTCCACCCACTTCTCCGTCGCGCGAATTTTCGAAACTGGTTGTCCTTCTTCCAAATACTCAAAGCACGTCGGTACGACCAACACCACGTCCCGTCCCAACCATTTCACCTTTCGCGACTTGACGTAAACGAACACCTCCAACGCCAACGCGACGGCGTCTGCTTCTTCTTCCTTAATTCTATCATCACCTCCTTTTCCTCCTCCTCCTTTAACTTCTTCTTCTTCTAAACACCCGATCGGTGCGACAATTGCGATGGATTCTCTCCCGTCTCCGAACTTTGCTCGAGCGACGGCGTGCGCCGCGAACTCGCGCACCGTCACCTCGTCCGACGAGTCGTCAACACCATCGAAATCCGCCAACAAAATATCTCTCACCAAAACCTCTTTCGCTTCTCTCAGGCTTCCTGTGTTCATCAGCATCTCCGAATATGTACTCGCCCGTTCGCCGTTTTTGCGGTCGAACCCAGTTTTCGTGCTTCCTAAGAGTAATCCGTTCTCGTCCACGTACGCTTGGTTGCTCAGCGCAGTCGTCGAGAACAAACACAAAAGCACGAACGAGAAGGCGAAGAAAAGGAGGTCGAATTTTCCTTTTCCAACGCCTTCTTTGGAAACGAGAATTGATTTGAGTTTGGAGAGGATGCGGAGGAGAGGAGGTAAAGAGGAAGAGGAGGAAGAAGAAGAGGGTGTCATCGTAAAAGTCGTCGTCGTCGGATGGATCGATTGGAGAGGGAAACCGCGGAGGAAGAAAAAAGGATGCGATGATGATGTGAAGATTTGTTTGTTGTGAAGACACTCAAAAGTTGTTGTGATGTTGAGTGCCGGATGACGATGATGATGCATTCAATCGAGACTTTTGTGCGAGGATGATGAAGCGAATTTTTAGTATTAAAACTGCGCGCCTTTGACGTCTTGCAACACCCAAAATCCATCCGTGGTTTCGCTGTCCGCGTCGGTTTGAATGGCTAAGAAGTGCAACCCTTTCGTTTGTCTCTTCACGCCTTCCCATTCTCGGGCTTCCTCTCTCAACTCTTTGGTTCTTCGGAAGAACGCGTAGTTCCAACTTTCGTTCACGCCGGTTTCCAAAACGATGGAGGAGCTTTCCAGATCCACCGTAATCGCGCTCAACTCTAAGCCTTTCGTCCATCCGCTCAAAGCCGCCGCGCGCGCGGTATAAACGACGACGCCCGGTATCAGCGTGTCGTCCGGTAAATCCGGGTCGATGTTTAACAAATCTCCAAACGCTTTACCTCTCGCCACGCTCTCCATTTCCTCTTTCACCCCGACCAAAGGCAACGCGACAAACGCCCACGACTCGCCTCGCAACGCGTCCGGCAACGGCTTCGGCGCTTGCGCGTCGAACGTCATCAACGGCGCCGAGTTCGGATCGTACCCCGGATGTTTCTTATACACCGTCTCCATCCTCTCCTCCAACCAGTTCAGCATGGTTTGACACCTCCTCGACGGTAACGGTTCCAACTCGCACTCTTTACACGCTCTCGTGATGATCGTCATCATTTGACTCCGGAAAAATTTAACTCGTCTCGGCCCTTCGCCGGTTTCCTCCGTTCGTTTCGAGACGACTTTCTGCAAAGCTTTCGATAATTCCACCGAGTTGATTCGATTGTTCGGGAAAAACTCCGCGTGTTCGAACGTTCGGTCTTCGTCCGTGATTAACAGTTCCCACACTTTCTTCCCTCGGTCGTCTTTTAAAGGGCGGGAGCAGAAATCGATTTGCCACGATTGAGACGATACACCAGACGACTTGTTCGTCGTATTCGTCGTAGTCGTCCTGTGTGATGCTGTTGCTGTTGCTGCGTTTCTGATCGCCTCCTCTGCCGTTCGCGTCAACACGCTATTCTCCGACGAGGACGATTCAGACGACGACGGTTGTTGCTCTTGTTCTCGCGCGGAAGAGGAGACCACGATTGATGACGACGACGCGTCGTTTGAATGGTGTCGCCGCAGGGAAGATGATGATGATGAGAAAAGCTTTTCCCGATGATGATGGCTGTAAAAATCATGACGTCGAAGCGAGTGTTTCGTTCTGGAGGACGAGGATGCCGCAGCAGACGCCATCGCACGCGGGGACGCGTGCTGCTGGCAAAATACCGAAGAAGGAGAAGACATGCGAGACTATTACGTGTGTCTGTACGCGCGCGCGTGAGAAAACGGCGCGTTTATTTTATGAGAGCATTCGGGGGGATTGATTACTCATCCATTTTATCTTCTTTTTGGCTGCTCCTTTTGCCTCTCTACAACCTGCTGCTACGCTACGCGACTACGAAATACCTCCCACTCTTTCGGGTGGGTGGGGGGTGCTCCTTAAGACGACGAGACTCTCTCTGTCTCTTTCTCTCTCTCTCTTCTTTCGGTATTCAACCAACCATGCTCCTCTTCCTACCTCTCGCCCGTACTTCCTCGTACCTCTTAAACGCCTCTTTACTCTTCCCGCACGTCTCTTTCCAGGTGCGCAAACATTCCTGCCAGACGCGCGCGCCTTCGCGCGAATGCGCGGAGACGAGAGAGCGCTCGAGGACGTATAAATCGACACCGATATCTTCCTCACCGACGATTTGGGTTTTGGATAAACCGAAATCGATTACGTATATGGAGTCAGTTTGCGCGTGAACGAGGAAGTTGGAGGTGGTGAGGTCGCCGTGGGTGATGTTGCCATCGTGGAGTTTGGAGACGATGAGGCCGATTTCGCGACCGTATTTCACCGCGCGGCGGTGCGCGGAAGAAGAAAGAGGAGGAGAAGAAGAAGAAGGCGCGGCGGTCGCGTCCTCGGCGGTGGCGTTGCGCGGCGGCGTAGTTTTCTCCTCCTCTTTTTTTTGTTCTCCTTCTTCATCTTCTTCCGCCGCGATCGATTTCAAAACCTCCTTCAAAGACTTCCCCTCCACCCGTTCCATGAATATCGACGACGACCGCTTGTCCACGAACAAAACCGTCGGCGCTTGGACGCCTAAAATTCTCGCCTTCATCAGCGATCGACACTCGGCGAATAATCGACTTCTCGTCAACTTTTGGTCCAAAACTGGGTGTCTGTACTTTTTCCTGAATCGCTGTTTCACGACGCACGGTTTTCCGAGGAACGTGGTCGAGAACACTCGCGCTTCCGCGCCTTGCGAGAGGAGATGAAGTCTTTTTTTTTGTTCTTCTCGTCGTCGGTTCTCATCGTTACCGTCGTTGTTGTTGTTGTTGTTGTTGTTGTTGTTGTTGTTGTAATGCAAAATTCGTTGAAGAAGATGTTCGTCGTCTTGGTCGACTTCAACAGCATCATCAATCGTCGTCGTTCTCGTTTTCGTTTTCGTTTTCGTTTTCCTCGTCGTCGTTTCTTCTTTCTCTTCTCGTTGTTCTTCTTCTTCTTCTTCTTCTTTATCGTCGATGTCCATCGTGATTGTCATCGCGCCTTCTCGTAATACTAATAATAATACTATAATACAGTTGTTTACTGCGCGAGTTGTATGACGAGTGTTGATGGAAAAAAAAAATAGTAAAACAAAAACACATCACAAAAAAACCAACAACGCACGTTCAGTCCAGAAAAAGAACACACATCATCATCGAACGATTTGAAGAAGAAATCATGATCACGATCGAATCGCCTCCGCAGAAGTGCATGTGTAAAAACTGCAAGTGCGAAAAGTGCGAGTGTAAGGTTTTGAGACGGTAGGTAAAACGAAGACGAAGTCGTTTTTTTCCTCTTTTGTGTGTCTGGGTCGTATTTTTGAGAAGCTTTTCAGATACAAAATATTCTTCTTCTTTCTTCTTCCTCTCAAACAAGGCTCTTTGCTTCACTTTTTACAACAACAAACGCTGACGCACAAGACTCTCTCGATGACGCGTAGGATTTTGTTACCCATCGATTCAACCGGCGAGGACGTCGAGGTTATCAAGTGGGTACTTGATAACGTCCATAGAGCTGGTGATCAGCTCGTCCTTTTACACGTGTGCGTTGTTTTGTCTTTTCTTGTTTAGCACTCTCTCCCTCTCTTTCTTCTTGGACGTGACGATGATGAAAATTTTCACCCTCTTTCTTCACCACACCAAAAAACACACAGGATTCCCGCGCGCTTCCCGCAGTACGCCTGGGGGATGTACGACGATTCGTTCGTGGAAGTTCCCGATCCTGAAGAAGAAAAGAAGTGGCGCGAGGATTGCGCAAAGTACGTCGCGGAGACGCTTTTACCAATCCTGGATCAACGTGGTAACGTGACGTATAAGCTCGATATCATCGCGTACGAAATGAACAACACGTCCATCGGAGAAGTCGTGTGCGAAAAAGCGAAGATCATCGACGCAGATCTTGTCGTCATGGCGAGTCATCGCAAGGGACGACTTCAAGAGTTTTTTGTCGGCTCAGTGACAAACTATTGCCTTCATCACTCGAAAGTTCCTCTTCTTGTGTATAAAGGGCCGAAAGAGACCGATATAAATACAAAGTATTACACGGGCGATATCTCGAAGAAGGAGAAAGAAGCGTCGCCGTCGAGAAAAGAAACTAAGGAAGGCAAAACGACGTCTATTGATTTTGAAAAGGCGACTCTCCAAGAGGGTTAGTAAAAGTCGACGCCGAAAGAAGACGAACGAGAGAGACAAAGAGAGAGAGAGAGAGACGCTTTTAATAAAATGTTAAGATCTTTACTCTCACAACGAGAGGCGAGTTTTATTGAACTGTGTTACTTTCTTTTTTATACTTCGCGAAACGAACGGTCGTTCATTCCTTCCTCTCTCATGCCTTCCGTATCTCTCCACAGCAACAATGGTGTCGTAGCGTTATGAACCACGGCCTCGGACACTCGTCCGATGTGCTTGTTCGACCTTCCTCGCTGTTGCGATGCACTCATCACAATCATATCGCAGTCCTTTGCAGCCTCGCATATTTTCTTTGCAATCTCACCCTCCTCCGTCCCTTCCGTTTGTTCGACGAGCAACTTTATTCTCTTCACGCCGTGAAAGTTAACGATCGGAACTATCACGTCGTAGACGTAATCTTCTTCGGAAACGCTTTCTTTCTTGTTCATCGATACGTGAACGAGCCGGATCTCGTCGTTTTCTTTCACTTTCACTAAAGGCAAAAACCACTTGAACAGCAACGTGCCGTGGCTCCTTTCATCGTCCGCTTCCGAAATCGGTATCAAAAACTTCCTCTCTACCAGCGAGTCGAAACACTTATCTTTACATTCGCAATCGACTAGTTTGCAATCCACGCATTTCAACCTCGTCGTCATTTTCGTCGTCGTCGTGGATGACTCCATCCTCCTTTTCTTTTTGTTGTGTGCTAATATTTTTGTATCTCGTTAAAAAATACGCGAGGAAAGAGCCGATCAAATCTAAAAAAAACGACACAAAAGTTACGCTTTTGCTGCTGCTCGCGACGCACTTCTCCGAGAATGAAATCGGTGGAAGAGCAAGCGGTTGTAAATCGACAGCAACCGACGATCGTGTCCGTCTGTTTGAACTGTAAAAAAGGCGCGTGCTCGTGCTCCTTTCACGGGAAAGAGGAGAGAAGGTTCTTGTTCCCGTTCGAAGAGAACGAAAAGGACTCGCAGGAAGCTTTGCGGTACTTTTTGAAACACATCTATCGCGGCGAAGGGGACGAGATTATTTTCTTGCACGTCGTTCCGACGAGTTATCGAAGAGTATACCACGATACAATGGTTGTGCAATTGAAACCGGAGAACGAATTTGAGTGGCGAGAGAAGTGCGCAGACTTTGTCGAGAGAGCCCTTGTTCCTATTTTGAAAGAGAAGGATGCGAAGCACAACCGCTTGGAAATGGTGAGTTACGACCCGAGCGAACGATCTATTGGTGAAGTTATTGTTCGAAAAAGCGAAGAACACGACGTGTGTTGCGTTTTCATGTTGGCGCATCACAAGTCGAGAGTGCACGAATTTTTTCTCGGCTCGTGCGCAAATTACGTCTTACATCGCACTTCAAAGCCGGTGATGTTGTACAAGAAGGAAGAGTCTAAGAAAGAAACCGAAGACTTGGAGTGAATAACATCTCGCGTCTAATCTTTTACTACTATGGCTGGTAAAACTACACAATAACGCTACAGCTACATACATTCTACTAGTTGTCTAGTACATTTTCAAACTCGCATTTACTCGGAGAGAACAAAGCTCCCGCGTTGAAATTATTCACGTCGATAAACGCCTGCACTCAAATTGTATCAACTCAACTCGCTTCTCTTTCTCATAATAAGGAGAGATTTAGCGAGAAAAGCTTCACGGAATAAATTTTTGTGCATGCATTCAAACGCTTCTTTCTCTTAATTCGCGGTGGTTTTGTTCGCCGCTTTCGCCGCTTCTAAAACCTCTTCAATCGGCGCGCAATCGCCCCACTCCTTCTCGCGATGCGAATATACGATTTCACCCCCCTCTTTAAAAACCATCAACCCGCCCATAATCAACCCCTCTCCCGTCAAATTATTCCTCGGCGTTCTCTCGCCAATACTCTTGAAGTTTTGCACGATTTTATACATCTTCACTGGATTGATTAAAGTTAGAAACAAGCTCGACCTTTTCAAAACGCCTCCGCCGACGGCGCGAAAAAACGCCTTCGTCTCGTCCAAATGCAACCTCTCCTCGCTCTTCCAGAAGTCCCTGCTAAACTCCATCACTTCGGCTTCGATGGATTCTTTCAGAACGCAGTGTAACTCGCAGTTCACGTCGTTTAATTTCTTCTCGATTTCTTTCAGACGACGGATTTCTGCGCGACAGAACACTCACCCGGGCCTTCGCAAGATGCACACCACCGCGGACGATTTTTGCCAAATCTCTTTCCCTTTTCTCCTTTTTATTCTTTTTGGAAGTTCCAACAGAGGGGCTTCGGATACCATCGTTCTCGTTCTCGCCGCCGCCGCCGCCAAAGAAGAAGAAGAAGAAGATCTGTTCATTATTTTCTCGTATGGAATGAAGCAAAGTGGATAAATTTCAGAGGAACGAGAAGACCACACAAAGTTTTCTCCTCTCTCTCTCTTATTTATTACATACACACTAGTATAAAATATCTATCGCGCGCAAAAAGCAGCTTTAATAAGAAGAGAAAGAGAGAGAGGTACATAAAAGAACACTATCATGCGTTCGGCGCGATCGCGGAACGTTCCCAACGAAAACAACTGGGACGCAGAATCGAATCGAAAACATCGCGATGATGATTTCGACGAGAAGGACGACGAAAACAAAAAGTATTTATTCGGAGACGGGAAGAAGCATCGATACGTGCGGTACATGCTCAACGTTCCGATGAAATTAGGGAGGATGAAACTGATTTTATTGACGTTGGTTGGGTTTCTGGTTTTGTTTTCCGTCGTCTTTAGCGGAAGGAGTGAGAGTCGTATCTCGACGACTTTGGGGGCGAGCGGAAACCACCGTCGGAGTAATCATCATCGCGCGAACAACAACAATAAAGGAGAAGAAGATGATGAAGAAGAAGAAGAAGAAGGGAACGAGACAGACGACAACGAGAGCTTAGATTTATCCGGAGGAGATGAGGAGGAGGAGACCAACGCCGACGACAACGAAAAGGAACAACAAACGCAAGATGACTTGGACTCCTCGGAGCAAAGGCTAGAAGAGTTGTCCGTGGCTTTACGAAAGAGATACGCTAAAGACATCAATCGAAAAGGGAGTGATTTACGAGACAATAACAGCAACAATAACATTAAAGAGCAGCGAGTGAAGAACGAGAAAGAGTTGGAGCGCGCGGCGCAAAGTGGGAACGATCGAGATATTGCGTCGGCAATGTTGATGAAGTTGGTGTTGGATCGAGCGGAGAGCGATAGAGAAGTGGAGGTGGACGATGGCGACGACGACAGCGGGAAAGTAATTAAATGGGATGCCGTGAGAGCGGCGTTGAATGCCAGGTTTGAAGCGCAGAGGCAACAAGCATTAGCGAGAAGGGAGAGAGAGCGAGAGAGAAAGAAGAGAGAGGAAGCGCGAAGAGCGAAAGAGGCGGCGGCGAACGCGGCGGCGCATAAGCTGAACAAACCGAAACCGCAAAAGCCGCACACGCAGGCACAGATTATTGCGGCGGAGCAAAAAGCCAAGGAGGCGTTCGAGGCGGAGCAAAGAGAGACGGAAAGGATTAATAGACAGTTGGAGTTGGAGGAAGCGAGAGCGGAGGAAGTTCGATTGGAGATGCAAAAATTGGAAGCGGCGAGACGAGAGGCGACGGCGAGAGTAGAGTTGGCGAGACTAGACGCCGAACAGCACCACAAAGAGTCGGAAAAAATCCAAAAGAGAGCGCAGATGCGATCGGAGGCGAGAGAAAAGGCGGCGGCGGCAAAAGATGCCGCGAAGAGACGTGAAGAAGAGCGGATACAAAAAGAAATCGACGAGCTCAGGCAACAGCAAGCGTTGGCGGAAGAGAAATTGAGAGCGGCGACGTTGCAAGATCCTCTCGTGGCCAAAGCGGCGGCGGAGAAGCGGGAGGTGGAGATGAAAATGGCCGCACGATTAGAAACGTTGAAGAAGCAGCAGCAAGCAGAGATAGATAAGCGCGAAGCCGCGGAGAGAGAGAAGACGATAGCGGAGGCGGTGAAATTCGCCCGGGAGAAAGAAATCGAAGACGAGAGGAAAGCGAGAGAGGCGGAAGAGGCAGAAGAGGCGACGAAAGCGGCGAAAGCTACCGCCGATAAGGACCGACAGAAACGCGCGTTGAACAGAGCGGCGAACGCGCAAGGTGCGGCATCGCACGCGCACGCCGCGAACGAACACGCCGCGGCGCATAACGCCAAATCGCACAGTTCGAGAAACTTGTTAGTCCCTCCGCCGTCGAAACTTAGCGGACGATGGGTCACTGACGCCAACGGTATGTCTAGATATTACACTAACGACGCCAACGAAGCGCATCGAATGAACAAGCAACACGGTCCGAGACACGACGAATCGTTCGAAGCCGGGTTCGGTGCGCAACACAAAACCATAAAAGAGAAGAAAAGAGACACGACGAAACAAATGTTGAAGGAAGAGTTGGAAGCGATGGCGGCGAACGTCGACGACGAAGAAGAAGAAGAAGGAGAAGAAGAAGAATGATAAATTACTACTAGTATCTAATAATCCATAGAATACAACAAAAGCTATGCGTCCTTCTACTCGTCCGGCGGCGGCGGCTGTTCTCCTCTCTCTCTAATCTGATACTTTCTCTTCAACTCCAAAAGCTCCATCTCTTTCGCGTTCAACTGCTCGTTGATTCTCTCGACCACGCCGTCCAACTTTTCTTTATTCCCTTTCACGGCTGGTAAAACCTCCTTCACTTTCCTTTCCACCAAGACGCCTCCGACTAATCGAAAGCACTTCCTCTCCGGGTCTAAATCCTTGATCGCATCCACGACTAACTCGTGTTCTTTCGCTTGATTGGAAAGCTCGTTGATTTTCGATCGAGCTTCCTCGCACACGCTCGTGAGGTTGTTGTAGTGTTGCAGAACGTCTTGTTCGTTGGTAAATTCAGGGACGAGCGGGGGTGGTTGTTCCAGCGGTGCTTTGATCGTGCCCATTATTCTTCTCTTTCGTTTGTTGTTGTGTGTGTGTGTGTGTGTGTGTGCGTTATGCGCCTCTGATGAAAGTCTGGAATGACTTTTCGTCAAAGTTTTCTTTTGTTGACTAATCAACTTTCTTTCCATTTTTCATGTGAGTGTTGACTCTGCAAGAAGAGACTTTTTAGGGAAGGTCACGCTGAAACAAGCTGCTTTACGAAGAACACCACACTTTCGCTTTCGACGGAAGAGGAAAAGAAGAAGAAGAAATAATAATAATAATAATGGAGAAGGAACGTCGTCATATTCACGACGACGACGAGGAAGAAATCTGCGACCAGAGGAAATCGAGAACAGCTAGGCAGGCGTTAGAAGAGGTTCGTGTTATTATTCTTCATGTAAACATCATTCGCTCACCAAATGCATTCCCCTACTTATGTATAAGTTTTTCTTCCCGCTGTTTACGAACGAGCAAGAGGAGGTCTCGGAACGATGTCCGTTCAAGAAAAGCAGAGATTTGTATCGAGAAATCGAGAGCAGAAAAACGCGCAGGTATAACAAAAGGAAGAAAGAGGAAGAGTGGAAAGACGTGGACGGAAAGGTAGGTGTTTCTTCTTCTTCTTTTTTCTCGTAAATATCTTCGCTCCTCCTGTCGTCTAACAACAATATCATTAGGTATTTAAATCTGAAGCGGATATCGACGCGTACCTGAGTGGACGCTTTTTGAAAAGCACGAAAGGAGATGTCTGTCTCGCAGATTATTGCGACGTTTTACAGTGCGACGAGTATTACGAGTCTTTAGAAACGTCTTCGTCGTCCTCGACATCCTCCGGAGAGAAGGACTACGCCGCGAAAACGAGAGCCGGAGCCCACTGTTACGCGTTGACGAAAACGTGCTTTCCTGAACGTTCAGAGTCTGCGGTGCAAGAGAAGAACGCGAGGCGGTTTGAGAGCATATTTTGCGACACTTTCGTTGGCTTGCACCAAGATGGACGGAATGCATTCGCGCATATACGCAAACAGGAGTATAAGTATCCAGGACACGTTCGCCACGCGAATACGAACATCGACGCTTCCGCATCATCTTCCTCATCATCATCATCATCATCATCTTCATCATCTTTCCTCATTATATCCACCCTTTTCACATTCCTTGGATTTATATTCTATCTCCTCTTCGTTCTCGCGCCTTCCATCAACCGCCGCGCGAGCGGCTCAGATTTGAAAGCGAGAAAAGGAAGACGGACCGCGTCGAAGAAAAAGTCGACGAAAGATGTCGCGTTTGATTTTTTTAATCGCGCGTTGATCTTGTCCGGTTTTAAACCGAAGAAGAAGCGGTATTAGTACTTCTAGCGTTTAATGTGTGTATATTTTGCGTAGTTGCTGCGATTTGCGGTGTGTATATTAGATTATTTCGTCCCCTCTTTCGCGTTTGGTTTTTATTAACAATTCGAAATTGCTCTTTTCACCTCACAACAACATCTCACACTTCACACACAAAGAAAGAAATGGTTCCGAGGAACAACAACACTCGTCCGTTTTAACCACGATGAGCGCGCCATCCTCTCCCGATGGTGGAAACGGCGAGGACGACGCGGCGGCGGTGGGTATGAACTACTCAATCGCGGAAGCGTTGATTCGACGATACACGTCCGCGTGTTTGGAATTGTCTTCATCATCGAATTCTTCAAGTTTTGCGTCGTCTTCAACATCTTTGGAGGGATTGTCGCCGTCGTTTTTGAACGCGTCGTCGTCGGTAGGAGCACACGGGGGGGGTAACGACAGTAACGATGTCGGTGGTGGTACGAGTGCTGCTGCGAGTGCGAGTACCTCTGCATCCTCGGCGCGAATGGAGGATATTCGGCGCAAGTATGGGACTTTGTTGGATGCTTTAGCCGCGATAGCGCCAACGCATGCGAGAGTTTTAGTCGAAAACTTAGTCAATTGGGAAAAGGAAATTTCGCAACGCGCGAACGCGGGCGAACCCGTGAATACTATTAATGGAAGGGGAGAACAACAAAAAGAGAACGCTTTGTGCGCGCTATGGCTGGCAGTTGAAGCAATAGTGAATGCAGTTGTCGTAAATAAGGAAGGAACGACGTTATTGGATAAATCGACGACGAATAAAATGTTCGTAGAGTTTCTTGCGCCGCTCGCGCTCGGCCACTTGTGTGAACGCGCGAGACACCATTTAGCGCCAAAGAGAAAATTTTGGTTGAAAGAAGACTTTGTGAGAGCAAGCATAGAAAAGACTGTGGAGGAGCATCGAGTAGACGCGAGATTGAGTGATAGAGAAAGAGATGGTATTTCCTTGGACGAAACGGTCAAGAAAGAATCGAGAGCGAAAGATCTTCTGACGCCAGATGAAAGGGTAAGAGGAGGCTCGAACATGAGAGATATTTTGATGCGTACTCCTTCGAAGGATAAAGATCGTTCACTGCAATACTCCCCCCAGAAGCTAACAACACCATCCGGATCGTTTATGCTCCAACAACAGCGATCGATGAAGAAACTCGATATAGAGATTGACCAGGAGGCTGCGCTGAGGATATTTCGGGAGGAAGATGATGTTGGACTCGCAATATCGCGGGTAATCGCTTCTTTGTTCTCAATCTCATTCGATGAAGCGCTTGATTATTTCGTAGGCGCGCTCAAAAGTCGGCTGACAGAAAATCAAAGAACAGAAGCAAACTGGATCATGTTTGCCGTTTCTGGGGCAAAGCTTAGCTTGGTAGCTGGTGCGGAAACGCACAATTTTGGGGTGAATATAGAACACGACGAGGAGAAAATCCAAAACGCAGTAAAATTTTTGAAAGCGTTTAATCCAACAGAATGGATACCTCCATCTAGAGCGAAGCCGAGCAATTTTCGTCACGGGTTATGCGTGTTGCTCTCAAAGTGTATTGATATTCGAGCACTCGATAGGAGCGGCGAAGAGTCAAATTTCGAAATCCCGCTGGAGTGGACGAAGACGTGTATTCAAGCCAGAGTTTTCATCACAGAGTGGGCAAAGACGAACGAAAAGCATTTAGAAGATGCGACACCTTTGCTCGCTACGCTTTTCGCGTGGGAACTTGCGGGAACTTTACGGGAAGATAATGCCATCATGGTTGCAGATAACTCCGGGAAACATCCGGATCTGATAGAATTTTGTGACAACGTAAGTAGACGCGCGAAGAAATTCAAAGGGAAATCTGCCGAAGCTGTGGATGTTGCTCGCCGATTTTTCAGAGTTGCCAAGAGGCGGCTAAATGGAAGTAATTCGAACGATAAAGTAATTACAGACAAAATATTTAGCGTCTTGGAAGCTGGTATGGATGCGCTTGCGTCGGTGCAGCCTAAGGATTTTGTAACGTACACCGCGTTTGCATCCGACCATGAGCAACCATCCCATGTTCGTTTCATGAGTGCTATCGCACTTTCAGCCGCATATCGCGTCGATAAAACGCGCGCCATTAAAATTGCGTTGAGGATGCTCTCTAAAACAGACCCTTCGGACGCTGTCGCAGTCGCTGTAAATGTTGCCGCTAGCATGCAGCTTAAAATGAAATCATCATTCGATACTATTGAACTCATGGAGCATTTGCAACGAGTAGTAGCTCGCGCGATGGAAATCAATCAATCCATGTATTCGGATTCTGGATATACGGTCTCACGAAACCTTGGTAATGAACAGTTGAATCAGATTCGTGGCAGCTATCCCACTTTAGCGGCTGTTTTGCGGTGCATCCCGAACGTCGAGGTGCCGAATGTAGATCCCATCAACTTCGTTCCGCACTTTATCACGCATACAAACTCTGAGATTCGCGTAGCTGCTGCTGGTGCACTGAGTAGACTTATGTTGTTCAGTGGAGTAGATGGTACTTTACCCTCTACAGATGCGTGTAATCGTTTAGTCCAGGCAGCGAGCTCGAGTTTGTTGAATTTGAGAGATACATCTGATCACTCGTTGAGAGAGTCCGCGGCGAAAGCTCTGACCTTCGCTCTCAATCGACGTCGTGCAGCACTTAATGATAATATGAATGAAAATGACCCCACCCTTGGGCATTTAGATCATGGTGGAATAATAGAATCAACGCGACCGGAAGCTGCGGGTTTAGTTTTACTCTGCGATCCCGTCCCATCGGTTCGTCTGGCTGCTTTAGCGTTACTTCGGGAAGTTTCACACTTTCAGTTCATGGACAACAGGTATAAAAAGGGGCAAAATAGTGCGAGTAAAAGAAATTCGCCTCGGCAATTCACCACTTCATCTCCCCGCAAGCGCAGAAGCATTGACACAGTTAATCAAAGCGATTTGCCACGATCTGTAGCGAGCGTCATCGACGAGTGTCGCTTTCGTATGTATGAAGAAGCTGATAGCTTTACACATACATCACGCGGTGCTAAGTCGCACCGCTCTATTACTGCTGAGGAGATACTTGGAAACGAAGCGCTTCAAAGCAACGCGTTGTGTTCAGCGATTGGCGTATTAGCGAGATCTGTGGCCACACCATGCAAAGCTGCTTCAGTCACGGCCAGAGCACAGGCTTTGCAGCGAGTCCAAGCCATTATGGTGTTAGAAGGAAAAGGTTCTATGATGCAAGCTCCTACAGAACCAGGCTCGCACATCTTTGAGTTATGGCGAAACTACGCATGTTTTGTATGCTCGGCAACAGACAAGGAGGACCTCGAAATACGTAACTCTAAGAAAAAAGAAAATCCCGATGAGAATGGATCTGGCCCTAAAATCGTGACTATAGGATCTCGCGGTTCGCTCCAGACGCTCTTTCAATTGACAGTTCCATCCATTCTCACGGGTAAAGGTGGCCAATTGGAGGCAATTCTGAACGTTTTGGAAAGAGTGCCGCCTTTCGTGGTTCCGAAGCTATTGGATGCGTGCGCGGATGTATTTAAATCGATTCCGAAACTTCAGATACTAAATACAAACACCACTCATTCTTCTATTACGAGTATATTTGATTCAAGCGCGGTGGATGCTGCGAGTGTCACGATCTCGGGTGGTAACATGATGAGTCCTCAGTCCAATATGAATTCCGTCACTTCTGTCCTATATGCTTGGATGACATTGGCAAAACTTTACAAGTTACTCGTAATACGATATTCACCGTTTATCGAATCAACGGCGGATGATAATGATACGAAACAAACTATGTGCGAGAATATTGCGAAGTTTGTGGAAGAGGCAACTTTCATCGCAACTATTGCAGCGAAAATGGTACCAGGCGCGAAGGATATGAAGGATAATGACATGAAGCCACTTGCAGAAGAGTTGAAAAGTTCTGTCGCACTCATCATACGCGCAACTATCGAAGATATACCAACGTACTGTGCTACTGTGCTACAAAAGCAGTCACGAATGAAGCTTTGGACACTTGTCTCGGGATGGGTAGAAGAAGCTCTCGCTGAAAGCTATCAACTTGCGGAAACGAGGAATTTTCAAAGTGCATTGGCTTCGATTCTAGGTGCACCTGCTTTCGATGAATCTATGTTGAGAGAAGATGGTCCAGTTTTCGATTGGATTGATTCTTTACTTGAGGCGGGTGATGGTGAATTAGAACGTGTTGCGCGAAATGCAATAGTAGGATTCTGCTCGAATAATCCTCAAGTGTTACGGATAGTTATCGAGAAGTGCTACTCTGCCAAAACAAGTGTTTCGACGATTTATTTTTCCGCACTCGCGATCATTGCTTCGGATGCGTTCAATGATACCGTCAAAGGTGGAGCACCAGTTGTTAGATTTATGGTGCCAGCACACCTTGTGACGTTGTCGTACTTTAATCTGATCAGCCTCGATGCTCAAAATAGGGAGAATGCGAGAAAGCTCATCAAAGCCATCTTCATTGTATCTGAGAATACCGAGGACGATAAAGACAAAAGTAGTAGCGTCTTCGAGGATGGTAATGGTAGTATGCATGCAAGTAGACTTCTGGCTTTGTTCCAAGATTCGTCATCACAGCCTGAGCTTCCGGAAGTGCACTACAATCTCTTGCAAAATGCTTCAGAAATAATGGTACAGACTAAAGACGCTTCAAAGTTGGCACCTGAATTACTCATACAAACATTTTCAAGATGCTGCTTTCTCATGAGTGATGATGGTAGTAGTAGGAGTAATGATTTGCAACTGAACAATACAATCCGCCAAGTTTTAATTGCACTAAAACCATGGGTTCGGTCTTTAAAACTCGAAGATCTTACGAAAGCTGGGAAACGCCAAGTCTGCAACCGCCTTCTTCTTGAATTCTACGATATCACGAGGATTTTGAGCAGAAAGTTCGGAGCAGAAATCGAGTCTCTCTGGGGTTGTTTAGCGATGAGAGAGAGCTCTCACCTTCTAACACCGCGTAATCTCGAAATCGCTCTGGACTTTTTGCTTTTCAACGGCGTGAAGACGGAAAATGTAAAGATCTCCAACATGATGATTTCTGGAGATGTAACAAAGAAGAAGAACGAGGAAAATGAAACGATCGAATCTTTTGAAGGCAACCTTTTCCTGACTCCGAAACGAGCGTGTTTGTATTTAGCACGAGTTGCGCCACAAGAATGTATTGATAGACTTGTTCGGGCTGTTTCTTTTCGCGCTTTGGAGCCAGAAGGCGAAATTTACTCGAACACAGACGCTTTTTACCACTCCCAAATCGAAGAGCCAGATTTGGCAACTATTCTTCTTGCTGAAATAGCTGCCGAACACGACGAATATTTTCGTTCTCAGTTAATTGTGCTCGTTCACGCAGTTGTAGCTACGATAGCAACCTCGAGAAATGCTTTAGTATGTGCACATTGTCAGCAGCTTTTGGCTAATTTACTGCACAAGCTGGCTGGGCAACCTCTGGTAAGACGCATCGAAAATTATGAGAATGATGATCAGAGTCTCTCGAAAATTCCTGCCAAAGATCAACGCGCTCTAGTCACAGTTCAAAAGTTACAAAAGCTCGTCGGAAGTCGAGGGCTTGAGGCCGGGAGTTCTTGGAATGACTCAAATTTGGATCTCTTCTGTCATCGCTTTCCAGACTGTATGGTATTTGAGGCTTCGCCGAGGGAAAGATGGTCGAGTGAGGCTTTGCGTTGGGTATCGAAGGCAAAATCGTTTACTTTAGCGTTAGCATCAATGGATATTCTCGGGGCTTTGCGTCACCCGCTCGATAACGAAGAGTTCAGAACGTTTCTGGGAATCATGTGTACTTCGGCGGCTATGTCGGAAGGGAAATTTTTGTCTGGATCGACGGTCCCGCCGAAAAAGTCAAATGTTCATTCCCCATCATCTTCTCCCCGAGGATCTGAGGACGGAACGGTCACCCATCGTATGCAACTCGGTATGAAATTTACCTTGTCTATACTCGTTGCTTTGAGGAAGTCGCCGTTTGTGTATGTTCGCATCGCACCTCAGACATTCTGGTTTGGCGTCGCGTGTTTGCGCTCGACTAACGAACAAATCTACGAAGCTGCCGTGCGACTGGTGACTGTTTCTCTGATGTCTGCACCATTGAATACGTTCGGTTCTTCGGCTTCTTTTTCAACCTACGCGGCGTCTGCGCCGCTACCGTTGCGAACTCGCTATGCTGACTCAAACTCAAACGGTGGGAAAAGCGCCGGTTACCAGGCGAAACCTGCAATATCTCTTCAAGATGTTGTGCCCTTGCTTCTGAAAGGGACGCTGAAAAATGCAGCAGCGACGAGAGGATCAGCAGCGACTGCGTTAGCATCAATAGCTCCATACTGCGCTTCTGATATATGGGGCGGCAAAAAAACTTTAGCGTGCGTGCTTTGTGGATTATTACCTATTGCCTTGTACGCATTCTACGGAGAGGAAGAAGAAGAAGATAATGGAAGTTATGAAGACTACGGCAGAAGAGATGGAGAGACTCCTGAGCATAAACGAAGAGACGATGAGCAACTTAAGCGAAAGAGGAAGAAAAGTACTTTCGGCAAAAAGGAAGCCATGGTGGCGCTTCAGTTGCTCGCCGAGGGTTGTCGACTAGTTTCACCAGTGCTTGAGGACACCTTACACTGCATTATTGTCTCGCGCGATTCTCTAGAGCAGAACAGTAACGACGAAAATAAAGACGAGTATCATCGCCTCACGGGAATGCAAAAAAGTGCCAGGCGCGCTTTCGGGCAATCTTCAAACGGTTTTGAAAAACGTGGCGATGGTGACGACGACGATGATGCTTTTGGTGATTTTAAGGGCATGTATAAATTTTTGAACGAGTTTAGTGGCGTCACAACGCTCGAGCAGGCGTGTGAGCTCTTGGCGCAGCCTTTGTTCGATGGTTTTTTGGTTCCAAACGATTGCGCCGAGTGCGCGATTACTCTTTTAGGGGATATAGCAAACTCATCAGCACATCACGGGAACGCAGAAGGAGCTCTGCATTTGCTCTGCGCGGCTGCGACGTATTCTCCGTCAGTTCGAGACGACATATCTCTGTACGGAGAGACGGGTGTGTTTCACGCCTTGGCTTTAGAAACGATGGAAAGACAACAAAAACGAAATAACAACAACATGGATGAGACGACAACGACGAGGACGCCGGAAACACTTACCGACCGTAACGAAGGATTAAACGAAAACATCGCCATGAAAATGTTAAAGAGCGTAGCAATGAACTATTCTGCGGCTTCAAAAGTCGCGGAAATGAAGAAAATAGAAAAAGAAGAAGGAGAGGAAGAAACAGCAACAAAGACGACGACGGCGAAGCCTGTTTTCTGGCAAGGTAGCCTGAAGCGGACGAAAGAAGAACCGATTTCAGATTTGACCTGGGGGATCTTGTTGAGCGCGAATTTCGATCCCGAGCACGCTTCGCTCCCAGCTTCTTTAGAATAATAATACTAGAAATGATTTTAGATAGAAGCGCAATAGTTTTGTAGTATAGATATTTTAGCATACACATCACCTAATTCACCTTACTCGCCGTCGCCGCCTCGCGTAAAACTCGGAGGCCATCTCGGTGGATCATACCCTCTCCCCCCAAACGGATTACACCTCGCTATCCTCCACGCGGTTAATATAAATCCTTTCGCGGCCCCGTACTTTGTATAAGCCTCGAACGCGTAATTCGAACACGACGGTATAAAACGACAGCTTTTCGGCATAAACGGAGACAGTTCGTTGCGATAGAAATCAATCAGAGAGAGGGAGAGTTGTACCAGGATATCCTTCTCCTGTTGTTTATTCTCCTCCTTACTACTCTTATCACTATCACTACTACTACTACTACTACTACTACTACTATTACCTTCTTCTTCTTCTTCTTCTTTTTTTTCATCTGATTCATCGTCCTCGTTTCTCCCAGACGAAGAAGCGAGAGAAGTGAAAGAAGAAGACGAAGCACCGGCAAAGACTCCACCCATCCGGTGGTGGTGGTGGTTAAAAACACACCGACTGCATTCCAACTTCAACGCTTCCTCTCCTCTTCTTGTTTTTCTTCTGTTACGATTCTTGACAGCAACAACAACATCAACATTTACATGAGCACTCGTATTAGCAGTAACATTCGTACGTCTCTCTCGTCGTCGTCGCTGCTGATGCTGATGATGATGATGCGGCGACAAAGTTCGTCCTTTTCTCGAAGAATCAACACCCCCCTCGCGGGGACAACACTTAGTATTGGAAGTACGAAGAGTAATAAACATTTTGTTGTGAGGGAAACGACACTTTAATTTTTGTTTTAACAACACGGCATCTTTTTGTCCTCGGCGGCTATACTACTTTTAAACTCTATCTATGCTTTCAATTGTTTCTGGAGACTGATCTATACTCTTCGTTGAAATGCGTGACGCACAAGTTGCTCGAATGCACAAACTCTTCCTCGGCGTCTGAAACACGTAAATTATGATGGGCCAAATCCTCCGCGCTGTAATTTACAATCGCTCTCGCGATTTCTCTCCCTTCTTCATCCTCGACGATTATGCAATCTTGAACTTTATAGCTGTTGCTGCTACTCTTAGTACCATTGCTATCACTTATTAAGACGTTTTTCACCAACAGCGGTTCTCCTGATTTTATATCCTCCTCACCTTCTTTGTTCACTCTCACGCGATCCTTCACCGGCACGGAAAGCATCCATCGTTTCTTGCCTTTAGCGGCATCCGCGGCGGCTAAAAATAACGTGTATTCTTTACTGTTAAGAGAAGGGGTCACTTCTCCTCCTCCTTTTCCTCCGTTTAAACCTAATGCACACTCGACAATCTTTTCCATGTCTGTGCTTTTCCCGATGACTGTTTTGCACCCGGCTGCGCTCGCGATTCTCGCGGCTGTAAGTTTAGTCACCATCCCGCCGGTCCCACCCGCGGATCCAGCGCCGCTGGCCACGTCCACTTCACTCATCAACTTGTTTATATCATCTACCACCTGAATTCGTTTCGCGTTCGGATCTTTCATCGGATTCGAGGTGTATAAACCGTCCACGTCTGTGAATAAAAACAAATACTCGGCAGATATCAAGGAAGCGACGTGCGCGGATAACGTATCGTTATCGCCAAATCGTAACTCCTCGACCGCGACGGTATCGTTCTCATTCACGATTGGTACCACGTCGTAATCGAATAAGGAGGAAAACGTATTCATCGCTCTGTTATATTGCGATTTCTGCGATAGATTTTCCAACGTCAATAACACTTGCGCGGTTTTCACTCCCAGAGTGGCAAACATGTCTTCGTAATAATGCATCAAATGCGCCTGACCGATTGCCGCTAACGCCTGTCGTTTTTGTAACTCTTTCGGTTTTTCTTTGATGCCGAGCTGGAGCATCCCCGCGCCGACTGCTCCCGAGGTCACGATCGCGCATTGGAACTCGCTCGATTTCTGCAATTCGGTTATCTGCTCGCATATTTTCGCCAGTTGCGAGAGATGAATGACTCCAGTATCCGCTTTGATTAAAGAAGACGTGCCGACTTTAATCACGATTCTTCTTTTTTTCTTCTTCTCAGTATTAGTAGTATCCATCATATAAGTTCCTTCTTCTTCTCTCTTTCTCTGTCTCTCGGTAAGTAAGTTCGTTCTTTTTGCGACACGCAATAACAACAACGAGAGAACAACTCTTCCTTCGTGTGTTGTTGTTGTTGTTAAGAATACAATTCGGGTTAAATCGGAAAAAAGCTAACTGTAATAAGCAATTTTAGGAAAAAAAAAATATTTAGGGCTTGAACTGTGTCCTTTATATTTATACAACTAAACCCTACAGGAGATACGCACACAAAAGCGAACTGGCGCAGCGGAAGCGCGTTGGGCCCATAACCCAAAGGTCACACGATCGAAACGTGTGTTCGCTAAGCGAATTTTTTTTTGCATTATATGTACGTGCGCGGTACGTGCGCGTCGATATTTCATCATCTATAAGTACTATTCTTCTTCTTTTTTACCGTCGCCGTTGTCGCTCTCATCAAGTCTTCGAACGCGACGCGTTTGGTCGCCGCGGAGTTCCCAGTGGTTTCTTTTTTCGGTGGAACGTAAAAGTTATTCTTCTTCTTCTTCTTCTTCTTTTCAACATTCTCTCCTTCGCGTTCACCATCATCAGTATCATCATCATCAGTATCATCATCATCATGTACGGTACAACTCGCTTTTACGACGCACTGAACGAGACGCGCTTCACTTTGGCAATCCATCAACGCCAAAGAGTTCGTAATCAACGCTTCGTGCTTTTGTTTCCTCGATCGCACATCTTTCCACTCCTCGTTGTGGCCGTTTCTTTTAAACTCCACGAGTTTTCCAACTTCCTCCTTTTCTAAACTAAACTCTTCTTCTTCTTCTTCTTCTTCTTCTTCTTCTTTTTCTTCTCGTTCTTTTTTTTCCTCCATCAACAGTGATTCCTTCCCAAGTTGTCTCAACAATACGCGTTCTTCCACGGTTCCTAAACTCGCCAATCGATACACAAACACCGGTTTCTGTTGTCCGTCTCGCCATACTCTCGCCATAGCTTGTCTATCGTCTGCGGGGTTCCAACTCGCATCCATCAATATCAAACAATTTGCACCAATCAAGTTCAAACCAGCGCCGCCGGCGCGGACGGAAAGTAACATGACATCTACGTTGCCGGTGTTGAAATTTCGAACCATCTCGGAACGCTTGTCCTTGTCAACGGAACCGTCCAATCTAGTCGTCGTTAATCCTTCGCGCTTGCACAGCTTATCGGCGTCGTCTAACTGATCGGAATACCCAGAAACAATCACTACGCGCTGGTAATTGCCATTGTTTACGCTTCTATTTTTCTCGTTTATACCTTTCAAAGATTGCAAAAGCAAACAAAGAGCGCTTAATTTGCCGCTACATTCTTCTTCTCCTTCGTCGTCTTCTTCTTCTTTCTTCTCTGCTGCATCGCGAATGGTATTCGAAAACGTCTTATCGAGCACGGTTGATCGACCGATGGCATCTAAACAGTGTTTTGCAGAATTCGCGCACTGCCTCAAAATGCCAATCGCACTCAACGCGTTGTTGTTCTTGTTCGTATTCTTTTTGAAATAGTTTGAGCCAGCTTCGTAACATCTTTTCTGCTTCCCGGACATGTTGCACAACATCAAATACTCCGTTTTCGGCACCAAATACTCTTTCAATACGAGCTCTGCTTTCCTCCTCAGGATTCTTTTTTTCGTCACTTTCCTCAACTGAGCCTCCAACTCTTTCCCTCTCTTCTTTTGCTCCGCGTTCGCCTCGCTCGCTCTCGCTTCCATGATTGGTCTCTCGTACATTTCCTTGAACTCTTCCAACGAGTTCCACCCAAAAATTGCTTTCGCGCGCGGTTGCACGACGTCTAAAATTGCCGCAAATTCCATCAAGTTGTTCTGAATCGGTGTTCCCGTCATCAACACGCGATGTTTCGCGTTTACCGCTTTCAACGCGTCTACGGTTTGATTCGAATCGGATTTCAATCTGTGCGCCTCGTCGCAACACAATAAATCTGGTCTGGCGTGATTCGGTATTCTGAGAGCCATTTTCCTCATAGTTTCGTAAGAAGCGATCAAAATCGGAAACCTATCAAACGATGATTGCATTGGTTTCTCTTCCACGTTTTCGTTCGTCTCGATCCATTTCTGAAACGCCCGTTCGACGTTCTCGGCGCCGCCGTCCGCAGTCACGCACTGCGCTCGAACGTTACCGATCCATTTCTTACTCTCATTCCCCCAATTCCCAACTAACGTCGCTGGACAAGTGACTAAAATTCGTTTAAACGGTTTCTTCAACGTTGGAAACGGCGTCTGTTTCAACACCGTCCACGCCAGCGCGAGCACTTGCAACGTCTTGCCCAATCCCATATCGTCCGCGAGTAACACTCCAGAGTTCTCGATAATATTGGTATTACTATTCCTACTGCTGCTAATCTCGCTGTTGTTGTTGTTGTTCTTATTTTCATCATCAAACCCGAACAACTTCCGATACATCCATCGAACGCCTTCTTTTTGGTGCTTTCGTAACTTTCTCGCAATGTTCGGGTCCATGACGACCGCCACGCAAGGCACTTTGTTTTTCTCCCTCCCACCAAAACCACTCTCATCGTCTAATTTCTTTCTCGCCTCTTCAGCGGTGACCAAAACTAACGCGTTCGGGGCGCACGGGTCGTGCAACGGTTTATAATTATAAACTTTTTCATTCTCCTCCTGTGGTTTTTTGTGATGACCTCCTCCTTCGTCATCATCGTCATCATCGGTATCTGAAACGACCAAAATTTGCGGGAGGCTCTTCTTGTTTTTTTTAGGCGGAGTGGCGAACATCATATCTCTTTTTTCTCTTCTTCTTCGTCTTCTCTCAGTCGCTCTCTCTCTCTCTTTCTCTCTCTCTCCCTCCGAAGGGTGGTGAAACGTGTAATAGAGTAGTAGTTTTGGAGACGAGAAGAGCACGAGAAGACCCGAAAGAACGTCTGCCCCGTCCTCGATGAGAGAAAAAAAGTGAGAAGAATTTTTTTTGAATTTTTCACCTAAACCGCACAAAGCAAAAAGCAAAAAGACGACAAACAGTTGTTCTTCTTAGATATATACGAGCAGCGATGAAACGAAAACACTCCGGGGGCGGCAACGCGAAGAAATAAAAGAAGAAGATATCATGCATTCATCTTCATCTGTATCAAATTCGTCTCTCTCGGAAATACTCGACCGATTCGAGAGACTGACGAAATCAGCCGGGGAAAACGCACGCGCTTTGCGATTTGGAACCAGAGCCTTGTGCCAGGAATGTATCGTCGAGAGTAAGAAGATAAAGAAGGAGAACGAGAACGAGGAGGGTACGAGAATACGATCGAGAGATGAGAAATCGCTCCTGAGAAGGTGTTTTTTACACGAGAGCAGAGTCGTGGTGGACGAAATATCTCGACGCGTGTGTGATTTGGTCGAGCACAATGTCGTCGATAAAGAAGTCGTTACGAGCGAGTTACTCGCGGCTTTAGAAGCGACGACGGATGGGACGAAAGGGAGGTTTTTAGTGAGAGGGATATACGATATTTGCGTTTCGAACAACAACATCAATGGGAGCGGTACTTTTGCCACCGCAAAAGGAGGGGAAGATGGTTATGATGATAGCACTTACATGCCTCTGTATCGAGCGATGAAATCCGGCGGGGCGCACGTATGCAGCACGTTCTTGTATTACGCGACTTTGAAAGAAAAGGACATCGAACGGTTCCAGAGGCTATTTTATCGAACGATTTTGGAGAGGAATGTGAGTGGAGCGATGGCATCGACGTCTTCGTCATTACTTCCGGGATTAGCGCGAGTTGCGCTCGTCAGGGACGGGTCTTTTGCCGCGCTGGAGATATTGACAAAGTGTTTGCCATGGTATAAATGTTCGAGCGCGGAGGATGTCTCGTGGGTGAGCGAAGCCATCGCGGATATTGCAGATTGGTGCGAAATGAAAGTAAATGATAATAATAAGAAGACAGAGGAAGAGGATAGAATAAACGCGATCGTTGTGAGAGCTGAGTTGGGTGCAATGGCGCAACTGTGCGATGCCGTGAAGAAAGGCGAAGACGTTGTGAGTCTTTCTTTCCACACGCACCGAATACTACGCATATCGCGTCGCGATAGTAAAACAAACGCACTCGCCGCGTGTGATTTGATCTCAAATTGTGTTGGGAAACTTTCGATTGAGGACCAATCTTCTTTGTTTTCGTTGACTCAAACGTGCGTTCGTTCATACCCGGATGTCCTTCGGATGCACTTGCTCGAACTTTCGGCGACGCTCTCAGAAAATCACCTAGGCGAGAGCGAGACGGCGTATATCGCAGCAGAACAAGGTTCTTTTTCTTCTTTTGCTTCAGATATCTCTGAAATGTATAATATTTATCCATTGACTGAATGCTCTGTCTTGCACGACCTTTGTCAGGCGATAGAATCAAACCAAACGATGGCTTTGGAAACAAAAGAGAGTATCTTCGAGCATGCGTTGCGGAGAAACGAAGAGAACGACGCCTTGTTCACACTCGCGTGCATGTTTTCACCGATATCGCTTCGCGTGCGAAATGCGGCTTTAGATTCAGTTAGAACACGGTTTAGGAAGAGTCCTGAGCTTGCAATTTCAGGACTTCCAATCGTTTCTCTGGCGTTGGCTAGTATTGAAAAGAATTTTTTAGTCTCTCCCCCGCCTGCGCAGGATGTAGCGCTCGCGACTTTGAGAGGATTGAAAGCTGCGGCGTCTTCGGCGTCCCATCCTCTGAGTGCAAACGCAGCTTTACGAACACTACTTCCTATTGTTGAACACATAGATAACGAGGAGGACGAGGAACGTTCGTTGGCATTAGATCTAGTTTTATTAGCGGAAGCGTGGATTTCTGCGCCTTCCAGTGGGAGTCAGCTTTCGTTTCGCTTCCAACAAGCTATCGAGCGCGCAATAGCGAGTCATATCTTCGAAGAAACGTTAGCTGGGGCAAATGCTATGTTGGAAGTTTCAAAAGCTGATCCTTTTAGAGCGGCAGAAACGTTTGCAAACGCCATACAGACGTGTATTGAGCAGAAGAGACCTTCGTGTTGTCGAGCGATTGGATTGGAAACAATCGAAGTGTTGTTTCAAGCCGAAGCTTTGGATTTTTATCCTGCGTTTAAAATAGTAACGAAAGAGATGCCAACGCGGCCAAAAGATTCGAATTTAGTCGCCAAACGGTGGTTACGACTTTTAAAATACGGAGTCGAGGATGCTGATGTCGTACCAGAGGCCGGTTCTCTTGTCGTCAATGCTCTCATAGATTGTGCGCTCGATGAATCGAAAACAACAGACGATTCACTCAGAATTGAAGCATGGAATTCCTTGAATGAATTCAACATCAAACAAGTAAAGAATTTGCTTAATATTTACGATGGAGAAGACGATAACGAAAGCGAGGAAAGTAAAACGAGTTTCCTCGCTTTCACACGTCTCGTCAACACATTCATAGAGGAAGAAAATGAGGATGTTGTGAGAGCGGCTTCAAAGGTGATTGCGCGGATTGTTGAATTGGAATCTGAATCCTTGAGTAGACGTGCTCGCGCGTCCCAGAAAAAGCGAATATCTCTCATCGGAGGCAGCTCCATAAATCAAGATGAAGAGAAAGTTTTGATGGAAATTTCCGATCCGTTCTTGTATAGGCTCGCTATTGGAACGGCGAAACGGCTGCGAAAAAACACGAAATCGAAAGACGATGAGCTCATTTCGCCTTTGCTTTTACTTTTACTCTTCGATGGCGATTCGTACGAAATGCAATTCTGTGAATTCGTGAGGAGAAATAAATTTTCGCACGCGTGGTGGAACGAATACGTTATTGAAAATACGATGATGCAGTTTTTGGAGCGGTGGATGGTTTCATGGAGCAACGCAGCTGCAGATGACTCGAAAAGTAAAGGAGAACGTATTCTCGACGCTGGATTTTTCTCGCGCATTACAGGTGAGCGGCTACAATCGCCAGATGCCATACAAACGACCCGCGTTGCTACCAAAATTGTAGATGGGTTCAAAAGCGATGCCGTGAGTACGCGCGCGAGAGAAGAAATCGGCATCTTAGTTTCTAAATGTTTGCGCCTAGGGTGCTCAAAGCTTATTTTCCGAAGCGTTACTCGCGACGAAGAAGACAGCAGCGCAGGCACATTTTTTAATGATTTCAACGAGCAACATCCCGAATATATCTTTGTTCGATTAGCAAGTTTTGTTGAAGCGGTGGGAGACTATGAACTCGCATTGAAACTATTTGCGAATTCAATCGAGTACTTGGAAGAGAATGATGGTAAGGAAGATGAATCGTCATGGCGTCGCGCTCTTCTTTGCGCGCTTCCAATTCTTGCGAGAGTCGTGAAGGAAGGAGAAGGTGATAACAATGCTCTCATAAGTCGAGCTATAAAAGAAACTTTAAGCACATTTTTAGTCGAAGAGCAGGCATTCAGCTTAATGTCTTTAGGCGCCCTCGCGAGTCTTGCATTGGAGAGAGGCATTCCCGTGGAAAACGCGCTTTGCGAGAAGATTGTCACCGTCCTGATTGTCACCGCGACGGATGCGCATCGCAAATGTAGCTCTGAAGATAGATGCTCTGCTGTACTTGGCGCGAGTGCGTTACTCGGTGGCTCGAGTTTGTCGTGGTGTTGGCTACCGTCTCCACCAAAGCAGAGTAATGTTCATAAAATGCCCTCTTCTTCTCTCGTTGACGATGCAAACTTCTTCGTTCGCCCGTTACTTTTCGGGAGAGGCCAGGATTTGGCCAAGAAACTTCTCAAGACTTTGGAAAGCATATCATCTTCTTCCGCCGGCGGCGGCGGTAAGAATTGTCGAGTTGGCGACATCGCATCTTTGGCGTTGGGATTCTCTTCGATTTCGGCGCGAACACTCATACTATCTGCAGGAGATGTCTCGAAACAACATAAGAGTGCTGGCGTGGACGCCACCAACAATTTCGGCGCGTGTTCCTTGAGACTTCTCGATTCACTCTTTGCCGTAGACGCAGAGTTTCGTAAGAAGTCAAACGCACTCGAAGCTCTCGCAGCGCTCGGAAATATTATTCCATTACCAAACGGTGATGGTCCGTACCAATCTCTGTTGCGCCGGTATTACGGAGAGAAAGAGTTGGTAGCCTCCGTCGTGCGCTTCGCCTCGTCTCGGCCTGCGAAACACATCGGAGGCGAGATTGTAAACCGCACTATTGCAGATTATGAATGCGCTCATAATAGCATCATCAATAACGTGAATGTGCTTAATGCCGTTCGAGCGGCAGCAAAGAGTGAAGATGTAGATCTTCTCCGCGCCGCGCTCGCGCTTCACGATCAAAAATGCGAGAATGACTCCGACGCTACGCATGTATTGAAACATATGTGGCTCGGTTCTCTTGAAATCAACGCGGCGACAAGTTTTGCAGAAACTCTTCTGATTGAGCTTCTGAGACGCACAAGTCTTAAAAGTGACTCTTTGAAACACGCGACGGAAGGATTGTATCAGATTGCGGCCAATATGGCAAAACACGTCGAAAAAGACTCGATGGTGAGATTCTCGACGACGCTTCGCGAAGGGTGCGAAGACGACGTCTTACCTGTCTTGGCATCTAGGCTCGTCTTACTCGGCGTAGAAATAGTACGTTTGGACGATCTCGTTTTACCACTCGCACGTTGGAATACAAAACGATTGCGTCGAGATGAACTTTTACACTTTGCGCTCGACGTTCGCGAAGTGGAAGGCTTCTTTGAGAAGCAAAAATTGGGCGCCAGACGCATCAAGAGGATTTCCGAATTTAAGAAGAGGTTGATTGATGACGCGTGTCACTTGATCAAAAGAATCAGTGAGGATGCGAGCACAAGTGGAGAATTCGAGGCGTGCTCTTGCTTAATGCTTCTTTGTTTGCGCTTCGGTCGTAAGACGAACAGAGGGTTCATCTATGCACAAATCGTTTCTTCTTCATCGTGGGACTTCCGGAAGAGATTTTTCCCTTTCGCCCTCTGCTCTGCGCTTCAAGAAGAAGAGGATGTGAAGAAGAAGGAGAAGAGTACAGGCGAAATCTTCTTGTTTAACGCGAAAACAATCGTCGATTCTCTCGTCGTTCCAAGCGCGAGTGGTGAAAATTCAACGTGCGCTCGAGCTTTGCGAGAAATTATGGGTAAGTTCGATGTGAAAATCTCTCTCACATCGTACGAATCGATTGCACGGCGCAACTTCCATGTTAAAAAGTAGTAGTAGATCTAATAAATAGTTGTATAATATACAATACTCAGGTACTAGCTTCTCTATAGATTTCTAAACTAAATCGTTGCTAAAGGCAAAAGAATCGTGCGATCGTCTGATCAAGTTTGAAGAGTCCGGCGCCTGATTTTGCGTCGATGGCACAGACGATAGATTTACCGAAAGGTTTGAATAATACCTCCGATCGATTATCTCTTTAAAGAACGCGTCGAACGAGGAATGATCCACCCGTCCGTGTAAAGCAGAACACCTCAGACCTCTTGGTATTGGCCTTTTATCCAACGCGCCTCTCGGTACTCTCGGGTCTAAGAAGTAATCCATATTATTCCCGCTCGAGCCTTGGCGATGATGATGAGAATTTCGAAATCCGAGCGTCGGCGAACCTCCTTGCGAGGAAACTAAATCATTATAATCCTCGTCAATGAGTCCCATGGCGTTGTTGCTACTACCGCTAATATTACTATTCGACGTCGTCGTCGGAAGTATTGGCTGTAATTTCAAGCCAATCTTCTTCAAAAATCCGCCAAACGCCGTCTTCGCTTTCAATCCGGCCACGTCCCCTTTCCCGAGAACGTACGCTTTATCGCTCTTGTTCGAAATCACCAAACACGGCACCGGTAACCCCCCAAACCCGTATATAACGTGCGGATCTCTCGTACTCGTCACCCACGGATTTGGTGTGTGCGTATCCGGTGCCACAAACGTCCCTTGTTGCGCAATTTCTCTCGCCCATCTTTCCAACGTCAAAGCGCTATTTTTCTGCGAGGCATCGTGCACTAAAATGACAGCATTTATGTCCCTAAAAAACGCCGCTCGATCGTCTTTAAACTGGTCGTGACCGCCAACATCCCACAATTCCACGAAATGCTCCGTCCTCGCGTGTTCGTGGAATATCAATTTCACGTCCGCGGAGCATCCAATCGTCCTTTCTACGTTTTCCACCAGTAAGTTCAGCATTTTTGTCTCGTTCTTTTTATTTTCACTTGTGCTTTTGCTCGTCGTTTTTGAAGTCGTTGAAGTCGTCGTCTGAACCGTCGTCTGAATCGTCGTCGATACGTCCACTTCGTCTCTCACGTGTCTCAATAACGTCGTCTTCCCCGACCCGGCGTTGCCGCAGACGAGCACTCGCACTTTGCCTCGCTTCTCCGCCGCTTCCATTTTGGTATTATTTTTCTTTTTCTTTGTGCAGACATTTTTGGTCGTTGTTTAAAAGTGTTTGTCAAACATTTTGATGATGTTTTTTGCCAAAAATGATGAGTCAGCCTTGACATTTTTTTTTTCATCTTCTTCTGTCTTTCATCACAAACGACGAATTCTCAACACAACAAACGAACGACAAACCCTTCATTGTTTTTAAATAGAATACAAACGCATAAAATAATGGCGTCATTGGTAACAGTGGCGCGCGCGGGTACTACTGCGAGCACTCATCGCTCGAGCGGCTCAGCAACGCGGGGAAAGTTTTCTTTCATGAGAAAAAGTCAATCACAACAAAATTTTGCGACGACGATCCCTAAGAATACCAATAACAGTAAATCAGGACAACGGCATTCTTCTGTCGTTCTTCACTCGAGGATGAAAGTCTCCGCTAATGCTGCTGGAGGAGAAACAGCATTTCAGTATAAAAAACCACGAATTGACGAAGGCTACAACTGCGTGGTTACAGAGAAAGGGGCGATTATTTCCGAAGATATCCCCTCGGGGACGTACGAAGTCTCCGCCTGGTGGGGAGGGACGAAGAAATCGAGAGACGATAAAGAGGAGGAGTTTTTAGCGCCCAGGTGCGACACGGAGAGACAAAAAGGGTGCGAGGTAAAGTGCGAAGTCGTGGAGGAAGGATGTTTGGTGTGCGAAGGATTAGCGGAAGGGACGTATCGAGTGACCAACGTGAAAGATTTGAACGAAGAGTGCGAGGTGAGCTACGACGGAACGAGCATAAGTTGCGACGAAGCCGACGCGGAAACGTTTGACGTGGGCGATTTGGAAATGCAGGAGAAAGCGGACGACCATAGCATTCGTTTAGGTGGATAATAAAAACGAGAGGATAGTTTTGATACGTAATGATGATGTGTGCTATTTATTTGAATGCGCTAAAATCTAAATCTAATATAAATAAATAAATCATCGTCTTCGATTGAACGACTCAAAGCTCGGTTTCATGATGTTCAACAGCGAGTTTGGATTGTCGATGTGGACCCAGTGACTGCTATTTTCCAAGAAGTGTATTCTCGCTCCCGTGTTTAATAATCTGTTCACGTCTTCCTCGGCCCAAACGAACGCCGACCGTTCCGCTCGAACGAAATCTACCTCTAAACCTTTCGGTTGCGTTTCGAGCATCGGCCATAAATTCGTCGCCTCGTAACTCGAATACATATCTTTAATGCCGTCTAAATCAAACACCCAATCTAATTCGCCTTTGTTCCCATCTTTCGCGGGCTTTAAATTCGTCGTCATCCACTGCGCGCCTTCGATGGTAAACCCGGCTCCAGTCAAGGAATCCACCAGATGTTTCCTCGACGCGAACGGCGTATCCAAAGTTCGAACAAAATTAATGGTATCTTTCGGATGGTCGCCTGTCCTCGCCCAGGCATCTCCCGGGACCGTATCTAACACCCACACTTGAACCGGTCTCGGCAAGACCTTATTCCTTTCGCCTTGCGAGAACTGATGGACCATAGACATGGCCACCTTCCCTCCGAACGAGTGCCCGACCAACATGTGCGGGTAAAACTTTAGCGACTGCAGCGTCTCGATAACATCTCTCGCCGCGCTTTCTACGCTATCCTCCCCGAATCGTCTCTCCCCACTCTCCGTGCTCTCCGTGTTCGTTTGTCCGTGGCATCGTAAATCCACCAATAAAAATTGCCAACTCGGCATCTCTTCCGCCATCCGTTTCGCGAAAGACAACAAGTTCCGTCGAGAACCGAGAATGCCGTGGAGGAAAACGCACGTCGGTGGATGCGGTCCTTTTTTCTCTTCCACCGTGTATTTCACCAGAGCGCCTTGGACTAACTCGTACGATAACGGTGATGAAGTTTTCTTTGCTGCTGATGATGATGATTGCGAGGGTTGTTGATCCGCTAACGCCGCTTTCGTTTCAGAAGAAGAAAAAGAGATTAATCTTCTCCTCGTTGTCGGTGAAATGTTTCTTCCGCATCTTCTCGAGGGACGACGAGAACAAGTCGTCGTTCCCGCTGCTGCTGCTGCTGTTGCTGCTGAAAAAGAAGACGTCCTAAACGTCGTCGTCGTCGTCGTCATCTCTTCTCTGTCGTTAAACTCTAATGAATATAATAAATATAATATAAAAAGAGAGATGAGATGAGATATTCGTACAACACAGTAGTTTGAGGGAGGGGAAAAGAAAGCGTTTTAAAACTGACGAAGAGGATTCGAGGATTTTGAGCAAAAAACTTCTTCTTTTTCTGTCAGTCTGTCATCTGTTCTTCTTTTTCGGGTTGTTAAATTTTATGGTGGTTGGAAAAGGAAGAGGTTTTTGGTGCCTATGTCACCTTTTTTTTCTTTCTTTCTTTCTCTTCCTTAAAACTCCATTACCTGCTCCTCGCACAAGTGCACAAGTCTTAAGCGTATATATATAATAAACGAGCGACTCCATTCAGTTTTGAAACTCGATTATAGATGATTTCTTCTTCTTTGACTTCTTTGACTTCTTCTTCTTCTCTCTCAAAATGCTTCGGGAGAAGAAAGACGTCTTCTTTGTCTCGAAGAAAAGGCAGAGTCGTCCAACAGTGTAAAAATCGAAACGTCGTCACCAATAATCTCATCAATACCAAAGACGGAAGGGACGAGGACGACGACCGTTCGTCTTCTAAAGACAACAACGAGAAACTGATGATGATGCAAGCAGCTTCCGTGGCACCTTTTTTGGTCTTTTCTCCGAAAGCGTTCGCCGCTGGCGCCTTCGACTCGGTCTCGAACGCGTTCAGTTCGCCAGAGTTTCACGAGTTGTCCATGTATACGCTGAAAACGTTAATCTCGTGGGGGGTCCCAGCCGTCACGGTAGGTATCGTCGCTTTGATGATTATTTCCGGCGCTCGAAGAGGGAAGTCTTCCTCCGGTGGAAATGAAGACGGGTCGTCGTCGTCCTCGCCTTTCGGATTTCTCAGAGGCGGGCAGATGGGAAAGAAGCCGCGAACGCAACCGTACTTATCCATCAAGCGGTTGAACGATCGATTGGATTCGTACGCGTTACAATTTGAGGCCGCGACGGTTTCGAAAACGTCCGCTAAGCGGCAACAGAACAAGCAGAGGTTTGAGAAGAGATACGCGGACGCGTTGGGTAAGTTATCCTCGGAAGAGCGCAACGCCATTCTCGAGGCGCAAAAAAAATGGAAAGAAGTCGACGACAGATTGAAGACGCGAATGAACGCCATCACGGCATCCTCGCGAAAAACCGCATTAGAACTCGGCGCGAGAAAGAAAGAATCTTCGTCTTCGAGCTCTTCGTCTTCCAAGGAAGACGAAGCTGCGTCGTCGTCGAAAGAAGACGGCGATATCATGAACAACATCAAGAACAAATTCGGCATGGGCAAAGAAAACCCGTCGAAACAGGCGAAAGAGCTCGGTCGCATCGCTTCCGAGAGAATGTTGAACGAAGATAAGTATTTAACCGCGGTTGCTGCAGCGGTGCCGAAATCGAAATTAAAATCGCTCGAGGACGTATTGAAAGATCCTAATCAAACGTTTGGTTGGCAAGCGAACAGCGACGTCCTTCTGTTGAATAACGTTGACGAGGTATCGGGACCGAAGGATAAACTTTCGAAGAAACACGTCTTCGTGCTCGACTTTTTCGGCGACGTACAAGCGAGTCAAGCCGCGCAGTTGAGAGAGGAAGTTACCGGTTTGTTGAGATCTGCTAAGAAGGAACGAGGGGACGAAGTTATTTTGAGGTTAAACACTGGAGGTGGTACTGTTACTGGGTACGGTTTAGCCGCCGCGCAGTTAACTAGAATTAAAGCCGCCGGTTTACCGCTCACGATATGCGTCGAACAGGTTGCCGCATCGGGCGGTTATATGATGGCTTGTGTTGCTGATAAAATCGTCGCCTCGCCATTTGCTGTCTTGGGTAGTATTGGCGTAATCAGCGACGTCCCGAATGTCTACGAACGCTTGAAAAACGAAGGTATAGAGTTCGCAACTATTACGGCAGGCAAATATAAGCGAACTATCACGCCAACGAAGAAAATCACCAAAGAAGATTTGATCAAGACGACAAAAGATATCGAGGACGTTTTAACGTTGTTTAAAGGCTTCGTTTCTACCAATCGACCGTCGCTGAACATCGACGAAGTTGCCACCGGGGAAACTTGGTTTGGCCCAGACGCCATGAAGAGAGGTTTGTGCGACGAACTCAAAACTTCCGACGACGTCCTTTTGGACTTGGTCTCGACGTGTGAGATCTTCTCCGTTAAATTAACGACGCCATCGAGAAGTCCGTTGGCATTTGCCGGCGTCGGTGCTTCAAACGCGTTTTCCTCGTGGGGTTTACTCGCCACCTTAGCTTCCGCTGCGGCAAAATACGCCCAAGCCAACGGCGGCGCCAACTTTTTACCGCCAAACGCAAACGCCTCCAACGGTGGTATGGGTTTCCAAGCCATCGACCGCGAAGTCGATACCTTTATGATGCTCGATCAATCCTACGGTAACAACATGAACGCGAGTGGTATGATGGATTTCGACTTTGACGACGGCATTTTGGAAGAGGATGATGTAGATACTTTTGAGTTGTAAATTTTTTTCATATCATATCAACGCTGTCTTCACGAACGCAAGTACGAGTACCCTAAAATTCAGCTCCTTTTGTTTGTTCTGTCTTGCTCTTTCGCGCACAAAAAACAACACAAAAATGTCTCCCAAGTCGATTCCAACTGTTTTTGCAAACAACAACCAGAAGAATATCCAACAAGGGGAACATGCAATCGGTTTAGAACTGTTTGCGAACACCCTCTCGGGTTTCCCGGCGACATTTAAAACGCTCAATTCCGACTTCATCGTCCAAGAAATAACCGAAACTGGCGAGGTGTGCTCGTTGACCGAACTCGAACCTCTCGTCGATCGAGAGTTGGAGAGGAAAGAGAAGGCGATGTTGGAAAACACGACGGTGACGAAAATCATCGAAGAAGATGATAACGACGATGATCGGGGTGGCGGCGACGCGAATGAGAGTTCTAACGTCGTCGTGGTCAAAGAAGAGATATTTGAAGAGTTCAATAAGATTTCAGGGAGCGAGGAAGACGTGGAGCGGTTGCGCGCGTTTCTGAATACACCAGGGGTGAGACGAGGGACTCAACCCCTATTACAAGTTTTAGAAGACGGCGGCGGCGACGGCGGCGAGGGGAAAATTGGCATCCTTGAACCATTAGTATTAGCACCCTCCAAAGATAAAGAACACAGAAAGCAACTGCACGCGTTTTTTCGGCAGTTTCAACTCGATACAGATTCTGTGACGCTAGACAATGGACATCCGAATGCGACGAATGGGCAAAATTTATGCATTCGCGTGCACCCGTCCTCGGGGGGAGGCAAGAAGAGAGGCGCGAGAGACGACGATAATAAAAGCAAAAGCAACAAGCGGCACAAGAAAGCCACTCCAGATACGCGACCGAAATGGCCAGCAGATCTCCCGACGACTTTGCAGTTCGTGATGTGTAAATCGGGAAGAGATACGACAGACGCACTGAATCAACTTGGCAACCTTCTGAAATGTAACCCGAAACGGTTTCAAATAGCTGGTACGAAGGATAAGCGAGCAGTTACGACGCAAAGAATATCAGTTTATAAGTACCGAGCGTACCGACTCGCTTCTTTGAACAAAGCGTGTAAAGATATAAAGATTGGTAACTTCACCTACGTCGAAAGACCGCTGTATTTCGGCAAATCGATGGGGAACGCATTCATCATCTGTCTTAGAAACATAGATGAACGGCTCAAAGAGACTGTAATAGCTGGTATTAACGCCTTGCGCGAAACTGGAACGATTAATTATTTCGGCGCTCAGCGATTTGGCAACGTATCGTCGACAGCGCAGGATGCTTCAGAGACATCAACCGGCACGACGCATAAAATTGGAGCGTTGCTCTTAAATGGTAAGTTCAAGGAAGCTGTAGATGTTATATTACAGCCAAAGATGAAAGAATCCACGAAGATTAAGCAAGCAAAGGAGAAATATCTCGAAACTAAAGACGCGCAGGAAGCTTTGAGAACGATTCCTAGATTTATGCACATAGAACGCGCGATATTAGAGGTGCAAGCAGCGAAGGGCCGCGAAAACGATTTCTGCGGACAGCTAACAGCCATTCCGAGCAAGATGAAGCGCATGTATATTAACGCGTACCAGAGTTATTTATGGAATAAAGTTGCGAGCGAACGAGTCCGAAAATTTGGAATCAACACAGTCGTAGAGGGTGATTTAGTCGCCATTATAGACGACGAAGACAACGGGAAAACAGCGGAAGAGATTCAAAAACATTCGGACGAAGCCTATGATAAAGGTCTCAAACGCGGCGAAAATTTGAAGAAAGTGAAGCTTGTCACAGCTGAAGACGTCTCGAAGAATGCTTTTGATCCCTCCGATGTCGTTTTACCAGTTCCTGGACACGCAGTTATCTACCCTTCTTGGGCAGTAACCAAAGCAGACGGCGAAGACGATAAAACGTTGGACGGCAAAGCTCTGTTTCACGAGCTCGCCATGAACAAAGACGGCGTAGACTTAGAGCTCACGAAACATTCCATCATGGAATTTTCTATGCGATCGTACCCGGGCGATTATCGCAGACTCTTTCTAAAACCGAAAGATCTTGAATGCGAGTTCATGCGATACGATGATCCGAAAATAGATTTACTGAAAACGGACATGGACGCTTTCGTCAAGAAGAAGATGAAAAATACCGACAAAGACGACGACGGCGACAAAAAAGTAGAGAAGAAAGGAGGAAAACTTCTCGCCGCGAAACTCTCCTTCAAGCTCGGCGCTGGCAATTACGCGACGATGATTTTGCGAGAGCTCACGAAAGCTCAAGCCAGAGAATATTCCTCGCACGAGAATGGAGACAAATAAGTAAATAGCGTGTTGTGTATAATAATATGAAGTGCAACGAAGTTCTTTTTCCTGTTGGTTTTTTTGAGTGCTTTTTTGGACACTCTGGACGAACTGGACAGACCCATCATCAGATCATCTTCAAACTTTTTGCACGCACTCTTCTCTATTCTGCTCATATCGTTTTTCTACTTTTCTCCCCCTTGTTGCGAGTAGGAAGAGACACGTTTCTGTTACTTCGTGAAACCCGTTTTAAGAGCAAAGAGGATCATCTTCTCATCTCATCATCAACATGGGTGAGAAAAAGAAAGACGTCGTCGTTCCATCGTCCACCACCGATGGAAAAGACAAATCTGATGATGATGATGAAAAGAAGTCTACGAAAACGACTGGTAAAGACGCGAAACCGGAGATTGAATTATCCGAGGAAGATCTTCAGCTGAAAACAAACTTGGAACTGTTAGTCCAAAGGGTGATGGATTCCAAAGCGGGCGTGGCGAAGTTGGCGTTGGAGAGCATGCGAACGGAGATCAAAACGGCGACGAGGTACGACGAATAACGAGATCGACGATTTCTTTTCTATAGTTTTCCTTCTTTCTTTCCTTTTCCTTCTTTCGTTCTCACATCATCAAGCTCGCGTACTAATGACTCACCTGCTGTTCACTCTTCTCTCAATCTTCCTCGTGCCTACAAAACAACAGTTCGATGACTTCGGTGCCGAAACCTTTGAAATTCTTGCGTCCTCACTTGCAAACTTTCAAAGACCAGTACCCGACCATCAAAGACGCGACAAACAAGAAACTTTTAGCGGATGTTATCTCAGTTTTATCCATGACGGATTCCCCGGGAGAGAATGTCATTCCGGAGTCGTTGAAGTATAAGATGTTAGGGAGCGGAGAAGAGGTTGGATTTTGGGGCCATGAGTACGTGAGAAACTTGGCGAGCGAAATCGGCATCGAGTACCATCGACGCGCAGACTTAGAAGAAGGAGAAGAAGGGGTCACCGCAAAAGATAAAGAGGTTGACGATTTGATGAAGTTGGTGAAAGACATCGTGCCATTTCACATGTCGCACAACGCCGAGCCTGAGGCAGTGGATTTGTTAATTGAAGTGGAAAAGTTGGAGTATTTGATTGACCACGTGACGGAGAATAATTATTCGCGCACGTGTTTGTATTTGATCTCGTGCTCGAGCTATTTGCCGGAACCGGAAGACGGTATCGTCTTGTCCACCGCGCACAAAATTTTCATGAAAGTGAACAAATTGTGTGACGCCATGCGAGTGGCGTTGAAGATTGGCGTACAAAGTACGATTGAAGAAACATTTTTAGCTTCAAAGGACCCGTTAGAAAAGAAACAGCTCTGTTACATTCTCGCTCGACACGGCCACCCGTTGAAATTAGACGAAGGACCGTGCGAACAAGAAGGTGATGATGCGGAAGAGTTGACGTTGATCATGTCAAACTCGAAGCTTTGCGAAAATTACTTGACTTTAGCGAGAGATTTGGACGTGATGGAAGCCAAGTTACCGGAGGATATTTACAAAACACATTTGATTGAAGGCAGAGCGCCGTCCGGGCCTGCTGTAGATAGTGCTCGCGCGAATTTAGCGGCGACGTTTGTCAACGCATTTGTCAACGCCGGTTTCGGTCACGATAAGTTGCTCACCGCGCAATCCGCGGAAGGCACGACTGGCGAAGGCGGCTCTTCCTCCAACGTCTCCTGGATTTTCAAAAACAAAGACCACGGCAAAATGTCCGCAGCTGCGAGTTTAGGATCTGTGTTGCTGTGGGACGTCGAAGGTGGTTTACCGCAAGTGGATACGTTTTTGTATTCCGAAGAGCCGTTAGTCGTTGCTGGTGGTCTCCTCGCCGTCGGTTTGATCAACACGAACGTGAGAAACGATTGCGATCCAGCTTACGGTCTGCTTTACGAATCCGTCAACAAAGATAATTCGTCCGTTCGAATCGGTGCAATCATGGGCTTGGGTTTAGCGTACGCCGGTTGCCAGAAGGAAGAAGTGGCTGAACTCTTGACGCCAATTGTAACGGATGAATCCACGCCAATGGATGTTTGCGCGTTTGCCGCTTTATCGTTAGGTTTAGTTTACTGCGGCACGTGTCACGAAGAGTCCGTTCAATCCATCGTCCAAGCATTGATGCTTCGCCCGGAGAAAGATTTGGAAGATCCTTTCGCGCACTTGATGTGCTTAGGTCTCGGCTTGATGTTTTTGCAAAGACAGCAAGAAGTTGAAGCGACGTTAGAAGTTGCGAAGACTTTTCCGGAACGCATTTCGGAGTATTGCCAAGTCGTTCTCGACGTTTGCGCCTACGCTTGCTCGGGTAACGTCTTGAAAGTACAAGCCTTGCTTGCGAAATGTGGTGAACACAGAACGACAGAAGAATCGACGGAAGAAGACAGTTGGAAATTAGACGCGCAATCTGTGGCGTGCCTAGGCATTGCTATTATTGCCATGGGTGAAGACCTCGGTCGCGACATGGCGATCCGTTCGTACGATCACTTGATTCAGTACGGGGACAACTCGGTGAAATTGGCTATTCCTCTCGGTTTAGCCATGTTGCACACTTCTGATCCGAAGTTAGAAATCACCGATCAATTAGGTCGATTATCGCACGATAACTCGGAAGAAATCGCTCAATCTGCTTGCTTGGCGCTTGGTATCGTCGGCGCTGGTACGAACAATGCGCGTTTGGCGCACCAGCTTCGACAATTGACGAGCTACTACTACAAAGAACCGAGTCTTTTGTTTTTAGTCCGCGTCTCGCAAGGGTTAGTGCACTTGGGCAAAGGTTTACTCACCTTATCTCCGACGCATTCCGATAGAACCTTGCAATCGAGCGTCTCCCTGGCTGGTTTGATGATCACCTGCTTCGCCGGTTTGGACATGAAGCACACGATTTTAGGAAAGCATCATTACATGCTTTATTATCTCTTCGCTGCAGCCGTCCCGCGCATGTTGATGTGTGTCGACGAGGAAGGTAAAGCTTTACCGATTCCCGTGAGAGTTGGCCAGGCTGTCGACGTTGTCGGCCAAGCTGGTAGACCAAAAACAATCACCGGCTTTCAGACGCACACGACGCCGGTGTTACTAGCTTCGGGCGACCGAGCCGAATTAGAAAGCGGCAAGTACATCCCAATCACCTCGAATTTGGAAAACGTAGTCATCATGAAGAAGAATCCGGCGTGGGAAGAAGAGGATGCAAAGAAGTAATTCGTTTTTGTTGTAATAAATAAGAGAGAGAGAGGGAGAGAAATAAAATGCGCCCGTGTCTTTTCTTCTGCCTCGTTTTTCCTTTTTTGGGATGTGAAAATGTTCGTCACATCGTAAGACCATTTTTGGTCAACTCCTCAAAGTTTTAAAATATTATGACTGTCTTCCAAGTTGCCTTCCAACCGTTCGGTATCGCGAACTGCATGCGATGGCGCGCGTATATTCCCATCGGATGCACCCTGTTCTTGCGGATTGTTCTGCTTTCTCAGAAAACAACGTACATGTATTTACTTGGAAGTGCGTCGTTCGTCTTTTTATCTCTCTTCTGTTTGCGTTTCGCGTCTTGGTGTTTGTGCTGCTGACTTCTCTCTTTCTTCTCCTTCTTTCAAAAACGCCCGTTTACGAAAACGCACAGTTTACTTCACCACAGGCGTGGCTGGTTTAATGCTCTTAGTTTGCGCGTTCGCGTACATTCTTCTCGATACGGACAAATACGGTAAGATCCGATCGAGTTTCGATAAGAGACCGTGGAGGAACATGAAAAGTTTGTTCCAAAGAACCGAAGAGGAGGAAGTACTCGTAAACTTCAACGCGATGAAGTGTCCATTCACGAATAATCCAGTGCGAGGCACGTGCCCTATATGCTGTTCGTTGACGCATAAAGATGGGTATTATCACGGCGATCCCCATGTATTGCACGAATTTTCCTCGCAAATTGTCGAACACGAGATGGCGAAAGAGGCGTCGGCGATGGATCACAAACCAGTTCTGGGACGAATTCAATTGGACACCTTAATCGCGTACAGAGCGAACTATTTGTTTGCAACTTTGAGCCCTTCGTGTAAAGGATGTTATTATAAAACGTGGTGTTGGAATGTCGGATATCGAATGACTTGGCAATCGGCTATATTAGGATTCAACTGCATGATGTGCACGTACCTCTTTGGCGAAGACATTCAAATATTTTACGCCGATTTACGAGCCATTTTATTTTGCATGTCCATGTTCTTCTCTGTGTCCACGTTGTACATGTTACTCGCGTTAATTTGTACTTCCGTGGTATTTATATACGAACATCCGCACTTCATGGACCTAGACGCGATACCAAAGTTTATCGACTTGAAAAATAACGAGCGCGTACGAAGCTGGGTCTATTGGTTCGCCGACGAAAGCGCCAGGTTTGGCGTCAATCCAACGAAGTCGTATTGGACCGTGTTCTATTCCAAGAAGGAGAAAGAAGAGCAAAGAAGAAGACGGTGATGAGATTGTTATTGTATTTTAGTATTAACCTCCGTTACACTCTTACAGACTCACATGTGACACGCCACAACCGTTTTTACTCTCGTTTTTTGAAAATCGTCATTTCTCTCCTTTTTACGACGAGAAACATTCTCGAAGAATGCCGGAGCTGCTGCGTCGCAGCAGCGATGGAGGCGGCTTAAAAAGACGGAAACAAAAGAAATACTACGTTTTGATAATCCTTCTCTCCGCGATTTCATTCTGGTTCACCGCGTTGATTCGCGTTTCCAATCGAATGCCAACCGGTGAAGCCTCGTATCAGTTGAGCGATTTAGACGTTTACGATATCGACGAATCCGACTTTGTGGAAAGTAGTAGTAAGAGTGGAAGTGGAACTTCCGTGTACGATGACGTGGAGGAGAACGAAGACGACGAAGACTGGCGAGTATCGGTGGAGGAGAAAGCGGAGGAGAAACCGTATTTGCGCGACTTTGTCTTCGACGAAGACGATTTGTTCATCTCCCAAGAGAACCACAAAAGAATACGAGAAAAAGACGCGTTCGCTTCGCAAAATGTAGTCAATCGGGTGTTACCAGAACAAAGCCCGAAGATTATACACAAATCGTGCGCATTAGTTGGAAATTCTGGGATATTAAAACGCACTCAGTTTGGGAAATCGATCGATAAACACGAGGCGGTGATGCGCGTGAACCAAGCGCCGGTGAAAGGCTACGAGAAATACGTCGGCTCGAAAGTCACGTATAGGATGTTGAACAACAAGTGGACGACGGTGTATTATGAAGACGGCGTCTCGAATACGGATGTTCCAGGCGGTACGAGTAATTTAGCGAGGTATTTATTAGCGCAAGAGCCGAGTAATGTGACGTTTATCGTCTCGAGAGCGACGACGAAACAGTTTGAAACTTTTTCGCAAACCGTCGCGAAGAGAAGGAGCGAGATGAAGAAACCGTTGTTATTGTCCTCCCGTGTGGTTTCTGGAGCGAGAACGGCGTTGATTGGATTCAGAGATTTTGAGAAGAATCGTGCAAAATATAGCGAGGAAGAATTAACGCCGTCTTCGGGCCTTCTAGGCGTGTATTTATTGTTGAACTTGTGCAAAAGAGTTTCCGTGTACGGATTTTCCTTGGATGACTCGAGAAAGACGAACGATATGAAAGCGGAAGGGTTGCGATATCACTATTTCAAGAAGTATGCGGATTCAGAGCGTTTGTTGGCGCATCCGCACCATAACTTTAAGATGGAAGGGGATATTTTGAGAGCGTTGGTCGACGCGAACGTGGTGACTTTGTGCACAAAGGAGAAAGACTCCGCCGAATCGACGTGTTGAAGAAACGCGCTTTATATGCATTATTGCTGGTAGATTAGAATAGATATAGAAGTAGCTATATACTAGGTACAAGAGCGTAGCATTATTATTATTACTTTTCTGGTTTCGTCGAGCAGACAATCGTCGCAATTGAGATACAATGCGACAACTGCAGCCACTCGTCCGCCCCGTCTACCAATTTCTTCTCCACTTCGCCTAGCTTCAAGCAAATTTCAGCTTTCATCTCGTCCTCGAGCAAGTCACTATCAGCCAAATAGTACCCAAACTGCTCTAAGATTTGCAAACAAGGAAACCCGTCTTTCAAAATATCCTCCGCTAACGCCTGCGATTTTTGAGAATCCCCGGCCACGCAGAGTTGCAACAACTCTTCGATTTTCTCATCCGGAATCACACCGGCAACTTCGCGAATGCGATCTCCAGTAAGTTCTGATCCAAACAAGGACGCCGCGGATTGTAAAAGAGTAATCGCTTTACGCATATCCCCCGCGGATACGTGTTCCAACGCTTGCAACGTCCCTTCCGCCAACTGTAAATTTTCTCCTTTCGCGATAAAGTTTATTCTCTCGTGCATTGTCCCTCCATCTAACGATTTAAATCGAAACTTTGCGCATCGAGAAGAAATCGGGTCTATAATTTTGCTCACGTAGTTACACAGGATGAAAAATCGCGTCACTCTGGAGTACGTTTCCATCATTCGTCGCAGCGCCGACTGCGCGTCGTTCGTCATCGAATCCGCTTCGTCTAAAATCAGAATCTTATACGGCGGACACGGGTATCCCGGCACTCCTTCGCCTACCGTCGTCGACGCGAACGATTTAATTTTCCCTCTCACGACCGAGATCCCTCGTTCGTCCGAGGCGTTTAGTTCCAGCACTCTTTTTTTCCCCAACTCTGGTCCGTACAGTTGTTTACAAATAGCCAACGCGCAGGTCGTTTTCCCCGTTCCAGGCGGGCCGTAGAATAACATGTGCGGTAAATTGTGCGTCTCCATCGCTTTCTCTAACGCGGAGACGACTTCAGTTTGGTACGCCACGTCCGAGACTTTCTTCGGTCGGTATTTATCCACCCACGGTTCTTTCTTCTTCGCTTGGACGTGTGCGTGGTGTTGCTGATCGTCGACGTCCATCATTTTTAAATATATATAACGAGTCGTGGACTACTAATGCAGCTGAAAGTTGTTTTCGTTTGTGTTTTCGTTTGTTTAAAGTTTGTTGTTGTTGAAGGCTGAGACCTGAAACTGCTCCTCTGAAAATTTCTTCGGTCGTCAAAAGAAGGAAGAAAAAACTTTTGCAAAACTTTCTTTCTTTCTTTCTTTCTTTCGTCAAAGAAAAGGAGAATTTTAACTTTAACGACCCCCAAAGTTAAACCTCCTGAGCTTTGTCATCAATGACGACTTTTATGAAAACGACGACGACGACGACGACTTTTATGAAAACAAAGGCGGCGACTCAAGTGAAGAAGATGAACTGCTGCTATTGCACCAGAAGAAGAACCGGAAAGCAGCAGTTAAAATCGGGGGGGGATTCGTTGTCTGCCGCCAAAAAGAAAACACGAACGAAAAGAAGAATGCATTTTTCGAAGAGTGTGAGAGCGAATCTAAAAGTTGAAGTGTGGGAGACAACGTCCATGCCCTTGGACGAAGAGAAAGCGGAGACATTCTTTCGAGAGTTTTGGCAGAAGAAACCCCTTCTGATGAGAGACGCGATTCCGAACTTTAAGTGTCCGTTAGATACGAATGAACTCGCCGGCCTGGCGTGCGAAGACGAATTCAGTTCTCGTCTGATGCGAGTGCGAGAGGAGGATAAAAAATGGACGTTGGAAGTTGGACCGTTTCCGGAGGAAGTGTTGCAGACGTTACCGGACGACCAAGCTTGGAGCTTGGTGATTAATGAGTTAGACTCGAAAATACCGGCGATGAATAGCATCATCACGGATTTGTTTCCGCAGTTTCCGCGGTGGAGAATTTCGGATATTCAAGCGTCCGTCTCGCCAGAGGACGGAGGCGTAGGCGCGCACTCGGATAATTTCGACGTGTTTTTAATACAAGCCATAGGAGATAAACTTTGGTCCGTTGCGGATAACGAGGCGTATTGGCCGGATAAAGACGAGTCGTTCGTTCCGAACCAAGACGTTCGTATTTTGAAAGAGTTTGTCGCGGACGATAGCTTTTTGTTGAAACCGGGGGACATTTTATACTTACCGCCGAAAATCGCGCACCATGGGCTGGGGAAACCGCACGAAAAAGGAGCGTGTTCAGTGACGTTAAGTTTAGGCTTTTTAGCGCCCATGCACGAGGAGATGATTTGGTCGTACGCGCAACAAGAATCGAGCAAGTATAAAGACGTTCGATGGAGAGACCCGTGGATGAAACCGGCGGAATTGGGAAAGTCTGGAGCCATCGATAAAGATGCCATATCGCACGCCTGGGACGTTTTGAAGAAAGCGGAACCAAAATCAGAGAGGGATGTTGCGGTTTGGATGGGGAAACATGCCACGGCAAAACGGTTCGGGGAGTCCATCGCGTTATTCGACGAAAAAGGATTTCTAGAACAACTCGGCGCGAATAAAAGAGAGATTGATTACGACGCCTGGGAAGAAGCTGGGTTTCTGCAAAGAAACGAAGGCGTGCGGTTCGCATTCATCGATAGCGTAAACGATAATTCCATGGACAACGACGACGACGACGACAGCGGGTTGTTATTCTTTGCTGGTGGGATTTCGTGGACGATGAAAACGGACGAAGGAAAAGCGATAGCGTATACTTTAGCGAACGAAGGCGAGCTCGAGTTCATCGGGAAACCGTTGAAAGAGAAGGAAAGCGTGGAGCTTTTATCGCAATTGATCAACACAGAGTTTATATTCATACCAAGCGACGAGGATGAAGAGGATTACGATGAGGATGATGAAGACCACGAAGAGGAATGAAAGGAAAAATTTTATACCGTCTCGACGTGTTCGTCGTTGTTTTCATTTAGCTAATTTGCCGCATATTACACTGTAAACTACTTTTACATCCTACATCTATCCATCGCTATCGTATAGTACATTACAAAACCAACGTCTTTTTCTGCCCTCCACCTCGCTGTTTCGTCGGCGGCGGTTTCTTCCTCACTCGTAACTCTCTCGCGCAGCGGTTACAAAAACCGTGCTCTTTGACTAAACCTTGCCCGAACCCTCCGCAGTTGGCGCATCGAATCATTTTAGCAACTATCGCTGGATCTTCCGGCATCACCCACGTGCAATAGTTCGTCTTCTCGTTGTAATAGTACTCCCGCTTTGTTTTCTTATCGACAGTCGTCTTCCAATAAAATGGTGGCACTTTTTCTTTCTCCTTCTTTGTCTTCTTCTCTTTTGGTCTCGTCCAGCGAGATATGTTCAACTTTGCGTTGTAATAGTACGCGTGATTGTCGTAGTCTTCGCTCTTCCCTTCTCGCCATCCTTTTGGAAGAGGAGGAGGTGGAACGTTCTCTTCCTCATCATTCTTTTCTTCTTTGTCTTCTTCTTTGGGGACGACGACGGCGGGGACGATGCCTTTCTTTTTCAGTCGTTCGAGCAAAGCTTTCGGGAGCGCTTTTGTCTCCTTCGTTGGAACGGCCTTATCGGCGGCGACGGCAACTTCGTTTGAAGGTTTTTCGTCTTCTTCCTTCTTCTCATCGACTTCTTCCATTATCTTTATTGTATTACTGCTACTACTCTACTACGAGAAAAAAATGAGGAAAAAAATACGCCTGTGTGAAATAAAATGAAAACCAAAGAGTGCGAGGAAGAGTGAAAAACACGAAAAGGAACCAAGTGATTGAGTGAGTACTTTTAATAATGTGTGCATAGTATTAGTTTGATCATCATCATCATCACTCGACGACGACTTAATCGAACAACTCGGCGTCTCGGTCACCTCCACCTGGTTTCTTCTTATCTGTTCTCAAAGGATCGTTCGACGGCGACTCGCGTTCGAGGCGAACCCAACTCTTGTACGCGCCGCCGCCGCGCAAGACGTTCAAACGCTCCTGTCGCTCGCGTTTGCGAATGTCATCTTTCGCTTGACACGAGTCACGTTCTTTTGTTTCTTCAAATTCGATGTGTGAGACGGATTGTTTGGAATGCTCGAACGCCAGGTGAGTGTTCATGATTGGCGCCGGTAAGTCTGAGTAGTCTTTGTCGTAGTCGTCGAAAGCAATCTTGCAGTGCGCGGAAAACAGACGATCCCACCACATGTCCGCGTGTTCGCAATCGTCTGCCTTCGAGAGTAATTTTAAGTTTGCTTTCTCCAGTAAGAAAACAAAGCCGTCTTCACCGTCACCTTGTAAGTGGTACCAGGAAGAACTTTCCGGGAGGACGTGGTATTCGAGCTCGCCAGATACGTACACCTCTTTGGTATCGCGATCGGTGATTTTTAACGACTTTGTTTTGATGGAGACATCAAGGTGGTGTTTCGTGTATCGATCTTTTGGGACTGTGTTTACGATGACTTTGACTTCCGAACTCGATTGGCGCCAACGGATGGAATCATCCATCAAGGACACCCATACATTTTCTTTGTTTCGTCCCATGTGACCTTTGTCGTAATGGATTTCAGTCATCCCGAACGCGTGTTTCTCCACGCGCTCAATCGGTGTCCCGTCGCTGTGAGTGAGTTTATAGTTTTGGTACGGCAAATCGATCGCTTTGGATGGTCGTTGCGCGACGACTATTTCTTTTCCGGCCGATATCTCCTCTTGTAAAATTCTGCCGAACCCGTAGCCTTTGAACGAGAGCGTCTTTGCAGCAACAAACTCGATGCCGACGAAAGAAAACTTACCTAAACCGAGCGTTTTTAGAACGATCTTCTGCTCTTTGTCTATGGCGTTCATGTATTTTTTCGCATGCTCGTTATCGTTGGCGAAATCCATTTGAAACTCGACGCAAAGAGACGTCGAGGAAGAAGGAGAAAACGCTTTATTTTCCTTGTTTTCGTCTTCTTTTGTGGACGATGATGAGACCAATTTCACGCTTTCGATCAAGACTTTCTTCAACTCGATGTTTGCACTCTTCGAGATGTACTCTCTCAACTGGAAACGTGAAGCCGTAGTGAACATCATCAGCTTTGCGTTGACGCACTCGAACGTGACTTTCCCGTGCCCGAGATAAACGTCTCCGTCTGTATTTGAATCGTAATCCACGATACCAAATTCAGACGTCTCGTATTGTTCGTGCTTGTCGTTCAACACGGCGGACATTTCCGCGTTATCTAAATTCGACGTCATCGCTCGGAATGCGTTTCGATACATTTCGTTATCGGGGTCGAGGTGTTGGGCCCGGGCGAAGCACTTCCCGGCGGCGTTGTGATCTGGAACAAAGTCTTCTTTCGAAAAGCCGGGTTCGCCTTGGAAGCCTTTACCGAGAAGATACCACGCGAACGGTTCGACTTTTAAAGATCTGTCGTTGTATTTGACGTATATTGAGGCCTCTTTGTACGACATGTTATATTCGTCTTCTTTTCCTTCTTCTTCTTCTTCCTCCTTCTTCTCTTCTTTCTTTGTCTCCTTTTCCGACTCCTTCATACTTTCTTTTCTACTCACCCCACCTTTGCAATTTTCAATCGCCATGGCCGCATCCAATCTCGCTTGTTTGAAGCAATTCGCCTTGTAAAACATCTGCGAACGTTGAATGTACGCCATGGAGAGCGACATTGGTTTGAGAACCCACTTTGCGACGTAGGTGTAATAGTCGCCCGGCTTTCGGTTTTGCGAGTGTTCCTCTCGAATCGCGCGGAACATCGCTTCTTCTTGCTCCAATTTGGTCACCGTCTCCAGTCTCGGCGGTAAGCACACTGCATTGACTTCTTTCATGACATATCTCCCTAAATCCTCTCGCGTCAATCGTTTGGTTACGTTGCAAATGACCTTATTGTACTCGCCAAAGTAAGAAGGCTGTTCGCTCGCTGGAAGTAACCGGTAGCTTTCACGAAAACAGTCTAAAGCGTCTGGGAAACGATTCAATCCTTTCAACGCCATAGCCGCACGCCATTTAGCTTTTGAATTCGTATCTCTACATTTTAATGCGTCTTCTAACGCGAGCGTATATTTCCCAGCTTTCTCATACGTCAGCGATCGGTTGCAGTAGAGAGACTCGAGGACGAGCGTTTCGTCTTTGTTCCTTTTTTTTTGTGAAGACGACGACGACGATGACTCTAAAACCATATCGATGCACATCGAGTACGTTTCGTACGCGGCGATGTAATTGCCATCTTTTAAGTGCGCGCTCGCTTTCGTTTTGAAATGGTTTAGTTTGATCAAGTTTAATGGTTTTGTCGTCGAAGGAGAGACGAGGCGTTGTTCGGTCTCAGATCCTTTTTCCACGAACATGTCGTCTGTTGTTGCAATGCAATCGATATAATCAAATCAGAAAGAAGTTTACTCCTCTACGTATTCTTTTCCCACTCACTCACTGCGTATGGATACTACTACTGCCTCAACAACAATACGAATTGAACGAGATAGATTTAACGTCTCGATGCTGTTTCTCGTTCTCTTCTTGTTCTTGTTCTTGTTCTTCTTCGTTTTCCGTTTTGAAGCGTTTTTTTTGTCGCTCCAAAAGAATTTTTCTGCTCCAAAAAAATTAAATACAAAAATAAAAAATCAGAATTAACTCTTGCCCCGATTTTTCTAATTTCTTACAATATTTTCAATATATACTGGCACAATATTTAATAATATCAATATATACGTAATAATATTCGGGAAATTGTCTGATTCACGCGAAATATGAAATTATTCGGAAATAATAAAAAAGAGAATATCCCTGATACGACATTCATTGTATCTATATTGGAAAAATCCAGCGTATTTCACAATCGATTATTTTGTATCTATAATATAGGCTATAATCTACGGATTGTTGGACATATATGTGATTTAATAGGAAAGAGAAACTAAAAAAAAAATTAATTCAAGAATATTTAATTATCGTACCTAAATCTATAGTAATAAATATTTATATATTGTAATTCACATCAATATAATTACATAAACTTCTTGCTCGAATTATTTCTATATAATATAGAGGAACTTCTCGTTTTCCACCTTTCGAGAGGAAGTAAATGTACCTCATCACGGCACAAAAAAAGCGCTTGCCCAAAATCGAACACACAGTATGAGCGCGACTGTCACGACCTCATCCTTCTCGTTGCCCCATTCGTTACGAAGATATCAGTGTAACCGATGTGTTTTTCGCGACAATAACAACCGTCAACAGCTCGTGTCTTCGTCGGGACGGCGATTGCAAAAATCATCGGTGTCCGTATCTTCTTCCTTAGAAGGAGACAAAACGATTGTCATCATCGGAGGCACCGGTCGAGTCGGTTCGAGCTCTGCGAATGCGATTCAGAAAGCTCTCTCCGAATCCTCCCCGTCTTCGAAAATAGTTCTAGCCTCTAGAAACAAAGCGTCGTTCGAGGAAACAGTTTCGAGATATCCTGGATTACGGTCTAAAACGACGACGTTCCGGGAAGTGGACGTCTCCGATATCCAATCCATCGAAAGTGCCATTAAAGGCGCTGACTTAGTCATCAACACCGCGGGACCGTTCCAAACAGTGAAGACGTGCAACATTTTAGAGGCGTGCATCAACCTGAGCGTACCAAACTACTTGGACGTGTGCGACGACGGGTCGTACGCGAAAAACGCGAAGAGTTTGGACGCCAAAGCAAAGGCGAGTAAAGTCACCGCAATCACGAGCGGTGGCATCTACCCGGGCGTCTCGAATATCATGGCTGCGAAAGCGATCGAGAACCAACTGAGGGATGCCAAGATTGCCCGGGAGAGAAACGACGAAGACGAAGCAGCAGAATCATCGTCCTCATCGCAAGAAGAGAAAGACGAAATCGAGTACTTATTGTATAACTATTTCACCGCCGGCTCCGGTGGCGTAGGCAGCACGATATTAGCAACCAGTTTCCTCTTGTGCGGCGAAGAAGTCACGATATACGAAAACGGGAACGAAGTTCGAATGGAAGCGGCGAGTTCGCGGAAAGTTGTCGATTTCGGTAAAGGCGTTGGAAAACGCGAAATTTTCCTCTACAACTTGCCTGAAGTCGAAAGCACACACAAAATATTCAACGTGCCGACCATCAAAGCTCGTTTTGGAACGAGTCCTGGAATTTGGAACACGGCCATGGTCGCCATGGCTCGATTATTACCGTCTGATGTTTTAAAAAACAAGGAGTTGATCCAACAAGTCGCTTCGGCGTTGATGCCTCTCGTGAAACTCGTCGACGCCGCGGTTGGAGAGAAGATGAGCATAAAGATCGACTGTAAACTGAAAGACGGTAAGATTAGCACGAGTTTATTCACGCACAACAAGCTGAGCGAGTGCGTCGGTCAAAGCGTCGCCGCGTTCGCATTGGCCATGTTGGAAGGAGAGAGTTCCTACGGCGTCTGGTACCCGGAAGAAACCTCGACTTTTCTGGACCAAGACCTCCTTCTCGCGAGAGCGTCCGAAGGCGCCAGTCAGTTTCAGTTGAGCCAAGCGCCTTGGAAGTTGGAGAGTCAACCTATAAACCTTGGGTTTGGCATTTCCCTTGAATAATGATACTGATGATACTAATGATACTACCACTACTACTACTACTACTACTGTAGTATGTATACCTGTTCTTTGTTGTTGTTTGTTGTTTTTGTTAAAAGGTCGTTTCACCTTTAACTCCAACGAACCGATCAAAAATCAAAGGCAAAAAATGAGCAAAAAATTAACCTATTTTGTATTTTGTAGTGCTTATTAGTGTGCGTCAGATAATCTGCTTCATCAAATCAGTGAGGGTAACACACACGCGCACTTCGTTTGTAACAATATCTCTCTCTCACAGGTAAGACTTCCAACGATCTCTTCTTTCGACATCTCCCCCGACGCGCGCGTCATCGTCTCGTGTATGCCTATTTAAACGCGTGCGAGGGATACTCAACGCGTATTAATATTGTCTTATCCTTTGCGTCGTCTCGCGATGACTTTTTTCTCTCATCTCCATCGAGAGACCAAAAGCGGTGCGGTTCGATGGATTTTTATTCTATATAGTCCTTTTCTAATCACTGACGAGATAGACTCTTCATCATCATCATCAATACTCATCAGGTTTATTGTATTCTAAACAAAGCAACACATACAATATGAACACACACACGAGCGCGTTGACGTCATCCTCCGCCCGAGCGGCTCTCGTGAATACCAAAGTCCTCTCGCTTCGAAAGAAAGGACGACATGCTTCCTCCTCTTCCTCCTCCTCAGGAAAACAAACTAAAAAACAGACGATGATAATAAAAGCGGTATCGAACTCGGTCACGCCAGACAACGATTGGGGAGAATCCACGCAAGCCGTTCACAACGGCGAGAGAGGTGGGAGACCGAGAATCTCAGATTCCTTGACGACTCCAATCGTGTGCACGTCCACGTATACGTTTAAAGATACCCAAGAGTTGATCGATTATCAAGAGGGTAACTACGGGTCGTTCGAGTACGGGAGGTACGGGAACCCGACCACGCGGGCGGTGGAAGAGAAAATTCGCTTATTGGAAGGTGGCGACGATTGCTTACTATCTGCTTCCGGGATGTGCACCGCAGTGACCATGCTTCTTTCTTTGGTTCCAGCCGGAGGACACATCGTCACCACTACGGATTGCTACAGAAGAACCCGTCAGTTTATCCAAACGTTTCTCCCGAAGATGGGTATCACGTCGACGGTTTTGGATCCGTCCGATTACGATGGTTTGCAAAAAGCCTTGGACGAACACGACTGTTCCTTGTACTTTTCTGAGTCGCCGACGAACCCTTATTTAAGGTGCGTTGATATCGACAGAATTTCAAAGATGTGCAAACCAAAAGGATGCTTAGTGTGCATCGACGGGACTTTCGCGACGCCGTGTAACTTGAAGCCGCTCAAGTTTGGAGCAGATCTGGTCATTCACTCCGCGTCCAAGTATATGGGAGGTCACAACGACGTGCTAGCTGGTGTCATTGTTGGACAAAAAGAAGCCGTGAGTAAAGTGAGAGCGTTCCACAACATTGTCGGAGGGGTTTTGGACCCGCACGCCGCGTACTTGATTTTGAGAGGTTTGAAAACGTTGAGTTTAAGAGTCGAAAGACACAACTCGAACGCGCAAAGGTTAGCCGAATGGTTGGAGGCACACCCAAAGATTGCGAAAGTTCACTATCCGGGCTTGAAATCGCATCAAGATCACGAGGTAGCGAAGAAATATATGACTGGTTTTGGCGGGGTTGTTTCTTTTGAAGTCGACGGAGATTTGTGGCAAACCGCCAAGTTTATCGACGAATGCAGGTTGCCGTACATCGCGCCATCTTTGGGAGGTGTCGAATCGTTGATCGAACAACCGACGGTTGTTTCTTACTGGGATCAAGGACCTGAAAAAAGAGCGGCGATTGGTATTAAAGACAATCTCGTTCGATTCGCGTGTGGTATCGAAGATTACGCAGATATCGAAGCGGATTTCAAACAAGCGTTAGATAAAATCTAGTAGAAGAAAAGTAACAAACATAAACAGTACCTTGGTACCAGGGTACAACAATAACAACAACATCCAAACAAGAAAAAGAGTGAGCGTATGTGTGAGAGAGAAAGAGATTGAGAGTGAGCGAGAACAAATGATTTATTTTTGAGTAGAAGTCACGTCAAAAATGCTAATATTAATAAACTTATCAAGAGTAAAAACAACTGCTTTGATGAACCCCGCAGCGCTTTCCTTTAAAGTACTTTTTTACGCGGCAACTGCGGCTTTTTCTTTCGGTTCGACCCATCGATCGTGCTCCTTGATCAATTCAATCAACTCCTCAGTCGCGCCTTCCATCGGGATACCTCTTCTGACGACTTCCTTCCCGACGTACAAATCGATTTTACCAGGAGCGCCTCCGACGTAACCAAAATCGGCATCCGCCATCTCCCCTGGACCGTTCACGATGCAGCCCATGACGGCAATAGCGACACCCGGCAAGTGACCAGTCTTTTCAGCAATTTGGGCGGTGACTTCTTGCAAGTCAAACAACGTACGACCGCACGACGGGCACGAAACGTATTCCGTCTTCGTGTTTCTCATGCGCGAGCCTTGGAGCAAACCGAACGAAGTCGTTCTCAAAAAGCTTAATGGAATTTTTTCGTTTCCGACGTATTCCAAGAGGACGCCGTCACCGTTACCATCGCACAACAAGCCACCAACTTGAGCACCACACTGGATAACGACGTCAGATTTGTCGCCATCAACGATGTGCTTGTGGTGAATCACCGGAATCTTCACGCCATTCGCTTGCAACACTTCAAAGATTCTTCTCGAGGAGTGGATTCTCGACCGTCCTTTTTCGGTTTGAATCAAGAGCATGATGGCATCGATGTCCTTCAATTTTGCTAAATCTTCGTTGCTCTCGGAGCCGTTCAAAGTGACGGCAAACCGTTCGGCGCATTCTGGCAACGCTTCCTTGGCGATAGCTTGCGCCAAAGATACGATAGCAATCGCGTTCGGCACCGGGTTCTTCTTCAACTCGGCTTCCGGGACGAGAACGCCGCAGCCAATCTCTTGCAATCTTCGGATACTTCTCATGGCCTTTTCTTGAGAAGCTTGCGGGGCTTGTCTCAACAAGATAGAATCAGACGTCGCGATGTCTCTGAGCGGCATACCAACGGCGAGCATGCAACCCAACTCGGCGTAAAACTGATCTTCAGATTCTAATTGTTCCACCGTGACTGAGCTGATTACCGAACCGTCTCTGTGTAAGACGTTTCTGTAATCGATGGTTTCGTCAGCCTTTTGTTCCGGCAAATCACCATTAAATCTTTCAAACGATTGGAAATCTCTCTTTGTTTCGGTGAATTTGTCCTCACCGCCCAACTTTTCCGCACACGCCTTCATGCCGAGGTTCGCCAATCTCGTGCACGGTTCTATCTCCAACTCAGAGGCTTCCGTCAACGAAACACGAATCGTATCCCCTAAACCATCGAGCAATAACGCACCAATACCAATGGAAGACTTCATTCTACCATCTTCACCCTCGCCAGCTTCAGTAACCCCCAAGTGCAACGGATAATCCCATCCAAGCTTGTACATCTCGTACGACAACAAGCGATAAGCTTGAACCATGACCAACGGGTTCGAGGCTTTCATCGAAAACACAAAGTTGTGATAATCGTGTTTGCGGCAAATTCTCGCAAATTCAAATGCAGACTCGACCATACCAGCCGGAGTATCTCCGAATCTGGACAAAGTACGCGCAGACAAAGATCCGTGGTTGGTACCGATACGCATGGCGACGTTGTTCGCTTTGCACTTCAATACCAACGGCGTGAAGACCTCTTCAATCTCATCAATTTCCGCTTGGTATTCCTCGTCCGTTTCGTACAAGATATCCTCAAATTTCTTTCTGCCATCGGCAAAGTTGCCCGGGTTGATTCGAATCTTGTCCAAGCAATCCGCCACCGTCATCGCTACTTTCGGCGCGAAGTGGATATCGGCTATGATGGGAGTGGTATAGCCACTTTGCAACAACTTGTTCTTAATTTCTTGGCACGCTTTCGCTTCTTGCATACCTTGAACGGTAATTCTGACCATTTCAGCTCCAGCGTCGGCGCATCGCATGATTTCGTTCACCGTCGCGTCCACATCTCTCGTATCCGAAGTCGTCATCGTTTGTTTCACAATAGGGTGATCCGAGCCAACTTTCACGTTACCGATTTGGATAGTTCTGGTTTTACGTCTGAACGTTTGGGTGGTGTCCGGACAGTACAAACCGGTGGGAAGCAAAACGCCTCCTTCCGTCATTTCGTGTTGCTGAACAGCTTGAGCGCGGATGGCTCTTTGAACTTTCGTTCTTCTGTTGTTCGATGAAGAAGAAGAAGTAGATGATTTTCTACTTGTTGACTGGGATGAAGAAGAAGAAGAGGAGGAGGAAAATTGTCTGAGAACCACTCGGGAGCTCACCATCGAGGATGATAAAGCGGACATCATTTCACTGATTTAAGCGCGCGCTGTCGTTAAAGAGAAATACTAGTAAATTCTTCTTTTATTAAAGTGTGCAGGAAATCGCCGGCGCGTGCAAAAGAGTGATGATGATGAGAGAGTTGGATTGGATTTTTTTATCTCTTCGAGGACGACGAAAATCTTAAGAAGACATCGATCTCTTCTTTTGAGCAACAGACCAGGAAAAAAACAGCAGGGTTAAAAAAACAAGGAAAAACCTCCTCTTCCAGAAGAAACCTCTCTCGCTCCAGCGATAAGGTCTAAACTCTCTCTCTCTCTCTCTCTCTCCATTTAAACGCGCGCGTTCTATTATAACACACACAAACAAGTAAGTAGAAAACAAAAGATCATGGCATTCGTTGCGGGAGGCATTTCTACGCTCAGAATCAGCGCGGCAAACCACGTCCGCCCGAAAGGCGCCAAGGAGAGTCGCAAAAACAGACCGGTGAAACACCGCCCCAGCGATAAGAACCGAGCGCCGACCAATTACCCGACCGTGGATCCCGCCGCTGTGCCTCCGGTGTATACCATCGTCTCGGAAGCGCCGAAGAAGACCGATTAACCGCGTGAGTGCGCGCGCAACAATTATATACGTATATGAGAGAGTAGCATTCTTGTAGTAGTTTTATTATTAGCCTTCCTTGTTCTATATTATACATTTATCCGAGAGGGGACGACGTAATCCTCATCATACCACTTTCGCCCTAATACCACTCGAGTCGACTAAAACCTCAAAAGCAAGAGAGAGAAGCTTTCTTTTACACACACAAATAATTTTCTCCCTACAAGCCTCACTCCTTTCTATATTTATTCGTTATTATTAGTATTAAGAAGACGATTCAGACGAGGATTCAGACGACGAAAACTCTCCGTTCGTACGAACGAGTAGAAGATGTTCCTTCTGTCTCGATACAAATATGGGAGGAGTCGTCAAATACTCGGGAGAGTCGCGAGGACGACGATTGGATTGTTCGAAGAAGAAGAGAAGAAGTTTGCCGATGATGATTCTCGCAAATTCGTTTCGTTGAGCAGAAGCGAGAAGGAAAAAGAACGAAGGAGGAGGACGAACAATCGCGCGTGCTCGTCGTCGTCATCATATTCGGTGAGAGAATTTCAGACGAGCGCAATCGCAGAAGCCAGACCTGGGCAGAATCGTTCGCCATCCGGCGCTGGGAAACCGAAGAAGTTCAACAAGAAAAAACTGCCGCCGGCGTCTGTTGGCGCAACAGAGCAACAACAAAACAGAGGAGGAGACGAGAGAGGAGGAGATAAAGCACAAAAGACAGAAACAGAAGGAGCAGCAGACAAATCAAAGCAACCTTTCACGAGCGTTTACCGGAAAATCAAGGTGGTTGGGAAAGGAACCGTGAGGAAGAAAGTCGAACGCGTCGTAGAGAAGAAGGAAGTGAAAGCGAAAGCGGCGGTGGAAAGAAGACACGTGAGAATCAACGAGGGATCGACCGTGAATGAAATCGCCAAGGCATTCGGCATCGAGAGCGAACAGATTATCAAGCTTCTAGAAGCACTTGGAGATTCGACGTCGCTTTCGATCGAAGAGAGCGTGGCGGCGGATTCCATCGAGCTCATCGCTGCCGAGTTGGACGTGGATATTACCATCATCAATAATAATGATAGTAGTAGTAGTGGTAGTAGTAGTAGCAGTCGTGATAGTAGTGCGGTTATGAAAAAAAGACGACCGACGGTGTGTGTCATGGGTCATGTTGATCACGGGAAGACGAGTTTACTTGACGCCTTGCGCAATGCTTCAGTCGCGGATGGCGAAGCCGGTGGTATTACGCAACACATAGGCGCTTTCGTCGTAACGCTTCCAGAGTTTAATAATAGCGATAATAGTCTGGGAGAGTTGACATTTTTAGATACGCCTGGCCACGCAGCATTCTCGGCTATGCGTCAAAGAGGTGCTTCGATCACAGATATTGTCGTTTTAGTCGTAGCGGCGGACGACGGTGTCATGCCACAAACGAAAGAGGCGTGCGCGCACGCGCGCGTTGCAAAAGTACCAATCGTAGTTGCATTGACAAAGTGCGATAAGCACAATGCAGATCCAGATAGTATGGAAATGCAAGTCGCGAGTGATCTCGGGTTAGAGCTCGAAAAGTTTGGCGGGAACGTACAGGTCGTGCGAGTCTCTGCGCACACTGGTGAAGGTTTGAAAGAGCTCTCGGAAGCATTACTTTTAGAGTCAGAGCTTATAGATTTAGACACAAAAATGGATAAATCGCTCGTTCACGGAGCGGCTTTAGAGGCTCGATTAGATAAAGGGAGAGGACCAATAGTGAACGCGGTGTTGAAACGAGGAACGCTCGAAGTCGGTGACTTTGTTCTCTGCGGCTCAAGCTGGGGTAAAGTTCGTTCGCTAAGAAACGCGAAAGGAGAGGAACTTAAATCCGTAGAACCGGGCGATCCTTTCGAGATGATGGGTTTAAAAACAGTTCCAAACGCAGGAGATGCAATCCAGTCGGTACCTTCGGAAGAACGCGCGAGACGTTTAAGCGAAGCACGAGAAGAACGTCTCGAGCGAATACGTTTGCAAAGTGCCGATGTGACGGGAACGTCTTCGATTACATCGGTTTTGTCTGGAAGAGGAGGTGATAATAGTGGTGGTAATGACGAAACAATTGATGATGGATATCAAGAGTTGAATTTGATTGTCAAAGCGGACGTTCAAGGGACTGCAGAAGCTGTCAGAGATTCAGTCGTTGGTCTCGGTACCGGTAAAGTTGGCGTGAAAGTCGTCTTTACTGGAGCTGGGCAAATAACTGAAGGAGACGTTCAGCTCGCCGGCGCTATAAACGCACCTATTCTAGGTTTCAACGTGCGTGAACCAAACAAGAGCTTACAAAGCTTGGCAAAGTCGAAAGGCGTTCAAATCGTACGACAAAACGTAATCTATCGTTTATTAGACGAAGTCGGTGCCATGCTCTCGCTGAAAGCGCCGATGGAAGAATACGAAGAAATCGTCGGTGAAGCAGACATCGTGCAGATTTTTGACATGACCGGAACAAAAAAGAACAACGCTTCTCTCGTGGCTGGTTGCGTCGTCTCGATCGGCTCCATCAAATCGACGGAAAAGTTTAGGATTCTACGAGATGGCGTCCCTATACACGAAGAAGGTGCCCTCTTCAGCTGTTCATCCATTCGTAGACACAGATTAGAGGTTGAAAGCGTAGGTAAAGGTACAGATTGTGGCGTTTCGCTCGATGATATTACCGATTTTCAAGTTGGTGATACTATTCAGTGCATAACGATCGGGCGAAGACCAGTTGCTGCTGTGAAAGTTGCGACAGGAGGCGCAAAAGTACAATAAAAATAGAAAGAAATCAGCTAGCGGCGATAAGAAAGAGAACGTTGTTGTATCATATATAGCATACTGTGTTCAAATTTATTCGTCGTTGTTGTTTAGAAATACACGCACTACTTCACTCTTACTTACTACTACGTTCCTTTCCTTTGTTGTATAGATCATCAAAGTGTTATTTGTCTGTGAGAGTAGCGACCTATTTATAAATAATAGGCAATTCTGATGGGGTGGGCTTTTTGATCGCAAAGAATATAATTCTTTTTATATCGGACACTCTTCTTCGAACGCGGCTTGCTCCTTTCGGCACTTTTCGAATTGGTTCGATCGATAGTCCATGCACGCCGCGTATTTATTCATCGTTTCCGGGCATTTCCCTCTCAAGTCTTTCAGAACGTCCAACATGCAACCGGTCACTTTCGCGCCTTCCTTCAAACACATTTCCGGGTCTTGGTTCCCTTTTTTACACGCCAAGTACGCCGCGGTTTGGTTCGCGCACCTCTTCTGCAAGTGCTTGTGTGAAGCGAATAAAACGCTCGACGTCGGTGCGCTCTCGTTTTCTGACATGATCTTTCTTCTAAACTCTGCTACTAAACTCTATTACACACACAAACAACAACAACAACGAAGCGATTGATTGCGTTTTTTCCGACTCAAAAAACGTTATTCTTTTCTCTCTCTCTCTCTCTCTCCCTCTCTATTAACACTGGGGTACGATCACAAAACACCCTCTCTCTCTCTATACACACTCTCTCTCTCTCTACACGCTCTACACTCTCTCTTTCTTTCTCTCTCTTTCTTTCTCTCTCTCGAACAGCAGCGAAGAAGATGTGATGATGATGATGATGATGAGTGCTCTCTCTTCCAGCCTTTTTTTGTCTCTTTTTTCGATCGAGTCGAAAAAAGTACGAGAAAGTTTAGGTTTCAGAAGGGCAGTTTTTTTAGAAAACAACAAGAAAGAAAACACAACGAACAACACACTCTTCATTCATCAAAACGACTTGTTGTTGACGTATTATTTGTTGATATGGGAACGAAGACGAAACCTACATCATCATCGTCATCAGATACAACTCCTCGTGCTGATTCTTCTGCTGAAAAAACGTCGTCCAAGTCGTCCTCGTTCTCGTTGGAACCCATCGTGAAACCGAAAATCAAGTGGTCTGCTGCGGACTTGCCGGAGATATCACCAGTCGCTCCTTTTTTGATTTCCGAAGACGAAAGAGAAGCAGGAGCGGCATCATCGAAACAGAGCAGCTAAGAAGAAGAAGAAGAAGAAGACGAAGAAGTGAGAATACAGGAAATGACGGAGACTACGACGACTACTCATAAACATCAAACATTTCCAGTCGATGGGTTTGAGAATGACTTTACGCTCGAATTGATGTTGTTCGAACAAGTGACCAACGCGAAAGAGATTTCGGATTCGATAAAATCGGGAAGTTTTGACGTTGAAGTCGCGCTGATGAATCCAAAAACGATATTCACGGAAAATATCGTTCGATTAGCGACGTTTAAAGCGATCGCATCGATGGAAACGAAGTGCATGGTTACGAGAACGTTACACTCTGAAATCATATTCAACGCGTCGCCGAAAACAAACATAAACGAAGCGTTTCGAAGGTTCGGGGCTGGACCAGACTCGACAGCGATATTAGTCGCGCGGGTGTGCGATAAAAAGAAGGAACAAATAGTAGTAGACACGGGTAATAGTAGTAATAGTAGTAATAGTGAAGAACACATCAGAGAAAAAGTTAGGAAATGGATCGATGGGAAAGAGATTGCGGCGACGAGAGAAAACTTACAACGCTTCGCGGACACAAACGCGATTAAGAAATATTATAAAATAGACGCGGCAGAGCTGAAAATAGCATCGCTGGAAGACGGCGTGCTCATGCGCATAGGTGCCAGAGAAGTAATTTGAGCTCCATGTAATATTGTTATTGCATAAAAAGCTACTAAATGCTATACTAGAGAATCTATTTACTGATATCGTTTATCGTGCACGTCTTCTTGCGCCAGCGGTAGTTTCTCGTCGAACGTACCCACAGTCGCTGACGCTATGTAATTAATGCCTAAATCGCCGGTCAATTTCCATTGTTTCGTCATGAGATTATACTCCATTCCCGCCATCGTGTTCGTTCTCAATCCGGCGCGTTCTAAAACAATCGCCAACTCGGACGGGTGTAAAAATTTGTTCGCGTCGTGGGTCCCAGCCGGTACCATCTTCGCCACGCGCTCTGCGAATACAATCGCGCCTAAAACACCTCTCATAGATTTTGATATCGTCGACACGAATACCAAACCGTCGTCTTTGACTAACTTTCTCAACGCGTTCGCGAACACTCTCGGATCCGTAACGTGTTCGATAACTTCTAAAGCGCACACCACGTCGAACGAGTTCGGTTCCTTCTCTCCTAAATCTTCCGCCGTGTCGCAGATGTATTTCACTTTATTACCGTTCTTACCTCCACTTTTGTCATCATCACCATCGTCATCTAATTGCGATTCTTTTTGTCTCCTCTTCGCGGCTTCCACGTTCGCTTTCCCGGCGTCTAATCCGACCACATCCGCGCCCAGTCTCGATAAACTTTCGCTCAGCAATCCTCCACCGCACCCGACGTCTAATATTCTCAAACCAGATAACGGTCTGTTGTCAACGACTGTTGTTGGTGTTCTCCTCCTTGTTTTACTAAAATGTTCCGCGCACTCGTCTTTAATAAAAGAACATCGCACTGGATTCATCGAGTGCAACGGTCCAAACGGCCCGTCTCGTTCTCTCCACCATAACTCCGCGTCTTGCTCGAATTTTTTCGTCTCTCTCGTGTCCACCGTCGTCGTCGTTTTTGTCCTCCTCGTCGCCACGAAGAAGGATGATGATCTGTTGTTCTTGTTGTTGATAATAAAACGACTAAAATCATCCAATCTTTTTTTTCTTCCACTCTGAACTTGTTGTTGTTGTTGTTGTCCGTGATGATTGTTCATCGTGCTTTTGTCTTCAACGGAGGAGGAGAATGAAAGAAGACGATTCACATCAGCTAAACCTCTCGTCGATAGTAATAATCCTCGTCGTCGTCCTCGTCGTCCTCCGAACGAAGCAGCAGCGGAGAAAGACATTTTAATACTACTATACTACTATATCTAATAAATGCTCTCTTTCCAAACAAAAAGTGACGTTTCCTCCTCAGACTGAGAAGTTGCGACAGAAAAATGGCGTGGGGGAAACCAACCCCTCACGGTGTGTTGGGAGACAACGATGAGAACGAGAGAAAAGAAGGAGACGACGAAAACGTGATGAAATCCTCCGTAGTCTCCTTGATTGAAAAAAACGACCCGACTGTCCGCGCGATAACTATTTTCCGGGGAAGAAATTTCACGGGCGCGAGAGAAACAACCGCCGTCGGTCTCGCCTTGGAAAAGAATCAATTCGTGAAAGAGTTTTACAGCTCAGGACACGAGATGACGAGAGAAACGGCGGAGATTTTAGGGAGGAGCTTTTCGAAAATGAAATCGTCCCTGGAAAGCATTTGCGTCGGAGACGAACGGTTTGGCGGCGGCGGTGGGAGGGGGAATAACGATGATGGTGGTCAGAAAGATGATGATGCTGATGGTGATGAAGATGCCTTTGAAGTGTTTCTTTCATACGCGAAAGAACTCGACGGGTTGCGAAAGTGGGATTTAGAAAATAAAGGATTGACGAAGAAATCGCTGGGAAAATTATCAGACGCGTTTCAATCCGAGAAGTTTATAAGATTAGAGGAGTTGATATTGAATAGAAACGAGAGTCTGAGCGATAGAAGTAGGAGTAGCGACGATACGAGCGCGACGACGACTAATAAGTCACCGACGGCGATGGAAAGACTTTTTCAGAGTGGCGCGATACGTCAAAGAGTCAAGACGCTTGAAATTTCGGATATATCTTTGGGAGAGGCGAGCATATCTGCACTCGCGGAGGAGTTAAAAGGAAAGTGTAGCTTAGAAGTGTTCAAATTTACAAACGGTAGGCTGGAGTGTTTTCGTTTGAAGGAGTTGGATGACGACGACGGCGTCGAAGAAAAGAAAAATGAAAGTGAGACGGACGACACCGCTGCCGACGAGAGCGAAAAGAAAGAAAAAGACAAGAAAAAGAAAGAAGAAAGAGACAAGGCGACAACGGCGATGATGAACGAGCTCGGCGAAGGGTTCGTAAATAACAAATCTTTGAAACGAGTCACCTTGGATGGGACGAAAGTTGGCGCCTACGAACTTTTGAAAGGCATCTCGAGAGCAAAGAGAACGAATAAAAGTGAGAAAAGTAACGTCGTAGAAATCTCGCTCGCAAATTGCGCACTAAACGACGACAACAGTAAAACAAACGCCGTCGTGGGATTTCTCTTGAGCGATTTCGCAGAGTCGGTTGAGATTGTAAATCTGAATGGAAACGCTCTCGGCGACTGGAAAGTCGCGCAACTCGCAGGTGCTATTCAAGGAGGTTTTTGTCAAAATATGCTCGAAATAGACATCGGTGGTAACGACCTGAGCGATGCAACTATTTTGAAACGTTTGCTATTTGGAAAAACGAAGATTAAAAGACTCTCGTGTTTTGAGAACGTAAACTTACTGAAATCGAAAGAAAACGTCGGGAAACTCTTCGAGGACGCCGAAATTCTTTCAGCCGGCAGCAGTCCATGCGAATACCTAGACGTTGGTGCGTGCGGTATGGAACTCGAAGAGCTGACGTTGTTCGCAGAGTCCATCAGAAAACACAAATCAGCCTTCGTTAATCTAAAAACGTTAGTTCTCGGCGGTAATCCTGGCGCTTGCGCTTTAGGCGACGCTTTCGAAAACGAACTAAAGCTTTTAAAAGAGAGCATGTCCAGTCTCGACATCGCGTGGAAAGCGAACGATTCCGGAGATATCGATAAGTTCAAGTAGTCATAATCATCGTTTTAAAATCCATCTCATAATTATCGCGGCCCCCTCGTGCGTTGTCCATAGTTTTTCTCTTGATTTCTTGTTTTCTTCTTCACCTCGAAAAGAGGAGTGCGTGGAAGTTTTCAAAGCCGCCATACATTTTTGTTGTCCGAAATATAACCGAACAACTCTACTTTTCGAATAAGAAACAACATGTCGTTCCGACGACGACTGAAAGGAAAACAACCCCCGGATGGTTGGGACTTGATCGAAGATACCATCGAAGATTTCGAGGCGCAGATGAGAGACGCCGTCAGCGAAGAACACGAAGGAAAAAGAAAGAACGAATTGACGTGGAGAATCCATCGAATTCATTGGGAGAAGAATCGTTTTATATTCGATTTAATGTACAAGAAGAAGGTGATGGACCGTAAACTGTATGATTATCTGGTGAGAGAGAAGATTGCCGATCAACCTCTGATATCGAAATGGAGGAAACCTGGGTACGAGAACTTGTGTTCTTTGCTGTGCATACAAAAGAGTTCGACGAATTTTGGGACCACGAGTATTTGTAGAGTACCCATAGCGCAGCGCAGCGGGCAGGCGAGGTTAACTCCGAACGTGAAAACCGGATGCATCTCGTGCTTTTCCGGAGACGGAATAATGGGCGGACCAATCTGGTGGAACACGAACTTGTCCGAGAAAATCATCACGAAAGTTAAAGAAGGGAAGAGGAAAGCGGAAGAAGCCGGGATCGCTGACGGAGAGGAGGAAGATCCAGAAGTGGCCAAGAGAATAGCGGCGATGAAGGAAAAGTTTCAGAAAGATAAAGTAGCGGCAAGCGGATTAGATTAACATTAATATCAAATACAAATTCTAGGAAAATTCATGCTAATCGTCGTCGTCGTCATCGTCGTCTTCATCGTCGTCTTCGTCGTCCTTTTCTTCGATTTCCACTTTCCGTTCCTCTCGCACGAAATTGAACAACTCGACGTAATCTTCCATGAACAATTCTTGCGGACGAACTTTATCTCCTCTCCCGAGTATTTCTAAAGCCAAATCAATCGTTTCCGCGTCGCACGTCGCTCGTAAATTATTCTTTAACATTTTGCGTTTCTGCGCGAAACAGCTTTGAACGAACGTGAAAAACTGCTTCTCGGTACCGTTAATTTTTAATAAGTGTTCCTTCCGTTTCGGTTTAAATCCAATCAAACAACTCTCCACGTTTGGAGGAGGATCGAAACAGTCTTTCGCGACTGGCCGAATGTATCGAGATTCGGAATAATACGCCGTTCGTACTGACATGGCGCGAAAATCTGAGTTGCTTTTTTTCTTCTTCTTCACTTCGTTTGCGTTTTCAATCATCTTCTCACCTCTTTCCTCCGTAGCCAAGCGTCTGGCGACTTCTTCTTGGAACATGAACACTAAATCTTCAAACGTATCGCCCATGGGTAGTAATCGCTTCAATATATCTGTCGTAATGTTGTACGGAATGTTCGCGACAACTTTCGCTCTTCTCTCGCCGCCGTCTATCAAACCTACAAACTTCGTATCCAAGTCTTTCCACTTCATGAAATCCTCCTCTATAATTTCTAGCTCGTCTTCTCCGTACTCTTTTCCGAGCGTTTCGCGTAAAGTTTTTGCTAAATTTCGATCCTTCTCTACCGCGATGACTTTACATCCGGTCCGTAATAACTCCGCGGTGAGATTTCCAGTCCCCGGTCCGATTTCTAAAATAACGTCCTCTTTCGTCACGTCCGCGCTCCTCACGGCGTCGATTAAAACCGAGTGATCGATCAAAAAATGTTGCCCCAACCATCGTCTGGCTTTATGTTTCGCTCCAGAGACCCTCTCTTCCGGCGATAAGCCCTCGCCATCGAATGCTCGCTTCATTTCGTCTTTCTCTTCCTGCTTCGTTTTCTTCGCTTTTCGCTTGTTGTTGGAGAGACGAAACGCACTTTTCTTCCCGGCGTTTTCGATTTTGAAGACGCGATTATTATTATTCTTATTATTAAAATGCCGTCGAGACGATTCAGACGACGACGTGGAAGAGGAGGACAGAAGGGACGAAATCAATCGCGAGGAGAGCGAGGAGATGGATGTGCTCGTCATCGTTCTCGTCGTTGGTCTCTTGTCAAATGTCACCGATGGTGGCGGCTTTCCCCAAAATAATATTAACTGAATTATTTATAAATAACAGTACATCTAAATTCCGCCGCCCTTAAAGATTTTGTATCTATCGCAAGAAGGAACGAGAAGACAAACAGCGGCAGAGAGAGAGAGAAAAGAGAGAAACTCTTCCTCTTGACTTTTTCTTGACTTCTTCTTCTCTGTCTTCTTTCTACTCTAATAAACTACTATAAGAGAGGAACACACCAATTTGTTTTTTTGTGGGCGAAATGTCTCCCCCTTCTTTTCCTTCTTTTCTTCAAAAAAGAAAAAATTCACAAGCTCTTTCTTGTGTGCTTTTCGAACACGATGTACAACCCAGGACAAGGAGGAGGAGGAGGAGGAGGAGGAATGGGAGGAGGTCACGACATAAATCCGAGCACGACGACGACGAGCACTATGAACAGCGGTGGGGGAAATACTGGCGAAGCCTTGCACGCTTCTCATTTCACTCGTCAACGACGAGCGGCGGTGATGCATTCTCACGTTCGATCTTCCTCCTCCTCGGGAGGACACTTACACGATTTAGCAGCCGACAACAACAGCGACGATCATCACCGTAATCATCATCATCATCATCGCGGAGTGTACGGTGGGAAGAATAGCATGATGAGTAGTGGCAGTAATAACAACAAGAGAGATTTTTCGCACTCGAAGAGGACGTTTCGGAAACAAACTTTGTTTGGAATCGTATTCGGAATAGTCATGATGATTGCGTTAGCCTTGGGCGCTTCGCTGTTGGCGAAAGTCTTCGTGAATACGAATACGAGTAGCAGTCCTTCCTCGCTTTCAAAAATGAATAATAATAATAACAACAAAAGAGCAGAACACGCGGGCGTCTTCTCGCCAGTCGCAGAGGGAGATTCGAGAGTCGAACGGTTCATGGCGAAATCGAACTGTACGTTGAATTTCTTCCTCGCGTGGACGACGAGCGCGGCGAAGTTTAGTTTACGATACAGACGAACAGTCGAATCGACGTTAAAGTTTCACCCAGGTGCGTGTTTAATAGTTTACTCGCCGACGATGCAGTTGGATCATTTCCAACGCTTTTGGGATCTGGGATATAACATCATAGTAGAACGACCGGATGTTCCGTATTTGATTCGCGGCACCCCGGCGGAGGCGTGGTATCAAGGCATCGATAAGTGGAAGAATGGGGAATATTTCTTCTCTCACATCACAGAGATTATTCGTTTAGCGACTTTGTGGAAGTACGGTGGCGTGTATTTAGATACCGACGTCGTCGTCATGAGAGAATTGGATAATCTTCACAACGCGGTTGGGACCGAGTTAGCCGACGAAAGAGGCGAGGCGAAAGTTCTCAACGGGGCTGTTTTAGCCTTTCGAAAAGGCTCTACGTTTATCCACGAGTGCATGGTTGAATTCAACACCACGTACAGAATTGACAGTTGGGGTTGGAACGGTCCTCAGTTAGTCACTCGGGTCGCGGCGAGGTTCCCTCAAGGCCCGGAGTTGCAAATTTTACCCACCATCGGCTTCTATCCCATTCACTGGGCGAAGGTGAGAAAATATTTCACGGACGAGGACCCGGCGGATCAACACGCCGTCTGGGAACGCATGAAGAGAGAAACGTACTTGTTTCACTACTGGAATAAAATAACCGTAAAGTTAGTCCCTACCCCTGGTTCGTTGATGTATAAAGTTTTGAACAACTATTGCTTGTTCTGCGAAGAAACCGGCATGGATGGGTAACGCGAAAAAAATATCGCACGTAGAAGATGTTGTGCGTGCATTCGTTCGTTCGTTCGTGTGCGCTAATAAAAGTAGTATATTAGTACGTTTGTAGTTATTCAATAATAGTTTATGTAAATAGTGTAGTGTGGTTTCAAGTGGAACCATCATATACCCGCAAAAAGCAGCTAAAAAGAGGTGCTCAAAAGTAGTATTTAGAAGAAGAGCAGAGGGGGCACCTTTTTTGTTGGTCTTGCGATTTTTTTTGGACGATTTTCATTTTTTCCCTCTGCACATTTTCCACGCGCTGCTGCAGATCCGACCCAAAACCGACGACTCCTCGTACTCCTCGTCACCTTTTGGTTCTCGGCTGACGCGACGACGATTCATAATACTAGTGCGATCATCGAAAGAGACGACGACGCGCGTTCGTTAAAGAAGAAGTCAAAGAAGAAGAAGAAGATCCAACCAAAACGAATTAAAAAGGAATAAAGGACAACAAACTTGAAACTTTGAGACTTCGACGTCGAAGAAGAGAAGAAAAAATGGGAGGAGGAAACGAGAACGAACAGACGACGACGACGACGACGACGAAAAAGTCATGGTTTTCCGCGCTGAGCGATTCGGTGAAGAAGAAAACGAACAACAACAGCGAGAAAGAATCCTCCTCCTCAAAAGGGTTTAAACAAGAGAGCGACCCGCCTTCGTCGGAGAACCTGTCGCCAATCACGTCGAAAAAAGCCGCAGCTGCGAAAGAGTACATTGAAAATCTGTATAAAAAACAAGCGAAAGATTTACGCGAGAGGCAGGAAAGAAGAAGCCGAATGGAACGGACCGCGAGTAATTCTTTGAATAGTAACAACAACGGTGGGACTCTGTCGTCGTCTGGGAACGTCAGCGCGGAGGATTTAGATAACAACGGGGAAGGTAGCGGGGATTTTAACGAAGCGCTGATGAAGGAGTTGGAAGAGAAGGAACGCATGTACACGAGATTGAAACGAACGAAACTGTCACCGAACGATTTCGAACCGCTGACAATAATTGGAAAAGGTGCGTTCGGGGAGGTTCGATTGGTGAGAGAAAAGTTGACCGGGAAAATTTACGCGATGAAAAAGTTGAAAAAAACGGAGATGGTGCGAAGAGGCCAAATCGATCACGTGAAAGCGGAGCGGAATTTGTTGGCTGATGTGCACGATCAAACCGTAGTGAAGCTCTTTTATTCGTTCCAGGACGATGAGTTCTTGTATTTGGTGATGGAATATTTACCAGGTGGGGACATGATGACTTTATTGATGCGAAAGGACACGCTGACGGAGGAAGTGACGAGGTTTTATATCGCGCAAACGGTGTTAGCCTTGGAAACCGTGCACCGACACAATTTTATTCACAGAGATATCAAACCAGATAACTTGCTGTTAGATCGCGAAGGACACATGAAGTTGACTGACTTTGGTTTGTGCAAACCAGTGGACCCGCAGGTTTTGTTAGGAAATAAGGACGTGAACTTGAACGAAAACTTTGACAAGTTATCGTTGGAACAACAAAATAAGAACGATTCGGAAACGTTAGCGACGTGGCAAAAAAATAGAAGGCGATTGGCATATAGTACGGTTGGGACTCCAGATTACGTCGCCCCGGAGGTACTTTTGAAGAAAGGGTACGGATTAGAGTGCGACTGGTGGTCCGTTGGAGCAATCATGTACGAAATGCTCGTTGGGTACCCGCCGTTTTACTCTGACGAACCGGTTTCGACGTGTAGAAAAATTGTCCACTGGAGGCATCACTTGAAGTTTCCTCCGGAGGTCCACTTGTCAGACGACGCGAAGGATTTGATCGAGTCGTTATTGTGCGACGTGGAGGTCAGATTAGGAACGAACGGAGTAGATGAAATCAAGCAACATTCGTTCTTTAAAGGCGTTAATTGGACGAACATTTACGAAGAGCAAGCCCCGTACGTGCCGACGGTGACTGGGGAGTTAGATACACAGAATTTTGAGGACTTTGAGGAAGATCCTCCGGACAAGGCGAGCGAGGAGGAGAAGAAAAGAGATGAGAAGGCGGCGAAAGAATTAGCCAAGAAAGGTGGAAAGAAGGGCGGATCGTCTCCTGGAGGTCAAGGAGAGAGCGGCGTTCAGCAAAAGAAAGATTCAGAGTGGATTGGATACACGTATAAAAATTTTGAAGTCGTCGGGGAAGAGGTGAAGAAGAAGACGTCTTCTCGACCGTCGATGAGCTCCGTGTTCCGCTCGCCTTGAGTGAAAGATAGCAGCAGCGGAGAATAAAAATATTATAGCATGGTACTTGTAGTAAAATAAAGTTTGAAGCATATTCGGCTGTCAGTAAAATCGTTATTATATTTACAAGTTTGACAATCTAGAAGCCGTCGGCTTTTTGATGATGTGTATTTCTTTCATACAGCTATGCGGTTGCAACTTTTCGTTTATTTCTATATATACATTTCTATATCGCAGAAAAGGTTGTACAGTATCAGCATTTGCACACTTTTAACACTACCTTACGACGTGGTAGTACTATTCTTTTATTAATGTTTGTTTGTTCAATCAAATTCTGTCTCGCTTCTTTGACGTCGACATCGACTTCAACCTCGAGAAGAAAGATTTTGAAGGCATCAAGTTCAATTTTGTCGCAGATCCAAGCATGTGCGATTCAAAGTCCATGACTAAATCGGTAAATCGAGGTCGGTTTTCCGGCTCAGATACCCAGCATCGTTCCATTGCGTTCATCATTATCGGATGAGAATTGTATGGCAAAATTGGCCGTATTCCTTTTTGTACCACCGCAACCGCCGCTTGTAAAGGCGTGTGCTCTGGGTACGGGACGTGGCCTTCGCACACGATTTCCCATAAAACGATCGCGAAGCTGTACACATCGGCACTGAGCGAATACTTCGAATGGGCGATTACTTCGGGGGCCATCCATCGATAAGTTCCAGTTTCTGGCGTCATCGCGCCATCTTTCGTGACTTCTCTCGATAAACCAAAGTCGCAAATAGTCGGTCGCAAAGAGCCCTGAGCGCCCGTGAAGGTCATTTTCCCGTCGATACTTTCGCCCTTCGCGGTAATTGGTGTCGTCGTGGATTGCAACAAAACGTTCGAAGCTTTCAAATCTCTGTGAACGAAATTTTTCGAATGAAGATATGCCATACCACGCGCGATCCCGCACGCGATTTCAACCTGTGCCGAAAGCTTCAAGCTTGAACCTTGATTTAAGAGATAGTTATTCAAAGGCCCGTTATCGACGTATTCCGTCACGATGCATAATCTTGGCATCTTGGTCATTGCACCTACTACTCGAACGATATTTTCGTGCTTGACTTTTGATAACACGGACAATTCCTGGAAGAATTCACGCATCGCTCGCAGTTGATTCTGGTTATCGTTGTGCGTCCCGGATGGAAACTTTGCGGCAACTTTCTTCCCTCGATATTCGCCCTTATACAAAACACCGAAAGACCCTGAACCAATTTCTCGGATTAATCTCAACTTTCTCGAATCAATCGCTGGTTCTTTGCTCTCTTTCCTCGATTTCTCCATTGCTTCCATAACATCTCGTTCGAGCGATTTCGTCGAGTCGAGCGCTGAAATCTGGTTCCGGTTCAAGTTATCTTTGATTTCTCTCTTCCCACCATCTGCGTCGTCGTCGTCGTCGTTATTCTTGATATTAATCATATTATAAGTACCACCTTCCGTGAGAGTAGTAGTAGTAGTGGGAGCGACATTCATTAGCTCTTCGCTGTCTGACATTTGATTTGAAACTTTGAGAGGATCTTCTCCCTCGTCGTCCGAGTGACTCTCCCAACCTTGTCGATGTTCGCTTTCGGGATCGATGTCGTATATTTCGCAGCCGTCCAACTCCATGCACACTTTATTCACGTCTGTTTTCGATGGAAACGGCGACCCACCTAACCCTCTTCTTTCGGGAACGATACCAGCCGTTAAAGCCTTCATCACTGCGTGCGACAACCCTTCCTCGTCGTCGTTCTTCCACCCGTAGACGGTAAAAACGTCGAGCACGTAGCCGTCCTTCAAGTTGTATATGTGCGCCTCGTGCACGTCCAACCCACAATCGTTCACAGCGGTACTAATCTCGCTCAAAACTCTTGGTCTATTTATACAAGCCACCGCTAAGGAGTAAAACGGTTGTTCGTTCTCTTTGAGAGCCTGCGCCGCTAAGTGGTCCTCGCTCCCTTCCTCGGAATACACGCTCGAGCTCGTCGACGCGCCGTAAAAAGTCAAGTTTCCACCGTGCATTCCTCGCCCATGATTCATTTGTTCTTGTTGTTGTTGTTGATTATTTCTTTTTTGGTAAAACCTCGACGTCGGTCCATTAACGCTCGTCGTCGCTGCGTTATTGTCAGGCAATATCGAGTCTGGTGAAATTTTTCCTTTTTCAAGAGTGCCTTTCCCAGTCAATAATTTCTTCAAGGGGCTGCGACTTTTGGGCGCAAAATTTGCTTTTTGTGCACCATCGTCGTCATCTCCACTGAACGCGCTTTGTCTCTGCCGACTTCTCCATCTTTTTGAATTTGACTCTGGTTCTTTCTCTTGCGTTGTTGTTGTCGTTGTTTCCAGGATTTCAGAGGGTGGTATTTCTTCGCCTTCTCTCCGTCGCTCTCGGCGATACGCCTCGAAGCTTTCTCCCGGGACTTTTTTTTCCGCAAAAATAATCTCATTTTCCTCCTCTCCTCTTTCGTTCGTTTGGTCTTCTCGGTTTTGAAGGGTGTTTTTTTCCTCCCAAAACTCTTCGTTTTGGTCGTCGTCGTTTCCTTTTCCTTTGACTAAGACGCTCCGAACTGCGAACGCACCTTTGTTCTTTCGACTGCAATCTAACGCGTCCATGTGTAACACAATCTCCTCTCTGCAGCTGAAATCTTTCACGTATCTCACCGGGACTAACTTCATGTGTTCTTTTATTTTATCGTCGCAATCGTCGTTTTCAAAGTCGTCTTTGGCGAGCGCAAAAGCAGAGGACATCATGATGATTTTTGGACGAGGATGGATGATTTTCGTGCCTCGTCAGGTCGAAGCGACGCTTGGAGGAACCCACAAGTTTTTTACCGCAAATTCAAATATATGCTCTTCTTCTTCTTCGCGCGCGATGATGAAAAGGGACGACGATGACGACGATGGACGACGTACGATTCTCCCAAACTCTCTCTCTCTCTCTCTTTCTGGGCCCTTTCTTCGACGCTTTCTTCTTCTTATTAGTATTACTACGTCTACAATAGAATAACGTAAGAATGGCGTCCGAAGTGAGGAAGCCCAGTGTGTGCAGCCGGCAAAAAAGAGATATTCTGGGCACAAAATTACAGAAATTTTGCTTGCGAAAGGTCGCGAGAAGAAGATTTTTTTTTTGTCGAAGACTGATGAATGAATGCAAAGGTGAAACTGCGACGAACAATTAATTCAAACATTCTCCTTGTTCTCTTTGAACGAGTTTTTCATTTCCTTTGCCCAACAAACAAACAGAAATTGTGAATTCAAACGCACGCGTTTCAACACAAATTATTTAACTTTTACTTGAGGTACACCCTTTAAACACAAAGAAGAAGAAGCAACAACAACAACAACAACAACAACCGTATTATGGCTCTCTCTTGTGCTGCTGCTGCACGAACTGGAAGAATGGTTATCGGGTCTTCCTCTGCCTCTGCCTCTTCTTCCTCTTCTTCTTCGATGGGTGGTTTTAAACAACAACAACAACAACTTCAAAATCAAAAACAAACGATGATGTTACGAACGATAAACACGAAGTTTAAGAGAACAACAGCATTAGCAAAGAACAGTAGCAGATATAATAATAATAATAGAATAAGCAAAACCACTTTAACGATGGCGGCGGCGAGTAGTCATAGCAATCAAATGAAATATTCCGCCGAGAATGATGGCTTACCCAGAGACGCTAAGATTGGCATCTTGGGAGGAGGACAACTCGGACGAATGCTCGCCATCGCCGGCGCACCGATGGGGGTTCGATTAAACGTTCTCGACCCTACGGAACCTTCCTGTCCAGCCTCGATTGCCGCGGAACAAACGATTGGGTCTTTTCGAGATAAAGCTGCGGTGTTGGAATTTGCGAAAGATTGTGATGTTGTTACTGTTGAGATTGAACACATCGACTGCGACGCGCTCGACGAGTTGGTCAAAAACGGCATCGACGTGCAGCCGACGCCAAAGACGTTAAGAACTATTCAGGATAAATACGCGCAAAAGGTACATTTTCGAGACAACAACGTGAAGATTGGACCGTTTATGGACGTTCCGGACGAAGCGCAATTGCAAAACGCAGTCAACGCGTTTGGGTTTCCGTTGATGTTGAAGAGTAAAAGGTTAGCGTACGACGGGAGAGGCAATGCGGTGGCGAAAACAGCGAGCGATTTAGATAACGCAGTGAAATCTCTCGGTGGGTTTGATACTGGCTTATACGCAGAGAAGTGGGTGCCTTTTGAAAGAGAGTTGGCGGTGATGGTGGCGAGGTCGAAATCCGGCGAAGTCGTCGCGTATCCAGTCGTGGAAACCGTGCACGAAGACAACATTTGCGATACAACCTTCGCGCCGGCGATGATTTCCAACAAAATGGCTGAAAAAGCGCAAGCCGTCGCGAAATCTGCTATTGCCTCGTTCGAAGGCGCCGGGATTTTTGGCGTCGAGCTGTTTTTGCTCGAGGATGGCGAGACCGTCCTGTTGAACGAGTGCGCGCCGAGACCGCACAACTCTGGACATTACACCATCGAAGCGTGTAACTGCTCGCAATACGAGATGCACTTGAGAGCTATTTGTGGGTGGCCGTTAGGTGACCCGCAATTGAAAGTTGGTGGTAGCGTTATGAAAAACATCTTAGGCGATGGCGACGGCGAAAAAGCCATGACGAAATGCCACAGAATAATGGGTAAAGCGTTGACCGTCCCGGGCGCGAGCGTGCATTGGTACGAAAAACCAGAGGTGAAAAAAGCGAGAAAAGTCGGTCACATAACCACTGTCGGTGCGTCTTTGAACGAAGCGAAAGAGCGCATGTCAGAAATTACCGGGGATGATTACAACGTCCAACCGTCGATTGGGATCATCATGGGTTCTGATTCCGATTTACCAACCATGGCGGCTGCCGCGGACGTGCTCAAAGATTTTGGCATCAAGTGCGAAGTGACGGTCATTTCCGCGCACAGAACACCCCAAGAGATGTTTGATTACTCCAAAAAGGCGCACACGCGAGGTATTCGAGCCATCATCGCCGGTGCCGGAGGGGCTGCGCACCTTCCCGGTATGGTTGCCGCGATGACGCCTTTACCGGTTATCGGTGTCCCGGTGCCTCTGAAATATCTAGACGGCATGGACTCTTTGCTTTCCATCGTGCAAATGCCAAAAGGTGTTCCGACTGCCACGGTAGCCATAGGCAACGCCGCGAACGCGGGTTTATTAGCGGCTAGAATCGTCGGCGCGTACGAGCCGGAAGTGTTGAAAAAGATGGAAGAGTACCAGGACAACATGACGGAAGTGGTGTTGGGTAAAGCGGACAAGTTGATGACAAACGGCTACGAGAAGTATTTGAAAGAGATGTGAAAGAGAGTTCGAGAGTATTAGCGCTTTTCCTCCTTGTCATCATAGAAGCAATATTTGAACCGATTGACCTCTCTCTCTCTCTCTCTCTCTCTCTCTTTCAGTGTCTTTCTTCCTCATTTTTCATAAAGAAGATAGCCCCGCGCGACGACGAAGCACTGTTTATTACACACGACGCGGTACAGTATCGTGAGTTCATTCCCATTTCGCTTTCTCTTCTTTGAATGCTCTCGGGGCGCTCCGCTGTCATCTTCAGAACGACAGTGACAAAACTTTTCAACAACAACAAGAACACCGGGAACGTTTCAATCCACAGCCGCCGATTTCTAACAACCAACAACGACATGACATCAATAACATCGAGCTTTCGAACAACGAGAACAACGACTACTGCTACTCATAAAAAGAACAACAACAGCAGCGTCATCGTCAGACAATGCATCAGATCGCATCGACAAAAAACCGCATTCGTCGTTGGTACTAAAAGCAGACGACGAGGATTCGTCACCTCCACTCACTTTGCACTGAAAGCCACAGAAGACGACGACGACGAGGACGACGAGGTGGAGATGGATGCCGACGACGACATTTTCGACGACCACGAAGAACAAGGAGAAGAGGAGAACAGTATAATCGCCGCATCAGATACTTTAGTTTCGAACGAGATTTGGGGCGCCGATTGGCCGGAATACGTTCAATTTCTAGCCATGTTGCAATCGCAAGGTTACGCGCAACCATCGCCGGAGTATCAGAGAGGGTCGTCTTCGTCGTCAAAAGTAGACGAAGATTCGAACGTTCCTGCGTGGGCGCGAGGTGGTGTGGACTATAAGGAAGAAGTGCGAGATGGATCCACATCTTCTGAAGAAGAAGATGATGATGGCGAAGGCGATTTTAAATCGGCGTTCGAGGACGAGTTCGAGGATCTTACGATTACGGATTTAGGCGATAGGAAAAGAATGATCATAGCGTTTTGTCGCGACCGCCGCGATATTTTCGACAGCGCCGTCACGGAAGCGCAGCTGTATCAGCTCCTCGATTGGCCCATTCCAAAGCTTTTGGCTTCGAGGAAACTCGTATCTGCGATGTCGAGACTACGCAGCGCGTTCCAAGTGGATTGTTCGCACTGGCGAGGGAAGTGCGCGAGTTTAAACGGCTCAACTAAAATCCAAGCCGTGAACCCGACGTTGCATTTCACGGATTTGATGCGCATAATCATGAGTTTATCGTACATAGAAGACCCAGATCAATTTCGCGATTTACCGCCGAAAAAAGTAGCTTCGAACGTGCTCAGATCTATAATGGAAAAAGCTGTCGTTCCGAAAGATCCAAACTACAAAGAACCGGAAGTACCGAAATCTGTCCCGAGAGCACCTTCTTCCGGGGAATCCACGTTCGCAGTTCGCGAGAAGATCAATGCTATCGAGGAGAGGAATCGAAAGGCGCACTTGTTGCGATACGAAGGCGGTGCTGGACGCACGGATGGTATTACAACCTGGAACCCAGAAACGAGAGGACGTGCGCTTGGTAAACAACGCATACTGGAAAATCGACGCGATCGAAGAGGAGACTACGACGACAGCAGCAGCAGCAGCCGAGGAGGTTTTGGTGGTAGAGGACGGTTTAATAATTATGATAACAGGTCCTCAGAGCGAGGGGGATTCGAACGCAGCGATGATCGCGGTGGAAGAAGAGATTTTGGAGAACGAAGAGATTTTGGAGAACGAAGAGATTTTGGAGAACGAAGAGATTTTGGAGAACGAAGAGATTTTGGAGGAAGGGGCGGTGGTGGAAGAGGTGCTCCGAGCGGTCCGTGTTTCAACTGCGGAGAATTTGGACACATCTCGCGAGACTGCCCGCAGCCGCGACAAAGAGATTCTGGCGGAGGCAGAGGTAGAAGTAATTTCGAAAACAGAGGCGGTAGAGGATTTGGTGGTAGATCGGGTGGAGGATACGGCGGTCGAGGAGGTAGGAGTGGCGGCGGACGAGGCGAACGACGGTTTTCAAACGAAGACCGAGCGCCGAGGCGAGATTTCGAAGACAACGACGATAGATGGATTTAAGCGATGTTTCAAATATACTGCCACACATACACGTAAACTATTATACAAACTGATGATACAACAAAGAGATTTATTTTAATCTTTCACACATCTTAACGCGGACCAAACTTGCCCTCGGCGTTTTCAGAGGAAATAGGAATGGCATTCATCGCTTCGAAACTTTCCAAGTCGATCTCTTCGTCGCCAAAGTGTGAAAACGTAGCTGGAAAGACGGCAAATTTATACGAAAAGAACCCAAAGATGGTCCATCCCAAGCAATGGTCGGCGCCGAAATGTTGCGCGGCGAGATATCCGAAATACGCCACCACGGACATTCGCACGGGCGTGCTTCCGATTACAATATCTGCGATTTTTTGAAGACGCGCGAACGGAGATTCCAACGAAAACTTCTTCTTTACTCCTTCTTCGCCCTCTCTTTCGCTCTTCTTCCTCTTCTCTTCCTCGTCATCGACTCCACTGAAGAACTGATCGATAGATTTCGTGAGCATTTGCATGTACAAAACGCCAATCACGCCTCCGCTCGCAAACGCTTTCGCCTGTTCGATGTCGCCTTTTGTAAACTCAAGAGTAAAACCCGCGGCGATGATACCCGCGGTGAAACAAAACAAACGCATTTTATACGCGTCGTAATTATGCATGGAAACTTCTCTTTCCATCTCAATCTGTTCTGGCGACTTTTTCTTTACTTCCCCTGGACGAAGTTCCAAGGCGCCCGCTTTCACCACGTCGCACTCGTAATACTTGGTTGGAAAATTAATTGCGTTTTCCTCCGGACGCTCATCGAAAGTATCCACGATGGAAATGCAATCCAACGTCCACGATTTCACGTGTTTTCCTTCAACGCTCACCCACAACGCGGTTGGTTTTCCTACCTCTCTCGCTCGGAACGTCACAATGTCCGTTTTACCGGGCACGTTGAACCTTCCTTCGCACCCGTCGGCGGTGAACGAATCGATGCGTTCCATCAACGCTCTCCCATCCGTGCCGATAATGCACACGTTCAGCGCGGACGGTTGTTCCCAGTCAAAACTGCTTTCTTTCTTCTTGTCCGGGAATCCCGAGCGAATGTGTAGCGTGTACGTTCGAAATCGAGCGTCTTCAATTTCATCCTGTTTGTTGTTGTTTCAAAGGTGTTTTGGTGAGTTTTGAGAGAAAAGATGAAAGGCAACCTTCCAAAAAAAAATTTAAAATTCGAGAGACGACTCGCTTTTGTAAAGGAAACGACGCGTACCGTGGTGAGATTTTCGGAGGACAACAACCTGTTCGGCATGGCGAAAACAACTCTGGAGGACTCGATAGTTTTCTCTTTCGCTTCTTCTTTTACCACGACCATACCAACCGGTGTTGTTGTTGTTGTTCGATCGTCGTCGTCGTCGTTCTCATCGCTTTTCAAAGAAGCGACGGTAAAATTTCGACTCGTCGTTTGACGGCAACGGTTCGTCTTCTTCTTCTTCGTAAATGTTTTCTTCTTCTTCGACGACGATCCTCTCCAACAGGAGGAAAGCGACGACGAGACAGAAAAAGAGAGAGAAAAAGAACGCATCAGTACTCAAAGCGCGTTCAGATCAGAGACGATCGATGATCGAGAAAGCTGTTTGTTGTTGTTGTTGTTGAAGCGGGGTTGTTTGGGAGGGCGTCGTCGTTTTGGTCCACGTAATTTCAATTTTTATAACGAACTCTTTCTTGAAAGAGAAAAGAGACGAATTTTTTTAGAGAGACTTTTTGGTTCTTTTTGTGCGTGAAAATCGATCGAGTGAGGGGTGATGAAAATTTTTTTTTTTCTCCTTAATAAGTGTCCACACGAGAGACGTCACTGATGATGATGATGATGATGATGATGGTGATGCAGACGAGCAGCAGCAGCAGAGCGCACTCGTCCTCGTTCACGTCCACATCGAAATCGAGTCCGTCGACCCCCAGAAGAGCTACCACTGTAACCAATACGAGGAGAAGGAGACAGACGACGAGGAGGAGGACCGAAGCTGTTGCCAGCGTCGATGATGTTTTGGAAAGTTACAACGTGGTAGATGCAACAACTTTACCGCCGTTGCCGGCTGATTTTGAAGCGATAAAATACGCGCCATCGCCGCTGGAACCCGGAGCACTGAACGCACAATTTGCCGTTTTAGGTGTCGTCTCGATCACCGTGGCGTATTGGTGGTTCGTCGTCGTCCCGGCTGCGCGCATCAATCTCGCGGTGAACAAGAATCAAGGCAAACTGAAGACGTATCTGGAGGAGTTGAAACAAGACGATTCGCGAAAGTTGGAGAGGTGGTTTTTTACCGAGTGGTTGGTGAAGATAGACCCGGAGACGAAGTATTTATTGCGAGAAGATGAAGGAGAAAGAGAGACTGATAATAATAATGCTATCAAATTGGGAGACACTGAAGGCGGCGGCGATAAAACGAAGAGCGAAGACATCGATATTATCATTCAGAGAGCGAGAAAGACGCCGGATTTCTTCTCCCTCGATAATCCGGTGTTGGTGGCGTTTATAATCACGTTTGGCTTTTCTGCAGTCATTGGACTCTTAGGCGAAGTTAGCGCTGGCGTGTTAGAGAATTAGATGTATATTGTCGATATTATTCGTAGAATGTATTGATAAATTTTACAAGCTGTGTGTGTTGAACGGAATCTCGTGTTACATTGATCCGCTGCGCGCGCAACTTTGCTCTCGCCATCGTATTTCGTTTATACTCTCTTATTTTTGTTTTATCCCGACGTCGAGAGGAAGCTCTTCTGATAGTTTAACATGTACAACAATATGGTTAATTCTGATTGACTTTATTTCTTCTCATCTCTCTTTCGCATGTCATCTCTCGCACATTTCCCTCCCGATTTTTAACGAGGACCGGCGCCTCCCGTGGAAGACTTCGGGTTGGCGATGTTGGCTTTAGCTGCGGCCAATCTCGCGCCCAAAACACGGAACGCCGAACACGAGACGACGTTCAATCCAGCTTCGTGGAAGAATTCGATAGACTTCTCGTCGCCGCCGTGCTCTCCGCAAACCGAAACTGGAATCTTTGAATTCACCGCTCTGGCGCCTCGGACGGACATCTTGATCAATTCCCCGACGCCATCGACATCGATGGTGTTGAACGGATCCGTCTCGATGATACCAAATTCTTTGTATTTCTCCAAGAACGAACTCGCGTCGTCGCGGGAGAATCCAAAAGAAAGCTGCGATAAATCGTTAGAACCGAAGCTCATGAACGCGGCGCCTTCTTCGACCAAGTTGCCAGAGACGATGCACGCTCGCGGCGTTTCGCACATCATACCGATTGGAATCTCGCGGTTGTCCGGTCCGAGCACGTCGGCTCGACTGACTTCGGAAGCGCGAGCATTGAATACTTCTTGGATGGTTTGAAAAATCAACGCGCGTTGGTTTTCAAATTCCTCGGTGGTGGAAACGAGCGGAACCATGATTTTCCCGTTCGGGTGCACGCCAGTGGCGATGTACGCATCAATAATCGCGTTTACGATGGCCTTGGTTTGCATAATCGTGATTTTCGGTTCAAGAATACCCACGCGAACGCCACGTAAACCCATCATCGGGTTCTTTTCTCTTTTGGCTTCGCACATTTCTCTCAAAGCATCCGCAGATTCCAAAGAGCACTTCTTCGCCAAGTCCGCGGCGAACTTCTCATCCTTCAATTCGAGCTCGGTCGGCAAAAATTCGTGCAAAGGCGGGTCCAACAAACGGATGGTAACCGGCAAGTTACCAGCTTGCTCAAACAAAGCTTGGAAATCGTCTTTGAGCATCGGGCCCATCTTCTTGTCCAAGATTTCAACTCTCGATGCGTCATCCTTGGCCAAAATCATCGATCGAGAGATGGAGACGCGTTCCGCGCTCGCCAAGAGCATGTGCTCCGTGCGGCACAATCCGATGCCTTGCGCGCCAAAATACATGGCAAGCTTCAATTCCGCAGCGGTATCGGCGTTTGCGTACACGCCCAAACTCTTCGCTTCTTCCACCCAACTCATGAACTTGGCCATCTTCGGGTGTTGATCGTACACGCCCTCACCGGCGGCGTTCATTTCAACTTTTCTGTTGATGACGAACCCTTCACCACCATCCAGCGAAATCCAATCGCCGGATTTCACGGTGGCGATCAAGTTCGCGGGCGAGATGCTTTCGCTGCTGTAGAAATACGCTTCTTTCTTCGCCTCGTCCACTCGCATGGTCGCGACGCCAGAAACGCACGGCAAGCCCCATCCACGAGCGACGACGGCGGCGTGCGACGTCATGCCACCGTTTTGCGTCAAGAAACCATTTGAGGCGTGCATACCGGACACATCTTCGGCAGAAGTTTCAACGCGGCACAAAATGACGCCCTCTTTCGGGTTCGCTTTCTTCATCGCCAAGACGTCTTCGGAGGAAAACGCGACGCGGCCGACAGCTGCCCCGGGACTGGCGGCTAAACCGGTAGATATTTTCGCGTCCTCGTACTCTTCCTCGGTCTCTTTGAATGCCGGGTGGATCAATTGGTTCAAGTGATCCAATTCGACCATTTCGATCGCTTCTGCTTTCGTGATCAAGCCTTCTTCGTACATATCGACGGCGACGTTGATGGCGGCAACGCCGTTGCGCTTGCCGTTTCTCGTTTGCAAGATGAACAACTTGCCAGAATCAATGGTAAACTCGATGTCTTGCATGTTCTTGAAGTGCATCTCGAGCTTATCGAGCGTGTCTTGCAAACTCTGCGCGACGACCGGCATTTTTTCAAACAGCGTGGAAATCGGTTCCGGCGTTCGAATACCCGCGACGACGTCTTCTCCTTGCGCGTTGATGAGATATTCACCAAAGATGATCTTCTCGCCAGTATCCGGTCTGCGCGTAAAGCACACGCCAGTACCGGAAGTTTCACCAAGGTTACCAAAGACCATGGATTGGACGTTGACGGCGGTGCCGCCCAAGGAGCTCAAGCCGGCGATCTCCCGGTACGCCTTGGCTCTCGGCTTGTTCCAAGACTCGAAGACTGCTTCGATGGCGAGTTTCAATTGCATCGTTGGGTCCGACGGGAACGGCCTGTTCGGGTCAACCTTCAAATATACTTGCTCGTACGCATCGCACACTTCCATCAAATCCTCCGCGGACAACTCGGTATCCTTCTCGACGCCTTTCTTCTCCTTGACGCGTTCGAGTTCCATTTCGAATTGACTTCTGTCCATCTCGAAAACGACCGAACCAAACATATCCAACAAACGTCTGTACGCGTCGTATGCGAACCTCTTGTTCGCACCACCGTTCGCCGCGGCAATCTTTTCACAGACCGATTTGTTCAAACCAATGTTCAAAACGGTTTCCAACATCCCCGGCATGGACACGGCGGCGCCGGATCTCACCGAGAACAAAAGCGGTTCGGCGTCGCCTTCGCCGCCAAACTTCTTCCCCAACTCTTTTTCGGTTTCAGAGATGGCAAACTCGACGTCTTCCCAAATATCTTCCACCGCGTCCGTGCCTTCAACTCGGCACGATTCATACGTCTCGCACATGGACGCCGGAATGGTAAATCCCGGCGGCACGGGAACGCCCAGTTTCATCATCTCCGCCAACAAAGCGCCTCTGTTTTGTTTGTTTTTCAAACGATAATATAATAAGAATAAACGGAATTGGTGGTGAGTAAATGTCATTCGTGTATCCTCGTCGATCGATCGTTCGCGAAAGAAGAAGAAGACCAAGAAGAAGAAGAGTAGTATGTAAGAAAAAAATTGGTCTTGCATTTTTGCTCCTTCTGAATGGGCTCATATTTTTTTCCCCCTCAAAAAATGAAAAAAAACGTGTCCCTCTGTGAGTTCGTTTCTGAGCACTCGCGGCTTAACCAACTCTCTCGCATGGAAGCAAAGAAAAAGATACGCACTTGTTCCCGAGAATGTCTTTCAATTCAGCGCCACCATCGCAGGTTTTGGAGTTGAAAATGTACACCACTTTCGGTTCTCCCGTGGGTTTCGTTGGGATTTGCACCGCGTTGTTCGTGATGACATCGCTTTGGGAAGACGAAACTTTTGAACTCGTGATTACGCCACGTTTTGACGAGTGTCGACGCGTCGTCGTCGTCAAAGAAGAAGATGAATTCTTCCTCGAAGATAAAGAAGAAGAAGATTTTTGTTGGTGTTGTACAAATACATGCTGCGAGGCAGACAAGGATGAAGACATCATCGTTATCCAGGTGTTCGCAAAAGAGCGAGTATTTACGACTGCGTTGTGTGTGAGAGCGCGCGTGCGTTTGTGTGAATTCGAATGAAGAAATTTTCTTTCTTTTCTCTGTTTTTTCTTCGCGAATGCAACCGAAACGTCACGAGGAGCCACAAAAAAACATCTGCGTGCCTCTGTGTCAAAGCGCCACGTCAAGATATTTTTGACTCGCGAGAAAAAAAAGAAAACGACGAGATGAATTTGATCACGACACAAGCAAAAAAGTCAAACAACTTTGAGTTTTATATACAGAAGTACAGAAAAGGATGATACAAACGGACAAATACGATTTCGGGTAGTTATGGTGCGACCGGTACTGCTACTCTCGCGATGACCACCGATGCTTTGCGCGCGTGTAAAGCGTGGGAAACGTTGTTCGTGCCTGCAAAGTAAATGCACGCGTGTGATTTTTTTTTTGGTCATCGAGTCGAGAGAGACCAACACCCAAGGAAGGAACCAGAGAGAGGGAAAAACAAACATCTCTCTCACAAACCATCTTTCGTCTTCGTTGCCTTGTGTGCGCCTTGAAAAATGCACGTTTGCAAGTGTCCTCGTCAGATTAAAAAAGAAAAGAAGAACGCAATAATAACGAGAAAACACCAACACCAAAGAAGAAGACAAAGAGATGTTCTTCCGTTCGCGAGTCGCGGCAGAAGCAGCGGCGTTGATGACTTATTGGAGGATTTTACGTACTCGTCGTCCTCGTTCTCTTCCTTTATCTCCTTTATCTTCACCATCATCGTCGTCGTCTCGTACGCTTTCCTCGCATTCGGAATTCATAATGGAAAAAGAACGAGGCCAATGGAGTGCCTTCGTGGCAAAAAACTCATTTTCTTCTTCTGCCGCGACGCGGAGGGAACTCAACGCGGAAATCGAAGAAGAAGAAGAAAAGCACGCTCATCAATGGATGACGAACAACGATTTGAAACTCGAGTTACAACAACTGTTCAATCATCATCGTTACAACAACAACAAGAACAACAAGAACAACATAAAAAACGCGGCTTCGACTAAAAGTGAACCGACAACAGGTGCACAGAATTATACGACGACGAAGACGACGAAACAAAAGAAGAACGAAAAAAAGTGCGTCGTTGGAAACGTGCCAGAATACATCTGTCGCTCTTCCTCGTTCTCCTCCGGGGTTGCTACGAAAAAAGAATGCGACGATGCGACGAAGACTTTAGTGGTGGCGGGAAGAAACGAGAAGACACGCTCGGAATCCGATTTACTCGGCGAACTGGATACCATTCCAAAAAGCGCTTTGTACGGTATTGCCACCCAAAGGGCAGTGGACAATTATCCAATCACCGGAGTGAAACTGAGCCACTTTCCGGAGTTTATTCGCGCTTTAGCGTTCGTCAAGAAAGCAGCCGCGACGGCTAACTTTAAGGTTGGATTAATCTCGAAAGAAATTTTTGAGGCGATTTCCATCGCGTGCGATAGTTTGTTGGATTCGAACGAACATCACGGAGACTTCATCGTCGATGTCATCCAAGGCGGCGCTGGCACATCCACAAACATGGCTGCGAACGAAATCATCGCGAATTTGGCTAACTTGAGTTTGAACAAACCAATCGGATCGTACGAAATCGTCCATCCGAACGATCACGTTAACTTGTGCCAATCCACGAACGACGCCTATCCTACCGCCGCCAAACTCGCGGTTGGTTTACACCACGAAAAAATGGTTTGCGAATTGAAACTGTTGATTCAGTCTTTCCGCAAAAAAGGCGACGAGTTTAAATACATCGTCAAGATGGGAAGAACCCAGTTACAGGATGCCGTGCCGATGACGTTGGGTCAAGAGTTTAACTCCTTTGCCAATTCTCTCGAATCGGACTTGGCGTATTTAATGAAGAACGTCAACGCGTTGTATGAATGCAATTTAGGAGGCACCGCGATTGGTACCTCCATTACCGCGCACAAAGAGTTTTCCAAAGAATCGATCGACGCTTTGAAAGAGTTGACAAAATTACCATTCACAAGCGCGAAAGATTTCGTCGAGGCGTCGAGTTCCACCTCTTCGTTTTTGTTGTTTTCGAGCATTTTGAGAAGAATCGCTTTGAAAACGTCAAAAATTTGCAACGATTTGCGTTTGTTGAGCTCTGGTCCGAGATGTGGTTTCAACGAGATTGATTTACCCGCCGTCGCGCCTGGGTCTTCCATTATGCCGGGGAAAATCAATCCCGTCATCCCCGAGGTGATGAATCAAGTGTGCTTTCAAGTCATAGGCGCGGATGCCGCGATATCCATGGCTTCCGAACACGCGCAGTTGCAACTCAACGCGTTTGAACCTTTGATCGTGTACAACTTATTAAACTCGTTAGACTCCATGACCAACGGTTTAAAAGTCTTGCGCGAAAAGTGTATCGATGGTATCACCGCGAACGAAGACGTCTGCGCGAGCCACGTGAACAATTCCATCGGCATCGTGACCGCGTTGTTGCCTAAAATCGGGTACAAAAAAGCCACCCTCGTCGCAAAAACCGCGCTGGAAACGAACAAACCAGTTTCTCAAGTCGCCACGGAAGTGCTCAACTTCCTCTCCCAAGACGAGGCGGATACGCTGCTCAACATCGAAAACATGACCGGCGTCGTCGCCGGCGATAAAAACGCCGAGGCAAAAAGAAACTCGTATCCCAAACGAGGCGTAGACATCGAGTCGCCGCAATCCGCCGGAGGTGATAAGTGTAACTTCTGGAGTTACATGTATCCGCCGGAGAGGCAGTTGTTTCAATCCGCCGGCGCTATGTAAAATACTATTTATATAAGAGAGATGAAGAGAAACTCTTGAAAAAGACTTTCGATTTGACATCTCACATCCACATGCCACAACAAAAGTGTAATTAATTAATACTGAAAAGTTCCCTTTCCAATTGCCTTATAACGCACTCCTCCTTTCCTCGAGAGAAAAGAAGACAAAGACAAAGAAGGAGAAGAAGCAAAACATCACAAAAGTTCATCACAGTTCACGCGCCTAAACCTGTACATATAAAAGTAGTATCTTTTTCGCGCGTCGGGGTCGTCATCATGTCTGCGACGATGAGTACATTGAATTCAGTGGCGGTGTGGCGGCGAAACGAGTCCAACAGTTTCACTTCGTCCTCTTCATCGTCGTCGAGAAGAGGCGCTCGCATTCAAAGAAGCAGTCAAAGAAGCAGAAGACAAAACGCGGGGTGCTCTTCGTCTTCATCTTCTCCTTCTGGACAGACGACGAGTTCTAATCAGCAGATCTTAAGAGACGTGACGAAGAAACTCCGCGATTGCGTCAAGAGGAAAGCGCCGTCATCCGCCGTCGATTTGCTCGTGTCTTTAGGGAGAGACCATGGGATCGAACCGGACGCGCGCGCGGCGTCCACGTGCATCGCGGCGTGCATCGCCGGTCGGGATTTAGACATGGCGGAAAAAGTGTTCGAACAAGTGTTTGAAGGCGGCGTGTGCGAACCGGATGAAATCGCCGTCGCCGAACTCGTGAAAGGGTATTTGACCATTGGGAGAGAGAATGTGCCCTTGTGGCAGAAAGCGACGAGTTTATGCGCCAAGATGACGAACGAGTACGGGATCACAAGAACTGCGGTGACGTACAACGTTTTATTGCAATGCTGCGCGAATACGAACGATTTTGAGAGAGCGGAGGAAATTATCGATACCATGTACGATGAAGAAGTCGCGCCGAGTCCGGAGACGTTTAAAGCGGTGGAGAAGAGGAGGAGCATTCGCTCGTACGCGAAGAAGGTGTTGATGTAAAAAAAACAGAAAGGAAAAGAGAGAGAGCATTGATGATTGCTTACTTGTTTGTATTTCTATGTATACTCCATCGAGAGGTGCTATTATCTCAGTTTGTTGCCACCGCCTTTGAAGGCGCTAAAGCCGTCCTTCTTCTCGGTCGTCCCATTTTTATCGTCAGCAGCGTCTGCGCTCTTCTTCTCGGACTCTTTTTGTTTTTTCCTCGCCATCGCCGCTACTCGCGCGCCGCCGCCAAACATGACTTTCCCAGCCGCTTTTCGTTCCGCTCTTTCTGCTTCGGATAAACTCTTCTTCTTTTCGTCGTTGGCGCCTTCGGCGTCGCCTAAAACGCCGCCTTCGCGCAGTTTCTGCCACTCTTTCGTCACTCGCAAAGAGGTTGTCGGAAGCTCTACTTTTACCGGTTGCGATTCCCCAACTTTAGGCGCTTTCCCGTCCAATCGGTTCCCGCTCCCCGCGAACGCTAAAAACGTATTTTTGTTGTTCTCTTCTTCTTTTTCATCTTTCTTTTCTTCTTTTTTCTCGTCTTTCGCTCGCGTCGATGTACTTCCGCCGGTCAAATCCACCACTCCGTTCTCATCCACGTCCATAAAACTTTCCTCTTCTCCATCTCCTCTTTTCTTCGTCGTTGTCGTCGTCGTCGTTGCATTACCACCACCACCTCCTCCTAAACCTCCTCCCTTACTATTATAATCCGGTTCCACGTAATCCAACGGCGCCGCGAAATCCACCTCGCAATCCGTCTCCACCACGCACACCCCGTCCGCCGGCTTCGCCTCAATCACGTCGATAAAATATCTCTTATTGTTGTATTCAATCATAAACGTATCGTTCACGGTTAAGCACGTGTAATTTCTCAAACACGTTTCCAACACCGCCTTCGGGTTGCTAATGTTCAGAAAATCGCTCGTTTGCGGTTGCAGCTTCACGAACGTCCCTTTCGGTAACCGCGCGTTTTTCACTCTCAGAACGTCCCCTTCTACCAGTCGTAAGTTTTGCATCATCCAGTACGGAAGATAACACACGCCTTCATCGGCGATGAATTCTAAAACCCCGCAGTGCGTTTTTGTTTTCTCTTTCACGTTTTCAACGTTGAACAACATCGGGAAATCCAAGTCTCCGAGTTGCGACAATCTGTCCAACGCGCTCGGTGGTAGGATGATTTTGTCCCCTTTGTCCAACTCCGAGCGGTCGATGAACGAGACCGGGTAGGCTCTGTATTGCGCTTCGAACAGAGACGATCTGTTGTTTCCTCTTGGGTCTCCTCCTCCTCCAAATCGAAACATTCTGAGGATGAACTTCTTCTTTGTCTTCTTCTTCTTCTCTATATAAGAGCGTTTTTGATTTGCGTCCGTGTGTGTGTGTAAATCTGATGAAACGAAGAATTTTTTTTCTTTTTTCTGAGAAAGAAATTCTTGGTGACAGCTCTTTTTTCTCTCTCTCTCTGCTGCAAAAGAAGCAAAAGAAGCAAGAAGCAAAAAGAAGAAGTCAAAAGAAGAAGAAGAAGAAGAAAACAAAAAAAGGACACGAAAGAAATGAAAATTTGTGAAACATCATCACAAATAAATAACTATAGTAATATATAAATAATGCCTTCTCCTTCTCCAAATCGAAGGCGCGGCAGAAGCAGCGGTAGAGAGACGACTCCTAGTGCTGCTGCTGCGGATTCAGCAGCGGTAGAAATTGAAGAAGAAGGAAAGAAAACGACGCGAAAGAGAAAAGAAATGTCACCACCAATTCCAGAATCATCATCATCGCCAACGAACACCAACAACAAGAATAAGAAACGCGTGAAAGGAAGAGGCAAAGCGAGAGGAGGACTGCGGTCGGACGGCGGAGAAAGTCCAGAAGAGAGAAATGACGATGAAGAAGAAGAAAAAGAAAAAGAACCAACAACGACAACAACGGCAGCAAAGAATACTAACACTAACAACAACAAAGACGACTTGATAATACAGCAGAGGAAACGAAAGCTTCAAGAGTGGCGAGAAGCGCAGGAGAAGAAGAAGAAAATGAACGAGATTAAAGCGGCGGCTTTGCAAGCGGTGGTTGGGAAGAAGAGGTTTGAACGGAAAACGGTGATGATGGACGATGATGGGATGTTTGACGACGAGGACGAGGACGAAGACGCGAACGCGGCGATGAGGAAAAGGAAACCGCCGAATTTTCTCAACGACGATGAAGACAACGAGGATGATAACAACAAAAACACCAAGAAAGATGCCGACGAAGACGACGAAGATGATCCTCTGGAAGCGTTTATGAATTTGAACGACGAAGCGATGAACGAGGAGAGAGCGAAAGCGGAGGAGAAAGCGAAACAGTTAGCCGAGGAGGAAGACGAAGCGTCAAAGTTGAAGAAAGGGAAAGAAGAGGAAGAAAAAGCGTTAGAGGCGGAGTTTATGAGAGCAGCGAAGAGAGCGGCGAGAGTTCTCGTCGAGAAGGACGGAGATGCCATGGATGTCGATGATAACGGCAAGAAGAAGAAGGAAGGAAATACCGTCGTCCAGCTACAAAAGAAGAAATCCATCGTCGACGTGAAAACGAGAGCGCCGGCGTCTGAACAAGCCATCAAAAACGCGAAAAGTAAAATCAAAGTGAAGGCGGAATACATCGTCCGAGGATTCTTCGACGAAGATTCGGAAGGTGAACCCGACGAGGACGAGGACGCGAAGAAGAAGAAGAAGACGACGACGAAGAAGAAGACGACTGACGCGGGTGGTGTAGACAATAATGGAGAAGGAGCAACTGCGACGACAACTGACGGAGGTGGCAAAGACGAGGACGATAAAGAAGAACTCGCCATGTACGAAAGCGATTCTGACGACGAGTGGGCGGCCAAGCAAAAAGCAAAGTTATCCAAAGCAGATAAACTCGGAGCAGTGGTGCACTCGGACATTGACTACCCTCCGTTTCGGAAAAATTTCTACATCGAAGCATACGAAATGTCTAAAATGACAAAAGAAGAAGTCAAAGAGCTTCGAACGAAACTCGACGGGATATCGTGTCGCGGTAAAAAAGTACCAAAACCGATTAAATCGTGGAATCAAGCTGGGTTGTCGAATAAAATCATGGAACTCATTCGGCGTTCGGGTTTCGAGAACCCCATGCCGATTCAAGCGCAAGCTTTACCGATCATCATGAGCGGTCGCGATTGCATCGCCGTCGCTAAAACTGGCTCTGGTAAGACACTAGCTTACATACTACCGATGTTACGACACATTAAAGATCAACCGGACATTAAAAACGGTGACGGTCCGATTGCAATGATTGTCGGACCGACGAGAGAATTGGTGACGCAAATCGGTAAAGAGTGTAGAAAGTTTGGTAAAACGGTTGGTGTTCGATGCGTGTCCGTGTATGGTGGATCTGGTGTTCAATCACAAATCACCGATTTGAAGCGTGGGTGCGAAGCAGTCGCGTGTACGCCCGGAAGAATGATTGATATTCTCACGACCGGGGCTGGAAAAATCACAAATTTACGACGCATCACTTACTTCGTTTTGGACGAAGCCGATAGAATGTTTGATATGGGATTTGAACCGCAAATAACGAGAATATTAGCAAACACGCGCCCGGATCGTCAAACGGTTATGTTTTCCGCGACGTTTCCGCGCGCGATGGAGAATATCGCTCGAGCGGCGCTGGAAAATCCAATCGAGATTCAAGTAGGGGGCCGTTCGGTGGTGAATTCCGATATCACGCAGCTCGTCGAATTAAGGGAAGAAGAAGATCGATTCATTCGCATGCTGGAATTGTTAGGGGAGTATTACGAACAAGGAAAAGTGATCATCTTCGTAGCTTCGCAAGATAAGTGCGATACGATATTCCGAGATTTGTTAAAGTCTGGTTATCCGTGTCTCTCTTTGCACGGCGGGAAAGAGCAAGCCGATCGGGAATGTACGATTGTTGATTTTAAAACGGACGTATGTAACGTCTTAGTCGCTACTTCAGTCGCAGCGAGAGGTTTGGACGTTAAAGATGTAAAGCTCGTCATAAATTTCGATTGCCCGAACCACTTGGAGGATTACGTTCACCGAGTCGGGCGAACGGGAAGAGCAGGAGAGAAAGGTACCGCAGTGACGTTCATTTCACGAGACGAGGAACGTTTCGCGCCAGATCTCGTGAAAGCTATGCGTGAAGCAAAGCAACCAGTGCCACAAGATGTATTAGCACTCGCAGAAGCGTTCGGGAATAAACGAAAGAATAACGAAGTTATGGCAAACGGTTCCGGTTTCGGTGGGTCTGGATTTAAATTTGATCAATCCGAAGCCGACGCGTTGAAGAAGGAAAAACGCCAAGCTGCGAAAGCCGCTGGTTTAATCGTCGAAGATGATAACGACGACGACGACGAGAACATGGATAATAACGACGATGATGACGGCGGAGGTGACATGAAGTGGGGTGCCGCCGGGTTATCGTCGGTTTCAGCAATCGAAGGCGCGAACCCAAATTCCGCTGGAGGTTCAATGGCGCCTGGACAAGCCAAAGCGTCCACGGCAGTCGCGTTGGCGTCGCAATTCGGCGCAACGCCGGCACAAGTAGCGCAAGCGGCAGCAAATGCAGTCTTCAAAGAAATGTCCAAGAAAGGAGGCTTGAATGCTCCGACGTCTGCAGCAGACGCCGAAGCGCAGAAAGCGAGTGCGCTCATCGCTGCAGCCAAAGCTGCGGCTGGAAAAATTGCCTCGTCCTTGGGTAAAGGTAAAACGTCTTCGTCGAATCATAATCCTCCCACGAACGACACGACTGTACTCAGAGATCAAGCGGCAAAAGCAGGACACGTTGCCAATTCCGCCGCTGCGTTTATGTCGTCTTCTGCCGCTCAAAATGCAATCATGCTCGCGCAAAATACAGCTTTGGCGCATGGCGCTTCAGCCGGTGCAGCCAAGGCTGCTGCTTTTGCGGCAGCTTTGAACGCGCAGCATAAGATGTCCACGGGCGGAATGACTAAAGCTGCAGGCCAGAGTCACTTCGAATCTGAGCTCGAGATTAACGATTTCCCGCAATACGCCAGGTGGAAAGTTACGCATAAAGATCAACTCCAACAGATCAACGATTTCACCGGCGCAGTGGTGACCGTCAAGGGCACGTACTATCCTCCTGGAAGAGCGATTCCAATGGGTGAACGAAGATTGTTTTTACTGATTGAAGGTCCAACCGAGAGATGCGTGACCGCGGCAAAGAATCACGTGAAGAAACAAATAGAAGAGGTGGTATCAAAACAGGCTTTACCCGGCGGAGCTGGGGCGGGTCGGTACAAGTTGTGAGCGCGAGATAGAATTTATTAGAATGATTAGAAAGTGTGACTTTGTTTTATACTTTACACGCGTTTATTTTCACAAAGAAATGAATGTTAATAGTATCCAGGTTGTGTGTAAGAATCTCCCACCACCTTCCTCGTATTTTAAAACCCAAACCAACCAAGGATTCCGCCTCTTTTCGATGGCGTCTCCGCTTCGTTTGAGTCTTCTTCGCAGTCTTCAAATTTCGATCCGTCCGAGTCTTTGCTGCACATCGAACTTTGGCTTCCTTTCTTACTTCCTCGTAACGTTCCTGATGATCCCGGTTTTACTGTGCTATGCTTCGCGGCGCCTCGCTTAGTCGCAGAGGATTTCTTCGCTTCTATCGGAGGCGGTCCCGGAGGAAGCGGAGGCATCGTCGATGAAGGACTTGGAGCGTTACCACCAGATTTCTTTTTGTTTTGTTGCTTATTCGTTTTCTTATTCGTTTTCTTATTCGTTCGCTGCTGCAATTCATCACCGCTCGTATCCGGTGATCCTTCCGTCGTCGTCCCTCCACCCTGTTCTAACTGAACTTTCTTTTTCTTCATCGACGCTTTCTTTGAAGCAGATGATGGAGAGTCGCCATTTTTCTTACCAGGGAGCATCCCAACGCCCGGCGGTGCGCCTGGCGGCGGCGGCGGCGGCGGTGGCGCACCTGGCGGCGGACTCGGCGGCTGACGCATAGGAGACACGCCGCGCGGTGATCTGTGCGCAGTGTCTATTGGCGGAGGTCCCGGCGGCGTCGGCGGATGTTGCAGAGAACCGTTCGATCCAGACAAAGTCAAACCGGACGCGCCGTACGGGGAAAGCGGAGGTTTCGTGCCCGGTGGTGGTGTTGGCGGCAAAGGTGCGGGTGGACCTGGTGGTGTCGGCGGTGGCGCGCCCGGCAGCGGCGGCGGCGCGCCCGGTGGTGGTGGCGGTGTTACCGGGGGCGTCGAGGCGTGAAAGAGAGACGTGCCCTGAAGATGTGCGTAATCTCCGTTGGTGCTAGGATGATACGGTGGTCTCGATTTCGATGGTGGTGTCGATGTAGGCGTAGACGTGCCACTGATGATAGTCGTCCCAGGAGTGAATGCCGACGCGGACAATTTCGGCGGCGAAGACGTGCTCGTTGTCGTCGTCGTAGCTTTTTCACCCGGCGGCGTCCACAATTTCTTCTCTTCTCCCGGTTGACGCTTCAACACCCGCAAACTTTCCGGCAAGTTCGCGGAGGAAAATATCGCTTCTTTTTCTTCTTTCTTCTTCGGTTTCTGTAAAATTTTCACGTTTCTCGGTTCTGGCATTCTCTGGTCCGAGCTTCTTCTCGTGCGTGAGGATTCGCCTCCATCAAAACTGTTCCCGGAGCCTCTGGTCCTCGTCGTCGTTTGGAAGCCGCCGGGTGGAGGGTCCGAAAAGTCCATCTGATCGTCCTCTCCCCAGTCGCCTTGCGGAATGTGCAAATTCGCAATCGCTCCAGCAACTTCGTGTTGAATCTCTCTTTTCACCCGCGGTGCTCCGTCGGTCGTCGTGTTATCGTTTTCGTTTGCTTTCGCCGCCCACTGCGGCGGCGGTCCCGGCGGTGGCGCTCCTCCTTGATTGTGCTCGCGTCGTCGCCAATCCTCCGACGTGTCCGCTTTACTGCCAGCGCCGAAGCCGCCGTTTTGATAACTACTTCCGTTGGACGATCCTCCTCCTCCTCCATTTCTATAATTCGCATTCGCATTATTATTATTATTACTCTCGCGATGATGGTTCCAACTGTTCCCGAGTTCTCCGTCGCCGCCGCTTCCCCAACTCGCTCGCTCTGGCAAGTTGTGCTGCTGCTCTTTATTCGCCGTGGTATCTGATGATTCTCCGTTTTGATTATTATTATTATTATTATTGTTATTATTATTATCTGACGAAGAATCGTTCGAACCTCTTTCTCCTCCTCGATTGACTAACTTTATCGACGGATCGTTCATTAAAGTCGACGTTGGATCGTGTTCGAAACGTTGCGAGGGTAAATTTATTGGTTTCGGCGCCGCGACGACTCGTCCGAGGGACACCATTCGCGAGCCTTTGTAGTGGTGTCTGTGATGATGATTATAAGAGAGAGAGAAGAACGAGACGTTTTATTATTAACGAGTAGTAATGGTGGTCAGTTACAGAGTAAAGAGATGCACAAAACACGGAGAGAGAGAATTGCTTTCGGGGATGATGTTTCCCCAAGCGGCACCCAACACCACTTTTAAAAGCCTTCTCGTTTCTCTCTCAACAGGCGCGCGGAGATGCACGAAAAGGAAAGAGAGCCATCGAAGATGCTCTTTAAAGGTTTTTGTCGGCAACGCGACCACGAATACTCCGCATAAACGCGCGAAGAAACAAAATATAGAATAAACGTATAACGAGAACGCACTTCCTGTCTGTCGTCATCTGCGCCGGCAAATTTTACTCCTATTATAAAACTACTCTTAAAAGAAGGAGAGTATTTTAAAAGGAACGCAGAGGAGAGCAGTTTAAAAGAGTCGTCGTAACAGTAGTAGTACCGTGCAAAAGTAGTTTTACACGAGCGCAACTTTTATTAGTATCTTTGCGTTTCGCGTGCAACTTTTCTTTAACGCAAACAATTTAAAGCAAATTCTCTCGAGACCTTTTTTCCCTTAAAAAATTCTCTTGAATTCTCTTGGAGAAAAAAACTCGAGGAAACTGCCCTTTTTGTTTCCTTTTTTTTTTGATTTGCTCTCCCTCGTTTGCTTTTTCCTCACACCCCCACACCAACAACACTCAAAATTACTCAAACTTTTGCATAATCACAACAACGAGAACACGAGAACAACAACGAGTAGTAGTCTCGAAACACAGAAGACAATGACGACGACGACGATCAAAACTTTGAATACTAATCATCATTCTTATTGTTCTTACGATGATGTTGTTTTCAGAAGATCACAAAAAGCATCATCGCGTAAGCGAAGAATCTCTCGATCGTTTACTCCTCGTGCATCATCATCATCATCATCATCATCATCGGATGAAAAAGAAAAAAATGTAAACATCGCTTTAGTGGGTCAAGAGACGTCGACCGGGAAACTCGTGATGGGACTCTCCGCTGGACGAGGGAATAATAATAATAATAATACCATTTCCGTGGTGTTTGGAGAGAAGATGGAAAATTCAGAGACGATGACGGAAGGGATGGATGCGCAGACGTTTGAGAAGCGGTTTTATTGCACCAAGGAACAGTTTGCGAAAATATCTACTTTTGCGAGCGAGAGGAGCGCGTCGACCGTCTCGGCGTCCTCAACGACGACGACGTATATATTCTGCCACGAGTCCGGGGCGAAACAGATGAAAGCGATGAAAGATTTAAAAGCGATGAAGATTGTAAATAGCGGGGAAGTTGATGATAAGTGCGTTTTATTATCGAGAGTAGGGATCAATCGAAAAGAGAAAGCGCCGTTCAAGACGCAAAACGAACCGTATCAACAAAGAGAAACCGTGCAGATTGGACAAATCGCGTTACCAATTGGAAATGCGGTTGGGGAACCTATTATTGGGACTTTGGACGGCTACGAGCAAAGCGAAGAGTTCGCGAAGGAAATTTTCGGAGCGGAAAACGTAACCGTCGTGAGATCCGGGGAGTTACGAGGCAACGGGCCTCTACTTCTCGCGGATTTGTCCGCGCGACTCGTCGACAACATGTACGACGTGAAATTCCAAGACTTGTACGTGTTTCAAGGCGACAGTCAACAAGGGTACACGAAGAGGCTAAACTTGGCGCAAACCTTAGTTCGCGTCGCCGAAAATTTTTCATCATCCGCGAACCGAGATATCTCCGTGTTATCGGTTATCTGTAAAACCGTTCCCATCGTGGGTGAACAAACGCTTTCCCAGCCGACCGATCGAGAGAGAAGGAAAGGGTACGACATGAGTAAAGGTATCGCCCCTTCGCCCATCGATATCAACACCGTAGATTCTTTGCTCGCCAATCCTAAATAATAAAACTTTTGTCAAGTAGTAGTCCTCTCTAGTAATCGTTTTAGTCAAAAACCTCTGATATTTTTTTCTTTTTTCTCTTCATTTCTTTCGCACGAAAACAACAACCATTTCCATTGAGTATGTCTTCTTCTTTGTCTTCTTCTTCTCTCTTCGCGCGTGTTCCTTTAAAATGTCATAACAACGCGCTTTTAGGAGGACGAAAAGAAGGACGCAGAAGAGGTTCTCCTGTTGTGGTGACGAACATGGCGAGGTGGCGTGGGACGACAGCATTGCAGTGGGCATTCTCGACCGCTGCAGCTGCCGACCGCACGATGCCAAACGCTTGTCATACCGCGACGCCACGTCGTGACGCTGGCCGACCTCGAGCCCGGCGAAATCGTTCCGTTTTCCCGCAGGCTGCACCTGATCGCGTCGACCATGCCGAAAGCAACAGGGTGCGCGGAACCTTCGTGGCCAACAACAATGTCGTCCGCCAGAGAGTTGCCCACCCGCACGTGCGCGTGGTTCCTTGGTTTCGGGATGATGGCTTGCGTGGGTTTTCCTGGCCGCCGATGACGTGTAAAGCCGGTGAGCTCGAAGCGGTGGGGACTCGGCTGCGTGATGTGTTCAGTTATCTCGACGGCTCTGGTATCACCGTTGCTGTTGCCTCTCAATACCTGCCCCGTTACGGGCTCTTTGAGAAGTCATTGCATTTGCAAACACTTCTAGGGTTGCGTTCGAGGGTGTCCGGCAAGTCACATTGATGTTATTCGGTTCCTCGATGGGGCCGTTGTCTCGGCTTCGGCTGGGGTAAACCGCAAGAGATTCATCCACGAAAGGGTTCCAACGATGGCAACCAAAGCAGAAATGATCGAGTCAGTTGCTGGCGCCGCCGGCATGTCGAAGGCCGACACCGAGAAGACAATCGGAGCGTTCTTCGATCACGTCACGGCCGAGATGAAGAAGGGTGAAGCGGTCACATGGCCTGGCTTCGGCAAGTTCAGCACGTCGGCTCGCGCCGCCCGCACCGGACGCAACCCGCAGACCGGCGCACCGGTAAGCATTGCAGCGTCGACTGCAGCGAAGTTCTCGTCGAGCTCCGCACTCAAGGAAGCCCTCAACGGCAAGAAGAAGAAGTGACCTGATGGCTGCCAAGCGTCCAGTTAAGAAGGCCCCAGCCAAGAAGAAGGCTCCAGCCAAGAAGAAGGCTCCAGCCAAG
>ENA-OWPI01000139-OWPI01000139.1-marine-metagenome-genome-assembly--contig:-NODE-139-length-106287-cov-12.112626_pt1 | contig 106287 bp, 74 predicted proteins | sample MGYA00238138_ERZ651775 | MGnify/ENA primary metagenome ERZ651775 (study PRJEB26906, sample SAMN06265043) | marine metagenome | isolation source: Helgoland LTER site | place: Germany:Helgoland, sampling... | reverse complement strand
AGAATACTACTCTAATACGAATAACATCCATGATGGGGGAAGATGTGATAAAAAAGAACAAGGAGAAAGTCGAGCGATTGTATAAGCAGCGAGAAGAGCTCGAAGCGGAGATGGCGTCGATTTCTCAGAGACTAAACGGACCAAACATGCCAGGTTTAAAAGGTTCTTTAGTGGACAACGAAGGCTTTCCAATTGGTGGAGGAGACGTGGATTTGTACTCCGTACGAGCGGACAGACAGAGATATAACTCGTTGAAGAACGACCACTTGCAGTTGACGAATGCGATCGAGAAAGAAGTGCAACAGTTACTCTCTTCTTCTGCTTCTCCTTCCGCTGTAGGAGGAGGAGGAGGAGGAACAGATACAATAGTTAAAACGCAAACAGAGAATAACGAGAAGGTGAAGATACCAACGGAGTCAACAACACCTAAAACTACATCAACAAATCGAAAAGCGTTCGCGGTGGTGGATATATTAGCGCCAGGGTCGCCCGCAGATCTAGACGGATTAATGGTACACGATCGAATTTTAGATTTTGGTGGAGCATTTTCGATCGCCGATGCGGCTTTGCTCATTCAAGACAACTTAGGAAAAAGTCACCGCGTTCTTGTCAACCGTGCGGGAGTGGATGAAATTTTGAACATCGCGCCGCGGACTTGGAACGGGAACGGATTGTTAGGAGCTCATTTTCGGGCGTTAAACTTTTAGCGTGAACAGTGCAAATTTATACGCTTCACTAAGTAATACTACACGTTCTAATAACCGCGTTTTCTTTGCAGCTTTCTATATGCTTTCCTCTCCTCCTCGGTCATGTCTTTTGTCGATTTCTTCCTCTTCGCCGCGTGCTTCTCCGCTTTCGCAACTTTTGCGTCGCCGTTACTGCCACGAGCATCTCTTTCCCTGCCGCCGTCGTCATTGCATTTATCATCATCCACCTTTTCGCCGTCGTCGTCGTCGTCGTCGTCCCATGCGCTTTTCTTTTCCTCGTTGCCGAGCTTCTTAAATACCTCTGATCCAAAGATTTTGTTTTTGTGTCTGTGCACTTTCACTTCCTCGACTTTTACCACGCCAGCTTGCTTTAATCGATCTTTTTCCAGCTTTTCGTCAAACTCTTTATCGCTCAACGGTTTTTGCTTTTCCAGCTCCTTTCCTAAAACTATTATTTTCTTTTTATTGCTATTCAGGTCACCGTCTTCACCTGTCCTTGCGTTCTTGTCGTTGTCGTCTTCCTCGCCATCTTCGTCGCTATCGTGCTTGTTACCACCGCCGTCGATATCTTCACCATTCACTACTGTTTCGAGAAAGCTTTTCTCGTTTTTATTCTCTTCTTTTTTCTTTTTGCCTCGTTTGCCCCTTCTTTTCTTACTCGACGGACGCGCTTCTTCTTTTGCTGCCTCGTCGTCGTCGTCGTCGTCGTCGTCGTCGTCGTCGCCAGTCGTTCGCTTTAATCCAAACGTCGGCTTTGTCTTGTTTTTAGTGTTCTTTTCATCATTATCATCATCGTCGTCATCATCATCATCACCTTGCAACGCTGGATGGCTCTTGTCCAAAGGATGCCCGTCTAAAGTTCGCAGTCGAGGACACATTGCCTTGATATTATCTACGTACGCTTTGCCATCGAGAATGGCAATCGGATTGCCTCGCAAACTCAAATGCGTCAATTTTGGAAGTTTCGCCAACACTTGCACTTCGGCAAAGGTTTTTATTTGATTGTGAGAGCAATCGAGCACGCGTAAATTGATATTTTTACCCAATCCCGACGGCAGACCCGTGAGCTTGTTCTTCGCTAATCGAAGTTCTCGTAAATCTGTGTTTTGAGAGAAGCTGTCATTACCTATGTTTTGCATACCGCTGTTCGACGCCGAAAATTTTCCAAGCTTGCGAAGCGGAAGAAGCTCGTGTTTGAGACTCTCAATGGAGTTGTTCGATACGATCAACGAGTTCAACTCTCTACAATTTTTCACCGCGTTCAGGCACTCCTCCGTGAGCGCGTTGTCCGAGGCAATCAGCGCTAACAAACTTCTCGTCAAAGGCGCGTCCAACACGCCTTCAAAACTGCTCAATCGGTTTCCAGAGACATTCAACACGCGAATAGTTTCGCAGCATCTGCTCAAAGGTTCCAAACCGTTCGATTCTAACCGATTATTCGAAAGGTTTAACCACTTCAATTGTTTCAAATGTTTCAGATTTTCAATGTTATTAATCGCGTTATCGCTCAAGTCTAAGCGCAACAGATTTGGAAACTGGACGGCGGCGTTCGTCGATAAAGCGATGGCCGTCAACGATTTACCTTTCAAGTCGCAAACGGCAACCGCTTCGGACGAAGAGACGTTATGCACGCTTCGCAGAATAGTCTGTTCGTTCAAAGCGAGGCCCATTATATGCCTGATGTGAGTGTATCCCTATCGCGATAAAATGAACGCCGCCCGTCAGTGAGCGAAGTTTTTGTTGTGTTTGTTTTACAAAAATCAAATTTATAACAAGAATAAGTTTCTCTCCGTCTCTCTCTCTCTCTTTTATATTATAATGTACAGCGCTCTCTCTTTCTTTTCTCTTCTCATGAGCTATTACCTCTCTGCAACAGCGCCTCTTCTTCGTCCACTTCGTTCTCTTTCTCTTCTGCTTCTTCCTCTTCCTCTTCCTCTTCCTCTTCTTCCTCGTCGTCATCGTCGTCATCGTCGTCGTCTTCTTCGTCGCTGACGTCGTCTAAATCCGTTCTTCCTTCTCTTCTTTGATTGTTTCTTCGTTTCGGCGGTAACTTCCTCAAAGCGAAGAGAACCATGGCCGACGGCGCGATTTCCGAGACGATGTAATATATGGCGTTCAACTTCACACCGGTAACTACGTCCAGAGGGAACTTTTGTGGTGCTATTGCGGCGACTAAAATACACATCGCTCGGAACGTAAAACACGCGGTACACGAAGCCGTGACGATTCCGACTTCAAAAAGCTTTCGAGATTTTCCCACCGCGTCGTTTGGAAACTTTCTCAGCATGAAGAACAAAAGTCCTCCGTAGGTGGCAAACCCAATCGATGCCGCTAAGAAGGCGGACAATCGAATCACCGCCGCAGCCAAGATCCACCCGTTTTGTACGCTCCTTGTCTTTGCGCTGCTCGAACCGCTACTCTTTGCTTCTCCTATCCAACACACCGCTTGGGCGACGTACACGAAAGCGTTCAAGACGAAAAATTTGAACCTTAGGTTTCTCGTTTGAGGAGATATCGACCTCGCTTGCTCGTAGATCTCCGCCCAAAACAATATGAGGAGCGAATCTGTGGAATGTGATGATAATGATTATCAGAACGCGCCGTGTTTACGACGAGTAAGAAGAGTAGTTTTAAAGTAGTTAGTTTTTACTCGTGAGAAAGAAAGATTTTTCAAAGAAGAAGAAGAAGAAGAAGAAGAAGAAGAAGAAGAAGAGAACGCACATGTGGTGAAGAATATCAACCCGGGTAAATCGAGTAAGATGGAAGCGAACACTCTCGGTTCAATCTCGTCCAGCCTCTCGCGAATAGCAAACACCACGGCTCGAACGGACATGACGAAAAAGTTTAAAACGACGAACGATTTTTGCGTCGTCCAAACAATCGAGTTCCTTTTTTGGATTCGAATCAGTTGCACGAAAGCAACCGAAGCGAGAAGAGCGTATAGGACGGCGAGATAGTCGTACTCGACCGTCACCATCGAAGAATTTGAATACGATGGCGATGCCGTCGCGTCTTGCGTGTTGTTTGACGACGACATCTCTCTCTCTCTTCCGCTCAATAGATGATTTTTGTGGAGAACGAGGAGACCACCACCTTTTTTGTTCTGTTTTTTTGTGAAAAGACAAAAGGTTTTGGGGTGCCTTTCCGGAAAGCAGTTCTAAAAAGTAAAAGTTGTTGTTGTTGTTGTTGTTGTTGTTGTTGTTGTTGTTATTGTTACAAAAGAATACAATCTCTACGTAGTAGTTACTATGAACCCTCTGGCGGTTACTCTTCTTCATCCTCTTCTGCCCTGCGAAACCTCCAAAAGTTTCTCTTACACTCGACTAAGTATTTCATCTGGCCGCGATAATATCCCGGCCAACCGGTTGCGGAAACAAAAGAAGCCGGCCCTTGGATCTCTCTCTTTGGAAGATTATCCGCGCACGATGTGTACGCATCGAGGATATTTCTAAAGTTTCGCAGAGATTTAGGCATCAGGTTCAACGAAAATTCACTGACTAAGCCCTCTGCGCCGTTGTATACTTGCACGTGAGGAACCGAGACGATGTTCATGTCCTCCGCGAAGCTGTCGTCAAACTCCGACAAATTGACTTTCAGGAACAAAACGTTCGAAAATTCACGCTCAGCTATTTTAGCGAACTTTGGATGGACGCTTCTGCACGCCGGGCAATCTTCCCGGAAGTACTTAACAACAACGAGCGGCGATTTACGTTCGAGTATTTGTTCGATGTCGTTGCTCTTCTCCTCGTCCTCGACGCCTTCGTCGATGGAATTTGAGTGGTTATCGATGTCGCGATGAATCATCGTCGCGGACGCGTATAAATAGCTGAGAAACTCGTCGATGTTCTTGACGAGTATCAAGTTTCTTGGATGAGAAGAAGTCGATTGGTATTTCTCCCACCACTTTTGTTTATTCGTATTCGTTACTATTGATTTTTTTAGTCGTGTTGTTGTTTTTTTTATCATCTTCTTATCCTGTTTTTGTTCCTGTTGTGTGAACGCGCTCGCCGTCGTCTGAATCGTCTGAATCGAGTGCGTCGCCACGGGGTATTTCTTTTTACCGCTCGTCGCTTTCATGCTCAGTGGCTCTTGTCGTTGATGATGATTATGTGTCGTCGTGAAATCATTCGAGGACGACGCGGAAGTCGCGCGCGTCGTATTATCATCTCTCGCTGCTTTCAAACGACGACGTTTCGACTCCTTCGACAAAAAGAATGAGTGGTGTTCTCTTCTTATTCTTCCTCCTTTTCCTTTTCCTTTTGCGACGATGTTGTGTTTCGCGGAGAGTGTGTGCACGAAGGCACGATGAGACGAAGCGATGAGAGACATTTTCGGTGTTCGTGTGTTGTTGCAGTAATATGCGCGCGCGCCTTTTCGTTCTCTCCTTTTCTTTGGTGGTGTTTGGTGTTTAAAATCTCTGACGCAGAGAAAAAGAAAAAGAATGATGATGAATACACGTGGATGGACGGATGGAAGACCAAATTTTTTTCTGTTTTTCACTTTTTTCCTTTTTTTGTCGAAAAGTGCAAAAAGAAGAGAATCTCTTTTTGAACAAAACGAAAATATCTTTTTCAATTTCCACGTCAGAGAGAAGAAGAAAAAGTGGGGAAAATCGATCGAATCGCCAAAGAAAAAGAAGCACTGCACTGCAGCGCTTACAATAATAAGAGAGTGTGTGTGTGTGTATTCATCTCATCTGATACTAATAAACGAGAAACGACGACGAGAAAATTGAGTTATATATAACACGATCGACAATAATATATAATAATAGAAGAAGAAGAAGTTAAAGAAGAAGATGAAGAACGGCACCATCACGGCGGATGAAATTCTGGAGCAAAAACCGAAGCGTTTGTCTCACGACGACGAAACGAAGTTTTTGCACTCTATGCGCCCAAACTCGCCTCAAGTTGGCGATCAACCGACGGTTGTCTTGAAAGTCGGGACGTCCTCTTTGCTTCGCGGTGATTGCTTGCATTTATCCATGCTCGGTTTTCTCGCGGAAACGTGCGCGGATCTCAGTAAACGCGGGATGAGAGTCGTGGTCGTGACATCAGGATCTGTCGGTGTCGGCTGCAAGATTCTAAATTCGCCGAAACCGAAAGATTTGGCTGGAAAGCAAGCGTTCGCTGCGGTTGGACAAGTGCATCTCATGCGCATGTATGAAGACTTCTTTACGACGTTGGACTTGAAGATTGCGCAAGTGTTGGTAAGTTTAGACAACATGCTCGATCGAAAGCAATACGAGAACGCCAAGAGCACGTTCGGCGCTCTTTTAGAGAGACACATAATCCCAATTGTGAACGAAAACGATACCGTAGCCGTTCAAGACGTCAAATTTGGAGACAATGATACGTTGAGCGCGCACGTCGCGGCTTTAGTCAACGCTGACTACCTTTTTCTACTCACGGACGTGGACGGCTTATACACCGCCAATCCGTACAAAAATCCGGACGCGAAATTAATCAGCGTGGTAGAAAACGTTGAAGACCTCGAGGTGACCACGGATGGTGCTGGTTCGGCTCTGGGAACCGGTGGAATGGCTACCAAGCTTCTCGCGGCTAGATACGCAACCTCTGCTGGCGTGAACACCGTCATCATGAACTCGAACAACATGAATAAAGTTCAATCGGTTGTCCAAGGCGCAAGTATCGGGACGCTCTTTTTGGCGATGCCGAAACCGTTGAAAGGCCGGAAGCGTTGGATTCTGTTGCAACCGGTGATGGGCCACGTGTTTGTGACGAAAATTGCCATGCAAGCGATTGAAAAAGATAGCTCGTTGTTCGCTGCCGGTATCATATCTTGCGGAGGCGACTTTGACGTCGACGATTGCGTCACGATTAACTACAGAGATAAAGAAACAGGTGAAGAGAAAGAAGTTGGTAAAGCCATTGTGAATTACTCGTGCGCGGATATGGATTTATATAAAGGAAAACAAACGGAAGAGTTCTTTGAATTGGTTGGGTATTCAGGAGCGGAAGCTATTTGCCACAAAAATAACATCTGTTGTTGGATCCCGGGTGGAGAAGAACCGTCCTCGACGTCGTATTTGAATCTCTCCGGGCTCTGCGTAACCGAAGAAGGCATAGAAGAAGAAGAAGAAAAATAAAAATAAAACGAATTAATAAACGAGTAATAAGATCAACAAGAGAAAAAGAACTGGAGAAATAAGACGAAGAAGCAACACGCGAGCGAGGGCATTTAATAATACACGTATATCTATCGTGGTCGCCTGTTCCCGCGTCGTTGCTGGAGAAAAGATAGTTAAACAAAGTAATACTATCCTGAAACCATATAAATTGTCCAATTAGCAGAACATTAGCATTATATAATATAATAACAATACTGTAATAGAGTCCATATTTTGTACAAACACTTTTCTAAAGGATGGATAGTTTAAAAGTTTATTTTCACTTCGTCCCCGCGAAGTAGTGTGATCGTATTTTTGAAAACGAACGAGTGGCTGTGTGTTGCACACAGCCGTGAAACTTCTATTTGAAAATTGAAAAAAAGCGAAAAAAAGCAGACGCGTCGAAATATCAAGCTTTTCAGAGTTGGATATTTGAATAGAGATTTTCCGCGGACGCCATAACGAAGTTCGCGGTCTCGCGACATTCACCTATCCTTACTGTATACTTTAATGTGTGCGTGAGATAGTTTTGTATTCAGAAACGATGGAAAATTTTGCGGTAAACGCTATTTATGAGAGGAACGAGAGCGGAGAAAGAAGCGCGGAAGACGAGAAATGGTGGTTCAACAGTAATAGGACGAACGAGGACTTCTTCCCGCTAAAACGAAAGGAGCAGGAAGTGGTCACGCGAACGCACATCTCCCGCGTCGAGTCGCAGATTCGAATGGAGAAAATCTCTCGAAGTTCATCCATGTGCGATTACGATGAAGAGTGTGAACGCATGGACTGCAACGACGAAGAAGATGATGATGATGAAGACGACGACGACTCGCTCCTCGCTGTCGAAGATTTAAAAAGCTCGCTCACGACCCTTCAGGAACAAAAAAACACAAAAGCAACAACGACAAAAAGAAAAAACGACAACAACAACAACAACAACGACAACGACGCTAAAGCAGGAGAAAGTTTCAGAGGCTGCACGATCTCGCAATTGCTCTCTTTCCACGACACGGACGAGAGGAAGATTCCGTTGCACGATATAGAACTTCACGAAGACATGTTGCGAGATCAACTGAGGAAGGAGCAAACGAAGGAGCACTTTGTGTTGAACGCCGCGACGGCGAAACACGTCCTTCGAGGTCAACGAGAACCTATCATCTCTTATATCTTGCAGTGCTGCGCTATGGCAAACTACAACGCAGTTACAGCAGATGTGTGCATGGTGTACGTCGATCGAGTGTTGTCAAACATGGACATCCCTAAGTCTACGCTTTCGCTCATAGCGATGTGCTGTTTGCACATAGCTGTCAAATACGAAGAAATTGAGGATGTCGTTTTGAGTACGACAGCTTTGCGAAATATGTTCGCGCCACAATATTGTCAAGATACCGTCTTGAGGATGGAAAGTGCGTTATTGAGCGAATTAGGTTGGAAGTTGGGTTGCGTGACGACTTCGCACTTCATCGAGAGTATTTTAAAAATTTGCGACGGAGCTACGCACGAGTTTGAAAGAATAGAAAAAGAAACCGACGAAGAAGAAGAATGGACCATTGATTACGTCGATAAACTGAGCTCTATGTCTCTTGAAATGTACAAAGGTGTCCTGGCTGACCCTGCTATTCGTGGTGCTGTTTTACCGAGCGTGCTCGCTACTGCTTGTATCGGTGCGGCTCGTGCAAAACTTGGATTGTTCCCGGCGGTTACTCGAGAAATGGAAGTGGCATCAAACGTGAGCGAGAGTAATTTATCAGAGATACACGGATGGTTAATCGAACATTGCTTAAACATTTATGTTGCAAGGAATGACCCAGATTGTGTTTCGAGTGGCGATGATTATGACAAAAATAACACGATTGGGTCAGTTGCAGTGCCGATGAGACAAGGAAGTAACGACAACGAAAAGGTGAAAGAACTGACGGATGAGTTTGGGAGATTTGTGGACGTGTACTCACCAACAGGAGTTCTGGAAGCCAGCTCGTTGTCGTCGTTCAGGGATGATGACTTTGTTGCGGCGTAAAAAGTGGAGGTCGAGGAGGTAAAGTAGTAGAAATTCACTTAGAAAGAGAGAGAGAGAGAGAGAGAGAAGGGAGTGGCGACTGGAAAGGCGCAGCTAACGTTCTCGACGAGGGAAGAAAAAAGAAAGAGACACAACAGAAATGTAGTATAACGAATAATCTGTATTAGTTTAGTTGAAAAACAAACAAAAACCAATTGTAATAACACCTATATATATGATCAAAACAATGCAGTGTGCTCCACCATCATTAACCTTAATCGCCGAAGATTCTACCCCAGACTGCGCACAATAACGGAATCAAACCCACACCTGCGATTTGTAACTTGTCGTTCGACGTCGCACGCACGGTAACCGCACCAGCGCCTCGCGAGTTGAGATTAAATCTGCCAGTCAATTGCGTATCTTTCCCTAATGTGATTGAACTCATAGCGTTGCAACCCAAGGCGATGTCACCTCTCCAATTCATGAATGAGGCTCCAATGGTGGACGAGTTCGCGTCGCCTTCGTCTTGAGAGTGACGAATGATGGCTTCGCAGTTACCACCGTAAGCGACATCTTTTCCTTGTGGACCCTTGGAACTTACAGCTCCGGTACTGACGACGACCTTCATTCCATCTCGGGCCTTCCATCGGTTTTCAATCTTCGTGCCAAATGCTAACAGGCCTCCAACGAATGACATGGACAATCCACCGATGATTTTGTCCACCCTGTGCCACTTCCAACGAGTTTCCGCCCGAGATGTGTACACTCTTTGCTGACCTACGTTCTGCACGTCGACACCAGCGGTGGTGATTGCTTTCTTACCGTGTGGAACCGACAATTCGCCTTCGAAAGCAAACGACGAGTCGTTTTTGTCTTTATTGATTTGCGCCGACGCTTTGCCACCGATGAAATCTTTAATGATCACTTGTCGATCGACTGAAAACCCAGTCACGCCCGTCTCGTGCTCGTACGAGTGCGCGTCAACCATAGGTCGAACTAGCGTTTGTGGGTTCGTATCAAGATAACGATATCGGTGCGAACCAGTATCCGAATCAAACGAAGGAGGGAACTGCGGGTCCGGGGCCGGGACGCACAACTGCTTCGGCATGTAGAAATCTTTCCCCGCATTCGGCTCATCGTACGGAGACGGCTCTCCAGAAATGATGGATTCTTCCAAGTCTTCGAAATCATCGTCGCCCATTTCCAACCGTATTGGTTTACGAGTCGTAATTAAGGAACTCAAGAGAAACGGTAATGGCGCAACTTTACCTTGTTGCTGTTGTTGTTGCTGACGTTTCTTCAGCATTTGCGTTCCGTCGTCGAGTTTTAATAGCGTATTTGCTTGCGCGAGAATTTTGCTCGCAAAGCAGAGCAGCAAAAGCTGTGGCTTCCAAGCTTGACCGTTCGGTAACACTTTATCTCCAGTTCGGTTCGTTCTGCAACCTGAATGGTTTTCTGCCAACGCAACCGGGTTCATCAAACGCGCGTCCCCGGAAGCGTGACGAACAGTCTGTTGAACGACGTGCGATCTTTGCGCCACATACAGCTCGTACGACATCGGCTGGCCGTTTGGTCCATCTGGCGGAGCCCCAGCGGCGTGCGTCAAGACCACAATGGCGTTGAACCAAACCCCAGGACCGAACGTGTTGGTGACTTGTTTCAAAATCATGATATCCGCGGTTTCCGATCGCAACGGAATGTCTAATCGATCGAAATATAACGTAATGTCCGGTTTATGCTTGTTGCAATACTTCTTCGCTTGACCCATAATCCTTGAGTTATACTGAATATCCGCCGAAGAGGTTCGCAAACCAGGTGTATCAATCAATCTCAACTTCATCCCGCACACCGTCGTTTCAATCACTCTCACTTTCGTAGTCTCTTCATCCAAAGCCTCCAAAGTCTTCTCGTCTTGCGCGTCCGGACCTAACAACGATTTGATCACGGAAGATTTACCGACACATTGCTTACCAATCATTAAAATCGTGCAGTCAAAATCCAATTCCTCGTTCGGGTTTATCTTTTCAAAGTGCTCGGCGAGCGCCACAGCGCGCTCGAACGTATTCGTTTGAGACTTTTGCGCTCCCGATGGCGATGTACCTTTACCAGATTTTAACGTTTCCGCGAGCTCTAAACGATAAATCACTTGCGAGACAATCGTATTTCTCGGCGATTGGTCTAATCTCGATGTCAAGCGTAACAGTTTAATTCGAAGCTGTTGAAGCTCGTACGCTCTCGTGGCTTGTTCATCCTTCGGGTCTGGCTTTTCGTCTGGAACAATCGGTTCCTTTTGAGGCGCCACGCGCGCTACCGTGCGCGCTAACAAGCCACCGCCAAGGCCTTGCGCTTGTGGTGGCGTGATTGGTTCCCCCTCACCAGCCGCACCCGCTGTGGGCGCAGCGGAGGTGGTAGTATTCCGCTGCGGCAAACCGCTCGTATTTCCAAAGCCCTGTTGTTGTTGTTGTTGCGAGGGAGGTTGTTGCCCTCCCCCTTGGCCTGGAAATTGCGGCGGTGGTCTCGGCGGCGGCGGTGCAGCAGCTGCACCAGCACCACCACCGGGGACAAATGCCGCGGCGGCTGAATTCAAAGACGCCGCTTTCGTGGCTGCCGCTTGCGTCGCCGCCTCTTCTGCGGCGGCGTCGAAATCGCCGTCCAACTCCTCGCCGTCGTCTTCAAAATCGTCGTCCTCGTCCTCATCTTCGGAGAGCAAGTCGTCTCCTAAGATATCTTCTTGATCATCGATGCTGGTATCTTCTTCCCCGTACATTTCGTAATCGTCGGAAGTGTCGACGGCGTCCGCGTCGTACTCGTACTCTTCTTCGTCCGTTGATGCGTCCATTATTATATCGTTCGTATTTAGATAATTTTCTTTCTTATCGCGGCGAAGAAAAAAGCAGATCCGTTACTTTACTCTATAATTTGTGCAGTGTTGTGATTCGTTCGGGTTTTATAAAATTGATGATGGAATTTTGCGATTTTTGCTTCTTCTTTCATATTTTTCATTCTCTCTCTACTTTCTCGCTATTCTTCTTTACTTCTTCTTTACTTCTTCTTTACTTCTTCTTTACTTCTTCAATCGATCGATCCTTGGTTAAGATATGACACACCCGCACCCTGCGTTATTCTTCTTATTATCGGCTTCCTCTCTCAACTTCTCGACGATCGGGTCGAGGTAAGAGATGACGTTGAAAAACGTCGGCCTTTTCTTATCGATCGGGTTCCACATGTTTCTCACCAACGTCATAAATTCTTTCGGCATTAACCCGTTATGCAACGGTGGACGAGTGTCTTGGGTAGCGACTGCTCGCGCCGCGTGGATGGGATTGACGTTCGAGAACGGTTGTTGACCGGAGAAGAGTTGGTAGAAAATCATGGAGGCGGCGTAGACATCCACGGCGGTGCCGTAGAATTCGTGTCGGAAAACCTCCGGCGCCATGTATCGATAACTGCCCGTTTCGCCGGTCAAAACGAACGGTTCTTGAGAAACCGTCGAGTTTGGAATCTTGTTTCGCACGGATAAAGTTTTCGACAAACCGAAATCGCCTATTTTCAAACGTCCGGTTCTCGTCAACATCAAATTTCCCGGTTTCAAGTCTCGATGAATCACCGGTAACGGCACGCGACCGTGTAAGTACGCCATCCCTCTCGCACAATCTAACGCCATGTTTGCCGCTTCGCACAAAGAAAGTAACTTCCCGGAACGAAATAAGTGGTCTAAACTCCCTCCTTGCATGAACTCGGAAACGATGGACACTTGACTCGTTTCGCTCGAAATCATGACGCCTAAAAATTGGACGATGTTTGGATGGTGCAACTGACGCATGACCTTCAACTCCAACGAGAACTCAACTCTCGCGATCTCGTCCTCTGCCATATGCTTGTGAATTTGTTTAATCGCAACCGGCGTTCCTCTCCATTTACACTTCATGACGATCCCAAACGCCCCGGACCCGATATTTTCCTTATCCACGATTTCCTCCTCCGGTATCTCCCACGCCATGGCGTCTTGCGGCAAGAAAATGTTCGACGAATTCGCCAACTGTGGCGCAGCGACCGAAGACAAGTGACTGTCCGATAGCTTCACTAAAGTACCCGTCAATCTATCTTTAATCTTCCCCCCGTTTTGTTCTATGTACTTTACAATTTCTCCGTGGTTCCCAAACACCGCGCACTCCAACGGCGTCGCTCCCCATCGATCGACGGCGTTAATCGCCACCCCATTCTTTACTAAATAATCCACGATCGCGAACGATCCGTCCGCGCACGCGATGTGTAAAGGTGCTCTCAAATCATAATCTTGGTACGGTTCCGACGTGATGCTTTTCCCCGCTTTTTCTAAGCACCGTTTAATTCTTTTCAAATTCCCAATCGACGCCGAGAATAAAAGTTCCGAAGTCAAATGTCTCCCGACGTATTCTTTGTAGTTTTTCGACCCTGGATTGGATTGGCCTTGGGAGGAATCCGCGCCTTGAGAAGAATCGCGGTCGGAATCCCCGCCTTTGTTGGTGAATTCGAAAGACCCAGAAGAGTCTGGAGACCCTCCTCTCGGGCGGTCGGCGGAATTCTCTCGGCTGCCGGAATGCCTCGGCGAAGAGGGGTAGGATTCGTTCACGCTGTTGTTTACGATTTCCATGTTTGGCTCCGCGAGCGGGTCGACCGTGTTGCGATGCTCGAGAGGATCCAAACCCATCTTTTCTCTGCTTTATTTTGCGTTTTGTTGGTGTTGATGATGTGTCGTGTGTACCTCTATTCTGTTAAAGCCGGAGAGGCGAGCTTTATTCCAATTTTGGTTTTGCGGAATTTTTTTAAGAACAGCTACGTGTGATGTAGACTCGTATGTGTGTGTGTTATTCAATACCGGTACACGATTATTTCTAATACATGCACGTCTTCATACCGCTAAATATAATCTCTCTCCCTCTTTCTCTCTCTCTCTTTCTCTCTCTCTCTCTCTCTCTCTCTCTCCGCTCTCCCCTTTTATATTTATTATTATTATCTCTCTCAATATCTAGTAATGTGTCTTAATAGTATCATTGCGTTCTTCGCGTGTTGCGACGAGGCGTAGGAGACATCGATCGACGCTTACCACCGCCGCTGCCACTTTTTTTCGTAGCAGTCTTCTTAGCCGAAGACGCCGCAGAACCTCGCGAAGCTCGAGGCGTCGGCGAAGGCGACCGGCCATTTATGCGACGATTGTTGGTTTTCTTCTTCTCGATGGAAATCTTCTCCGCGCAATACATGTAATGCGTAGGCATAAACGGCGTGTACGGTACTCTGCCTTCGTTTTCAGAATACCACACGGTTTCTAAATCTCTTTGTTGTTCCAAAAAGTCGACGTGCGCGCGATTGAAATACACGCCGTCGTGCGCAAACCACCACTTGTACAATCTTTGATCCCACCTATCCTCGACGCCTTCGCGCAAGGTGAAATCAATCAAACACAAGTTCCCGCCCGGCGCGACGAGATCTTTCATCGTCTTCAAAGCCTCTCTCCACGGAGGAATCATCGTCAAGCAATACGAGCACGTCACCAAATCCACTTCAGCTGGAAGTTTCTTTTGCGTCTCCGCGGCGTTGATATCGCCTTCGATGAAAACAACTTGTTTAGTCAAACCGAGCGCCTTCACTCGAGATTTTGCCATGGCTAACAAAGCATCCGATAAATCGCACAAATACACTTTCGTTTTCGATTCGCGAATATGTTCGGTGACAAATTCGATATCCCTCGCCGTGCCGCATCCGACCGAAATCCACGTCTTTGGCATCTTTGTCCACGGAACGACGTATTGCATGAAAACGTCTCTGTGTGGCAACAAAGCTTCACGAAAGCCGTCGTATCGAGTGCCTTGAGACTTATAAAACTTCTTCACGTCTTTGTTTGAGCTCAAACCGTGACTAGCCATGGCATACATGACCAACATATCGTCAAAGATCGTGTTGGAAATGCTCCTGTTCGTGCCGTTCAAAGTAATCATTTTCGGCTCGTAATTCTCCGGAGTTGGACCGATGAACGTGGTCAAGTACCACCCGACGCGATCGTAATCCGGGACTAAGTTGGCGCGAAGGTGTCCGAGCACCGGTGAGTGCACGCGATCACCAAAACATCTCCAATAAATCCTTCCTCTCTCTTTATCCATTCCGGTGACTACTTTCGAAATGTTCTCCGCAATCATCTGATGCGGCATCCAATCCATAGAATCAAGCAAGGATGCAATGGTAATAGATCCCGGGCCTTCCTTTTCTGCGGCATCCGCCCAGGTGCCGTGAAATAACTCCACTCGGTCCGTGCGCTCCTTCAAAGACTTGAAATTCTTCTTTTCTAAGTACCTGGGGCAGCACGTTGGCGAAAACTCGCCGACAATGTACCCGTAATAAAAGTAGTTTCCTCTTTTCCACATTCGCGTGGTTAAAACTTCCTCTAAGCGCTCCACAAATACCTCCGGATTACGCATGACTAAGTTGAGTTGTTCGATTGGAACACCACCTAACGGGGCAATCCACGACCAGAGCGTGGTGAAGGAGCAGATCTTCATCGTGCACCAGAAGAAGAATCCGCCGCGGTCGCCGCCGACATCTTCTCCGCTCACGATACGTTTGTGCACGCCGGCTAACCATAACGGTGCGCACAAAATCTTCGCCATCAAACCAGATGTTCCGGCATACATGAAGTTATCGCGGAACAAGTGCGTGTTTGCATCCCAAAACTCCGCGGTTTCCGCTTGGAGCAACTTACGAAGCTTCGATTTGTACACCGCGATGAAAACTTTGTAATCGGATCGACCCCAAATGGCGAAAAACTGCTCCCAGGTTAACGCTTTGATGCACGCCAACTTCAGTTCTAACGTGTGTAACTGCGCCGCGTTCATGTCCACCGCGATAATCTTTTTTGGCCCTTCGCACAAATAATCTAAAACGTTGCACCCGGCGGAAGAAATCGTCAACACGACGTCGTCTTCGTTCATGTGCATGACCTTATGATCGATAGCTGGGTCTTCCCAGCTGATGTTGTAAATGATTTTCTTCTTCCCAATCGACGTCATGATGAAATTTTGACAGTACACGTCGTGAATCATAACGCCGAATAACGTCATAAAGTAGAGAAATATGGCGCCGTGTAAAGCGATGACGGGTATCGAATCCTGGTGATGATCCTCGTACTTTTGCGTGACTAAATCCCACATCGCGTACGAGTGCACCAACACTTGCGCGATGAGCATGCTCAACATGATGAGCATTTTATGTCTGTATTTCATCCGTTTCCTGGACGCGGAGCGCATGAGATACCCTCGCACCCACTTTTGGAAAACTTTCACGTGCCACGTGAGCAAGACCATTCCCGAGAACAAAACAAAGTGCGAAAATTGTCCAACTTTGTAAATTAATACCGTGTGAAAGACTACTCGCGTTAGGAAATACAACACGCCAAACAATAAAGACGGACGTTGTTTGTTCCTGACTTCAAAGAAAGATAACAAAACCACCGGTATTTCCTCAATCAGCGCCACGGCGAAAAACGCCGTCATCTCGTGGTGGAGCAAGAAATAACAAATGGTGATGTATAACAGGTGATGGATCCACCCGTCTTCGAAGGATATCTCTTCCACATAATGCACGCTTCCGACGACCAAATCCATGACGCAATACCCGATGAAGAATAAAGCGATGTACCTCGAAATCACCGTCTCGTTCGATATCGTCGATGTGAATCCATCGTGTAGTAAGTGATATCCAAAATACAAACCGACGAAAGAAGACACGAAACTCGCGTAGAACGTCAGATACCAACTGTGCGTTTGAGACCCTCTGATGCTTTTCATTATGAAGAAGACGACGATGCAGACGAGCATGTTCAACCCTAAAATCATCATATCTTCCTGACTGAAGGCAATCATTTCGCTGAAGTGCTTCATCAGCAACGGCGCGTGATGTAAAACCATCGCAGCAGCAAAGCGTGTTCTGTGTTATTAATTTTTTCTACCGAATTTTGAAGCACACGCCCACAACCAACCCGAAAAGGTATATTCTTCTTTTTCTAACGCGAGTAATTATTTGTTTTCCCGCGTTTCGACGATGTTCGATCGAGAGGAAGGAAGGACAAAGAATAGAAATCTCTTCTGTTGATAACAGTCTTCGTTTACTACGTCGTTCTTACTATCTATCCCCCTATTTAAACAACAACAACAACAACTACAAAAAACGCGCGCGCGCGTTGATTGGTTAAAAAAATGAAGGCGAAGCGCCGTTTTTTTTGAACCACGAAAAAAAGCGAAAAAGAAAGGTTTCAAAATTGAGATCCTCTGTCTGTCTGTCTGTGAAAAAAGCTTTTGGAGTGGATTCATTTATTATTAAACTATATATTATTAAACTAAAGGCAGGTGATTCGCTACGAGTAAAGAAACACACAACACACACCTCGTCAGAAGCGAGCGAAAATGACGACGATTCAGACGACGAGAGGAGGTTTTTGTGTCCTAATCAGACGACGATTACTTCTTCCCGCCCTTCTTCTTGGCGTTTCTCTCCTTGATTTCTCTCAACGCTTGCGCTCTCGCCGCGGCGCGAACGTCCGGCTTTTCCTGGCGCTTCTTCGTCAAAACTTCCAAAGACGCGCTGACGTACGATCGCTTACTCGCGTTCTTGTTGATCTTTCTCTTCTTTTGCTTCACAACCGTCGATTGGTCTTTTTTGTGCTCTTTTCTATACGCCGTCGTCCACGCGATTCTTGCCGGCTTTTTTCTTTGCCCGAACAAAGACTTGATCTTCGCGTTGAGGAACAAAAACGTTCTGGAGTCTCTGAGGTACGTTCTCATGCCTTGTTTTGTTGATGATGCGAGAAGGAAAAGAAGGAGGAAACGAAGTCAGTAAACAGCGAGAGTGAGTCGTTTTCTAAACGACGACGACGACGAGATTAGATTGTTTGTTCTCTCTCCGTTTTTTGCTTTCAAAACAGAGCCCTTATTGAGGCGGAGGAAAAGAACGAGCAAAAAAGAATCGCGCGCGCGCGGAAACCAGCAAACGCCATCGACCACCACCCTTGAACGCATTTGTTTGCGCTTAAAAGACACGCGCAAATACTCTCTCGAGCTGAATCCAACGGATTCGATGTCGATATCGCGTCGCAAAGGCGCCACCAGTACACCGCGATGTGCTTTTCTAGGCCCCATTTCCCTCGCCAAAGTCGTCAAACTCCCTTGAAAATTTAGCGGGAAAAGCCCCTGGAAACATCCATCAAAAGCGCGCGCGTTTATCCGTATGCGAATTGAACGAAGCGTCCAAACTAGGAAATAATCAATATACGTTTACGAATACGTACCGTGACCCGGGTAGACGCGGAGGCCCGACCACGAGCAGTTTTCAGTCTTAAGAACCATATTTTATACTCCGTTAAATGTGTGTGGGCTAATTTATGAAGGTGAAGAGGGAAAAAGGATGGAAAATTTAGAAGAAATGAGCGAGTGAGTGAGACCGAGTGAGTGTGTGTGTCGTTATTTTAGTTTTACTTTTATATTACACAACAGAAATGTATACAGTCATCATCATCCTTTCTTGCCTTTCTTCTTCTCCGGGTTCCTCGCCGGTGGCGCCGGAGGTTCGAGATTGTAAAACACTTCCATCCTTTCGATGTAATCCCCGTACGGTAAGTTGGTAAAGTCTCCCGCAAAGGCGGTTTTCCCAGAGTCGAGTTCTTTCCGCAGCGTGTTTCTGACCTCGGCGTCGGACCACATGATTGGGCCGCGAATGAAAATTGTGTAGCCTAATTTTGTTGCCGCGAGTTCACTCAAATACCCCGGGTGTGTTCCACCTTTACCTAAATAACACGCGGAAACCGGAAACCACACGTCGCCGGTGAACGTGCCGTTGTTCAACAACGCCATCGCGTCGCTCCCAGTGTCCCAACTCAAACCTTTCGTCATTTGTAACTGTTTTGCCGCGGCGTGGACGTCGTATTCGCCGTATCCAGTCGGAAAATCCGAAAACTGCACCACGCGGCTCGGGTAGGACAGGTCTTTCAAGGCGACTAATTCGGTTTCCTCCACGGAAAGTTGGTTCAACGCGTCCAACTGCAAAAGTTTTCGATTCTCCTTTTTGTTCGTCTTCCACGAAACTTCATCTAAAGCTGATTTTCCTATTCGTCCTCTCCCGTCGTCGCCAACCATGGCATTTGCGGTGTGTTTAATCACTCGCATGAGTTCGTCTTGATCGATTTCCGCGTTTTCCTCCGCGGTGAGTTCGATTCCATCTTCGCCTAAAAACGATCCGAGTTGTTCGCCTTGGGACGGTCCCGGTCTCGGTATGATCGCCTCGTCGTCGCACGGATGCATGGTTGCCACGCCGAGCATTAATATCGCACCAGGGACGTGGTCGAATACTGCCCCGACGAACGATACCGGATCGAACGGGACGACGATGGTCCCATCTGTCAGAGATGACACCTGTACCGCTTTTAAATTTTTCGGCGGCTGTCCTCCCGGATACGTCTCGGGATACAACATTTGACAGGACATCTCCGGCAACACGGCTTCTGGACCGGGCAAAACCTCCGCTTCAATCAAAAGCGGTCCCGGTAATCTACCGTAATCTACCTCGACGTCTAACATTTTCAAAGCCGCTTTGAATATTCTCGGATCGTGGAACCGAATGTGTAATCCTTTCTGCGTCGCCATGCGAATAAACGCGTTGACGGCCTCGTCAAACGTCATCCCTCCTTTCGCTTTCGATACCGGAAGGTACGATGACTTCGAAATCACCGGCACTTCGTATTGCTTTCCGGTTTTTGAATCATACGTCACGCTTCTAGAGACGTCTAAAGTCACCACGTGCGACGATGGGTCTTCGATGGCTTCTATAAACTCATCGAACGTCCCGCTCGGTTTGCTAAACACCAACTCGGATGGATTTTTCAAGTGGAAGTGTTTTAAAATCCTCTCCGTGCTCCACTTCTTCCCGTCAACTCGTTCGAAATTCAACGCTGAACCCCACTTCCTCGTCGCTCTGTTCGGGTTTATGTGTTCCGCGTCCGATCTGTTCCCTCGACTGCCTTTCTCAGCCGAGCGAAACTGGTTCGACGCTAACGCTAACAAGGAGACGATCACGACGACTAAAACAACTTTCCACGTCGGAGGCGATTTGAGTCCACCACCGACACCACTTGGAGCATTATCACCACCACCGCCTTTCTTTTTGTTTGGATCTTTCAGTTGTTCTTTCATCGTTTCCATCTGCGCGTGTTTTTCCTTCAAGATGTTTCTCAAATCCGAAGGGTGCACCGGTTTGCTCGACGACATCTTTCTTTACTTCTAAATTTGTTTTTTTGCGACGATGATGATGATAAGAAAGAATTCTTCTTCCTCTCAACGCGCTCCGCTCCTCTCGTCGTCGCGCTGAATCTCTTCTCCTTCTTTCTCTCTCTTTCCCTCTGGGGGTTCAACTGGCTGTTTCTCTCTTTTTCTTCGCCTCAGTCGCGCGTTTTTGTGCGTCTATTTCTGTCGTCGCAGGAAAAGATTTACAGAAAGAGAAAAGAAACGATTAGAGCACGCACAGCAGTGAAATAATAAAACGAGTGTATGGCACACGGCGAGTTTTTTTTCAAAAATACGAGTAGACAGAGAGCACACACAGTATGGCAAGTATCAGACAGCAGGAAGTACAGGAGGTCCGTGATAATAATAATATAATATAAGAATGACTCTTTTTACAACAAACTTTATGTATTTACAACAAACGCGAAAGAGAAGGTAGGATGGTGGTGGTAATGACAAGTTACCCTCTTTCTCCTTCTTTATCTCTCTCTCTCTTTTTTTTTATCTCTCTTTTTATTAAAGTGAAGACACTTTTCTTTTCCTCCTCCTTCCTAATAATAATATAATATTTTATACGAACTCGACGTCGTTGGTAGTATCAAGTTTCGGCGTCTTATTCGTCGGCCGATTAGAAATAACATCCACCGGTTTCTTTTCTACGACTGGGGCTTCGTATTTATACACGCATCGAGGATCATCGTTTACCGAGGAGAACTTAGAGACGAAAACTTTCGCTTCCTCGGCGTTGAAATCGACCAAAGCGGTTTCGCCTTCGCCAATCTCGCCAGTCAAAACGGCTTCCGCGACGTTATCGTCGATGATTTGTTGCACCGCTCGGCGCATTGGTCTCGCGCCCCAAGCTTGATCGAAACCTTCCTTTTGTAAATGCGCCATGACGCTTTCTGTCAACGCCAAGCCGATATTTCTCTCGTGCAATCGACTTCCAGTTTCGTTCAACATCAACGCGGAGATTTTCGAGACGTCCTCTTGATCCAACTGGCGATAGACGACAATCTCGTCCAAACGGTTCAAAAACTCCGGACGGAAGTGATTTTTCATCTCGTCGAGCACTTTGTCGCGCATGGTATTATACGCAGCCTCTCCTGGATTCTCCTCGAACGCGGAGAGATCGAAGCCTAAGCCACCGCCACCGTTCTTCGAAATCACTTGACTCCCGACGTTTGAAGTGATGATGATGATTGTATTTCGAAACGACGTGACTCGACCTTTTGAATCTGTCAATCGACCGTCTTCGAGCATTTGAAGCATGACGTTGAAGACGTCTGGGTGCGCTTTTTCGATTTCATCGAATAAGACGACCGAAAACGGCTTCTTGCGCACGGCTTCTGTCAGTTGGCCACCGCCGTCGAAACCGACGTAGCCAGGCGGCGCGCCAATCAACTTTGACACCGTATGCCTCTCCATGTATTCGGACATATCCAAACGAATCATAGACTCTTCGTCGCCGAAATATTCTCTCGCCAATGCTTTCGTCAACTCGGTTTTACCCACACCAGTCGGGCCAGCAAACATCATCGACGCGATTGGACGGTTTTCATTCGCTAATCCGCACCTCGCTCTTCGAAGAGATCGCGCGACCGCTTGCACGGCGACGTCTTGTCCAATCACAGACTTTGTGAGCTTCTTGTCGATATCTTGCAAGATGACAGACTCATCCGACGTCATTTTTGTCACCGGGATGCGAGTCCACGCCGTGGCAACCTCGGCGATTTCATTCTCCGTGACGATCAGGTTTTCGTTACTTTTTGTGAGCGATAAGCCTTTGGCGTTCACGTCCATCGCCTCTAAGCGTTCGGTGACTTCAAGCTCGCGTTTTCGCAAAGTCGCAGCTTCCTCGAACAAACCAGCCTCGGCGGCTTGGTTCTTTGCGAGTGTGATGCTTTTGTGTTCTTGCCATAAACTGATGAGTTCCGCGTTTGGTGCGGTGATGACTTCTTCTTCCCCGCTTTCCTTTTCCAATCGCTTGGCTTCGGCGACGTCTTTTTGCCTCTTTTCGTAACTGAGCATCTTTGCGCGACTCCCCGCTTCATCCATCAAATCGATCGCTTTATCTGGTAAAAACCGATCGGAAATGTAACGCGAGGAGATTCGAACCGACTCGCGGATAGCCTCGTCCGTGAACTTACAGTTGTGGTGGTATTCGAATTTATGGCGTATACCGAACAAAATCTCCACGGCTTCTTCCTCGGTAGGTTCTTCCACGATGATTGGTTGAAAGCGTCTGTTTAAAGCGGGATCTTTTTCGAAATACTTTCGATGTTCGTCGAGCGTCGTGCATCCGATGCAACTCAACTCGCCTCTCGCGAGCGCTGGCTTCATGAGATTTGAAATGTCCATGCCGCCACCGTTCACGGCGCCCGCGCCGACCATGGTATGAATTTCATCGACGACTAAGATGATATCTTTGTCGTCCGCGACCTCTTGCAAAATCTCTTTCACTCTTGATTCTAACTCGCCACGCTCTTTCGCACCAGCCATGATTAAACCAATATCTAATGAACACACTCGTTTTCCGAGTAAATGTGACGGAACGTCGCAAGCGACGATGCGTTGCGCTAAACCTTCGGCGATGGCAGTTTTACCGACTCCCGGCTCACCTAACAAAATCGGGTTGTTCTTTGATTTTCTCGCCAAGATTTGTATGCAGCGCGTGACTTCTTCCTCTCTGCCGATGACTGGATCAACTTTTCCGGAGCGCGCTTTTTCAGTCAAATCGAACGCGAACTTTGCCAAGGCGGACTCTTTTGCCCCCGCGCCTGCGTGTTGCGCGGGATCGTCTTGCACCAACTTCCCTTGCTGCGTGTTTGACTGATACGGTCGCTTCGCTTGTAAACCAGTCTTGTTGTTGTTATTATTATTGCTATTATTATCGCCAGACATAGACGAAGACGTCGAGCCTGTTAATTCGCCGTCGGCTTCTAATTTTGCATTCGCGGCGTTTCTTAAAACGGTGCGATCGATGCCGAGCTTTTCAAAGAAGGCGACAATCTCGTCGTCGTCGAACGTATTACACGCGACGATGCACAAATGTTCGGGAGCGATGTATCCAATATTCATCGTCTCCGATAACTCTAAAGCTTGTTGAAACAAAACCTTCGACCCTTTGGAGAACGGAACGTCGTTCGATCCGGAGGAAGATTTTTTGCCGGGCGCGATTGGACGACTTCTCGCCGCCGGTTTAGGCGACGGCTTCTCCTTCTTCGCGTCGTCGTCGTCTGAATCGTCGTCGTCGAGAGAGGCAGACGCGGACGCAGAAGCAGCAGCGATGTCTTTCAAAACCTCGCGCGCTCTGCCGACGGAAACGCCCGTATTCAAAAACCCGTGTTCCCCGTCGTCCTTCGCTTCCACCATCAAGCCGATGACCAAACACGCCGGCGTCACTTCAGTCAAACTCGGGTTTTCCTTCGCCTCCAACTGCGCCAGCATGACTGATTTGATCGCGCGTTCCGTGAATCGTTCAAACACCGCGGAAATTGTATTATTATTATTATCATTATTACGTTTTGTTATCGTTCTCCTTTTCACGACGACGCGACCGACCCCTCGTCCTCCGCTTTTATTATTTGACACCTTTGAGGACAACGAGGAAGGCAAAATTTTTTTCTGAGTCAACATCATTTTTTTTTGGTTGTTTTTCTTCTTCTTCTTCTTTCAGAAACAACTATTAATTACTTTTTACACAAGAGTCTGTTTTTGTCTGTTTGATGACTGTCCGTCTGACGAGTAAAACCATCGTAAACGAAGAAGATAAAGGATTTGGTCAGTCACGTTTTTTCTTCTCTCGTCGTTTTCTGGTGACGACGACGATGATGATGAGTATTGATGTATGAATACTCGAACCGTCTTAAAAGTTTCGTCTTCTTAAAAGTCAAAGTATTTTAAAATAAAAACGACGGTTCGTCGTTTTTTCTTTGCTTTCGTGTCTTTTTTCGGAACTTCCACGACGACTAAAAATCAGTCTTTTGGTTCAAATTTCAAACGCAAACACCGACGACCGCCCTCTCTCAATTTTTGACGACGACGACGATGAAGAGACTATAAAGACGACGATCAATCGATGATCGGATCGATGATCAGATCAGATCGCGCGATACTAAAGAACAACGTTCTTTTTCGAAAGAGAAACGCAAGAAAAGTAAAGAAACGAGAAGAGACGCGCGCGCGCGCGACGTCCGTCGTTTCACAAAAATTGAGGCGACGACGACGACATCGAGTCGAAACCGTTATAGAAAAGTCTTCGCTTTGATTCAAATATAAATATAATTCTCTCTATGTCGTCGCCTCGTGAAAGAACAGATCGAGAAGAACTGTTGAAGAAAAAGAAAAGAGAGAGAGAGAGAGTGCGCACCTATTCTCCTTCGCAGAAACAGAAGAAGAAGAGATCTGACTGTCTCGTGTTTAAAGTGTGTGTGTGTGTGTTGCGCGTGTGAATTTTCTGAAGAAAGTCAAACCTTTCGTATTATTTCAAACGAAAGGCGCAGAAAGAGCGGGAGATATTTTCTTCCTGCGTGCACTTTTAAAATCTGAAGCAAAAAAAAAAAATCATCTTCCTTTAAAAAGCAGGGGAACAACACAAAGAGAAAGAGAATCACAACACTTTCGCCTCATTTTTTCTCCCTTCATTTAAGCGCACACACGAACACAAACACGCACACACACACACGCACACGCACTATTTATCCAACAACAACAACAACATCGTAAGTTAGTAGTAGTAACAGAGGAAATAATGGGAGGGAGAAAGACACCAGCGACGCCTTCTTCTTCGAATGAGAATACTACTAATAATGTGTTCTCATCATCATCATCATCGATTGATTTCCAGTCGCCTCGTTTCCAAGAGAGTTTACACTGGCTCCAATCCACGCGAAGAGGAGAGTATAAAGATAAAGCAAAGAGCGTACGAGAGGACGTGATGAAATTGAGGAGAGAGAACGAAAAGTTAGCCGCGACAGCTGGAGCTGCGACGACGTTTCGAGATATTTCCAACAACAAAAACAACAACCAAAGAATACAGTTATTATCGCCGGCACCTTCGCCGGAGGACATGCAAAAGATGAAGACGGAGATGCTCTTGTTGCGAGCGCAATTGCTCGAACTCGACTCGAAAGAACGGAAAGAAATAGACCGAACGGCCGAGGAGATGGCTCTGAGAGAGTTGAAATTAGAACGCGAACGAAGAATACACTCGACGGAAAAGTTGAAAGGAAAACTGTTCGAGCTGCAAACGGCGCACGAGAAAGCGTTGAAAGAGTGCAAGAAGCTTAAGGAAGATTTCGAAAAGGCGAAATATGAAAATGAAACGACTGCGAACGAGAAAGAGGAAAAGTTGCAGAACATCTTGAGAAGTTCGGAGCAACAGTTGCAAGAGGTGAACCAACAGTTGTCCGATTTGCAAGAGGAGCGAGAGACGGAGACGGAGAAGTTTAAATCGGACATCGAATCAGCGATTTTAGTCTCAGAGACGCGAGCGAACGAGGCTGAGTTGCAACAAAAAGATTTGGAGATGAAGATTAAAACGTTGAAAACGGAACACGAGGAAGAGATCAAAGCGTCGAGGATGAAAATTGAAGAGTTGGAAAACGCGTGCGAATCCATACGAAACGCAAACGAGGCGAAGGAGAGTGAGTTGGAAAAAGTCACGGAGAAATACACGGAGCAGTTGAAGTTGGCGCAGGAACACGACGACGTGATGACGAAAGTTTCGGACGAGTTAAAAGCGAATGAATTAGAGTTGCAAAAGTGTAAGTTGGTGATGGAAGAGATGATAGCAGCAAAGCAACAGAAAGCAATAACCGCAGAGGCGGAAACGCAAACGTCGTCGGTAGAAAATAACGCCGACGATGACAATAAAGATAAAGAAATGAAAGAAGAACACGAACGAGAGATTCAATCTATGCAAAAAGAAACCACCCTCGAAAAGGACGCGTTGCGGCAGAAAATAACCGCTTTGGAAGCGTCCGTCAAGTCTTTAGAGGTATCTTTGAGAGACAAACGAGAAGAGAGCGACTTGCGCCAGAAAGAGTTGAGAAGAACTCGCGAGGAACTCTTAACGACACAAACCGAACGCGACGAAGCCAAGGCATCCTCTGAAAAAGCGTTGTTAGATCTCTCGTCCGCTGTGAAGACAACTAGCGCATCCGAAAACGAAAACGCATTTATGATTACGCAACTGAATATTGAAATTGAACTGTTGAAACGAACGTTGAATGAAACCGAAGAAGCGTTGGCGCGAGCCCGAGAGGAGGTTGCGCAATCGAAAGTTCTCTTGACAGAAACGACAGAGTCGTTATCAAAAGCTCGAGAGGAAGCCGCGAAATCTGCACGAGCGCTTCTCGAAGCGAGAGAAGCACCTCCTGTAGTCGTAGAAAAGACTCCGGAGACTTCAACCGTTATCAACTTGAATATCAACGAAGGCGACGTCATTCAAAGCGACCATATTCAAGAGCTCACCGCTCGCGTCCTCGATTTACGTCAGCAACTCGAAGCGCAAAAGAAAATATTGTTAGACACCGAGTTACTTCGCGTTTCCGAGAGAGAAGCCGCTGCCACGCAAGTCAGAGCGCTCGTCGTGCGAACGAGCGACTTGTTGAGCGGTCGCATAAACAGTTCGTTGCTCGTCGAGTCTTCTTCCGCGGACGAAGGAGAAGGCGGGAACGTGGTAGAATACGTCGCAGGTACGTTAGACAGCTGGTTTGGCTTGGGAAAAGAAGAAGAACGAGAGAAAAAGTCACAAACCACCGATGATGAAGGTGACGATGATGAGAACGAATAGTCCGCTTAGATTGTATGTACTAGTATATTATTGACTTTAAAATTTTCAGTGACTTTCAACGAACTTGTTCGTCAAAACAAAACTGCTTCAAGGCACGCTTTTTTTTTTGCACAGCGTTTAGATACACACCACACATCACAATACGACGACGACGATCAGCAGAAAGAAAGAAAGAAGAAGAAGAAGAAGAACAGAATGAGTTACTACCCGGACGACGACGGCGTAAAGCAGCGACAACCAGACGACGAGGGAAGAGAAGAACGAGAAGAGAAAAAGAAAACAAAAGGAGGAGTCACCGCGAAACAACATTTTCATCGAGAACAACAAGTCAAACAACATCCTCGAGAACAGGTACAAATCGTCCAGGTCGTGGACCCGCGACCACGGTACGTACCACCGGCGATCGGCGTTCCCGAGGATAACCCAGGCCCGATATTTCTCGGGCCTGGAAATCACGCGCCGATGATGTTGCAGTGTTACAGGTGTCAAAAGGAAGTTCTCACAGACGTGGAGCAAAAATCGGGAACGGCGAACGTTTTGGCGGCGATCGTGACGTTTGGGATTTCCTTGTTAGCGTGTCCAATTCCAGACTCGTATCACTTTTGTCGAGAGTGCGACGCGTTGATTGGTGTAAGTAAAGTAGCGTAAAAATGATAGAAGAATAAGATCATCCATTTTAAATTGATTGATGAATGCGCAGCTGTTTTGAACTTCTCGCTCTTTTATTTGCGTCCTTTGACGACGTAGTCTAACTCCTCCTTAATCCTCTCCTTGGATAACTCCTTCTTGTCCACTTGTTTTCCTTTCGAGGGAGGTTTCGGAACCGTGTCCACCGAAGGGTCCACATCGTGCCAGTACACCCCTTGTTTGTCTTTGAAAATATCGAAATCGGCTTCGTACGGAATGCCGGCGCCGATCGGCGTCCCCAACACCAACTCTCCGAGCACTCGAAGATTTTGGAACTCTTCACCGTACAACGCTTTCGCGTCTGCTTTTTGAAATCGTTCGTGCAAAATTTCCGCCTCTTCACAAATCTTATCGTCCTCTTTCTTCCACCACGACGGCAACATGGTCGGTTGCCCGTTTACGCCTTTTCGAGCTTTCCTCAAAAACGTAGCGAAATCGTTTCTCGCTTGCGGCCCAAACTTAATGGTCCCTAACTTGACATCTTTCGCGTTCCCGTGCACGTTGTTTGCAAACACCAACTCGTCTTCCACGCGCATGCGAAAGGCGTCGATGAACACTCTGTGCGCGCTTTCGTGCGGAATACCTTCGTCCCAGTTACACTCTCCGTATTTAATCGGCGGAACCATCGTCCCTTCCACAAAGTCAAATCCGTAATAATACATCAACGCGTGTCGCATGGCTTTCCCAGCCGGTAACTCCGCTTTCGGCGGTAACGGCGGCGCGTGTTTCACGTAATTCACCGCGAACTCCTTCACCTCCTCCAAACTCGCTCGCGCTTTCGTCTTCCCTTCTTCACCCGTCGGCACGACTCGCTTCGGTCCTCCTTCTTTGCAAATTTCCAACATCTTTTGGAAAAAAATCTTCTCGAACCCTTCGTTCATTTGCTTGTCTATCCTCGCCTGCGCGAGCTTTTTCTGTTCGTCGTCCATTTTCGGGGGTTTCACTCGCTTGTGTTTCTTGTTATTTTGTGCGTGTTTCGGCAACGGATTGAACTTTATCGTCGGTTTTCTTTCACCATCATCGGCGATGATATTATTATTATCCATATCTTGCTGCTGTTCGACAGTCATCTTCTTCTTTCTCTCTCTCTGTCTCTCTCTCTGTGTGTGTGTGTGCGTGCGCCCGTGTGTTATAACGTGTTACGTTGAATCCTTGACCACTACTCCTCTGTCTTCGCTGCTGCTGCGCGTGGATGATGATGATACTTTGTTGTTGTATTAAGAAGAGCAGAGAGGATAATGTTGATTTTTACGAGTACAAAAGATTTTTTCTTCTTTTCGAGCATCAGCATTGAGTCGTTTTACTTTTCTTTCTGCTATAATACATGCTACATCATACAACTTTACTATTCTTCTATCGCGTTCAAACGAATTAATGATGAAAAAGTCTCTTTTGACTCTCGTTTATTCTGTTTAAACCTTTGGCGGCTTCCTCGACCCTTTTTTGCGCCTCTATGGCGCGTTTGACGATGCTTCGCTCACCGAGCGCGCTGATTTCAGATTTCTTCTGCGCGTTTGGAGATGACTTTCCTATTCCGCTCGTGTTCGGCGAGGATGGGGAGTTGGCGGCTGATTTAGCGTTCTTCCTCGCCTCGGCGACTTTTTTGCGCAAGTTTGCTACGTCCTTTTTCGCGTCTCTAAAGGGCGGCGAGGAGGACTGCGAAGAGTTGGCGATTTCGGTTTTTTCGTCGATTGATTCGTCTTCTTCTTCTTCGTCGTCGTCGTCGTTGTCGTTTTGTCTTTGTTTTTCGTCTCTTTTCTTCGTAACGGCCGGTACTGTTGGTGGTGTTGGTACTGCTGCCAAAGATACGTCTCGTTTCGAAAGCACGTCGTGCTCTTGCCGCGCTTTTTGTTGAGACGCGTTCTTCACGCTCGTCTCTCGTAAAGTCGCTTCCTCTATGATGCGTTTAGAGTTTTGTCGCTCTAAAACTTCCACGCGACGTTTAGCTTCGGCTTCAGCTTCCGCATACTGCTTCGCGCTCGCGCTCGAGGCTTCTAGTCGTGCCTGCAACGTCATCAATTCGAGCTCGTGTTTCGATATTTCTTCGCTCAGTTTGTCTTCAAAGTTACGCTGCTTCACTTCGGCGGATCTCTTCAAGTTTTCAATCGATCTCTTCAGAGTGAATATCTCTTTATCTCTCAGGCCGAGAAGTTTATTTTTCTCCGCAACGGCTGTTTCGAGAACCGCGCGCGTTTCATCGTGAACAGCCTCCTCTCGCGCGCGTTGTTGCTGTTCTCGTTCACCTTTAGAATTTTCTTCTTCTTTTTCTTTCGCATCGTTCGTATCGTTTTCGTTTCCAGCCTTTTCGTCGAGTCGTACGTTCTCCTCGAGCATAGCTATTTGCTCGTTGATGACGTCGTCTAAAGACTCGACTTCTCGCTCTAATCGCTGAATCGATTCGCTTTGTTCTTTGCACGTTCTGCGCAACTTTTCGACTTCCTCTTTTGAAGAGTCGTTTTGAGGAGGAGGAGGAGGAGGAGATTGTATCACCGATTTTTCCTCTAATTTCTTCTTCAATTCCCCGTTCAACCGCTCGATTTCCTTCCTCATTTCCACTAATTCAGCTTCTCTTTTCGTCTCTAATTCCTCTCGCTCCCTTTTCTTCCTCTCGTCTTCTTCTTTCTGGGGACTCCACGCTTTTTGCAACATCTCGACTTGACTCACGTGTTTCTCGCGTTCGCATTTCATCTCCTCTTCCGCCTTTTTTTCCATCTCTTCGCGTTCTCTTTTAAACGTCTCCTGTAAATCTTCTCGCATCTTCTCTTCCTTAATCTTCATCTCTTTCTCCTTCTCGTTCAAACGTTCTTCAATCTCTTTCGCGTGCTTCTCCACCGCTTTCAACTCCTCTCCTTGCAAAATCAACACTCTTTTGTTCTCGCTCAACTCTTTCTCTCTCTTCAACACCGCGTTCGCTAATTGCTCGATCGTTTTCGTTTGCTCCTCGCATTTCGTTCGACTGTCCAGTAAATCTTTCGCGTGTTTGTCCGCGACTTCTTGCAACGAGTCCGCTCTCTTGTGCGCCAGTTTAGAGTTTTCTTGCGTCACTTCCAGCTGGTCGATGTTCAAGTTCAACTCCCTTTTGAGTTGCACAAGAAGTCGGTTGGCGGCGATCAAATCGTTTTCGGTGGACTGTTTCTTGCTCTGAGAGCGAGAAAACATTGTTGGTGGTGGTATTCGTATATATTTTAAAAGTGCATGTTGGTTTCGCGCGTGAGTTTTAAGAAGGGTCGCAGTGAAAAGCGGTGTGGGTGTTGTTTATTTGTGTCGTTTCCTCCTCAAAACACAAAATGGATGATGGAAAAACAAGAAGAACAAACTGCTCAAGAGACGAAGGATTAAAACTCGAATATACGTATTGTTAGATATTAAAAATTCGAAACCTACACACACGTGCACACGATCGAACGTTCGAACGATGGGTGTTGTTGCGACGGTTGATTTCTTTTTTGCTATGGTTGTTTGTTTTGCTGCAGCTTTCTTTCTTTCTCGCCGCGACTCACTCCTTCTTCTTCGAACGATTTTTCCACCCTCACTTCCTCCTCCCTTTTTTCATCTCTCTCTCTCTCTCATTTCATCTCTCTCTTTCTCTCTCTCTCTTCCTTTCTTCGTGTTCTCTCGAATCTTTTCGTTCAATTTCCTTCCTCACTCTTTTCGCGCGTTTTCACTGTTGTGTGTTGATGATTTTGATGTTTGTTTCTGTTGTTCTCTTTTTAAATACTATATTTAGTACATAAACGCCGGATCGTTGACGTCCATGTGGTGATCTTCCAAGTTCGTGTCAACAGATCCAGAGTCAACCGGCTTCATGATCATGAGCTTCACCAACTCGGCGGCAAAAGTAGCCAACAACGGCGCCTTGGCCAAAGCCTTCGCGATGTCAGAGTCGTCCGACTTGGAGATGGCAGCCATCTTTTGGTTCGCCGCCAACATGCCGTCCAAGCCAGCCTTGAAAGCCGGGTTGTACGTGTCAATGACTTGCGGAAAGATAGTCGCGGTCGTTTTGTTCGTTTGGTGGATGACGTGCATGTTGAACTTGGTGGTGTCCATGCCCAAAGATTCGTAGAATTCAGATCGAGAGTGATCGTTCAAGTACATGGTGACGTACACGGACAAGCAAAAGAATCGACTCCACAACTTGGCTTCCGTGTCGTTCAAGAATTCCGGTCTCGCCTTCAAGATGGCGGAAAAGAAGTCACCGTGTCTGTTTTCGTCTTGGCACCAGTTTTCAAAGTACTTGAAGATCGGGTACAACTGGTCGTCCGGGTTCGCTTGCAAGTGTCTGTAGATGGAGATGTATCTCCAGTAGCCGATCTTTTCGGACAAGTACGTCGCGTACATGATAAACTTCGGCTTGAAAAAAGTGTATTGTCTGTTCTTCGTCAAAAAACCCAAATCCAAGGCCAAGTTAAAGTCGCTCATCGCTTTGTTCAAGAAACCGGCGTGTCTGGCTTCATCTCTGGACATGAGCGTAAAAATTTCCGCGACGGTTGGCGCCGTTTTCTTCAAGCGTCTCCCGAGTTCCTTGTACAAAAGAAAGCCGGAGAATTCAGCCGTGCACGATCGCTCGAGAAATTCGATGAAGATTCTTCTTTGTTCGCCTTGGATCCCGTCCGCGGCTGCCTTGAACTCGTCGTTGCGGACAAAGTGCTTTTGGTTGAAATCGTCTCTGAACTCGTTCAAGATGGAGAAGATCTCGGACTCGTCCAGATTCGGGTTGATTTCCGTCGAAAAGAGTTGTTCCATCTCGTCGAAATCTGTTTTGTTGTAGAAAAAGAGGACCACATCAGAGAAGAGAAATGCTGTTAGTTTACCTTCAAAAGGTCGTCGCGTTTTGTGATCACTTCCGCGCGATCTCACGAAAGAGAGAGAAAAAAAAACTTATCCCATTTTTCCACCCAAACGAGACGAAGATATCTTGGATACGAAGCCGTCTCTCGTCCTCGTCCGAACGAAGAAGAAGAAGAAGACAAAGAAGAATACGAGAGATCAAATAATAATAATACAAACGCGTACCTGTGGTGTAAAATCTCGGCGTCAACAAGTTCTCATCCGCGGCTTCTTTGATGCCGTCTCTCATCTTCTTGATCCCGGTCTTATCGTCCACCATGGTGCCAGTCGCGCGCACCGTCGTGGTGATCTTGGAGACCTTTCTATTGGAAGAGATAGATTTGTTTGTCTTGGAGGAAAAGACTTTGCTCTTGCCGGCGAGAGACGCCGATAAGGACATGGACAAAACAGAAGAAGCCATTTTGATGTATCAGTTTTACTTACGCTGTTGTGTGTTACGTGTGATTACTATGAGGAAGTTCTTCTGCGCGCGTTCAAAGAAAAAGGGTGAAATTGACGTCACTCTCGTCTCTCAGAAAGGGAAAAAAAAGGTGAAAATTCCAGAGATTCTCTTCTCTTTTGGCCCAAGAGGAGATCTTTTTTTCCTCTCAACAAGAAAAGAAAAGGACAAAAGGGAGAGGAGAAAACAGAGGAGGGAAGAAAAGCAAATATTATTTTTAAAAAGAATCCGATATATTTCATCACAGATTACAACGCTCATCATCATCATCATCATCATCATCATCTTTTCTTTCTCTCTCTCTCTCTCCCTACTAAGTATATATTATTTTAGCTAGCAAAATCGCATTTGTTTATTGTTTTTTTGTTGATATAAGTGCTTCTCTCTCTCTCTCACTCTCTCTCCCTCTTGTTTACAAATTTTCGTGTTTCATCATCGTCCTCATCAACAACAACAACATTTATACGTCAAATGTGCCCTTACCTTGGAACTTGACGTTGACCGGGTTGGTATTCTTACCGATGGAGCGCATGTTTTGGTTGGCACCAACGCGACCAGCGTTGACCTTTTCCGGGTAGACACCATCCTTCGGGTGCAAGTATTGCACTTCGCCGGACGGGAAGACGCGGTAGATGCAGCCGTTCGCGATCTTCTTCGCGCGAAACGTAGTCACCAAAGCCATGCACTGCTCCTTTCTCGCGAGCTTCAAGAGGTTCGGGCCTTTGCGCATGATCGCCGCACCACCAGTCGGCATTTCAAAGATTTGTTCTTTCTTCGCTTCCCACGTCAAGACGTAGAACTCTTCAACCTGATTATTTGAAGAGAGAAAAAGAGAGGAAAGAGGAAAATTTTAGTTTGAAACAAAATATTTTGAACAAAATAAAGGAAGAAAAGAGAGAGCGAGAGATCGGGCGATTCTCTTCTGTGCGCATCATCGATCGATTTCCAACTCTACACGCGCACTCGCGAAACGATTTTCGTCGAACGAGTGCGATATTCGTTAAGAGAAAAGTGCGCTCGATCGAACGCGATGCATTTCCAATCCAGAAATAGGTTCCATCCGTGGTAAAAACGACGATACGCGCGCGAATGCGAATTTTCATATCTCCGCTCTTCTACGAAAAAATGTACCAAAACCAAGAGAAAGAGTTCCCTTGGTTTTGTGATACAGTTTGTTTTAGAGGGAGAAAATCCGACCGAAGCATCCATCGCGCGCTTGCGTTTACGCGTAAGGAAACTATCAATCTATCAATATACGCGAATAAACGTACCTGCGCCTTTCTCAACAAACCACCGGTGGAACCGCCAAAGATTGGAGACGGAGTGTTCGGGTCCAACTTCGGGGCGGACCACGCCGGAGCCGCCTCGCCTTCCGCGCGCACGATTTGGAACGATTGATTTTTTCTCCCAAAAGAGGAGGCAGATTTGTTGTTGTTCGTAAATTGCGCTCTGGAGTTGGTCTTCGAGGACAACTTCGGCGAGGATTTGATCGCGAACGCGACGGATGAAGTTAAAGAGGCCATTTTACAATTCAAAGTTAGTGTTGGTATCTCTTTAATACGTGTGCTGTTATGAGGAATATACGCTCAGAAACGAAACGAAACGAGAGCTTTTCCGCTTTAAAATTTATTTTTTTGCTCTTCTTCCCTCGACAGTCAGTGTGATTTCCTTCTCTCCTCGATTCGCTTTTGTTCACCAGTCTGTCATCAGTTGTTTTTGACCAAAAACCATGACCAAAATAAAAAAAGAACTCGTCTCGTCTCCTCCACAAAATTGAGAATTGAGAAGAAGAATGGAAAACAACAGCTTACGAGAACAACCCCAAACAGGAGGACGATGATACCAACAACAACAGCATCGCGGGGCGCTTTCATCGCAACTACCACCACCAACAATAACACGAAGAAGAAGAAACAGACGAACATTTTTTTTGCGTTGAAAAAAAAGCAACAACAACAGAAGAAGAATGCGAACAACAACGACGACAGTTGGTCTTTGCTCGACGAAGAGATGAATCGGGCGGCCAAAAATGCGCCGATAAACGAAAATTTTGCCACGCGAAGAGCGCTGGGAATCGATTACGGGCTCTCGAAGACCGGGTTGGCGATATCCAGCGGCGGGTTCGCGCCGAGACCTTTGGAGAGTTTGTTGTGTAAAGGCAAGTCGAGAGTGGAGTTGATTCGAGAGATTGTAGACGTGGCGGAAAGGGAACGGGCGGACGTGTACGTAGTTGGATATCCACGGCAAACGCGAGAGGAGTTGGAATTTCTCGAAGAAAAGATACGAGAGGTGACGGAGAGTAACGCGCAGAACAAGGAGAATAAAAAAGTTCCGATTCGCATGCATCGAGTGTGCGAGCAGTTTGCGGAGGCGTTGGCGCAAGTCTCCACGACTGCCGAACGGAAAATTCCGGTTGAAATGTACGACGAATCGTTCACGAGCGACGAGGCGATGAGCATGAAGCGTGGGTCGTTGGCGAGCGACGATCCAAAGTTGGATTCCATCGCGGCTGCTTTGTTGTTGGAGAGGTATTTCGAGCAGACGGATGGAGAACCGATTCGTATTACGCCATCTTCGTCGTCGTCGTCGTCTTGGGGGAATAGAAATAAATAGATTAGAAGGGGCAGGTTTTATGTACTAGCATTTAGCGTGTGACCTGTTGTATTGTAGACTAGTATTTAGGTAATTTACACGTATCGAACTGTAGAGAGTCAGTCCATAAGCTATGATTTCAGTTTCTGCTTAATACCACCTCTAAAAATCCTCCTCCTCTGATTCTTCTTCTTCTTCTTCTTCTTCTTCTTCTTCTTCCATTAACGCTCGTTCGCGCTCCTCCTCAGCCATAGCCGTCGCTTCCAGCTTATCTAATTTATCTTCTAATTCTTTAACAGCTTCGTCTAATCCTTTTAAATCGTACCCGTCCGGAGTGTTGAAAATTTTATCCTGAAACTGTAACCTATCGCTCTCGTCTTTCGCGAGCAACTTGAAGTTGTGTAAAAGAACGTCAAAGTGTACGGTGTACGCGATTGGAATCGAACACTTCACCGGAAAGTAATTCTGCCTACTCGGTTCGCTTCCCCAGTTTGTGAGTAAATTTCGAAAACGTTTCATGTTCTTGTTCGCTTGCGAGGCAACTTCGACAACCGGGAGCAGATCTTGCACTTTGAGAGGGAAATTTTCGACGAGCCAAACGCGGCAGCTCATTTTCCGTCCCATCGTGCCGTCGTCGACGTCTTCCAAAGTCTCACCGCCGCCGCCGTCATTTATACTGCTGCCATTAATACCACTGTTACGCTTCTTCTTCTCTTTCCTCTTGTTCTTACTCCTTCGCTTATCGTCAAACTCGAAATATTCGTCCTCGTTTCGTTGTTTTTTACCCACCGAACGTATTCTCGTCACGTCTCGATAAATCGGTCGGTCTTGAAACTCCTTCGCGTCGCTCGCGTAACTCTCGAAGTCGTACGTTTCGTCCGCGGGGAGAAATCCAGAGCGATACTTCCTCGTTTCCATCGCTTTCCCTTTCGCTTCCATGACTCTTGCGTATCTTCCATCGATTTTTGACTCTTTCGTTCGTTCGGACACTCCGAGATACGAGCCCCAGCTGTCCACCGGCGAAAACGTATACTCTTGCGGTTCGTAGACGCCGCGCGAGGGGTTTTCAACGAACAAGAGATCAGCTTCGTTTTCAAGTAGCTCTTCTGGAGTCATCGCCGCTATGTCTTTGAGCAAATCGCTCTGAGGTGGAGGAGGAATATTCGAAGATTTCTTGGAAGTATTTTCTTCTAAAGCGTCGATGCATTTTTTGTTTTCGTGGTCAAAATAAAGCATCGCGGTGTTTATGTTACCGCCGCTTGTTTTTGCATCTTCTTCCTCCTTTGGATTCGCTAAGAACACGATCGAAAACGGCGCTCGGTGCCACACCGGTAAAAGTCCACCGCGTCGTTTCTTCCCGTTCTTTTTGCTCTTCTTCTCGTTTGTCCCGACATCAGACAAGGTGATGAAATCTCCACCGTACTTGTTGTTGTTTTTATCGTTGTTGTTATCGCGAGCAGTCCCTTCCACGGTCGTCTTCTCTTCTAAGCTTTGCCCTTCTACGTCTTCTATTCCTCTCAGCTCCCCATCTATTCGTACTCTGGTTCCGATTTTTGTCAGCGTGTACGTATCGCTCGGCGCGACTCTTCTCAAAATCGGTCCAAATATTGGAGAATTCAACTCCCACTTCAACTTTGCGGTAAAGTCCGGCGCATCCATCAATCGTTGCATCAATTTCGGCGTGTTCGTATCCAAACTTTCCTTCGCTTTCCTTTTCTTCGCGGTTAGGATGTAAATCGCCGCCTGTCTGTCCTTCACGTGTATCGCTTCGTCCAATGGTTTCCATCCGTGTACGCAGTTTCTCACGTTCACGTCAACGAGAGGATGTTCGGTTAAAATTTTCACAATATCCGTGTTTTTCCTCATGATTGCCAGATGTAATGCGGTATTACCTCTCGAATCGAACGAGTTGAGTAAATCAAAATCGTATTTTTCTTCTTGTTCTTCTTCTTCTTCTCGACGACGGTTCCTATTTTTGCCCTCGCTCGACGAACTCGTTTTCAACCTCTCCGCGGTGACTAGAAAGTCCTTCACGGTTTCCCGGTCGTTCTCAAAGCACGCCTTGTGAAACGGAAACTGTTCCGAGAAAGTATTATTGGTGGTCGTAGTAGTAGTGTTCGCATTCGAGGTGGAAGCTTTGTTTCCTCCTCCTCCTCGTCGTCTTGTTTTTTCTTCTTCTTTGTCTTCTTCTTCGATATTGGACACGTTCGAAGACTCATCAAAATTTTTTCCACGACCTCTCCGGTGGTCGTCCTCGTCCTCGTTTTTGACGCTTTTCTTCACCGCTGCTTTTCCTCTCTCTTCTTGGTCTTCTTCTTCATCATCATTATCCTGGAAAGATAATTCGGAAACCGCGTCGTCAAAGTCTTCTTCTTCTTCTTCTTCTTCTTCTTTGTCTTCTTCTTTTTTCATCGTCTTCTCTCAATGATTCCCTCCCGAAAATGTCGAACAAACGTCGTCAAAAAATCTTCTTCTTTGTCTTCTTCTATATCTGATACGCGAAGACGGCAAAGATGACAAAGACGAGGTAAAGACGATTCACCGCAGCGCGTGTCCTCTCGTTTCCCCCAAAGCGTTTTTGTGTATTATCAATAGATTGTGCCGCAGATGACTCAGAAAAAATGTTAATGAACGGAAGTTTTAGTCGTTTTTCTCCCTGTGTGTATTTAAAAAGCCACATCAGAGGTCAAGCAAAAAATCGCTCGAAATTTCAATTTTCTTCTTTTTTGTTTGCATGCTTCTTTTTTTTTTTTCGTCTCTTCTTTGCTGTTTGTTTTTTGGTGAAAAAGTTTCCTCAGAAAAAATTTATATCTACACAAAGAGGGGAGAACGAAATGAAACGAATGCTAAAACAACTGCTCATCAATAACTCAAAGTCTTCTATTTCTTTAACTTCTTCTCGATTTAGCGAAGTCGTTCTTCTCGTTGGAGGTTTTTGTCGAACAAGAACCGCGACTCCTACTACTGTCGCTGCTCGTGGTGTTTCGAGTGCTTTTACTACTCGATCTTCATCGCGCGATGATGGAAAAAAATCCATCGCGACTTCTTCGACGGCGTCGTCGTTTTCGTCGCTCGATGGGAACGACGATGAAACTGCAAACACCGCGAGTGGTGCATCAAAGAAGAAAAACAAGTACCCGTCCAAATTCGATTCGAACGAGAAAGTGAACAAAGATTTCACGCCGAACAGGTACCAAACGCAAGAGGAAAACGAACTGAAAACAAAACAAATGAGAGAAGTGAAACGGAAGGAATATTTGGAGAAGATTGTGAAAAGCGAAAACAATCGAGATTTTCAATCGAGCGATCACGCGAACGCGATCGGAGGAGACGGGACGGTGACGAAGTATTACGAGAACGTGGATATCAGAGAAGTCTCGTCGACGCAAAACCAATACGAAATCTTATTAGACGGGAAACCGTTAAAGTCGCCGAAACGCGCGCAGTTTGTATTACCGAACAAGTTGTTAGCGAGCGCAATCGCCACGGAATGGGCGACACAGGAGGACGATTTGATTCGGCCGTTTACCATGCCGTTGATGCAGTTATCGTCCACGGCGTTAGATCACATGAGCGACTACGCGACGTTTGATTTTCACGTGAAGAAGTTGCTCGAATTTTTCGACGCCGATCAAGCCGTGGTGGCGCACCCGAGCGGGAGCGAATTAAGAGAGATCCAGTTGAAAACATTGAAGAAAGTGCACGATTGGGCCAGGAGGGAGTTTGGGGAGCAGTTGAATTTAAGTTCAGACTCGATATTCGCGCAACCGCAGCCGGAGGAGGTGAAACTTTTGATGGAGAAACGTTTGCGGTCGTTGTCGCCGTGGGAGATGACGTGTACGTTTGCGGCGGCGGCGGCAGCCAAATCGCTCTTGATCGGATTAGCGTTGAATAGAAATATCATCGACCCGGAGGAGGCTTTGAAGTGCGCTCGAGTAGAGGAAGATTATCAAATCGAAAGGCACGGATTCGTCGAAGGCGGGCACGATATCGACATTTCCGATTTGCGGGTGCGATTGACGGCGCCGCACGCTTTAAACTTAATTTTGAAAGCGAAAATGGGGACGATGTAGACATACTAGTTCGTAATAGTTTTATGTAGTATATTTATAGTGTAAAATAGTGTAACAATTGGGAAATACCGCGCGCGGTATTATAATACGTGTTGTTTGGTAACTTATTATTATTATTATTCGTTGAACTCCTGCAACGCTTCTCGGCGTCGAGACGAACGCGTCGGTTGAGGAGTCACCTTCGCCAACGGCACGTTCAAATCGTCCTCGACCCATTTTTCGGACGCAACTTGTGCTGCGGCTCGTTTAGACCGCTCTCGCGCCGGTGCTGCCATGACTTTTTCTTTTAGTTTTGATACTTTTGGTCCTTTACGATCGTAGAATGGTAAGTCTTCGCTTTGCGATAACTCGCTCGCGTACTTTTCGACGCCTTCTGCGTACTCCGCGAACTGTAAGTCTTCGTTAAACAAGGTTTCCACTTCGTCTTCACCTTCTTCGTTGTCGTTGTTGATGTTGTTACTGTTACTAGAAGACGAGGAGGAAACGCCCAACGAATCGTGAATTCTATCTTTCGCAATGTTGATATCTTTCAAGGCGATTTTCTCCTTCGGACATTTCTTCGTCGCCATCTTCATCGCGACGAACGCTTCGGACAATTGCAAAGTAACGCGTTGCTTCGTCTCCTCGGAAACAATGCTTCCATTAACGGCACTACCATCGTTTGGTTGAGATGTTAACATTGATTTTACATCCGGAATCGGTACTCTAGACAAGACCCTGGAGATGGCGGCGTGGTACGCCTTGACTTGCGCTCCGGCGACGCCGGTGCCGAACGGTTTCGCGTTCAACGCCAAGATTTCAATCGAAAGCGATCGAACGAGTTCGGCTTCACCGGCATCAGATCGTTCGATAACACCATCCAAATTCTTGTTCTTGTCGGTATCGCTGTTCGATGCTTCATCTCCTCCTTCTTTGTGGTTGGATGACGACGATATTCCCGTCTCGAGTTCTAAGAGAGACGTCAGAAAGGCGGCAACTTTCGCGACGCCCTTCTTTTGACTCGCCATTCTCAACGACGGTAACACGGCATCGATCAAGCACGCTCTGACCTTTGCATCTGGTGCAGACGCGATGGCTGGGAAAAATACCGCGAGACATTGCGCCAATCTGGGCGTTTCTTGCGCGTTGCACGCAAAGATGGCGCCCAAGAGCGTCGAGATGACCAAAGACGGTTGCTCAAAGGCGTAGTACCCTCTTCTCAAAGCGAGTTTCGCGAGCGTTTCGCACGCGATGGTTTGCGCGGAGTTCTCAGATTCAGTAAACGCCGCTTCATTCATCGCGTCGATGTTTTCGGCGTCCAGTTCTTCCAGATCCGTTTTATCCTTCGGGTTTTCAAACGGTTCACACGCCGACTCGATGATTCGAAGAAGTTGCTTTTCCAACGTGAGCTGGTACCCGGCGGTTTCATTTTCTTCGCCGTCGGCGTCGGCGTCGGCATCGTCGTTATTCTCTTTTTCTTTCTCATCCTCTTCTCTTTCGTCGTCGTCGTCGTCGTCGTCAAAACGGACGTGAATGCCCTTCTTTGGCACCGGCATATCTCGTCTCGCATCCAACGCTTTCGGTCCGTATAACATGGCGGCATCACCGAGCGCGCGCAACGCCATGCACTTAACCGGCTCCGATGGATCAACATCAGCAGCCGTACGCAAGATTTGCACCGTTTCTTCCGTCAATGCGTTCGTTCCACACATTAACAGTAATCCGAGTAACTTGATACCTTCGCGACGAACGCCGGCGGACGCGTGCGCGACAGCCGGTCGAACGAGCGACTGCATGACAGCTTCAGTCGCGTGCGCGGGAAGCTTGGATGACGACGAGTTATTCGCCGTTTCAAAGAGCGAAGAGGCGATGAAGAGCGCTTGCGTTTCAGCGTAGACGTTGGTGTCGTCGTTTACGTCGTCGTCGTTTTTGTTGTTGTTCTCTTCATCGGTAACGGTGCCTCGAAGACTGTCGCAGGCGCCCAAGACGACGGCGACGTGTTCGTTGTCGTCGTGCACGCGCTTCGCCAAGTCAATCAACTGCTTTTCCCACTCGCCGTCACCACCTCGCGCGTAACACGAAACGTCGTTTTCGTCGTTTAAGTCGCCAATCGATCTCAATCGTTCGTAGACGAGCGTCGCGGCGCCTCTTCGCAAGGCGCCGTCGTTCATATCCGAGCAGTTCAACGTCATCATCAACTGTCTCGCCGCAAAGACCGAGGACGTTGTTTTCCCGTCGGCGTGCATAGAAATGGCGCGGAGCAAATCCATCGAGGATTCTGGCAAGCACTGATCCAAAGCATCTTCGACTTCTTCGGTTTCGGCTTGGAGCACCGCGCGCGCTTGACCGACGGCGAGAGACGTGTCCTTCCCTGAACTCGACGTTTGGTTCGCGAGCGCTTCGACGATGACGCGCCAGAACAACGCCTCTTCCGGCGAAAAGAGCTCAACCACACTTACTTTCTCTTCTTCTTCTTCTTCTTCTGATTTCTTGAGAAAGAATCTACGCAACCCGCTCGTTTCGCTCTTCTCCTTGGTCGCGTACGCCATCGCTTTCACCGTCTTCGTTTCAATCAACGTCTTCAACGCCATCTCCGAAACGTTCGGGTGCGACTCCGCGTCGAGTAATTTCAACAACTTAATCGGGTCGTTCTCACACACGCTCGAGGACATCCACTTCTTGAGCATGTCAACGCATGCCGATCTCACTGAAATCGATCGATCGTTCAAGCCTCTTCTCAATACCAACGCGCGATGTTCGATCGAGACGGATTCCACCGGAACCTTCGCGGCCAACGCCAAAAACGCGATGCGTCTCACTTCCTCGGAAATGTCTCTCGTTCTCTCCACGACCACGGAAATCGTGTGATCAGAAATCGCCAACGCGCCTAGAATAGCTTTCCTCGCGTCTTTATTCTTCTCGCCTCCGATCAACTCGATAAACGCCGTGGTAATTTCGCTGTTGCTGAAATCCGCGTCTTCCCCGCCATCTTGCAATCTCGATAACGCTCTCGCCGCTTGCGCTCTCACCGCTGGCGTGTTATCTCTCAACCTTTCCAACATCGTCTCTTCCATCTGGTCGTATAAATCGTCCGAAATCTCCGCATCTGGTCCGAGCGCGTTCAAAATCCCCGCCACCATTTGACACGCTCGAAACCGAACCGCTCGATCCTTCGCCGCGGTGACGTTCAACAAAAACCGAATCAAAGATTCGCAAAACTCGTCCGCTTCCTCCTCGTGGCCTGGTTCTCGGTGTGAAGTGAATGCGATTATAAATCGAATCACCCGTTCCGTGTGTAAGTCTCTCTGTTATAAAAAAATGTTGTTAGAATAATATAATATTAGCGTTTTATTCATACGAATATAATAATTTGAAAATCAAGAGACACAAAAAGGGGAACGAAAAAAGAAAAAAATTTTGTATCTCTCTCGTCTCTAAAAATCCATTTCATTCTCAAAATCACTCTCTTCAAACGAGGATAAGGACGACGATATTATAAAGACAATAATAAAGACGACCACAAAGACTAAGAAGATATACCTTGTATTCCAATAAAACGTGCAACAAGCACGTGCACACGTCCTGTAAGAACTTCTCGTTACCGCTCACGTGTCGTAATTCTGTCATTTGTCTCACGATGCGTTTGTGCATGGCGACGCCTAACTGAGTTTCGTTTAACAAACGCGCGACGGTTATTTGGGGTAACTTTTTTACGGCACTACTCGGCATCGTCTGTTGTTGTTGTTGTTCTTCTTCTTCTTCTGGTAAAAAGTGTTGTTCTTTCGTAGGAGTTTTTGCGTCGTCCTTTTCTTCTTCTGCAACAAAAGACGGAGGTGTTCCAGTTGTCTTCGTCTTCTTGGACGATGTCTTTTTCTTCGTTGTTTTCTCCGTCATTTTGTTCTAAAAGTTTTTGTTTGAAAAGAAGTGAAGATTTTCAGTTATTTTATGTCAGTATATAGTAGTGTAGTAAATTTATATCGTCTTCATCTCTCTTTTTCTCCCTTCAAATCTTTCTCTCGATAAGAATAATCTCTCATCACGTGGCTGGAATAAAGTCGTCGTCGTCGTAGTCGTCGTCGTCGTCGTCCATGTCGTCGTCTCCGCTGGCCCACAAATCGTGGACGGTACCGTCGCCGACGGGGTAATTCTTCGCCATGTTCGCTCTTTCGCCGACGCGCTGCGTCGGTTCGTTTGGATCGAATGGTATTCCGCACGCTTCCGCTAAAGAACCAACCACGAACGATGGTTGCTTCGATTCGTCTTCGTTCTCTTCCACGTCTTTCATTTTGTTCGCGCCGGTGAGGACTAAGACGGAATATCTCGCGCCGTTATCTTTCCCGAATTTCACGTCCGTGTCCATTCTATCGCCGATGACCATCGTCCTCTGCGGGTCGCCGTGCGAGTGCGACATTATCGCGTCAAACATGTACTTTCCTGGTTTTCCGCAAATCACATCCGGTGCTCTCCCAGACGCGGTTTCAATCGCTTTCACTATAGGCCCCGCTCCGGGCATCAATAATTTCTCTTTCCCTAACCTATCCCCGGCGTCTGGGTTCGTGGCGATGAACTTTGCGCCTTTTTGTATCAAATACGAGGCGTACGCTAACTTTGCGAACGTAAACGACGTGTCTTGACCAACGACAACCGCGTCTACTCGAGAATCGTCGTCGTGGTCGTTTTCGGCGTCACCTCCCGTCCACTCGTGCATCTCCTCCCAATCGCTCGAAGTACACGAGACTGCTTCGTATACGCCCCCGACGATATCGCCGACGTCGCACTCCTCCAACTCTCTCACTAACCCTTGCTCACCAACCACGTATATCTTCTTATTTGATGACGACGATCCATCTTTAGTAGTAGTACTACCGTGAGTATTGTTAAATCCGATGGCGGATAAATACGACGCCGACGCAAACGCCGCGGTATATATGTGGTTCACGTCCACCTCCATCCCGAGCTCGGAAAACTTCCACTGGTAATACTCTCTCGTTTTCGTCGCGTTGTTCGTGACAAAAAACACGCGCTTTTGCAGCGTTTCTCGTAAATAGTCCACGGCTTTTTTCGCCCCGGGAACTAAAGCGTCTCCGTGCCATATGACCCCATCGCAATCTAACAACACGGTATCGACATCTTCGCTGATTTCTCGAGTCAATCCATTGTTGGTGATACCATCGCCAAAACCGCCACTTTCCGCACGTGTCACGAAAAGAGTGCTGTCCCCGTTATTTCTTCTTTTTTGTCTTCTTTGTCTTCTGAATTCTGAATTGTTCGTGTTTCTCTTACGTTGATGGTGTTGCACATCGGAGGAAAAATTCCGCCGCCGAGCGCAAGAAGCGTTCGTGTTCGTGTGAGTAGTAATAGCAGCAGTAGCAGCAGCGCTGCTGGTAGATGCGAGCATAATACTAAATGTAACAGAAGATTAAAAGAGCGCGGGGTAAAAACGAATACTAACTGTTGTTGTTGTTGTTATCGTTTATATCGTTTATATCTACGTGCGCGTCGAACGTGTAACGAAGGAAAAGAAGGAAAAGAGAGGTGAAAACCCTTTGCGTCTGTCGACGACTAAAAGAAGAAAAATTGAAAGAAAAATGAGTGTAACTCTTTATCATCGTCATCCGTCGTTTCTCTGTACTACTACCACTACTACTACTCTACTACTATTACTACTCTACGAGTCTAATACTCGCACACAAATAAGAAGGGACGAACTACATGAAACCACCACCACCACTGAGATTTGGTCTGAGCTCTTTCGCAGTCACGACGTCTCCGACGGATATTTTCAAACCGCCGCCGCCTGGCGCGCTCGTAATCATGTTCCACCCGAAGAAGACTTCGTTCGCCCACGATTTGGTTTGGCTGTTTAGAACGGTCCCGGAGCGGAATTTTTGCAACGCGCGAGAGACTTCGCGGTTTTTATCGAAGATGCCGGTTTCTTGGTTTATATCCGGGATCGTACACCGAGAACACGGTTTGACGAGGTCCCAAGAAAGACCACCTTCATCTCCGCCGCGTTCGCCGCCGCCGCCGCCGCCATCGCTCTTGCTCTTTCTCGCGCGTGTTTCTATCTTTAACCACTTGTCCTCTGCCCACTCTTTACCTCCGGAAACAACCACGTTCGGTCGAAAGCGATTCATTTTCACTTCGCTTCCGGCTAAATTGAACAGCTCTTTCCCCATGACCACGCGCTTTTGCAAATCGTCGAGACTGGACTCGTGGGCTAACAACACGGGGTACCCGTCGCTAAACGCCGTCTCGCCGCCGTTCTTCGCGTATCGCTCGTCTAAAGGCCTTTTCGGTCTCGATTTGCGATCGCTCGTCGAAACGTACTTATTAAACCGTTCCGGTATCCCTCCGGTTCCAATCCAACGAACAATTTTCGCCCCGGGCACTCTTATCGCCCTCGATATCCACTCGTTCACCGCGTCGCTCTCCGCCAAGTGAACGCCGCAGTAGTCCCACACCGAACATTCCACCTCGCCAGACATGTCCTCTTTTCTCGCCAGCAGAGGAATTTCGCACTCGTCCGCGCAGTTTGGACTTCGCAGAATTAATTTCGCATCTTTCATCATCGATTCAGTCTCGTTTACGTCGTTTACCCCGTCGTCGTTCACATCCTCCTCCATGACTCGTTCCATCGTACTGTTCTCATCATCAAAATCATCATCCTCTTCATCATCCTCAAAGATGGCCCCGCGAAACTCGGTTTCAACCAACGCCAACTCAGGAACAGTTCTCTGACTGATAAATTCCCCGTCTTTATCGATCACGCAAAAGCATCTGTCCCACTCGAATCCAGTTTCGGTCAAACGCGCGCGCTTCACGTCGATGCCTTTGCACGATTTCAACGGGTACACCGTCAGGCGCGATATTTTTATCTCCTCCTTAAAATCCTCTTTCATCTTTAAACCACCAAAAGTGTGGTGTTAGTGGTCTTTCTTTCGCTTTTTCCTCAAAGTTTTTCTTTCTTCGCTTTTTTCGTCCTCGTCGATGGTTTCAACAAAGTCTTCTTCATTAAAAGTGTTCACTTTCTTCTTGGTCTTCTTGGTCTTCTTGGTCTTCTCTGAGATCTCGTCTGAATCGTCTGAATCGTCTTCTTGTCTTCTCGATGGTGGTAACAAGGCTTTGACCACAACTCGTCCTCTTCTTCCTCTTTTTACTTCTTCTTCTTGTTCTTCTTCTCGTCCTCGTCGTTCTGCGAGCAAAGCGCGCACGTCGGTTTCGACTCGGCGCAAACTGCTCGCGAAAGCTTCTTGTTCGAGCAAACGCGATTTCTCTCGTTTCTTTTTTAGCATCGTGGTTCGTATGCTTCGTACAGCGACGGTAGTGGCTACGGTCACGCGGACGAGTTGCGTGGCTTGCGCGATGAGAAGTTCGATGTCGATGTCTTCCTCTCGTTCTTCTTCCGCCGTTTCCTTGATTTGATACTGCTGACGGTAATAATACTCGACAAATCGAGGCACGAGGGCGATTTCAATCGCGTGACTACACAAGACGGCGCCTAAGATCTGTCTTAAACTTTCTCTGAGAAACGTTCTCAACGCGTGTGGCACAAAAGAAGTCCCAAACACGAACCACCAAACGAAGAAGAAGAAAACCAAACTCGATTTCGAGAGCGCGTCTCGCATGCGATTGAAAGTAATCGCGAGTTCTTTCAATCGCATAGAGTGTACCTTTGCGAACGCAGTCAATTTTTCTACCGCGTTTTGTGCTTCTTGGACACGTGTTAACGTCAAGTTGAGTCTTTCGCGCGTTTGATTGTGCACGTTTTGCGTCTCTAACAGCGTCTCGTGCACTGATGTTTTGATTTCAAATTCCATCGCTCGTAATCTTTCCATTGAATTTTCAACGCTCTTTTTCGCTTCCAACTCGGAAAGTTCGATTCGTTTAAAAAACTCGGATAATTCTCTCGAAGCTCTCAGCGCGCGGAATCGTTGCTCGTGTTGCGCGCACTCTGATTCTACTCTCGAAAGCGCTTGAAAATACATGTTGAGTTCTGTTGCTTTCGTAACGGAGAAAAAATTACGACGGGTAGTCTCGTCTTCGTCTTCCCCTTCCTCTTCGTCCATTCCATCGGCGTTATTTTCGTTGTCGTCGTCGTCCTCGTCCTCGTCCTCGTCGTAAAACAGAAACTTGAACAGTCCTTTCAGTCCATTGCTGTTCTTTGTATCTTCACCATCTCTTCCGTCGTCGTCGTCGTCGTCGTCGTCGTCGTCTGACCCTCCTATTCGTTTCAACGCGCACCTCTCGCACCCACCATCGAAACGCTTTTTATTACATTCCCCCAATCTGCTTTTTACTTTAGACCGTTCCAGACGACACGAGACCGCATTCACCGCGACGAGGCATTTCAACGCGTCTTTATCCTTCGCCTGCACCAGATGTTCGCAGAAGATATCCTCTTCTGATCCTTTGAATCGACGCCCGCCGCCGTGATGATGATGTTGGTTAAAAATAGAAAAAAACGCATCTCTCATGCACTCTTCTTGGGAGTCCAACTGATCGTCTTCTAAAAATCTCGCACCCAACGCTACCCTTTTGTTGTCGTTCGTGTCGTGCGAGAAAGCGAGTGTCTTCTTGTCCTCCTTCTTTTCTTCTCTCTGTCGAGTTTCAGCAATTCGACTACTGTTTGCGACTGCTCCGGAGAGGAAGAGGAAGAGGACGAGAGCGACACACCACCTTCGATGATGATGCATTCTCTCTCTTTTTTTTTTCTGCGTGTGCCTCAAAAAAGACGTTTTGTTGAGATTTTTATTCTGTTTGACTTCTTTGGAAAGAACTCTTCATTATTACAATGAAGACCCCCTACGACGCTTCCTCTCCTTTGCGTCGTCGTCAAAACAACGACCACCACCACCACCACAAAAATGACGACGACCATTTTAACAGAAAGAACAACGAGAACAACTTTGAGGCGGACGACTGTTTCGACGGAGACAGAATTTCCTCGCGAAGTGCGCAGAAACACTTGGAAATTACGCACGAGATTTCGAAAATTTTAGAGTGCGATTTGGACCGGGAGACGTTAGCGGTGTGCATCTCTATGCTCCAAAACGGCGTGGAACCGGAAAGTTTAGCGTTAGTGGTGAAAGAGTTGAAGAGAGAGGCGAAGAGGTTAAGAGAGAGCAGGGAGAGAGCGATTGGAGGAGGAGGAGGAGGAATGCGATGATGATTCAAGTGGAAAGAGTCAAAGTGTGTTGTTGTATACTATTTAGTCATAGTAGAGAGTGAGAAAGAGAGAAAAGAAGATGTGTCTCGGGTAACTATTTTTGCGAAACGAAAGCGTACGTGTTATTTAGTAGAGTTTATTTCAATATAGCTACATCATCGCCACCGTCGCACTTCGCTCTTCTGTTCTCGCGCTCTCAAAGCAACCTCTGCCTTCTTTTTCCTCTTCATGTTTTTTTGTGTATATGTGTGTGTGCGTAAACTGTTGTAAGCGCCGCCGCCGCGTACGTATCTGTCTCTCTTTTTTCTTCTCTCGTCGATCAAATCGAAAAACTTACGTGATGACGGTCGGCGATTCGCGGCCGGTGAACTTTTTCAACTCGGAAACTTCCAACGCGATGTCAATGAGTGGCTTCAACGCGACTTGCGCGTCGATGCCTTGCTTCGCTTCGTCGGCTTCGTATTGCTCGATGTACATTCTCACGGTGGCGCCGGAGGATCCGGTACCGGACAAACGGAAGATAAATCTGGACCCGTCCGTAAAGACGAATCGGACGCCTTGCTTGGAGGCAACGGACCCATCGATCGGATCGGTGTATTCAAAGTCGTCCGCGTAGTCCAACTCGTACGCGCCGTACTTGTCTCCTTTCTTCGCTTTGCTCGCTTTCTCGCGCAAGGATTCAACCATCTTGTTGCACGGATCCGATTCGCACCCTTCGTAATCATATCTGGAGAAGAAGTTTCTGCCGTACGTCTTCCAGTGTGCCTCGGTGATTTCCTTGACGCCGACAAGTTTCCCGCCTTCTGGGACGTTCTCGTTTCTCTTGGCCAAGATGGACAACCACGCCAAGACGGCCCACGGTCCGTCTTTTTCTCTGATGTGGTCAGAGCCGGTACCGAAGGACTCCTCGCCGCAGACCGAGCACTTTTCGGCATCCATCAAGTTACCAAAATACTTCCAACCAGTTGGGGTTTCGAAGCACTCGACGTTCAACTTTTGCGCGACTCTGTCCAACGCAGCCGCGGTTGGCATGGATCTCGCGACGCCTTTCAAGCCAGACTTGAAGTACGGAATACACTCTTGCGCGTTGGCGGCGATGATGGCGACGGAATCCGACGGCGTGACGAAGAAGTTGTTGCCCAAAATCATGTTACGGTCACCATCACCATCGGAAGCGGCACCAAAGTCCGGCGCGTTTTCGGAGAACATAACTTTCACCAATTCTTCCGCGTACGTCAAGTTCGGGTCCGGGTGACCTTTGTTAAAGTCTTCCATCGGCGTATCGTTGACGCAGGAACTCGCCGGCGCTCCTAAAGCGTCGACCAAAATCGGCTTCGCGTACGCGCCAGTGATGGCGTGCATGGCGTCAAATTGCATGGAAAAATCTTTTCTCTTCAACAACTTACTGATCAAGTCAAAATCGAAGACTTCTTTCAACAACTTCATGTAATCTTCCGTCGGCGAGACGACTTCGACTTCAAAGTCGCCAAACTTCGTCACGCCAACTTTGCTCAAGTCCACGTCCGGAATATCCGCCATTTGCAACTCGCTCACGGATTGCGTAAACCCGTAGATTTTATCGGTGATCTTTTCCGGCGCCGGTTCCCCGGCGGAGGAGTTGAACTTGATCCCCCAATCTTCTTCCGGCCCGCCCGGGTTGTGCGACGCGGACATGATAAAACCGCCGTATGCTTTGCGCGCTCGAATGACCGCCGACGCCGCCGGCGTGCACAAGTACCCGTTTTGCCCGACGTACATCTTCTTCACCCCGTTCCCGGCGGCTAATTTCAAGATGATTTGCGACGCTTCTTTGTTAAACCATCTCCCGTCGCCGCCTAACACCATCTCGCTCCCTTGCAACTCCTCTTGCGGTAACGCCATGAACAGCGACTGCACCCAGTTGGCGAGATAGTTCCCGGACGAAAACTCTTTCGCTTTCTTTCTTAAACCAGACGTGCCGGTTTTTTGTCCTTCGATCGGTGTCGTCGGGATTGGTTTCACCGCCACGCCTGCCACGGCTTGCGCTCGAGTGATGGTGCTCATCTTTTTCTTTAAAGAAGTAGAATTTATATTCTTCGATGATGAATGATGATGATGAATTTTAGTACTCGCGAGGCTTTCTCTTCCTGTTGTTCTCAACAAAAGTTGCGTTTGCATTATACTGAGAAGAGAGAATTCACAAAAATGTATTCGTCGTAAGAGAGAGAGAGCGTGTGTTTATGTTCTATATAAACTTGCAACTGCGCGTTTTTGTGAGGACTCTTTGGTGAGTCGATTAGAGAAAAAAGATTATCCAATGTTGTTAGACTACGAGATACCACGAGAGAGCTCACACAACACAAAAGGAGATATTTCCGTCCACAAAAAAACCAGTCAATCACATTAGAACAACAATTAATAAATAAGCTTGTTGCGAGAGTAGTATTCCCACCATTCGAGCCGGGGTCGGTCAAATAAAAACAAAAGAGACCAGACACACCGACAAAAAAGAGCCCCGCTCTCTTCTTAAAGCGCTTCTCTTTATTCTTCTTTCTCTTCTTTCTCTTCTTCTTTTAAAAATCGGCAAAAGAGGAGCGCACTCGTAATCTCACCATCGAGAGCGGATTCTGAGAGAGCGCGACGAGAGAGAGGCTTCGCGTATTAAAGAGAGAGAAGAAGAGGTCAAAAATCTTCTCTCTGTTTCTATATTCGTCTTTTCCCGGGAAAACGAAGCAAAAGAGAATAATAAAAAGGAGAAGACGAACAGACTTTTAAGAAAGGTTATCGAAGAGAGAGAGAGAGAAAGATTCACATCAAAATGGGGGGTAGCAGTAGTGCGAGTAGTAGTGGTAGTCGTAGCAGTAGTAGTTCTAGTGGGAATGTGATGATGATGATACGGATGATGATTCGAGACGGTCTCGAGGATGTAAAAAAGTACATCGAAGAAACAACGAACAACAAAGAAGACTCGAAAACTAGTATTCGAAACGCCGCGCTGGTGTTCGCGTGCACGTACCTCCTACAAATGTACGTATTTTCGACGACGAGAGCGATGAGAAATCCAACCGCGTTTCCTCAGCGAAGATACTTTTTGGAAACGTTAGTGTACTTCATCTTCGCGTTCCCGTTGGCGACTTTACAAGCCGCGTGGGTGCTCTTTTGGATTATATTCTGGCAACTGTGTGGGAAGCCGCTGTGGAAGCCGACGTTTCCGCACAGGTTTAAAAAGAACACGACGTACGTGAACGAAAAGAAACGAAGAGATAAGACTGAAAACGGGGACGATCACGCGCACGTGAGTTTATGCGGGGGAGGGTTTCGAACCTGGTACCATTTAGGCGTGTATTTTGGGTTGAGAGATAACTTTGGCGAGACTGGAGTGGACGATATCGTCTTCGCGGGCGCCTCCATCGGCGCGTTGGTCGCCGCGTTGGCGGGCGCAAACGTGAAACCTGAGGAAATTTGGAAACAAATCCCTCCAATCGCGCACGAGTTTAGAGAACCAATGGGGTTCATTCATAATTTAACCAATATTGGACAGTATTGCAGGTATTTATTGAACGCGTTGTTACCGGAAGACGCGCATAAAAAGTGCAACGGGAGAGTGTTCTTATCCGTCACCAAGTTGTTCCCGACGCCGCACAACGTCATCATCTCCGAGTGGCACTCGCGAGAGGATTTGATCAATTGCGTTTTGGCGTGCGGATACATACCTGGCTGGACCTGGCCTGGGTTTTGCGTGTGGGACGGCAACATCTGCGTCGACGGCGGCGTGACGAACAACTTACCCAGCTTACACGAAAACGCCTTGCGAGTAGGATTAGACGAAGACGATATCAAACACTGGAACGCGGTTTTGTGCCCATCCCAGGCGTTACCGAGGGTGAACACGTTCATCCCAGCCGACGACGAACACTTGACTGCCATGGTCGAGGAAGGCAAAGACGATTTCGAGGATTGGTTGGACACTCCGGCGGGAGTTGAGTTCGCTTTGCGTCTCCACGGTAGGAAACGACACAAGAGATATTCCATCGAAATAGACCCGAACGTAGAGGGATTCCATAGATAATAAAAAATTTGTCATTAAACGTAAAATCATCATCATCATCGCTATCGTTATCGCGTTGAATTGTCAACAACAACAACAACACTCCTTTTGTACGGCCGGTAAAAGAAGCGCCCGCTAAAAATATCTGCGTGGTTGGACCCTTTGCTTCACAAAAGTATCTCAAAAAGGTCAAACACCACAATTACTCATAACGACAGCACGCGTAACAACACACACACGCACACAATAACGATAACAACAACAACAACGACGACGTTAAAAAAATGAGCGCAATCGAGGTGCAAGAAAAGCAGCAGGACAACTTGAACGATCACACGACGTTTGTGGCCACTCCGGTGGTGGAATCCGTCGATCACGGGGGGCAAAAAGTGTTGAATTTCCTCGGGATCAATTGCGCGACCGCTCGGTGCCGACACTGTTTCCAAACCGTTCCTCACGACCACGAGGACGCTTTGCTCGTGGACGAAGACGGAGAGAATAAAGATACCTCAAATAATAGTGAACCGAACACGCCGAAAACGCCGTGTGATTCTCACTCGGAGTGGACGAAGACGTTTGAAGTGCAAAGGCAAAACATGAAAAGCGCCAACATACCGAAAACGGACGACGAATACAAGAAATCGGTGTTTACGCCGACGGACGAGTCGAGCACGAGATTATACGCGGAAATGGACGCGTTGGAAACGAATGCCGTGATAAACGAGAGGTTGGTGAGTGGGGCGGTGAAGAATGCGGTGAAGAAACAGTAATCATCATCATCGCGTTATTATGAACTTGTACAAATAGAGAGAGAGCGTTGGCGTAACCGCAAACAACAACAACGGCACGAACAATGTGAATGTGCCATATAAATTTTGTTTTGTTTTAACATACCAGTATACACATAATATGTATTAATTTATCATGTCGGAATACATCGTTAAAGCGCGTCGAGCTGAGGTTCTCTCGTGCGGATCGCGAACGAGCAGAGTTTTGAGCAACCAGTTTGCAATATCACCGTCGGAAGGTGGGCGGCGGATTACGTCGCTTAGGAGGATATCGTCGCGTAGTATTTTCGAGTAATTTTCAGCGTTATCATCACCACCAGCGACAACATTAAGCAAACCAAGGAATCCATTCTGTTCGTACGCGTGCCTGTTCGGAGAGTTACTGAAAAACAATTCGCACAACGCCACGCCGAGCGCGTAGCAGTCACATTTTTTGCCGTCGACGAAACACGCAGCAGCGGTTGTTCTACTACTATCGCCCGAAGGGAACGAAGCGCTATGAGTCTTAATTTCGTCAATGAGTAGCATTTCTGGAGCGTGGTATATCTCTGTACCTCTTGCGCGCGAGGTTCCTTTTACTTTGTCCGAGATGTCGTAAACCGCGCACTCTCCGAAATCGATTAAAGTTATCGCGTATTTTGTTCCTTTACTCCCCTCCTCCTCCTCCTCCTCCTCTTGGCGCCGCGTGGAGAGAATGAAATGTTCGAGCTTCAAGTCAAAGTGGACGACATTCTTTTCGTGCATATCGACTACCATCTGCAGCATCGTTTTCGCGATTGCAAGCAATAGCGTTCTGTCGTTGTTCGCTTCATTTGCGTCTTTCTTTAAATATTCACCTAGATTTGAACGCCACGCGTTCAATCCGACTCCGTCGACCCAATCGGTCGCCACGCATAAGAAATCTTCGCATGCGCCGTAATCTCGGAGTGTTCCAAACGAGTATGAAATCGACATTACATCATCGCGATTTCCTCTTCTTATCACAGAACTCTTCTTCTTCTTCTTCACCTTCTTCTCACCATTCTCGAAATCACGTAAAATCTCGAGCGCGGTAACTTCGGCGTACACGTCTTGAAACGCTTTCCTCGCGACATCGTTGACTTCAAATTTCGAGCGGCACATCCATCTCACGCACACAAATTTGTCTTTACCGCGAGTCATTTTGCACTTAGTCACCGCATCACCCGTCGTGCGGAACGAATAATCGTCGCATTCGCGCGCGTTCGCCACGTGCTCGTACTTCTCGCTCTCGAAGCACCCTTCCGCGCACAAGCGTAAAATTCGCCTCGCGCAGGGCGACTTTACGTGAGCCTTTTTGTAGCACCGTTCGACGATGGCCGCGTTCGTCGGTTCCGAACAAAACGCTCTCAGTGTGAGATAAATTTTGTTATTGAAGCATTTTGGTGCATCATCATCGTTATTACGCGATGATGTTTTTAAAGGTGGTGGGTCTCTCGGAAAGAAAGTCTCGTGAAGCAAATTTTCATTCGCGTCGTGTCGAAACCCCTCGAGAATAATCCCGAGGAATTTTGACCGCACGCTTTCGCCGCACAACAACAACGCTCTCGATTGCTTCGCTCTCAATTCTCGCAAATTTTCGTTTCGTCTTCTCAGATAGCTTTCGACCCCCGGGGCATTTTCTCCCCTTGAAACCCCTTCTTCCGTGTGTTTGAGCGCGTTGATGCGTAAACCTGGTATTTTCTCTCGCCCTACTCGTCGTTGCTGTTTATCACCAGAACAATCTCTGCTCTCCTTTAACCACTCCAAGAACGTTTCTAGATCGCTTTGAACATCGTTCAGTCGTAACAAATCCGCCCGCGCGTCGAAAAACTCGTCGTACATCGCTCTCAACTTCGCGTCGGAAATCTCTTTCAAAAACGACGCATTCTGAACACCTAATAAAACTTCGTCGTCGTCGTCATCCTCGTCATCGTCCTCGTTCTCGTCCTTTGGATGATGAGTATCAGGATGATGAGAGAAGCGAGGAAGAAACAGCGCCTCTCTTTTCGCGCTTTCGTATTCCGCGCTCAGAAAAGGGAGCAACGTCTCCACGACGTTCTCTTTCGTCCTCCAGATACAACCACCCTCACCACCGCTGCTGCTGCTGGTGGCTTTTCCCAACCATCCGTCCATCGCGTTCTCAAAGTCGGCGGCGGGGTTGTTCTTCGAGAGAAACGAAAGCTTCGAGGAGGAGGAGGAAGAGGCGCCACCGCCTCCTTCTCCTCCTCCTTTTTCTTCTCCATCGTCGTCGTCATCGCGTTCTGAAGAAGAGATAAAAGAAGTTGACTTTTTTTCTTCATCTTCGGTCGCAGCAAAAAAAGGAGGCGAAGGAGAAGGAGGCGAAGGTGCATTTCTCACCGCTATATACAACTCGTTCACCCACTCTGGACTCTTCTTCTTCTTCTCACTCGTCGTCGTCGTCATTTCTTCTTCGTTTGTTGTTGCTACAGTGCGTGCGTGTGTGCGTGTGTGTGTGTGTTCGAACAAAAAACAAACCCCTACTATATAAATACTGAAGAGTATTTTAGACCGAGTGAAAAAATATGAACACCAACCAAAAAAGAGGGTGGGTGCCTAAATTCAAAAAATCTTCTTTTTGGTTCTTTCCCACAAAAATCATCACAACAAACCATTCAGAGAAGAGTTTTAAAAATGTCCGAGCGAGAAGAAGAAGAAGAAGAAGAAGACAACGACGATGATGACATCAGAGGAAGAGGACAAAAACGAGAACAACAACGAGGAGGAAAGAATAATAAGAACAAGAACGACCCAAACTTATTCCGAATCTTAATCGCCACGGACAACCACTTGGGCGCGCACGAACGAGACCCGATTCGGAAAAACGATTCGTTCATCGCGTTTCGAGAAATCTTGGAGACCGCGAAGAAGGAAAAAGTGGACGCGCTGTTTCTGGGAGGCGATTTGTTCGACCAGAACAAACCGAGCCGAGAAACCTTGGTACAAACGATGGATGTTTTGAGAGAGTACGTGTTCGGGGACGATGCGATCGAGTTTGAAGTTGTGTCCGATCAGAGCATAAATTTTCCGAATCGAGGCATCGTGAACTTTGAGGATGAAAACGTGAACGTCGCGCTGCCGATATTCGCGATTCACGGGAATCACGACGACCCGTCCGGGCAGGAGAATTTATCAGCGCTGGATATTTTGTCCAGTTGCTCGTTGATTAATTATTTCGGTAAGCACGCTCTGAGTGGGTCGAACACGGGTGCGATTGAATTGAAACCGGTGTTGTTGAGAAAAGGCGAGACGAAGTTGGCCTTGTACGGGTTAGGATGGATACGAGATCAGAGATTACACCAGATGATGGCGAGTAAAGGGAACGTGAAGTGGATTCGACCGGGGAGTTCGGACGAGAAGACGCCGTTGGCGAACTGGTTTAATCTCATGTTGATTCATCAAAACAGAGTGTCGCACGCGCCGAAGAATTCAATTTCCGAGAGGCACTTGCCGAATTGGATGGATTTAGTCGTTTGGGGACACGAACACGAGTGTTTGATTGAGCCGCAGTTGTTCGACGGCGTGAGCGTTTCGCAACCGGGGAGCTCGGTGACGACGTCGTTGGTGGAAGCCGAGAGTGGGACGAAGAAGATTTGTATTTTAGAGTTGAAACCGGGGAAGGAGAAGAAAGATCCGCCGCATTGGCGGTTGTTGCCAGTTCCGTTACAAACGACGAGACCTTACGCATTTAAGAACGTCTCGTTAGCAGAACAGGAAGATTTGTTGAACGAGGAGGAAGATGGGGGAGGTCAGGATCAGGAAGCCATCGAGAACTTCTTGATGATTACGGTGAATGGCATGATTAAAGAGGCGATGCAAAACGCGGCGAGCGGCGTGAAAAAGTTGGCGCAGTTGAACCAACTGCCGTTGATTCGATTGCGAGTGGATTTGACCGGTGGTTTCCAGAGCGTCAACGTCCAAAAGTTTGGGCAAAAGTTTGTGGGTAAAGTCGCGAATCCTTCGGATATGTTGTTGTTTCACAAATCGAAGAAAAAAAAGGGAGGGAACAAAGACGAGGAAGACGAGTTCAACGAAGGGATGATGAAAGAAAATATAAACGTAGAAGATGAGGACGAGGATTTAGACGACGCGAGAGCAGGGCCGAGACAGGACCAAAAACGGATCGAACGGTTGATCAAAGAACGAATGGATAAAGGATTACAAATTTTAGACATTCCAAACTTAATGAACTCTTTGGACGATATGGTGAACAGAGACGACAACAAAGCGGTGAAAACTTTGTGCGAGTCGACGATGAAACACTTTCAAAGAGAGTTGGCGTCGACCGCGCAACCGTCGGAGTTAATTGAAGCGAGCGAAGTGCAGAGGAGAGTGCAAGAGTTGACGAAGAAGCACACGCAACAGCAACAACAACAACAACAACAACAAGATGGAGGTGCTCGTGCCAAAGCGAAGAAAGGTCAGCAAGCGGCGACGCAACAAACGCAGCGCGCGCAACAAGTGCGAGAGTTTCAAGACGCGGCACCAGCGAAGAAATCCGAAGCGACGAGACAGTTAGACGAAGAAGAAGCGCTAGAGCGTGTATTATTAGCACAGCAAAAAGAAGCTGCCCAGGACGGTCGCGCGCAAAGACCAGTTCCGGCGTCTCGCAGAGGAGGCGCAAAACAACCTCCGCCGCCGGTTCCGGAGACGAAGAAAAAAGGAGACGACGACGATTACGTCGTTTCGGATTCAGAGGAGGAAGACGACGACGTCATCCCAGCATCTGCGCAGCCAGTAGCTGCTGCAAGGCGTGGGCTAGCTGTTGGAGCGAAAAGTGCAGCCGCCGCAGCGGCGGCGGCAAAAAGGAAACAGCGACAACAATCGGATTCGGAATCTTCTCAAGACGAGGAAGTGCCTGATTCGGAAGAAGAAGAAGACGAGGATTTCGCAGATGCGAAACCCGCACCGAAGAAGAGAGGTGGAGCTGCAGCAGCCGCAGCCGCCGCAACGAGAGCGACAAGACGTGGTCGTGGCGCGACGCCGTCGACGCAAACGAAGAGCAGAAAAGTTCCAGAAAGTATCGTCATCGACGACTCCTCGGATTCCGACGAAAAGGCCACACCTTCTGTCGCGGCTGGAGCTGGAAGAACATCTGCTGCCGCTTCGAGAGGCAGAGGCCGCGCGCGCGGTGCCAAAGTTTTGAACAATCCAACAACAAAATCGGCAGTTGGGAATAAGCGCGGCAGAGGTGCCGCCTCGTCGAAGCGAGGTGCTGGTAACAACGCGGACGACTCTGACTCGGAAGAACGCGCGAGACCGACGAGAAGAACGCGCGGCGCGCCCAGTACTCTTCCCACAACAGGAGGCACCCAGAGAAGCACGCAACGATCCGGGGCGCCCGGTGGCACGCAAAGGACTACCGGAACTGCCTGGGGTCGCTCCAAGAAATAACATTATTAGTGTACCAGAATATCAATAATAGAAGAACAACAACAACACGCGCATACACGTAGCGTGTTTTCGCGACGAGAGAGATACAACAAATACAAACAATGATACTACTCTACTACTACTACTAAATCATCCTCCTTTATTTTGACTATCGATGAGAACGGTCACCGGGCCGTCGTTCTCTATGTGCACGTCCATCATCGCCCCAAATTGACCTTCTTTTATTCCATTCTCTTTGTATTCCTCTCTCGCTTTTTTAAGGAACTCGTCGTACATTTCCTTCGCCTCTTTCGGTGTCATCGCTCGACTGAAGGACGGTTTTTTCCCTTTCGTGCACTCGGCGAGTAACGTGAACTGACTCACGAACAAGACGTCTAAATTTAAATCGAGCAAAGACTTTGTCCACTGTTTGTTCTTTCTCTCTGCGTCGTCGTTATTATTGTCCGGCCAAAGGCGCACACTCATCGTTTTTCGTAAAACGTAATCGCAATCCGCGAGCGTATCTTCCGAACTGATGCCGAGGAAAACGACCGCCCCTTTTCCAATTGTCTTTATCGATTGCGGTTCAGGTTGCGAAGGATGGGAGGGAGGTAACGCGTGATTGTGCAACTCGGAGTGTCGAACAGAGACCGATCCCGAGTGCACGCGCTGAATCAACGCTCTCATTATTATTATTTGCTTTTGTTGTTCGCGCTTTGAAGTGTGTGAGGTGTGAGGTATTCGTCCAATTTTTAACGGTTTTCTACTCTGCGCTTTCTGACGATAAGGCGCGAAAGGCGTCGTCGTCCACGAACGCTTGGACGTCCCAAGCGTCCAAGAGACTGTCGAACAACAACACTCCATTATTGTCTTCTTTTTCTTCTCCTTCTTCTGTGTGGCTCCTTGTGCTATTGCTAGTATTCGTATTCGAGGAGGAGAAAGACCCCCGCAAACTGTCCAACGCCTTCTCGGCGACGACTTGCTTTACGCGGAGTTCTTTGCGCGTGCCTTCTAAAGCGCTCGCGCAAAGGAAGAGCCACTGTTCGAAAGACCGTTTGTTGTTGTTGTTGTTCATCTCAACGGTAGTGTTGGAGAGAGAAAAGCGAGTGGAAAGTGCCGCGTTGGGGACGTTGTGCATCCAGTGCACTTTTGGCGACGGCGCTTCGTCGTCGGTCTGTTCTTTTTTCGTCGTTTCTAGAAACGATAAACGCTTCGCGAGGACGACGGCTTCTTCCGCCTCGTCTTCTTTCTGCTCTGCTTCCTTTCCTCGCCGTCTGTCCCTTCCCCTGCTGCTTCTGCTTCTGCTCCTCCGTCTCCCCCGAGGTTCTCTGTCCCTTCCTTGTCGGCCGTGCCCTTCTTCTTTTTCTTCGTCTCTTCGCGCTAGGTGTTCCGGCGGATTCTTTTCTTCTTCTTCTTTAACTTCTTGAACTTCTTTTCCGCCGTTTTCAAACGCACTCGTAAAACTCTCGAACGTTTCCTCCATTCGTTTCGAAATACTTTCCAATTCTTCCACGATTCTTCGCAACTTTTCGCACGCTTCGTCCACGCGTTCCGCGTCCGCGGCGGAGGAAAAATTCGCGTACTTGCCTCGTTTCATCAAACAGTTCAACATATCGTCGCTCGGGAGTATCGATTTAATCTTCTCCTGGACTTTTACGTGGTACGGTGAAGAAGAAAAGTCCTCGTTTTCGTTCTTCTTCTTGTCCTTCTTTTCCTTCTTCTTCTTTAACATGGACGATAACTCCTCTTTCGCCTCTTTCAAAATCGTCAACGCTTCCGTTCCGCTCTCGTGGGCGACGAACCATTCTCTCGCTAAAGACGCCATGGTGTATATTGCGTCCACATCAATCTCAAATTCTTCCGCGCTGTTTGTGATGTTATTGTTATCATTATTATTATCCACCGTAAAAGTCATTCTTTCTTTTTCTCTCAATCAATATACAATCAATTCAGCTCTTCGTCCTCCCCGATGGTCCTTTAAACACCTCCCCGCCCGGAACGCTTCGCAACGCGCTTTCGATCCGCCTCCCAACGTGTTCCTTTTCCCAAAGGCCTATATAATTCGTCGATGCGAATAAAACCGACACTAAACTTAAACTAAATCCCGTCGCCACTGCTAACGCTTTTAACCCTTGAATCGATGCTTTCGCGTGTACTCCTATTGGTAAATCTCGTTCTAACTTGTGTTTTCTGTTTTTCCAGTGCACGACAGACGCGGTAAACACGGAGGAGAAAACAGTCACGAGTGCGGCAGAGATGGCGAGGTTTGGATACGACACCTGGTAATACTTTTTTTTGTCGTCGTCCTTATCTGCTTCTATGAAGGATTGGATGAACCGGAAGCCTTCTCTTTTCGTCTTTGTCGTTTGTTCTTCTTCTTCTTCTTCTTCTTGTCGTCGTTGTTGTTCGTTCTTGGAAATCGAATCGGAAAGCGACGACACTTCTCCTTCTTTTTTCTTCGCGTTCGTCTTCTTTGAAACGACAACGACCGAGGGAGACGAGGACGAGAACCACCACCAAAAGAGCATATATCGCCGCAAGGAGACTTGGGAGAGTAAAAAGAGCTCGACGTCCGAATTGAATGTTAAGAGAGAGAGAAGTGACGAGTGCACAAAAATGAGGGAAAGAAAGAGCTCTAGAAATAAAAACATTAATACAACGAGCACAGAGTCAACATCTCTCTCTTCCTCTCTTCCTCTCTCTCTGTGTCAAACAAATTACCAGCTATAGAACGCGTCGTCCTTATCTCGTACGATTTCTTCTTTTTTCCGACCTTTAATCAATCCGTAAGTCATGAGCCCTCGATCGAAGGCTCGATGCATGCGCTCGAGCGTCACAATCTCGCGGATGGTTTTGTACCAAATCCTGGGACCGGCGAAAACGACCGGCCACGGGTCCCAGACGCCGACCCAAATGGAGTGTCGCCACGAGGCGATGGTGTTTTTGACCCAGTTTTCGCCTTGAACTTTTTCCATGACGTGAGTGTTTCGCATTAATCGTTCGTATTCTTCGTAGGAGACAAAGTACGGGTGCGCCCACTCTTCGTATAAAAATTGTAAGTTTTTCTTTTCGTCTTCGGTGAATGGGTTTTTTGTTTCGTCGGCGTCGCGTTGGCACCAAGTGGCGACGACGAGAACTCCTCCCGGTTTCAACACTCGAATCATCTCTTCCACGTATTTCTTCTTATCTGGCATGTGTTCGCCGCTTTCGCACGCCCAGACGGCATCGAACGTGTCGTCCGGGAACGTCATCTCTAACGCGTTCATGACTTTGAATTCAGCGTTTGGAACGTTTTGTTCCTTGGCTAATTCAGTCGCGCGGTCTCTTTGGTTCGGCGATAAGGTGATCCCAGTGACTGTAGTTCCGTTCCCGTACCGTTTCGCCAAGTGTCTGCTCGCGCCTCCAATCCCGCATCCCACGTCTAAAATATTCGCAGGTTGCTTCCCGAACAAATCTTGAATGGACCAATCGCACATTTTATCCACGAACGCAAACTTAGCTTCTTTGAAATCCGTCACGTCGTTTCCTAACAACGTTCCAGCCCCGTTCGCTAAATCTTCGTCTTCGTACCACCCGAGATGGATGTGTTCCCCCCAATAGTACTCTAAAATGCCTTCCTCGGTCCACGCGTCGTATTCCGAGCCTACCGTATTCGCTCCGTCCACGTACGCTCGCGACGGCGTATCCAAAATCTTCTTAATCGTCACCGCCGCCAACGCGACGTACGGAAGGTAAAATGCCTGCGCACTCAACGCGTTCGCGTTGATGAGCGCGTTTTTTATCACTGAACTAGAATTTGCGGGAGTTGAAACAACGTTTTTCTTAGCGGCTTGAGCGGCAGCCAACTGCGAGACGGATTCGTTCGGTTTGCACAAAAGTTCTTCTTTGGATAATACATTTGTTGTTGGTCTTCTATTATTATTTGTCTGAATCGTTTGAATTATCGTCGTCTGTTCATCGTTTTGCGCTAAAATCGCTTTGTTTCCTATTCTGTGTCTCGTTCTTCTTTGTCCAGTCGTCTGAATAGTCGTCGTAAACGAAGAAGACGATTTCATCATCGCGTGACGTCTTTGATTTTGATGATGATTTCGATGATTACTCCTCGGCGACTTTGATGAGAAAGAAGAAGAGGAAGAATGTAACGGAAACAACAGAGAAGAAGCCGATGTTGTCATCATCGAAACACTACTCCTTTTATTATTAGTATTATTATTATGTGTGTGTGTATATGTATCGCGTTTTAAAGCGCGCTCGGATGTGTGGTAAATTAAAAGCTTTTTTTGGTGGATAAAAATCAGTCCAAAACGACTGTTTTGATGAAAGATTTTAGTACTAAAGTATTTTTTATTTACACACGCGAAAGCGGGAAAGCGCTTGCTTACTTCGACGAGAGCATCTCTCTGGCACAAACACACACACTCTCTCTCGTTCCTTCTCTCTCGTTATTGTTAGTACTGTAGTTATTATTTCTTACCGAACAAGTTGCCTAAAAATTTCGCGGCGTTTTCGTTGAAAATCGGTTCGTCGAACTTGTTCATCAACGGGGTAAACTCAGGACTCGCTCGGACGTTTTTCAAGCTCGGGTCGGTGCGAATCTTTCTGTAATCCGTCCACCCACTCGCCATGCACCTTCTCAAGGCTAACAACGACTCGTCCAGTTTACCGATGTTGGAAAAGCAGCAGGCGATGTTGTATTGGCACACTCGGTAAATTTCCGTGGTCGTTTCAAAGTTATCGCTCATGTAGTTCTTCGGCTCTAACGCGGCGACTTCTTCGAACTGAATCAACGCGTCGTCGAAATTCTTTTGGTTGTACAAAGCAATCGCTTCGTCGAACATGTCTAATCGTTCGTTCTCCAACTCTCTCTTCTTGGAGTAGTTATTCATCTGTTGTTCCTTCGTCCCGGCGCCGTAGTTCCCTCCCGCTCTTTCGGATTTGAACTGTGAGTTCTTCTCCACCTCCATGGCGCTGAAATCGCCAAACATCTTCTTCATCTTCAAATAAATGTCTCCGTTTCTGTTTTTCATCGCGTACATGACTTGACCGAAAGATTCCGCCGGCCATACCTCGTCGCCGAACGACGCCGACACGCCTTCTATTTTGTCTCCGATTTCAAACACCTCGTACTTTGGATCGTTCGGCGGGACGAACGCGACGTACGCGCCGCCGTCGTTCCCGCGAGCAAATTTCACGTCGATTGGTTTCGGCAGCGTCACCTCGTAAAACTCTTCCGTCGCGACCGCGGATTCCGCCACCTCGGACGCGTTCATAAAGATGACGTGTTGTTTTCTTTTCGAGATTGGGGAGATTAATGCCCCCGATGATGCCAAAGATCTCATCTTTTGTTGTTTTTGTTGTTGTTGTGCGAACTTTGACGAAGTCGTTTTCGTCGTCGCCATCATCGCGTTGGTAGTAGTAGCCATTATGTATTACGTGCCGTGTGCGATAAAAGTAAAGATCTCAATAAAAGCGCGCGATGAGACACAAAACAAGTGACGACGAAAGGAGATGAATTTTTTTGCCAAAGTGGATATTTTCTCTTTTTTTGAGATGGATTCTGAACCACGAAAAAATGTAACGAGAAGAAAGAAAAAAAACTTTTCAGCATCATCGTCACAACAACAACAACATAAAGAACAAAAGGAGGAGCAACAAAGAAGAGAGATGAGATGGAAAAAAGACGACGCTTTTTCCAATTTTAAGAGAGTGTTGTTCTTTTCTCGAAAACGGCTTTGTTGTATACACGCAAGAACGGTAGTATTATATATATATATATATTACTTCGATGATGATAAAAACCGATCTTTCTCGATCCTATTCGTGGCGAGATCCAACTGTCTATCGATGTGCTTCAACGCGCTGAGTTGATTGTTCAGCGCGGAGACTAAACTTCGCGTGGCATCGCCGTCGCCTTTCCGTAAACCTCTCTGCTCTTGCATGGCTTGGTAACGAGAAATTGTTTTGCTCGCGTCTCGCAAGGAGTTGCCGATTTGTAAAATCTGCCCGGAGACTTGCTCGGCTAATCCGTATAAACGAGCCGTGGAGCTGACGTCTCGATCGACGTCTAATGTTTCGCCTAATTGTTGGTACAAACGATCGACGCCGTTTTCCATGTCCGTCAACGCGCGTTCGGTATCTTCTTGGTGTTGTTCGATGACGCGAATTTGCCGTTCCATGACGTCTTGTTGGGATTTCGCGTTGACTAAATCGACTTGCATCTCGAACAGTTCCCTCCGCCGTTCGACGATTTGCTCGTCCCAATCTGCTATTATTTGTGCTTTTTTCTTAAAATCCGCGGTTCTTTGCGCGAGTTCTTTGTTCCAGTATTGTAACGTTTCGCCGACGGATTTGCCGACCAAGTCGGTCGGTCTCGATAAATTCACCGGCGGAGGCGCCAAGGCGGAAGATGTTGCTTTTGTCGTTGTTGCCGCCGCTGCCGTTGTCGTCGTTGGAGCAGCTGGAGTAGATGCCGGCGCTGCTGCAGCCCCAAAAAGACTACCACCTGTTGCAGCGGGTTTGGCCGCTTCTGTTGTTGTCGTCGCTGGTTTGGCCGCACCAAAGAGTCCACTTCCTCCAGCGGCTGGCGTTGTCGTCGCAGGTTTAGCCGCACCAAAGCTAAAGGATGGCGCGGCAGGTGTGGCCGCAGTTGGCGTGGCTGCAGGTGCCGCACCGAAAAGACCGCCTCCCCCAGTTGTTGTTGCTGCTGCGGCCGGTGCTGCTGGTGCTGCTGCTGCTGGTGCTGCGCCGAAAAGACCGCCTCCTCCAGTTGTTGTTGTAGCAGTTGTCGCAGCACCAAAGAGACCACCTCCAGTGGAAGTCGTCGTCGTCGTCGATGCTGGCTTCGTTCCAAAGCTGAACGATGGCGCAGCAGTAGAAGTTGTTGTCGTCGTTGCCGCAGGCGTAGCAGCCGTACCGAAGCTGAACGATGGCGCAGCAGTAGAAGTTGTCGTCGTTGCCGCAGGTGTAGTAGCCGTACCAAACGAAAACGCGGAAGTACCACCAGCCGCGGGCGTCGCAGTAGGTTGAGCCCCCCCAAAGGAGAAACCTCCAGCTCCGGCCGGCTTCTTAGCTTCGCCACCGCCGGCACCAAAGCTGAACCCGGACATTGTTTTGATACTCTTTTACTGTTTTCCTCCTGTGTTGTTGAGAGAGTATAGAGTGGTGAGAAACAAGAGAGAGAGAGAGAGAGAGAGAGAGAATTTAGTCCGTGAGATTGAAAGTGATCCGCGAGTATCGACCACCCGCGAACCGTGGAGATGGACCACAAACCGGTTTGTCGTCCGGCGCTTTTTACGGCGAGATTAATATCCGCTACGGAAGTTAAAAAGACTATCCCATTCGTATTCGAGGATGCCTTAGGCAAAGCAGCGTTTAAAGAAGAGAAACGCGCGTTCACATGCGTATACATATCGCTCCTCGCGGTGAAAAATATAGAAAGTCTCAGGAAGTTTGAGGCATAACGAAAATCACAGACGTGTCTCACGTTATTGGAAATTCTCGTCACCGACTTTTCAATACTTTTCTCACGCCATCGAGAGCTAATATACGGAACACATGCGTGAAACCAAATCGATCGTGTAATAATAACTCATAACTTCTTAGAGGTTGAATAAGCCCCAGCGACAAGAGCCGTCAGCTTCGGTTTTTTCGAATCACAGTTAACACACGCAAAACGAAATCATACGAGGACAACAGAAAGAATGTCGCATCGGAGATTGAGAAAGCAGTAGTAGTTTTAGACTACCACCTCCTCACCCATTCCAAAGCTGTCGGCTTTACCTGGAACTGACGGCACCGCAAAATACTTGTTCATTCAGCCGTGTGCTTTTGTCCAGGAAAAAATACGAAACAAAGACGAGACCGAGAAGACGAAAATTCCTCCTACACCTACCTCTTCCTTCTCCTTCTGGTGTTTGTTATCAGAGCGTGCTAATATCTCCTTCCTTCCTTCTTATTTAATAACTCTGTTTGCGTTACTATTATTGTAGAGGAAGTTTGTCTTTGGTAAGTTTCAAATCGATACAAAAATTCGCACGCGAGCGGTACTGAAAGAACGAGAACGAAGAAGATGATGATGACGAAGCGCCGACGTAAATTCTCCCTCTCTCTCGTTCACACGCGTAGATATATATTTAATTTCTCAGTCGAAAGATGGTGATTTTGTTTTGCTCGGCATCGATTAGTGGTCTAAGCCTAGTAAGGACAAATGACTTCTTCACGGAAAAAATATATACTACAGTCGTCGTGCGCTCGGCGCTTCATCATCATCAACATCTTCTTCTTCTCTTTCTTCTTTCCACCTCGTCGCAATAACAAAAAACAAACGCAAAAGAGAGAGAGAGAGAGAAAATGTGAGGAAGATGGTTGTGTGGATTCGGAACCGAAGGAAAATCCGAGCCAACCGTAGTATCTGCCTCTGACGTTCACTATAGGCAATCGTAAATAAAACCTTCGGAAGACCACACGACGGGTATCAATCGTCCAGCGGAACTCCGTACACAAGCTGCCAAAAACAAAATACGAACGACGATAAAACGAACACGCGCGTAAAAGAGAGCGTCTGTGTGTGTTTTGTGCACACAAACGCACGAATGAATCCTCTCTCTCTCAATCTCTTTTTCCTCCAATTTTGATGATGATTCGGAATTCGTTCGCAAGTTTCAGCACATCTCGCTTGAAAATGTTGCCCGATAACTACTCCGGTTCCAAGCTCGATACTAAGAAGCCAAGCGTTAAAATGAGTGCTCGTCATCATCATCGTCATCTATATCGTCTTTACACTACCCGTTCACGACGCGTTTTTTTGTGTATCGTAATAAACGCGCGCACAAATAGAGAGAGAAACTGAGAGAAACTGATGAGAAAATCAAACGAATCGATTCCCCATTGAACAACATCTCGAAATCGAATTTCTCTTTCTCTCTTCTTTCATGCAGAACAACTCTCTCTCTTCTCCGCGCGGCGTTAAAAAAGAAAGAAAGAACAACAAAAAGAAACCCCGAGAGACGCGACGATGAAAGCACCACTCTCTCTCTCTCTCTTCTTACCTTACTTCTTTAGTTGTTTTTATTAATAACACGCCGCAGTTTAAAGATGATTTTACTTTTGTGTTGTTGTTGTGTGTAAAGTTTTTCTTTCTGACGAGCAGACGACGAGAGCAAAAAAGAAAAAAACACTAAACACTCGAGTCGAGAAGCAAAAGACCTGTTTCACGCATTGAAAGTAGAAATTCCCGCACAACGACACAAAACAGAAAACACACACAACATGGGGGTGAGTATATTATGTATCTAATTCTCTCTTATTCGCACACAAACGATATCCTTTTAGACGAATTCGAAGGTTTCGATGCGATGGTACCTTCGCGCGATGACTTTGTTGCGCGTTTCCATGTGGATTTTTTCTTTAGGGCGAGACGACGGGAAAACACATTTTCTACGACGCGTCTTCGTTCTCGCGAGCATCGATGCGAAGTTTCTCGCGACACGAACTGACCATAATTTCTCTCTTTAAACTCTCTTCTTTCGCGATTTAATACGCAGGCTTACAAATACGTGGAAGAACTCTGGAAGAAGAAACAATCCGACGTGTTGCGATTTTTGCAACGCATTCGCGTTTGGGAATACCGTCAGCTTCCGTCCATCTGCCGCGTGACTCGACCGACGAGACCGGACAAGGCGAGAAGATTGGGGTACAAGGCTAAGCAAGGCTTCGTGATTTACAGAGCGCGCGTGAGAAGAGGTGGCCGTAAGCGTCCGGTGCGCAAGGGTATCGTCAATGGGAAGCCGGTGCACTGCGGCATCACAAAGTTGAAGTTTGCGAGAAACTTGAAGTCTGTCGCGGAGGAGAGAGCGGCGAGAAGATGCGGCGCGTTGAGAGTCTTAAACTCGTATTGGTTGAACCAGGATTCCGTGTACAAGTACTATGAAGTCATCATGGTTGACCCGATGCACAAGGCTATTAGATCTGATCCGAGAATCAACTGGATCTGCGCGCCGACGCACAAGGGCAGAGCGATGAGAGGCTTGACTTCGGCGGGGAGAAAGCACAGAGGTTTACACGGCAAGGGCCACAACTACACGAAAAACAGATCGTCCAAGCACGCCCAGTGGAAGAACAACAACAGACTTTCGCTCAAGAGATATCGTTAAACGACGACGATGTGTCAAAATCGAGGCTTTCGAGAATAGCTGTTTTGGGGTACCTTTCGTTATTAATAATAGACAAACCTATAACTTTAGAACTAATCGTCGTCTCTACTTCCTATTCTTTGCTATTATCGCCTGCAACGCGCGAAGTCTCGCCACGGCGATGAACCTAGGGTCGACCGAAACGCCATTCACGTTCAAATCTTGGAACTTTCCGTATATGAAATCGGCGCCGCGGTGACCGCACATCTGACCGCACGCGACGACGTCGATGTTCGGATTTACTTCTCTCGCCTCGTTAATAGCTGATTGTACGAGCCGCCCGACACCTTTATCGTCCCATGCGATGAAGGGATTAAACTTCCATATGATTGCGTTTTCCTCCTCTTCCTGCTCCTCTCTGGCGATATCTTTCACGTCGTTCTCTTCGTCGTCGTCGTCGTCGTCTTCATCGAAATCGAATTCGTCGCCATTAATGTCCATATCTTCGCCACCGTACAAGTAGCGCGGAAAGAATTTGTGACTATCTTCTACGCTGACGCCGTATGTTGTTTCTGTGAGCTCGTCTAACCCGACGATTAAAAATTCTGCTCCCATTTTTGCTAAATCGCCCGCAATCAAACACGACCTCGGCGTCTCGAGCATGGCGCCTACGCGGTAGGCGATTTTTGAGTTGGTTTTCTCCTCCAAGAATGAAAATTCTTCCGCAACGTTCCGGATTAAATTCAACTGGTGTTCAAATTCCTCCGCCGAGGCGACGTTCGGTATGCATATGTCCACAACCGGTGGTTCTGCTGCAAACGTGAAGAATTCTTTCACTCCGTACGCGGCGCCGAGGAGAGCGCGCACTTGCGCTTTCGTGATTTCCGGATAGAGAGCTCCAACCCGACAGCCTCGAAATCCAAAATCAGGATTTACTTCGTCCAGCAAGTTTTGCTCTATGATTTCTACGACGTCTCGTTCGTCCTTACCGGAATCAACCGCTAATAATGGCACTAAATCGTTCAAATTTTCCGAATCCGGCAGAAACGCGTGCAGCGGTTCGTCCAGTAAACGCACTATCACCCTCGAATTTTCTTCGTTCTTCTGATCAGGTTGGAACGAGGCCTTGAACATGTCCTCAAAATCGTACCGCAAATGCGGTGAGAGCATATCCAACGCTTCGTATCTCTCATCTTTCGTCTCTGCGCACAAAAGCATGTGTAAAGCCTGCCTCGCATCGCCGCCTCGATATTTCTTGAGGACGTTCTCAACTTTCACCAAACCGACGCCGATAAAGTTCGACGCGTCGCCTCCGCCAACGCTCGTTCCGTCGCGATTATTATTTTCATCAACATACTCGTCGATGGCATCCGCAGAATCACACTCGGCAAATATCCGAATCGCGTTTAAGAATTTGGATTTTTGCGCGAGCCATTCGAAGAACAGCTTGTTTCGTTCCGACTTGACCGGCGGCACGAGTTCGACGGCGCCGCGATAGACGACGCCGTTTTGACCGTCGATGGTGACGTAATCTCCGGTGTGCAAAATCGTCGTGCTTTCTTTTTTGTTGTTGTTATTGTTGTTGTTGCTATTGCTGCTACTAAAAGTCGTCGTCGTGAACTTTGCAAACTTGCGAGACTTTTTATCAATTTTTATCGAATATCCTCCTCCCTCGCCATCGTCGTTACCATCATCGCTATATATATCATCGTTCGCACCGGACACGCACGCCAACCCAAACTCTTTCTTCGATAATTCCGCGCCAAACCGATCGTCCTTCAAGAATATAACCCCGGCCACGTCTTGCAACACGTCCACGACGTCTTCCTCGTCCTCGGCGAATCGTTTCTCCTCGTCCGTTTTGAGTAAACTGGAATCCACGCACTCGCAACACAAAATGACTTTCGCGGCTTGCGAACCACCAAGACCTTTGCATCTCTCGAGCATTTCGCGCGCGTCTTGAACGGTGAAGCAAATCTGCCCGGTTTCGCACTTGGCGTTTTTTACGTGTTGTTGTTGTTGTCGTCGTCCTCCTAAAAGCTCCTCTTTCTTCCACTCGTCCGCGGCGATGACATCCGACCACCTCTTCTCCGCGTTCTTCACTCTCAACAAACTCGCCGTCACCACGTCTTCCTCTTTCACCAATAACAATCCTTCCTCGACTGATTTTACCAGTTTCTTCTCCACTAAATACACCGCGATATCGATCGCGTTTATTCCTTTTGTCTTGTTGTTGTTTTTACTCCTCGTCTCAGAGTACGACTCGAGGAGTTCTCGGAAACGTTCTTTTGTCATCATCGTTTTGTTGCCATTTTCGTGTCTCTTCTCCTCCTCGCTCTCATTCTCCTCTAAAATCCGCGCGATTTGTTCGTCCTCTTCTTTCGCGTTCACGTCGTCGTCGTTGAGAAGAAGAACAGAATCATCATCATCATCATCATCGAAAATACCGTTATTGGCATCAGCAGCGGCGAACACAAATACTAAAGTGTTGTTGTTATTCATTCTTTTTCTTCCTCCTCCTCGTCGAAACATTCGTCGTCTGCTGCTGCTGCTGGAACTGCTTCTGCTCTTCTCATTCGTACTACTACTACGAGTAGTAGTAGTCCTCCTCATCGTCCTCGTCGAGGTGGTCCTCATCATCATCCTCTCTGTAATCAATCGTTTTCAAAGTGATTTTGCAAAACGAATAATCTCTCTTCTGCTTTTTTTTTGTCCTCTTTTTTGGTTTTTTTTGTTTTTGAAACAACGAATAAAATTCTCTTCTTCTTTTTACACAACAATTAAGTTTTTCACAACAACACACACAAACTCCACAGAGACTCTACTCTGCTTAATCAAGAATGGGCGGCTTTTCTTTTCGAGGAGGCGCGCAACAACTCCCCACACAAAAAACATTAAAAATGGACGCGATGCGAAGCGTGTTTGACCTCGCGCATTCGAACGTAAAATCTTTCGTGCAAAGCGAAGACGTGCACGTTTTCGTGCTCATCATGTTTGCGTTTTTAGGTGCCATCACGTATCTTTCGTATTGGGTTCCTAAACTCATCGTCTCGTTCATGCCGACGCAAAACTTGAAGAAGAAATACAAAGGCGCGAAGTGGGCTTTAGTCACCGGCGCGTCGTCTGGTATCGGTAAATCCTTGGCGAAAGAATTAGCCGAACAAGGGTTGAACGTTGTATTAGTCTCTCTGAAAGAAACGATTTTGGACGAGACGTTCGAGGAGCTTAAAAAACAACATCCCGAGCGAGAGTTTAGAAAAATCGGGGTGAATTTAGGCCTCCGAGATGGGTCGTATTTGCGAGAAATCGAAGAGAAAACGAAAGATATCGACGTGCAGGTGGTGTTTAACAACGCCGGGTTCATGTTGACTGGGTTTTTTGATAAAACGAAATTGGATTTGTTGATGACGAACCACGAGTGCAACTGCACGAGCGCGATGCAAATCACGCACGTGTTCGTGAAGAGAATGTTGGAGAAGAAGTTGAAAGGTTGCATCGTGTTTACCTCGTCCGCGGCGGCGTGTCAACCGACGCCGTTTTCAGCTTTGTATGGGGCCACGAAATCGTACATTTCCGCGTTTGCTGCCAACGTGGCGTGCGAGGTGAAATCGAGAGGCATCGACGTCTGCGCCGTGCACCCGAGTCCGGTGGCGAGCAACTTTTACGATAAAGCGCACAAGTTGGACGCGTTGGCGTTTTTCCAAAAGTTCGCCGTGACTCCGGACCAGTTGCCGAAAGAAATGTTGCGACCGATTGGAAGGATCGTGTGGTACGACATAGGGTTCGTGGCCATTGCGTTTAGAAATTTGCTGAAGATGTTCGATTACGGGTTCTTCGCGACGTTGATTAGTTGGACGGCGCACACCATGGGCGATTACAAAAAGAACGTTTAAATTTTTTTTATCAATAATAATACAGTAGTACGATGATCATATTTACTATCTCGTTATTATTTCAACACTGTGAAAGAGGCTATGGTATCTCTCAGTTTCGGCTGCGCCGTTCGCCACTGTCTGCCGCTCGCTTTCACGGAACATAAATACACTCGTTTTTTCCACACCGTCGCGGAAATCAACCAGTGCGCTTCGTTCGAAATCTCGTAGTTATAATGCGTCAATCCATTCCTGGTATCTTTCTCCATCGATTTAATCTGTTCTTCGTTCACTGGTTGTCCCAACACTTCCGGTGCAAAACCTAAAATGAAGTTTGTAATCGGCACCAGCTCTTCAATCGTCGGGTTCTCGCCGTCCTCGACGTTGGCGAAACGAAGCACCGGCGCCAAGACAATCTTCACGTCGCCTTCGCTTTCGCTTTTAAATCTCGTATCAATTTCCGTTCCTCCCGGATCCGCAATGCTCACCGCAACTTCTTCCCACCCTTCCCGAAGTTTTACCGAATACGGCGTGATTTCTGTCCACCCGATGCCGTGTCCGCCAGACTTCGCCTCGGGTCTGGTATATGTCATCGATCCGTCTTCCTCTATTTTCCCAAAACCTGGCACTCTCCCGGCGATAGATCCCATCACCGCCTGCGCTGGTGGTGGTGATACTAAAAGTCCTCCTTGAGAAGAGAGCAAAACCCCGAGCGCTGTCGCGTTCAAAAGCTGTTCTCTTCGTGTTCGTTTTGTCGTCATCATCGTGATATCTAATTTTTCTTCTTCTCTTCTCGTCGTCTTGCTGGAGGAGGAGGAGACAGAGGAGGAGGATAATCGTCGGTAGTGGTTCTTACGGTTGTTCTTGATGTTCGTCGCTCTGATGAAAGAACAACAACGCGCGCATGGTGGTGATTTTTGCGCGTACATGATGATGAAATGATGACGACCGATGCGGTATCTTTATTTTTTGTGTGTGTGTGTGTCATAGCCTTGAACTGTTGAAGCGTTTTATTTTCTTCTTAAAATTAAAAAATATTGCAATCACATGCGATATAAAGTCAAAAAAATAATATGCTGAAGAGAACGGGCGAGTTCGCGCGGCGCGTGTTCTTCGGCGACGACCAACGCGAGGAAGAAGAAGAGTACGATGATGAAGAAGAAGAAGAAGAGGTGAGCGAGAACGGATTTTGCGCGGAACGACGAGGACGATTTACAACAACAACTCAGGAATTCGTGGAAATTCAAGAAGAAGAAAAAAAAAATACGGGGAAGGAGAGTAGAAGAAGAAGAAGACAAAGCACGTGGTATGCGAACAAGAAGAAAACGTCGATACGAGCGACGATATCTAAGATTGTGGTGTCGCTTTCGATTTTGCTCACTCTGTGCGCGATGTTAGCGCAAACCTTGGTGTATGTAGAACGAGAGGAAGAGGCAAAGAGGAGAGAGGAAGCTAAGGAGGATTATGAGAGAGCAAAAGAAGCAATGGAGAAGCTCTTTTCTTCATCGTCGTCGTTGCCGTGCGAAGATGGTGGAAATGAATTGATGTTGCCTTCAATAGAGACCGTAGAATCGTGCAGAATAATCGAGGAGAAGAGTAGCACCAGCATCACTTCGTCGTTATTGTTCAATCAATCGTGTTTAAATGTAAACGCTCCGGAAGCGAGCGGAGTGATTGAAGAGTTGCCGTTGAACGCGTGTTCAATAGCTACGACGACAAATACTCAGCAGTATTACTTCCCCATAGCGGAGATATACATACACTATCGCGAAGACTTGGAGGAGAAGAAAAAACTGATGGAGCTTCAACATTGGAACTTCAAAGGCGCGTTCTTTTTTGTCGTGACGGTGTTTACAACAATCGGCTATGGGAACGTCGCGCCAAGCACAAAAGAAGGGCGATTGGTCGTGCTAATTACGACCATACCAGTTCTCGCCGTATCGTTGATTACAATAGTCACCATAGCTGAACCAATCATAGACAGCATGAACTTATTACACAAGTATTTGTTAAAGAGGATGAAAAAGAAGTTGCCGATTGATATAACGATACCGCAAAAGTGTACTCTCGAGGAATATTTTAATGTCTTGCAGCACCATCTAATCGGAGAGGCGTTTTGGCCGATGACGGAGGTTTTCATTCGAACGAATCAAATTTACACATCAGACGAACTACACAAAGGAGAGGTGTTTGTAAGCAAACAACAGTTTGTCGAGACGTGTCAAGGACTGGGGCTGAGAATTAACGACCGCGCGAACGTATCGACCGAAGAAGAAGTATCCGCCGAAGAAGAGGAACGAGAACAAGAATCTGTTTTGAACTTGGAAGAAATTCGTTTATTGTTGGAAGTCATCAGAAGCAAAGCGAGTTTAACATCGACGGGTGTTCAGTTAATGCATTGCTTGCTATTTTCTGTCCTTTCAGTCGTTGTTGGTATGTTTTACTTCAAGGTTTTGCAGGACTGGGACTATCTCGAAGCCGCGTATTTTGCGGTGGTTTCGATAACATCCGTCGGGTTGGGAGACTACGTCCCCAACCATCAAGAAGGCTCGGTTGCTTTTTGGTACCCGTATGTATTCATCGGTTTTGGTTTCATCACTGTGTTCATTGGTACTTTAGCGACATTTGCTGAGAAAGGGCGAGAAAAGCGACTTTACGAAATTGAATTCCGCTACGTGCACGAGTGTTACAACACGAAGAGAAAGTCGTGGAACACGAATACCTATTGGGACGATACGTGACGCGTGGCATATTTCCTTTCTTTTAAAATACTCTTGCTTGTTTTAATACTACACGTTGCTACTACTAAAGCTACCGCTATCTTTCCTCCCTATATTTCCTCTCTATTTTTCTTAACTATTTCCAACAATCGACGACGCGCCGATACCTTCCAAGTCGTTGTGAAGATGCTCCGAATACGCACCTAAATTTTCCATCGCCCACGTTTTGACCAAGTCTGCGGACATGTACACCTCGTGATTTACAATTTCCTCTCTCGTTACGCATTTCAGCGATCGACCGGAAAACCGTCCAGAGTTATACACTTGCACTTCTGGATGTAAGAAAGTGTTTTTGTATCCGTACACGCGGGAAATCCAAATCGCGTGCTCTTCGTTTGAAAGTTGCTCCGGGTATAAAGCGCCAAAGACGTCTCGGTGCGTCCTGTGCACGAACGCGTGCGTGATTTTCCTCGCGTCTCTCACGTCCTCGGGACTCGCCACGCCGAAATTCTTCGCCAAGTTGTTATTCAACAACGAGTTTATCAAAATATCCGCCCAATATTGTCCTTGCGAAGGGTAAAATTCCGAGTCGTCGTGCACCGTCATGAAATAATCGCACTTCTCGACGTCAATCGCTCGATCGAAAAGACCGTTCCATACGTACGTCGTCGAAAGGGACACGTGAAAGCGCACGACTTTTATAGTCACCGGGTAATCTCCAATCAAGACTTGCATTCGTTTTTGCAAACGCTTCATTTTCGGCGCAGAATCGTAGACGATATCGCCCTGCTCGAATCCAACCAGCAACGTGTACCTCGTTCGTTTGCCACTCTTATCGATCGTTCCTAGTATCGATGGCAGTAAGACGTTTACCAATGGTAACGCGTCGGAGTTGACTAATTTCGTGTTCAAAGTCGAACTCGGGACACCTAAAACGACGTGCACGGCTTTGAATGTATCCCTCGCCATGTCGTTACCGAACGACTGTTCTCTCACTTTCGTTTCGAAGACGATTTCCGGCGGCTCTCTCTTGTGACGAACTCTGCAGTGGTACTGTTCTTTGAGCATAATTTTTGCAACCTCGTCGCCTTCATCCGCGAGTTGTTTTAAACTTTCCACCGTGGATATTTTAGACGCTTTGGAATCGATACAGATGAACCCGTGTAAATCCGGTCTCGTGCCGAACCAATTGTGGAACTCGGGCACCTCGCCCGGGCTCAACGCGGATTTCTCTTCCCCGACTAAAGTATTCGCTCTCGGACACGCGCCGCCTAAAGAACACTGCACGTGCATTTTCAAAATCTCCTCCGTCGCGTTGTTGAAACGAAAATATCCCTGCACGTTTGGATTACACCCTCCTCTGGTTGTTTCTTCCTGAACGAAAAAACGCTTATCTCTGCTCAGCGCCTTCAAAACGTTGTCGATCCACCCTCTCGCGTGCGCGTTGTGATGCACGAACAACGCGTTTCCGTTCTTATTTACCGCGTGCCATATTAAACTTGGTAATATATCGATTTCCCCAACGTTCCGTTTTAAAACCGAGCTTCTCGTTCTCACTTTATCTTTTTCGCCGCCGTTGATGGGGAACCCGTTTTCGTCCACCTCTTCCTCGAAGTCTGGTTCGTCCTCGAAGGTTTGCGTCAACATCAACCGCTCAATCTCCGCCAAAGCGAAGGTCGGTAACGTTCCGCTCTCAAAAACGCCCTGTCGCGTTCTCGTTCGCACTTCTCGCTGCACTTTCCCCAACGCCCCAGATCCTAAATCCAACCTCTCGTCTAAAAGCGCGTATTGCAACGCGTCCACGCCTCTCTTCGCGTACACGTTTCTCCAATGTGCGACTTCGTCCTTCTCGCTCTCTAACAACGGCCCAACTTCGTACAACCAAACGACTACTTCCGGGTGCCAAAAGTGTAAACTCCCGACCAACTCTCTCACGCTCGGTAGCGTCTTCGAACACACCCCCGACACCAACACCGGATGCGTCACGAAATATTTATCCGGTTGTTTCCGAATCTCTTTCTTCGGCACGAACTCGCCGGAAATCGGGTCGATGTCGAACGAACGCACCGAAATGATTGCGCGTTGTTGTTGCGTTTGTTTCGCGGGATCGTAAATACCTTCTCGTCGTTCGTATATCGCTCGTTGCGCTCGCTTTTGAATGGATTCGTCGTTAAGAGTGCCACTACTACTACTACTAAACGCCAACTTCCTGGCGCGTTCTAAACTCAACTTTGTCAAAGACTCGTCCTCTTCCTTCATCAAATCTCTCCTCAGCCAAAACACGTTGCTCGTGAAAATGAACATGTTCAACAGAAAAATGAACAGGAGAATTCTCCGGCCGATTTTTCGACTCTGTCTCCTGTTCGCGTTCGGTTGGACGACGGTGCCTAACGTTTCCACCCAGAGCCAAAACGAATCGAGAATGTCGCTCGTTCTCGATTTCGGAGAGAGTGGGTATCCCAGTCCCATGACTACTGCTCCTCGAGTAAAGTCATCATCATCATCGTGAATATCTCATCGTCTTCAGGTCGTTGTTCTCGTTTTTATCGTCCTTCTCTTCTGTCTTCTCGCAGCATATTATGCGTGACTTACTCTGTGTATAATTTTGGCCGCAAAGAAGGGATAAAAAAAATGAGGAACTCTAGATGCTTTTGATTCGATTTCATCAAAAGTTACTACTTTTAGTATTATTACATCATCGCTTTGATTTCGGCGCGAAAATTTCTTTCCCTCCAACGCTCATGAATCTTTCCTTTGCTCTCGGAAACACGACGTCGTTTGATTTCCACGGCCACCCTCCAAACTGCGTGCGATCGAAATCTTGAAACGCTTTGCGCAGCTCTTCGTTCGTGTTCATGACCATCGGGCCGGAGGACCGAATAGGCTCTCCTATCGGTCGTCCTTGAAGGATTAAAAACGCGCATTTATTCTTGCCGCTGCTGCTACTGCTCCTACTCCTATCGCTATCTCTAATACTTTCTTGACTTTGACTCAGTTTCGTACACTTTACGGTGAACGATTGCGATGCGTCGAGTTCGCACCCCGTTCTTTTTTGAATCTTCTCGCGTCCGTTAATCATCATTTCCTCGCCTTCGACGAAATATAAATACCTGTTTGCTTCTGATTCAATTCTCGCTTTAGGAACTCGAACTTCTTCTCGGCTCTTCTCTGCGTACATTTCAACGTAAAACACGCCGACGTCGTTCGCCTCGTCGCTTGCCCACGAATTCTTAGGCGTCGCGCTCAAATTTGAGTTCACTTTAACGTCGCCAAATTGCCCGACCCACACGACAATCTCGTACTCTTTTCCTTTTTTCCTTATCTTCTTCACGTCATCTTTCCAGTGCATGACGAACTCTGGTTCGCTCATTTTCTTCCAACTCGGTAAATTTAACCAGATTTGAAAGAATCGTAACGGGTTCTCTTCGTCCGCGTTGACGAGCGGAAACATCTCCGCGTGCTGAATCCCAGACCCCGCCGTCATCCATTGCAAATCACCTTTTCCATACCTCCCCGCGTCGCCAATAGAATCCGTGTGGTCGATGATGCCATCCAAAGTCGCGGTAATCGTTTCAAACCCTCGGTGAGGATGCCTCGGGAAGCCCGGTATGCGATGTCCGTGGTAAAATCGATACGGGATATCTGGTACAAAATCTGATCCCGAACCTCTCGCATCGCCCTTTAAACCCATCTCCTCGTCCCCGGGAGGGTAAAAATCTTTATGGTACACTAAAAACAAGAACGGGTCGAGCGTTTTCATCGGTCCGTGGTTCAACCGTTCGAGCTTTTTTATCACCATCGGCACCACTTTTGCATCATTCGATGATGTTGACAAAGATTCGTCCTCCTTTTCTTCTAACGAGATTAAAACTTTTCTCACGTTTCTCGAGAAAAAAAATAAGAACAAAACCAAAAACAAGAGCTGCCGACGACGATCATCCCGAAAAATGATATCACCACCACTCATTCTGTTTTCGTCGCGTCGTCATCGATTTAATCGCATCAAAATCATCATCATCATCAACAACAGACTCTCTCCATCAGTTGGCTTTTTTTAGAGAAAAATGCACCTTCAAAATTCCTCTTTTTTTTTTCTCTTTTCGTCTCTTTCTCTTCGGCAGCATGAAAAAATTCTCATCACGCATCTCAAAAAAGAGAGGACAAAAAATAATATCATGAAAATCAGAGAAACGAGAGAAAAGGACGCACAACGAAACACTTGACAAAGAGAGAGAAGGGAAAGAAAAAAATGATGGTGACATCCGATGTAACAACCAATACTCATACGAATACTACTAAGAACAACATTCCGAGGATAAAAAGAAGAAGAAACAGAAGAATACTTTTTCGCAAGAATACGACTCGAAACTACTCGTTTTTGCAACGACTCCTTTTGTTGTTGTTGTTCGTTTCTTTGGTGTTCGTGAGTGTTTCTTTTAACGACGACGATGATGATTTTGGTGGTTCCAAATCGTCCTCCTCCTCCAGCGTGGGGATTTTTGTCCGCGCGAATCGCGTGGGACCACGACAAACGCCGTCGTCGCGCGCTGCTCTGAAAAGGATGAGCAGCGGTAGTTCTCCGCAAAAACGAGAGAAACAGAGAGAGATTCAACAAAAGGAGGAAAAACAACGCGCAAAGATGAAACTGTTGGCGAAAGAGTTGGAGGAAAAAAAGAGACGAAAAGAAGAAGACAAAGAAAGCGCGGCACCTTCTTCTGGAACACAAAAACGAAAGGAGGAAGAAGAAGTAAAGGAGGAGGAGGAAATGACGACGACGAATACGCGAGAACGAAAAGAACGAGAACAAACTTTTGTCGAAGAAGAAAAGGAGGAGGAGTTTACGAGCGCGATGATGGAACGAGATTCATCACGACGAGCAGGATCGAACGATGATACGAAAGAAGATCCCGACGACGACGAGGATGAAGCAGGAAAGGTCAAGGAAGCGCTTCCGGGGTCGCTTCCGTCGTCCGCGGAGGAAACGGAGGACGATACGACCACCGCAGAGACGCCGGACACGAAAGAAGACGAAATGAAGGAAGAGATGATGGAACAGGAAGTGGCGGAAGCGCAAGAGTCGGACGCTTTGTCGATGGGTGATTTAGGTACCGACTCTTCTGGTGGCGAAACCGATGATGACGTTTCGAAAGAAGAAGAAGAAGAAGAAGAATTGACGGAAACGCCAAACGGGGGCGAAAGGCCGACCACGTCTCCGGAAGAAGAACAAGGTATCAACGACAGCATCATCACTTCCGGAGAAGAAGGAGACAATTTGGATGAATCTGCGGTCGCTGTAGAGGAAAAATCGACGGTGGATCCAGTCGCGGAACCAGAATTGGGTGACGCGAAGAAGGAGGAGGAGGAGGAAATAACGTCCGCCGAAGAAGGAGAAAGAATAGGTGAAAAAGCGGATGAAAAAGCGGACGAGCAACTCTCTAAATACGAAACGTTAATGAAGGAGGAGGAAGAAGTAGCGAAGATGGCAGAGGAGGAGGAGAAAAGAAGTGTGCAAGCTCAGCAGCAAACGGAAGAGGGATCAGTAGCGGCAGAAGAAGAAAAAGAAGCGCCGGGAGAGATTGAAGAGTTACCCGCGGTGAACGAAGAGAAGAAGGAAGAGGACGCGTCTCCGCAAGAACCGGACAAAGTCGTGCTCGACGGAAAATCCGACACCCACGATCCACTTTTCAAAGGCGACGGGAAAGAAGAGGAGCGATATAAAGAAGACGCTCCGATGCAAGAAGCTGACGCGCTTTCCATGGATTTTACTGATGACGATGCAACTGCTACCGACAAAGTGGAGGAGGAGCAGAAGAAAGAAGAAGAAGAAGAAAAAGTCACTGTTGAGGAGACTCCCGCCCCTGTCCCAACGGATGAAGTAATACCGATCGAAGGAGAGGAGGAGAAGGTTGAGCAAGAGGAAGCACCGACGAAAAAAGAACAAGAACAAGAAAAGGACTGGGATAAATCGCAAGGCGTATACGAGGCAATTTTAGAAGCTGACAAAAACGAGGAAACGGTTGCGAACGCCATCGCGAGCGCCGCCAAAGGTGGTGACAGGAACAACACGGACGGAAATAACACAACTTCTTTAACAACAACAACGACAACAACAACAAAAGTTCTTGGTGGTATTCCAAAGTCGCTCGGCGTCGTGTCCGCGTCACCACTCACGAACCCGACGTTATCTTTCGCGGCGTTTCGCTTTTCCAAAAGATTAGGATACGCGTTTGCGCGTCCAGGTAAATGCATTTGCGCGGGTTCGTGCGAGTGCGCCGGCGCGTGCGGAAGTAGCATGGACTCGTTGAAAAAGCAAAGCACGGCTTTGAAAGAAGCAGGCGTCGATGCCGGTGTCTCTGTCATTTCAGACGCGTCTTTGGTGTATAACAAAGACTTGAACTTGGAGAGATGGATTGGAGAAGTCGCCGACCCGGCGGTGTATGGATTGGAGCGTTTATACGCAGCTGTTGAATATTACGTATCGACGGATGTAGATGTCGAGGACGCGACGATTTATTCAATCATGAATAAGTCGCCGTATCCAGAACTCGCGAAGTGCGACGTCTTCGATGCCATGTTTTCGCAACTTCGAGAGGACAGAAAGAACGGCAAAGCGGTGAAAGTAAACGTGGACGCGAAGGACGAAGCGAAACTCGCCGTGTTGACTGCGTGTGATGGATTCGTGAACAACCCTCAAGCGACAAAGTTTGGTGGCGGTACGTCTGCGAAAGAGATTGCGGAAAGGTTCGATGCAATCATCCCGGCGGATTCGGGATTAGACGGATTGATTTCTCTCACGTTTATGAGCGGTTTCGCAATCTCGGATTTGGCGTACGGCGCGAACGACGAAGGTTCCAAACAAAATAAAATGAGGAAAGAAATGGGCATCTCGGTCGATTTAGCCACCGAACCAGACGCGGTACTGAAAAGACTTCGCGACACGAACAAAGTGGACGAAGAATTGTATAAACAATCCACGACGTGGTTAGATGGTGTCAAGGAGGCGCATCGCAAAGCGTTCAACGCGCACAAGGCGATTGTTGAAGTATGGATCGAAGAAAGCGATCAATACTGCGAGTCATCTACTGGTAGTAGTAGAACGTGTACGCAAGACGGATCTTCTTCTTCGACGACGACGGATCAGTTTGCGGAATTGTTGGGCTCGTTCCCTGAAGCGTGTAAAGCGTCCGATCCGAAAACGCGCAGTTGCGTGGACGACTGGTGGGAGTGCGAAGGACCGGGGAGCGAGGGGAGCGCTTTTGCTGGCCAATTTTCCAAGGCATCTGCGGCGGCTACTACCACTTTAGACGCTACCGGTGGTGAAGGAGGCAGTCCGAGCAGTGGCCAAGGCAGAGCTTCTGCGGTGGAAGCGCTTTCAAACTTCAAGTATAAAGTCATGTACGATCGTGAACATCCTTTGAATAAAGCGGCGCAATTTGGCGCGCACCACTCGAAGAAATTCGCCCGAGGAACAATGAATGCCGTAAACGTCGGCGCGGGACACGCGGTGGCAAACTTTAAGAAAATACCAACCGGTGTACACGCCGGGGTTGCAATTATTTTCATATTCTCCTTGTTCGGATATTACACGTACGTGCAATACAAATCTTTACAGCCGGTGAGTTCGTTGGAGTTGAACACGTCCTCGGTGAAAGTGTTGAAATCCTTCGAGAACAAGGAGAAAGCTTTGAGAGGTATTTCCAACGTCCCCGCGGGTGAGTTGATGCGAGACGACGCGTTCTGGGGAGGCGGTTTATCGCAAAGCGAGATGGAAAGAGGCACGGCGGGAAGAGGAAGTTCGAGAGTTATCGGCGGGACACGACGCTCGAATAGAAACAGCGCCAAGAACAGAGGCCCGATGACCGAAGAGGAACTGAATTTCTACGAAGACTTGTCAGATTAAGTTAAACGCTGTTAATAATAATATTTATGCTGTACCGATATAGATTTATTTTTGAAAATACTGCTCGTGTCGGGCTTTATACTTTGCCAACGCCGTCTCCCATTCTTTTACGCCTAATCCTCTCGGCGTTCTTTGTATGGCCGGTCCTAAACCAGCTTTCGGCTCGACGCATTGACTTTCCACCGCCGCGCAGTGATCGCCCCAGTTACAATCGTCAAAGAAGAGCATCTTGTGGTATTCTATGTTCGTAAACTTCCTTAAAATTGGAAAGTGCGTCTGCGCTTTGTTCGCGCTCAACGGGGGCGTCCGTCCGATTTGCATGTTCCCGTCGAACTCCTTCTCCCATCCAATGGCAAACACCGAGGCTGCGGATACGCCGGGCGCTATTTCTAAATTCCTCAACGCGGACTGACCAATCTTCACCGCCAGCGGCGTGTCCGCGGACGATGCCGTCGCTAACCGTGCGCCCGGATATTTCCCTTCGTAATACTCCGTCAGCGCTTTCCTGCTCCCTTCGTGCATTCGTATCACAGTTCTCCCCGAGACTGCGCCGACGACGGTATTCGTTTTCTCGTCCACGATATTATCCTTCGACTCGCAAATATCGTACAACTGGTACATCTCTTGGTTCCAAAAACACGCGTCTAAATCAAACACAATCAAGTGTGGGTATCCGTTTTCGTCCGCGTGTTTTTGTGCATCAGTATCATCGTTATTACTATTATTATTTAAAGCAGCCCCGCGGTGGCGAGGGTGCATCATCGATCTACGCGAGGACGACTTTAACGACTTCTTTTTATTATTATTCTTCTTCGAATTCAAGAAGAAATACGTCGTTGAAATTGAAGTTGTTGAAGTTCGATTTTGCCGGCAAAAACAGTTGCAACGCGACGAAGAAGACACCAGTAGTTTTGCCATGAACGCGTGTTTTTCCTACTCCTTTAATAAATACTATTATTATACTACGCGCAAGGGGTGTTTATGTGTGAATGTGTTTATGATGTTTTTGTAATGTGTCTTCTCTCATTTTTCTTAAAAGACAGACCAAAAAAGCAGATGAAAAGTTTTTCGTTTTTTTTTCTTCTTTTTTCACTCATGAAGTTTTTGTTTCTTTCCCTCAGACAGAAAGAGTGAAGATTAACCACAGAAAAAAAGAACAGAGATTCTAAGAAGAAGAAGAAGAAGAAGACAAAGACAAAGACAATACTAATAAGATATAATAAGAATAAGAATGAAAGTGACGGCGTTATCGGTGTGGAAATGGCGCGGGCAAAATACGGACCCGATATGTTTAGGCAAAGCGGAAGACGTGGAAGAATTCGGCTATTTCCAACGAGCCTCGGTGCGGGAGATGCTCACGTTTATATCGAAAACGATAGTCGCGAGAACGCAACCAGGACAGAGACAATCGGTAGAACAGGATCAATATTTAGTGCACGTGATTAATAGGAACGGTTTGGCGGCGATAGCGGTGATGGATAAGGAATATCCGTCTCGATCGGCGTTTTGTGTGTTACAGAAAATATGCGACGATTATTGCGACACGTTTGGTCAAGAGCAGTGGAAAACGCTCACCGAGGACGATGTGAAAGGGAACGAAATTATGGAAGACGCGATAGTGAAGTACCAAGATCCCATGGCGGCAGATAAGATTCTAAAGATTCAAAGAGAGTTGGACGATACTAAAGTTGTTTTGCACAAAACTATAGACAGCGTGTTGGCGAGAGGAGAGAAGTTGGATAATCTCGTCGATAAGAGCACCGATTTGTCGTTAGCGAGTCAGATGTTTTATAAGCAAGCGAGGAAGCAAAATCAGTGCTGTAACTTGATGTAGTACGTAAGAACAAGAGGATGCTACTTCGAGTTCATTAGCGCATCGGCGACGAAACCACGACGACGTGACGTGAATTCTTCGTCATATATTTTAAATAGCCGAAGAGATGACGCGTGGACGGAATACGATTTAAAGAGTGTTGATAAATCTCGCGAGCGATTGGGCGATTATACGTACACTTTTTTTTAGTAAGAAGAAGAACAAGAAGACAAAGAAGAAGAGCAAGGAGAGGAGAAGACGAATTAGAAAAGCACCACCCCATTATTCAAAATATAATAGACGAGAAAGAGAGAGAGAAAGAGAGAATACGTGATGCGTACTCTACGCACCGCGCATACCACCATCACGCCGTCGTTTTTGTGTGTGAGCCCAGCACATATCAGAACTCGAATTTTTTATAATATGCATCATACGAGACTCGTCCGCAAAAAAAGGGTCACATTTTGCCCCTTTGCAAAATATTTCTTTTAAAGTGCTTTCACCACAATACAAATTAAAATCTCTTTCCACGTCACTTTGTACTGGTGTTGGTGTTGTTGGGCGTTCGAGAGAGAGAGAGAGAAAGAAAAACAACGCTCTGTTTCCTTTTCTCTTCTCCAAAATCATTCTCGCGTCGTCGCGTTGAAAAACTTCTGAATACTCTTCTTTCTGCGTGTTTAATTTTAAGAAGCCATTAATCGTGGAATATCAGAAATTGAGTTTATAGAGTCCTTTCTTGTACCGATCGAGAGCGAAAATTGGACACAACGACAACATATAAAGTAGATGACCGCGACCGCAATCGCCGGGACAACGACGACAAAAACACGTCTTAAAAAAGGTATCATCGATACTACCAGCGCTGTTACGAGCGACAACGAGAACAACAACAACAACAACGGGAGGGAACAATTTCAACAGCCTCATAAAAACTTTCCTCGAAGTAGGAGTGGAACCATCGTCGATTCTTCAAAAACTCCAACGACGCAAACGAGACGTGTTTTTGGTGGTTCGTCTGTGTCTGGCCAATTAATTTTCCTTAAGAACGATTTAGATAATTTTGAGGAGGAGGAGGAGGAAAAAAATACGACACCACCCAAGAAGAACGCGAGCACACAAAAAGAAGGAAAAGAAGAGCAAGAAGAAGAATATTCGAACAAAGAAACGGCGACGAGAGAGGACGACCTTCGAGCCGGGAGCAGCGAAGAAGAGGAAGGAAATACCATCGCCGTAGAAACGGACGCGCCGCCGCGGGAGTTCAACGACAACGCTACGATAACGAAATCGAAATTATTGAGCGAGGGGAGCGAGCGTGAAGGAAGTCAGAGAAAGAAACGAGGTCGACCGAGGAAGAACGACGTGTTCGAAGACGTGTTCGAAGACGAAAGAAGAGCGCAAGAGGAGAAGGATAGACGGGAAGCGATGCGAGTGCTGTTAGAAGCGGCGGAAAAAGATGATACCGATGGTGCTCGTCATATTCAGAAGAAGGCGAAAACGACGACGACATCGAATGGTAATAAGAAGACTTCTTTAAATAACGCCGTGGATGTGAATGATGCTCATACCAAGGCTACGAATGGCGGCGTTGATAAAGAGGATGAGAAACTTCGGGGAAGACCGGATATTACCGGTATCGAAAAACTCGCCGCGGATGCTTTGAATAATATTTTACCGAACGCTTCGACGAGCGAAAGAATGGCGCACATCAACACATTCATGAATAAAGGAGCGAGCGGAAATAACGGACAGACCAAAGCGAGTCAGAAAGGACAACAAGACAAACAGCAACAAGAACTAAATAAGAACGAAAAAAATATCGTCGCTTCGGGAAAAGACTACTCGCGTCTGTTAGAGGAAAAGCGAAACGAGCTCAGTAAGAAAAAGCCAGAAAAAGAAAAACGGAAAAGAGACGACATTGTCGAAGATGCCGACATATCCGTCGAACAGTCAACTTTGCACAAGACGTATAAAGAGGCTCTACAGAGAATGCGAGAAGAGAACGTTCGACAAAGTCGGGACCAGAAACAACCATCGATTAAGAGTAAAAGTACCGCTCTCAACGCCGTCACGGCGGCACAAGTCAAACTGCAAAAGAAGAATGTCGCTGCTGCTGCGGCTGCCGCCAAGGAAGCGAGTAGACAGCAGCACGTATTGGCACAACAACAAAAGCAACAGCATGCTTCTTTTCTTCCTCAAACGCAAGAGGAATTGAAAAATCTTTTGTTCCTTCAACAAATCCAATCGCAAGTTGCGCTTCAAACTCAGCCGCAAGTGAACATAAATGCGGCGTTATTGCATTTACTCTTGGCGGGTGGCCAAGGTAGTATCCCTAGCATTGGTGGTATGGATCTTAATCAACCGATTCAGAATCTTCTCGCGCCAAACTTACTAAACATGTCCGCCGCGCACCTTTCGAACGGTAACGGTTTGCACGGTGGCGGCGGTGCCGGTATGTCTGGCGCCGACTTTGCGGTTCCACCAAGTCGCTCGTCGCAGAAGATGAATAACTCTTCATCGAAGAAGAAGGAAGAAGGTTCTCGAAAAGGAGCGGATCACTCGTCATCAATACTCATGCCTTCGGTCAACGCTACCGCGTTTAAGAAACGCATCCGCGTCGTGGTTGACGAACTCATGAAGAAAATTCGAAAGAAGATTGCTTTGAAACTCGCGCTCTCCGAGGCAGGCATCGAAAAAGAGTTGAACCTCCTCGAAAGTGGCAGCGAGTTGCACGCGTCGTTATGTTCCTTCTTTGAGCTCCATTGATGCTTTTTACGACGAAAAAGCGACGGACACACCACTATGCATATAATAATAATAGAACTTAAACTTCTTCGAATTGCTTAATGAAGAATTTAATTGTACACAGATTTGAGCTTGTTGCGTTGAGATAGGTTGCTGCCGCCAAATTTTAATAACAACAACAGCAGAGAGCATTTATTACGCATACCACTTACTCCTCCTCGTGCTCCTTCTAAACGCGTCGTCGTCGAAGAGAAGAAGAAGAAGAGGAGCTTTTATATTATGCGTTTGTTGAAGAAGTCTGGTTTTTTTGAGAAGACAAAAAAACCACCACCAAATCTCTTTTCTTTGTTTTTTTGTCACTCATTTTTTGGGGCTCGATTCTTCTCTGCACGCAAAAAAACTTCATTTTATCTCCTCACACAACAAAGGTTTTGTAAGCGCAAAACTCTCTTCTCATTCGTCGTATTCGAGGACAGATACTGCACTCTCTGATACGAAGAAGAAGATAAAGAAGACATATAACAACGTAATAATAATAATGGGATTCTTCTTACCAATTTCCGGTTCCGTGTCCCAAGCGGTCGTCCATCCGAACGTCATTTTCAACGTCTGCGACTCGTACGTGCGCCGCAACGACAACGTGGAACGAGTGATCGGCACTTTATTAGGCCACTACGACGCGAAAACAAACAGATTGGAAGTGACGAATTCGTACGCGGTGCCACACAACGTGCAACAATCCACCGGGCAGGTTTTACTGGACGTGGAATTCCACCGCGCGATGATTGAGTTACACGCGAGAGTAAACCCGAAAGAGATTGTGATTGGATGGTATTCCACCGGGGACGGGATCGTCCCGGCGTCGAGTTTAATACACGAGTTTTACGCCAAAGAGATGGGCATGAACATCTCCGCGCCGTTGCATTTAACCTTCGACGTGGAGTTTAAGGATACGGATAATTTGGTCAGAGCTTGGGTCGGCAGGAGTTTAGATTTTGGCGTCAGTTCGCTCGCGCGAAGGCGAGAGTTGGAAAAGAAAGAAGCAGTAAAAAGCGGGAAAGAGGAAAAGAAAGAACAACATCAAAACGAAGACGAGGACGAGGACGACGAGGACGAGGACATGGGCATGTCTTCCGCGTGTTTCCAAGAAATCGCGTGCGTGACGAACTTCGAGCTCGCGGAACGCGTCGGCTTTGACGCGTTGAGCGCGACGAAAACGGAAAAGAACGCGGAAAACTCGAGCGCCGTGGAAGGTTTGAAGAAAACCGTGGAAAAGATTGAAAAGTTACTGGACGAGTGCAAAATACGCGCGGAAGAAAACGGAGGGGAGAGTTCTTCAATAGTCGTTGGAAATTCTAGAGTAGGTAGGCAAGTCGCCGAGGTTCTCCGAGCGACGCCGCAGTTGACAAACGACCAGTTCGCCCGAGTCTTTGGCGAAAGCGGCAGAGATTGCATGATGGTTTCGTACGTCGCCAACGTCGCCAAGGTTCAACTCCAATTGGCCGAGAAGTTGAACACCGCCAGCTTTTTGGTTTAATTTTTACCTCTTCTTCTCCTCACTGAGAAGATGTAAATAGTAGAGTTTAATATAAATTTAGCACAGAACGTATGAAGACTCATTTAAGTTGCGCATAAAGTTCTCTCCTCCGACCATCTTCTTCACCGCCGCCACCGCGACCCGTCGCTTTTCTGGCCTTTCGCCCTGCTCAAGACAAACACCAACACCAACACAAAAAGAAAAAGAAAAAGAAAAAAGGAACAAAAAAGACGTCATAATCGCACCCAAAAAAAAAACGCTCCCCTCCTTTGCTCTCTCTCTCTCTCTCATCTCTCTTTCTTTTGCAAAATGGGGAACGCCCAAAGCCAAGAAGGAGGAGAGAATAACGGAGGAGGAGGACAAGGGCAATCATCACAACTCCACATCTCTCCGAGAGACTCTTTGGAGGATAAGATGGAATCTTTAGTCATCGTCCCAGACGTGATTGTAACTCGAGAGGAGTTGATGAGATATACCGGGGGAGGGACTAATCATTCTCAGGAAAAGAGGATATATTTGTGCTGTAAAGATATCGTCTACGACGTGACCGCGGCGAAAGATTTCTACGGACCGGAAGGACCGTACGCGAATTTTGCGGGGAGAGACGCCTCGAGAGCGTTAGCGCTGATGTCTTTGAAAATCGAGGACGTGGAGAATACGGATTTGTCGGATTTGGATGACGAACAGCTCTCAGTGCTCAACGATTGGGAGCGAAAGTTCAAGTCGAAGTATAAAATCGTCGGGAGGTACCAGGCGTAGGCTTTTGGAAGAAATAAATAGAAAGAGAATATAGGAGGATTAAGAAGCGCGGCATCGTACACACCACACTACACCGAGAGAGAGGGAGAGAGTTATTTGTAATTATATAAAAAATTCAATTTTACCATTTCAAAGACGCAAACGCTTTCGTCACGTCTTGTTTTTGTCTCGTCCCATCTTTATTATGCTGCTGCTGCTGCTGCGCGTCTAATTCCGCTAAAGCTTGTAAACCTGGTCCGGTCATTGGAGCTTTTGGCGCGTCGTAGTTTGTCCTCGCCGTCGTCGTCGTCGCTGCCGCTGTCGTCGTACCTGCCATGGACGAAAAGAACGCGTCGTTCGTATCGCTCGCGGCATCGACCATGAACAGCGAAGCGTCTAATCCTGCCGACTGAAAGGAAGAAGAAGGAGGAGGAGCAGGAGGAGGAGCCGTGGTGGTCTCACTAGTAGTTCCGAAGAACGAGGCGTCCATTTCGTCCAATTGCTTCAAAATCTCGCCCGCAGATTTTTTCACCGTATCTTTCACGCCTTTGATTTCCATCGTCTTGCGAAGGGTCAACTTTACGTTTTCATCCTCTTTCAACGCGTGCGCTAAAACGGAGTCTCGTCGAGATAACGCTTTAGACACACAACCCAGCGCTTTTTTCGCGCACTTCCATCCAGATTGCGCGTCCATGAGCTCAGCGTCGTACCCGAAGGCTATTTTATCAAGCAGCGCTCGCACGATTAAAGATGCTTCTAATCCTTTCCTGTCGATGTGTTCAAAGAGTTGCGCGAGTTCGGCTTCGTCGGGGACGAGCTTTACTCCGGCAACGCCACACAACGAGTCGACTCGTTTTTGTTCCTCGGATCCATCCAACGGTATTAACGTTGGCATTGCTGATGGTGGCGGTGGTGATTGTACCATAGCTCTCGTAGGACCGGTACCTTTGAGCACCCACTCCGACGCTTTCTGCCGCCGCTTCACTTCTGAATCGGATTGTTGTTCTCCTTGGCGCGCACTACCGCTATTACTAAAATTCGTCGCCATCCCGAGCAAATCCGCCAGAGGATCTGAAGACAACGGTGTTGGTGTCATCGTTGTTTGCTCTGCTTTTATTTCTGGTTTTACTTTTGCTATTTCTTCCTCTTCCTCCGGTTTCCCCCACGGTCCGCTCGCGGTCGTTCCACTTCTTCCTCCTCCTCCTCCTCCTCCTCCAACTCCTCGCATGGCATCCGCCAACGATCCACCGGTCATCTCAGACTTTTCGTACGTTTCGTCTACTTTCGTTCGATGTTTTTCTTTCTCCTTTGCGATTTCGTTCACTTGCGCTCCGATTTTCTCCGCCACGTTCATCGCCGTTCCGCCCGCCGTGCGAAGTAAACCGGACGCGACTTCGAGACCGGTGAGCGAGGCTTGTTGCGAGTGTTGTTGCGAGTGTTGTCCGGATATTCCGACAATTTTCGCGGAATCACTCCCTCTGTTACTACTCTCGCTACCAATCGCGCTCCCGCTCGTTTTCGTCAAATTGCCGAACAGACACTCCGTGGTGTCCTTCGCGTGTTCGAACGTTTTCTTACCAAAGTTCTCCCCGTTATCGACGACGATATCTCCTAGTATCTTTGCCACGCGTTTGCTCAGACATAACTTCATCTCCTCCGGTCCTTCTCTCGCTAAAATCGACGCCAGCTTCAACGCTTTCACTCGAACGTTTTGAGAATCGTGTTTGATTCGTCTCGTCACGTGTTCCGCGCAGTCGTCGATTAAATCTTTCTTAATCGAAAAGCAATCCTCTCTCGCGAACTGCAACATGCCGTGAATGTTTGAAGCGTTGATATCGTCCACGCATAATTGGTCCACGGACGCGTGCAGACGCATTTTGTGCACGATGTCCATCTCTTCTTCTTCTTAACGAAGAAGCGCGTCAAACTTGTGTCGTCGTAACGATTTTTTAACGATGACGATGAGAGAGAAAAAAGGGTGCCTTTCTCAAAAGACGCACGCGCAGTACAAATAATACACCACAGGTACATCATCGAGGGGCTTTTACACGACCACACTATAAATAGAAGAAGAAGTCTGAACTACTTTTACTACCTACTAAAACGACTCTCTCTCTGCATCTCTCTCTAACAACCTAAACGACTCCAGTGGCTCATTTTCTTCACGATTTTCCTGTTCTCTTCCACGGTATCTTTCGCGTTTTGCATCTGCGCCGAGGTTCTTTGCAACGTTTCTCGTTGGCGTCGCAGGTTTTCTAAAGTGTCTCTCCCAGCTTGTTCAGCGCGTTCGGCTTGTTTTAAACTGTCTTCTAAAGCGATGGCGGAACGGTTGGCGGCGAGGGTGGAGTTTCGAGCGGCGTTGATGTCGTAACGAGTGTTGTCGGTATTTCTGTTGTTATTGTTGTCGTTGTTGCTTGGAAGCGATGATGTCATCGTCGTTACTGTTGGTGTTATCGTAGCGAACAACGCTTTCCTCCGCGCGTCGTCGTCGTCTTCTTTTTCCTCTTCGTTTTTCTCGTCTAAATCTCCTTCGAACACGCTCTGCTCTCCGGTATTATTATTCGTCGTCGCGTTCTCGTACCCGTACCTTCGCAAGCGTCGAATCTCCTCCTCTTCTCGCCGTTCTCTTTGCCTCTGCGCGTCGCTATATCTTTCTTCATTTTTAGTCGTAGTCGTCGTGGTAGTAGCAGCAGTCGTCGCGGCGAATTTCTTCACCGCCGTCTTGGTCTTCGTCGCCACCGAGTTCATCTTCTTCTTCGCCTTTTCTAAATACATCTTCGCCGACTTCTTCCAATACACAAACTGGTCTGTTTCTTCGCGCAACGCCTCTCTGACGATGTCCTCTCGCTCTTTTCTCGACGCGTCTTTTTGCGGTTCCGGGATTAACGGTGGTGGTATTCTTCTTTTCTCGTCGTCGTCGCATTTGAAACTCGTCAAGTGTTTCCTCACCTCCTCCAACTCTCTTCGTATCGTTCTCGTTTCTGTTTTAAACACGAGGACGATTTTGGTCTCGTTCTTGTTGTTGTTCTTGTTGTTGTTGTTGTTGTTGTTGTTGTTTGCGAATACTAAAACTCTCCTCTCGATTTCTGCGACCGTCGCAGAGCACTCCTCGAGCGTTCGCTCTAAACTCTCCGTCATCGCCGCATCTCTCTTCTTCTTCTTCTCGTTTACGTCCTCGTTCTCGTTCTCGTTCTCGTTCTCGTTCCCAACAAAATTGTTTCCGGGGTGGTGAGTAAAAAATCCAATCCGCGCTTCCGCGACCGTCCTTCTCGCACGCTCTAACAAAGAGCGACACTTGGAGAGCAACAAAGAAATCTCTTCTTTTTTTCGTCGTTGCTGTTCTTTCTCTTCTTCTTCTTCTTTGTCTTCTTCTTCTTCTTTCATGACGACGAGTATTCCTCTCGCCTGTTTTGTGTGTGCGCGCACGAAAAGAAGTTTTTCCTGCTTTTGGGGAAATCCACACTTTTCTCTTTACGCAACACACAAGCAACGGAGAGATATGTTTACTCCTACTCTCACCAAAAGTTACTCTTCGAAGAACACCGCCGCTGCTGCGACGACTCCTGAAAAGACGACTCGTCGCACGACTTTTAAGAGGAGGCGCAGAAGAGCAGTCGGGGTTGTTTTTACCAACACCAGAGCGTCTTCATCGTCGTCGTCCTCATCAGCAAACGAGGGGGGTGACGTCGAAAGTGTTCAGAATGCAAGGAAGAAAAAAACGTGCGTAATAACCGGCGCGAATACCGGCATCGGGTACGAAACGACGCTGGCGATGTTACAAAAAGACTACAAAGTCATCTGCGCGGTTCGCAATAAAGAGAAAATGGAAAAAGCGAGAGAGAGTTTAGCACAAACGCTCGGTGTTAATAGTGGATTAGTAGATATAGAAATCGAAGAGTTGGATTTGAACGACCAGAACTCCATCGAAGCGTTCGCGAAGAAGTTTATGGATTCAGAAAACGGCTTGGACGTTTTAATCAACAACGCGGGCGTTATGGCCACGCCAGAGATGAAGACCAAAGATGGGTTTGAATATCAAATCGGCGTAAATCATCTCGGGCATTTTAAACTCACGAACATGGTGTTGCCGAAACTGTTGGAGAGTCAGCGAGACGCGAGAATAGTCAACGTGTCGAGCGAAGCGCACAGATTTGGCAAGCTGGAGAAGAACGATCTGTTTTACGAGAAAGCGGGGAGTTACAACAACTGGAAATCGTACGGGCAGTCGAAATTAGCGAACATTTTATTCGCGAACGAGTTACAGAGGAAATTAGAACGAGAGAAGGACTGTGATTACGTCTCGGTTAATTCTTTGCATCCGGGGGCGGTGGATACGGAATTGGGAAGATACCTCTACGACATGGATAAAAAGCCGCAATGGTACGAAGAAATCATCTTCAACATCATACGCCAAACGATGAAAACGCCCGCTCAAGGTGCGGAAACCTCGGTCTATCTCGCCTCCGATCCGACCGCGAAACAATATCGCGGCAAATATTTCGATAACTGCAAAGAGAAAGTCTCGACAAACGCCGCGAGAAACGAAGAAGACGCCAAGTGGTTGTGGCAAAGAAGCGCCGAGTTAACCGGCGTCGATTTCTTTTGAATCCTCGTTTTGTCTTCGCGCATAAATACACGTACATAGGTTTCTAGTCGTTTCTATTGTAGAGTTTAATTTTTAACCACCCTCTCATCGTGTGCGTATATTGATGATTGTTCGTTCCGAGACACTCGTTTTACGTTTCATTCAACACGACACGACAACTTCACAAATCATCACTCGAAAGAGAAGAACAAAAAGAAGAGTACACACACACACACACACAAACACACAATCTTAAAAAGAATAAGAATAGTTTGAACGCAACAACAACACTAACGTTTCCGAAAAAAAGATGCGATTAACCGTGTGCAATCAAACGAACGAATCCAACATCGCGCAAATAGAGATAGATTCGAACGCGCCTTTGGTGAATTTGCAAGCCATGATTGCCATCGAGTTGAACATTTCCGAAGAGAAACAAATATTGATGCACAACGGGAAAGTGTTAATTGGAGACGACGATATTGTTGAGACGAACGCAGAGACGAGCACGATCGCATCTAAAGGGTTACAAAACGACGATATGATTTTAGTCACGGAGAAGCAGCAAAGACAACAACAACCGATGATGAGTATGGGTGGTGGAGTCGGTCAACAACCTTCATCGCGAGGAGGCGTTCCTCAAACTCCAGAAGAGCTAGAAAAGCAGTCGAGAGAAATGATGGCTGATTTGAAACGAGAAATGGAATATGGGGACTCGTCGTTACCTCCAGGGCTGGTAACGATTCTCAGAGAGGACGACGTGAAGGCGTTTACGAAATACGTGATGAAAGCGAACACGCGAACACAATCGAAGAGGAAAGAAGCGGAGATGTACGCGAGACTGGAAAGAGACCCGTTCGACGTTGAGGCGCAAAAAGAAATAGAACGAATTTTAAAACAAAAGCGGAACGACGATATGTACGAGCAAGTGATGGAAGATACGCCAGAGCTGATTTGGGGAAGGGTGACTATGTTATATTGCAACATGGAGTTGAACGGACACAAAATGAAGGTGTTCATCGATAGTGGAGCGCAGAGTTCCATCATGGGTTTAGACTGCGCGAGACAGTGTAACTTAGAAAAGGATATTGACGAACGCTTTAAAGGTACCGCGGTAGGCGTGGGGACGCAGAAAATCGTCGGAAGAGTGCTTCAAGCGCAAATTAAGGTCGGCAGTACGTTTTTAGCGTGTTCTCTTTCCGTGTTAGAGGGACAAAAGATGGAGTTTATTTTTGGTTTGGACATGTTAAAGAGACATCAGTGCGTGATTGATTTGAAGAAGAACGTCCTGAAGATTGGCACAACTGGTGAGGAGATTCCGTTTTTAGGCGAAGGGGACATTCCGAAGCAACATGAAGATCAAGAAAACCTGAAACAACAAGACGCGATGATGAACGCCACCGACGAGAACAAGAATAAGAACGACACCACGAAAGTTGTAGCACCACCACTAGATGACGTCGCCGCTGAAGTGAGCGGAGTGCACGAACGACCGTCGCGTCCGGCAACGACAGAAATTTCCGGCGTCGTCTCTCCCCCAATCGCCGGCGGTGGTTTAGGAGGAGCTGGAGGAGAAGGAGGAGGAGGAAGAAGCGCCTTTCCGGAAGCCGTGGTCGCCAATTTAATGCAGCTTGGATTCTCTCGCGAACGAGTCGTCCAGGCTTTAGAAGCGACCGGGGGGAACGCGGAAACCGCTGCCAGCTTATTGTTTAGCGATTAATTTGTTGATGTGTGCATCGTGTGCACGTGTGCAGCACATACCTATACCAGTCGCGGTGTCTTACCTAGAATTTTTGAATACGAGAAAAACACAAACCTCCTCTGCGTTTTCATCACTTTTGAGCATTTTATTCGTTTTTTGAAAAAAAAAAGGGGGGGTCTGTTTGCCACGTGGAATGATGATGAAATCTCTTCATTCAAATTCTCAATTCTGTTGTAAACATGTGGGCTTCTCTTACATCTTCGCAAAAGGTATTATCGCTCGAGACACTTTGCCAAAAGCGAAGGAGTAGTTTTTAGTTCATTCATTTTTATTCTTTCTGTCGTCGTCGTTCACGTTTCGTCGTTGTTTCAAAGTAAAGAAAGTGAATTGGAGAATTGAGTAAATTCGACAATTATTACTACGTACGATTGGAATAATTCAAATACTTAAATTACCGGTGCTCTCATTCAATTCAACACTCAACGTACACAACAAACAGGTCATCCTGGTTTCCAACTTGATGGGGTTATACTACGCCGTCATGCTTTTGGGCGACAAAATCGGTTTACCGATCGAAAGTTTCGGCGCTAAGTTCTACGGCTTGAAAAAAGCGTCCGTCGTCCAAGCGTCTGGAGCGTCGTGGACTGGGGTGTTTTTGTGCACCATCCTCGCGGATGCGTTTTACGTCTGCTTCAAGTGCTCTGAAGGCGCGAGATTGAGATACTGCAACACGGCCTTAATCATGGCGTGCCAACGATTGACTTTGCAAATCGCGCATTCTACTCAGTCTATTCGAACCGTCGCCATTCCGGTGGTTGCCAAAGAATACACGGCTGGCCTCATCTCCTCCTTCGTGTTCATCGGTTTGTTTTCGTCCGTCAGCTCAACCTCTCGCTTGCCGGCGGGCTCGGTTTGGTACAAACCGGCGACGACCACGGCGAAGTGTCTCTTCGGCATGACTCTCGGATGCCTCGCGTTTTTCCTTCAAATGATCACGACTGACTTTTTGGCGGCCGTATCGAATGTGAAAGGGAAGAGAACCGCCGTCGAATACGCGCAACTGGACTGGTGCGCCGTCATGTTGATGGGTCTCATCTTCGGTTTGCTTTTCGCTCAAATGTACTTGACTGAGAACGAGCAAATTGGTTTCGCCAAGGTTCGCGTCGGAGCTATCTTGTCCATGATGTACTTGGCGTACACCGAGAAAGCCATCACGCCGTGCAAAAACTACAAAGAAAGCATGCGAATGATGGGCGCCATCCTCGCCTTGGCGGTTTACGCCGCGCACGGCAAAGACATCATGAAAAAGTTGAAGCGGGCGTAAAGAAACAACAACAGATTCATTACTGATCAATCTATCGTCACCTTTCGTTGTTGTATTTTACGATGATGATGGTGCTGATGATGTGGATTATACTTTTATACACTATTTAAAACCAAACAAATGAAAAAAAAAGAATAAATCCGGGAACGCTTTTGTCGATTTGCGATTGCCGTCTAAATTGTTATACAAATATTACATTTATTATATCTATTTCCTACTACGCGTACCAAGCTTTCCCTGCGTTTGCATCGTAAAACGCTTTCGCGGTTGTTTTCTTCACGAAATCGCCGATCAGAGTGTTCACGCCAGCTTCTCGAATCCGCACCTCTGCGTACTCTCCTTTCTTACTTTCATCGTTGTTCATGAATACGACGCGTTTCCCGTTATCTGCCCTTCCCGTTGCTTTTGCATCGTCACGTTTACTCGTTCCTTCGACTAAAACCAAGTGCGTCTTCCCGATTTCGCCCTTTGCTTTCTCTTTGGCCGCTTCGCGGAACGTTTCAATGACTTCTGCTAATCGTCTCTGTTTTACTTCTTCGGGCACGTCGTCGGTTAATTTTTTCGACGCTGCCGTTTTCTCTCGCAAAGAATACGCGAACGTAAACGCCTGTTCGTATTGCACTCGCTTTAAAAGTGAAATGGTGTCTTTGTGTTCCTCTTCAGTTTCTCCACAAAAACCAGAGATAAAATCGGAACTAAACGCGACGTCTGGGATGATTGCTTTCGCCTTGTCGATTAAATTCATGTACGCTTCGCGCGAGTATCCTCGATTCATTCGTTCAAGCGCAGACGTCGATCCAGACTGCGCCGGCATATGTAACAACTTTGAAGCGTTTGGTGTATCGGAAATCGTTTGGAGCAGATTATCCGGAAAATCCTTGGGATGCGGCGATGTAAATCGGACGCGTAATTCCGGCGAGATGGCGCACACGTCCTTCAACAATTTAGCGAAATCGTACTCATGATTCCTACTCGGCACGTACACGCTCTTGAATCCTTCGGCATATACTTCGTTCGACGTCGTCGTTGTTGCGGTGTTTGAAGACGACGACGACGACTCTTCCTCTGCGGCTGCGGCGTGCGATTTATCCGAATAACTGTTTACGTTTTGTCCGAGCAAAACAATCTCGCGCGCATTTTCCTCGTAAAATCTTTTCTTCGCTTCCTCTAATATCGACGCCGAATCCCGCGAACGCTCTCTCCCGCGCGTGAACGGAACGATACAAAACGCGCACATATTATCGCAGCCTCTTTGTATGGTTACGAACGCGGACGTGCTCATATCTTCCACTCGACCTCTTCGCATGGGGAAAATCTCCGAATACGTTTCCGTCGTCGATAACTCGACGTTCATCGTCTCCGTAATCTTCGGCTCGAATCTTTTTCGCGACGATTCGTTTCCATCGTCATTCTTCTCCTCGTTGTCATCATCCTCTTTCTTCTTCTTCTTCTCTTTCTTACCAATACTATTATTACTATTATTATTCGATATCGCGTTTTCAATCAATCTCGGCAAGTCTCGATAGCTGTCCGGTCCCGCCACGATATCCGCCAACCGAACACCCTTCGAGTCTTTCTTCAACAAGTCACCTTTGATGCGCTCGCCCATGCATCCCAACACCCCGATGACTGCCTTCTTCTTCTTCTTTTGCTGAGTACTAAAACTACTCTTCTTCGTAGTATCAGAGCGAAACTGTCTCAGTCTCGTTTTCACTCGTTCCTCCGCTTTGTCTCGTATCGCGCACGTGTTCACCAAAATCACTTCCGGAGGAGATGTCATCGAAATCATTTTCTCTTTGCTCTCTATGATCTCGTACCCGTGCGAGGTTAACACGGCGGCGATGACTTCGCTGTCCGCGGCGTTCATTTGACACCCGTACGTTTCTATGTACGCCGTTCTTCTCTCGTTCTTCTCCGGAAAGAATGTGTCATCATCGTGTTGTTGTTCCGGTTTTTGCTCTTCCTTGAAAAGTTGTCGTCGCTCTCTTCTCGTTGAAGACGACGCGAACGAAAAAGAAGAAGACAAAGAAGCGTTTCGCAACAAACAACGCGACAGTCCCAAAGCTCTTCTTTGTCCTCGTCTGATACACGAGGACGACAACATCAATCTTTTCTTTCTCTCTTTCTTTGAGGAAATTGATTCTTTTTTTCTCTCCTCTTGCTTCTTCACTTTTTTCTCAGAAACGAACAACGAACTCTACTATTATGGCGGATGATAGTAACTCCTTTTTGCAACCGAGGATGAAGACAGAGTGAGAGCGAGAGAGACGATGATGAAGACGTTGATGATGATGAGGAAGCAGCGACAGAAATTTCTCCCTTCTTCGTTATCTTCTTTGAAAAGAAGAAGAGGAAACGAAAGCAAGAGTTTGGTGAGTTCCACTTCCTCTCCCCAGAACTTTAGTATGTTCGATACCGTCAAAGGGTTCTTCGGAGTAAAAAGTAATAATAAAATGGAGCTCCCACCGGAAACGTTCACTCTGCGAGAACTCGTTCAGATGTTCTCGAAAGCGGAAGAGGAAGGCACGAACGTCGCTTCTGATGTGAGTTCCGGGTTTAATAAAATCGGTCTGAGTTCGAAACAGTTGGAAAAAATTTGCACAAAACTCACGGAAAAAGAGTTGACGGATCCAACGTCCATCGGGAAGAGGCAAACGAGACTGAACGAGGTCGCGAGATTATGCGAGGACGATGAAATTACCGCGGATAAGGTGAAACGAGTGATATTAGCGCACGCGACGACGAAGTTGATGTTTGGGAAGATTCGGAAAGCAGTTCTAGAGAAAGGCGCGAGCTTACCCAAATCCGTCGCGGACTTTGAGAACATCGTGCGAGATTTACAAAAAAGCGGAGACATGAAACTAGAGGCTAGGAATTTGAAAGGCGCGTATTCGAATAACGCGCCGTGTCCGTGTAACAGTGGGAAACGGTTTAAAAGATGTTGCGGATCTTAGATTTTGTTTTGCGTTCGAACGACGACGACGAACAATGTAAATTTTCTAATACTAAGTAATACTAAATACTAATACTATGTACCTGTACCGTGGTACCTAGGAGGAACTAGGAAACAAACACCGACGATGCAATTAATACGTCCACTGTCCATCCAAAAACCTCTTCTCGAACGCGCTGCCTTTAACCACGCAAAACAAAGTTGGGTGACCGCTGACGACGTAATCTTTCTCTTTCAAGACGTCCGCGAGCGTCCAGTTTTCGCTTTTCAACTGGACGAATTTTCTATCTCTCGGATCCGTTCTGTGCGCTTCCAAGTTCAGCTCTAATTCGCTTTGCATCATCGTTTCTTTCACGTCGCCACCGGCGTATTCGGCAATTTTCATCGCCAGCGCTTCCTCTTCGTATGGTTTCACCGCGTTCGTTTCGTAATATAACCCGACTGAATTTCTGTCGTATTCATTCTTTTCGTCCCACGGTAACGGAGGCCCGTTCGGATCGAACAGGACGTCCAAGTGCGCTTTAAAGCTATCGTTCTCTCTGAACTGCTGAATGACGTCGGTTTGATCGAATTCTGGGTACACGATTAACGTGAAAAACGCAAACACGTTCGCCTGTTCGTCGTACTCTGGTAACCTTTGCCCGGTGTGTAATCTCGGCGGCCCCCACTTGATTTTCTTCGTCCGCGTCAACGTTTTCGCCAAAACCTCCGAGCCTCGATTAATCTCTAACCTCTTCTCTTTTTCCTCCTTTTCCATCTCGTATCGTTTTTTAGCTACTTTCTTCAACGATTTCAATTCCGGAGCGTCTTTTTCCACCTCTAAGCCTCTCTTGCAAAACTTCAAACATTGCTCGTAATCGAACAAATTTTTACACGCCGTCGCCGCTCGAAAATACGCCTTGATGTTCCTCTCGTCGAGCTCTAAACATTTCTCCGCGTCTTCGATGCACCGTTTGTTGTTTCCTAAATTCAACGCCGCGAACGCTCTGTTGTTATATAATTGCGAGAGAATCGTTTGAATCTCTTTCCTCTCTCGTTCTTTCTCTTCTTCTTTGTCTTCTTCTTTGTCTTCTTTCAATTCTTCTTTGTCTTCTTCAATTTTGTTTTCCACCAAAAGCCGCCCTCCTTGTTTTAAAGCGTCCTCGCACAAGGCAATCCCGAGCGTGTATTCCTCCACCGCTTTCCTCGCGTACATCTTCTGCATCTTATATTTCAACCGCGCGTTTCCTTTCTGCTTTTGCATCTCCGCTTTTTCTTTCATTGTCAAATCATCATCGTCGTGTAACAACGCTTTCAACGCTTGAAACTCGTCCGAGTTTTCGTCGAACCAATCTTCGCAGTTCCCGTTTTCGCCTTTTTCCCAAAACATCGGGTGGTTTTGCCAGTCGTCGTCGTTTTCCTTTTTTGTCTCCTTCAGGGTCTTCATCTCTTCTCGCTTTTGGGAGGAGAGGGCTTCTTCCGCCAACTCGTCGAAGTTAAATGTAGACGATGCCATTTTTTTTCTGATGATGCATTTTTTTTTTGCTTCTTCTTCTTGTCTTCTTCTTCTTGTCTTCTTCTTCTTCTTCTTCAAACGACGAGCGTTTTTTGTTGTTCTTGTGTGGCAAAAAATCTCTCTTGAAAAAAGTCTTCAAAAAAAAAACATCTTCTTCTGTCGTCAAAGGAAGAAGAAGTTTTTGTGCTTCACTCTTTGTTGTTGCTGCACAAAAAAAGCTTTTGAAAGCTTTATTAGTATAAAAACATATTCTCTCTCTCTCTCTCTCTTCTTTGACAACAACAGAGCGGAACAACAACAACAACAACAACTCTCTTTCTTCTTTCGAGAAGAGTGCTTTATTTTATCATCTACCAACGACAACAACAAGAATTCTAAAGAACTTTCACATCATCGAGAAAAACGAGAGAAGAGGAGTACAAAGAGAAGGAGAGGTCTTGGTGTGATTCCAACAACAACATTAACGACGACGACGCGAGAGAAAAAGAGGGGCAGAGAGGAGAACGTTTAAAAGTTGTGAATGCAGACGACGAGAAGCGCGAGCAATAACCGTGTCGGAGGACTGTTCGCGCGCTCGTCTGCAGTTTTATCATCATCTTCGAGAAGAAGACAACCGAGGAGAAGACATTTTACGACGAGTAAGAACAACGACGCGAAAACTCGAGGGGGAAAAGTATTCAGAGCGTACGACAAAAGAAGAGAAGAAGATAACTTAGAAGAAGAAGAAGACAAAGAAGAAGATCGAAACGTTCCTTTTTTATACGACGAAATCTTGTATCAATTTGGAGAGGATCAAGAAGAAGACAGTTTCGACGAGACCTCGCGAGAAGACGAAGAAGAAGAGGAAGAACAACGACGCCCGGCGGGACTCCTATCGAAGACGACGACGACGACGACGACGACAAAGAGAGTGACCAAGGTTGAAATCATGGGCGCTGGAGATTCAAAACCGACTTCTGCGAGTTCTTCTGAACAACAACAACAACAAATACTTCTTCAACAACAGAAACAGAAACAAAACAGACCGATTGATGTCGCGGAAGCGATGCGCGTTGGCGATAAATCGAAAGACGCGGGAGGTTTGCATCCCAGAGGACACGGCGCGATGGGCAAACAACCTCTGAATAGTAGTAACGCTCTAAACAGCGGCAACGAGACGGCGCTTTCCTCGACGAGAGATCCAAAAAGCCCGAAGATGATGGGATCTGGACAGAAGTCCCCGAGACCAATCGCCGGGACGTCGTCGCTCGTCGTCCAGAACGGCAGAAAAGAAAAAGAAATAGACTTTCCAGCGTTGACGTTGAGACAAGTCGTGAAGTTTGCCGTTCCCGCACTCGGGGCCGTTTTGTGCGATCCAGTCATGACTTTAGTGGATACTGCGTGCGTCGGCCGCATATCGGCGACGTATCTAGCGGCTTTGGGACCGAACACGTCCATTTTCGGTTTCGTCGCGATGATATTTCAGTTTCTGACGATTGCCACGACTGGCATGGTGAGCAGAAATATGGACGCGAAGGACGCGAAAGGATTAGCGATGGTCATCTCCGACGCACTCACTATTGCGATTGTTATGGGCGTGTTAGCGGCTTTTGGTATGATTGTCTTCGCGGTGCCGCTTTTAGATCTCATGCAAACGCAACCTCACGTCATGCAACCGGCGGTGACGTATTTAAGAACGAGAGCTTTCACGATGCCGTGTTTTTTAATAACGCTCGTTGGTACGGCGACGTGTCTCGGACAAAGAGATTCACAATCGCCGATGAAAATTTTCGCTTTCGCCGGAGGATTGAATTTAGTTTTGGATTTGTATTTAGTCATTGGTCCACCTAAAATGGGCATCGCGGGCGCCGCCATTGCTACCGCGATTTCGCAAACGTTCGGAGCTTTGATCTTTCTGCGAAAGCTTTCGAGAAATCACAATTTGATGTTTCGAATGCCTACGAGAGCGCGTTCGAAACCATTTATCACCGCTGGTGGCGTCTTATCCGTTCGATCGGTGTGTATTATGTTGTTTTATAGTTACGCAGCGGCTTTGGCGTCGACAATCAACGTCGTTACAATCGCCGCGCACCAAGTCGTGGCGGGTATCGTTTCCGTGGCGCAGTTTTGTCCGGAACCTTTATCGGCGTGCGCGCAGTCCGTGCTCGCCACGGCTGGACCGAGGAATGCGAACGGTTTCGCGACGAGTAAAGAATCGCTTTATGTGAGGAAAGCTGGGAGATTACTTTTATTAGCTGGGTTGGGATTAGGAGCGGGAGTTGGCGCAATCTGCGCCTCTATTTTAGCGTATCAACCGGAGATGTTTACGAAGAACGCGACCGTAATGACAGAGGTAGGATCCGTGGCGCCGATTGTATTTTTCTCCATCTTAACGTATTGTTGCGTTTGCGTCACGGACGGGTTAGTTTTTGCCACTGGGAGAATAGAATTTGCCGCTCTCACGCAGGTTATCAACTTGCCTCTCTCGGCGTACGCGTTGTGGTTTTGCGTGTCAAAGCAAGAGCTCGGGTTATTCGGTATTTGGTTCGTCGTCCTCGGACTCTTCATTTTGCGAGTCTCGGAGAACATTTTCATTTTAGCCCGAGACTTGGGACCGCAAGCGTGGAGAAAGATTGTCAGTCCAGCCGAGCGCATGTCCATGGAGGAGGAAGACTTCAACGACGTAGAGAGCCAAAAACAAAACTAGAACGCGACGCGAAAGCAGAAAAAAAGAACGACGATGCGCAATCTCACGCGACAAAACAAAAGTACACGTAGTGTTGTTGTTGTTGTTATTGTTCTCGTTATTATCATATATTTAAATTAAACCGTAGTCAACTCTTTCTCCTTCGCTTTCACCGCGTCTTCGGTCTTTTTTACGTACGAAGTCGTCAAATCTTCAATCTTCTTTTCGAACGAGGCGAATTCGTCCTCGCCCAAAGTCTTGTCCGTCTTCATTTTTTTAATCTTCGTCATCGCGTCTCTTCTCACGTTTCTTAAAGCCACCTTACCTTCTTCGCCCAACTTGCTGACTTGTTTGGTCAACTCTTTTCTTCTCTCTGCCGTCAACGGCGGCACGACTAAGCGAATCACGGACCCGTCGTTCGACGGCGTGATCCCCAAATCCGATCTCACGATCGCTTTCTCGATTTCCTTCAAGGCACCTTTATCGAACGGCTGAATAACGAGCGTTTGCGCGTCCAAGTTATTCGTGTTCGATAACGATTTCAACGGCGTCATCGCTCCGTAGTAATCAACTTCTATTCTGTCCAACATGTTCGGGTTCGCTCGTCCAGTTCTCACCGTGGAAAAGTTATCCGTCATCACTTCCATCGCTTTCTCCATTCGGTCCATGCAGTCCAGCTCCACCTCCTCGGCTTCTTCCACGGAAGCTCTCGTCGTCGTGATTCGCGATTTTAATCCTCCTAGTCGTCGTCTGGTGTTCCCATTCCCAAGTTTGTTACTGCTGTTTTTGCTGCCGCTCGAACGAGATGCTACAGCTGTGCCGTTATAGCCTCCTCGTTTGCTCGACAATATCTGTTGTGTTTATATTTAAGAATACTTAAGAGGAAAAGAAGAGAATAGAAGACGTACCGTGTGTGCGTTTGCGAATACTGCGACGACGACGTGTCCCATGATGTTTATTATTACGAGTAAAACGTTCAATTTTTAGATGATTATGATGTGTGCGCGCGCAAAAGTGTGTGTGCGTCGTGTGCTTCTTCTGAAGAGCGATCAAAAACTTTGGGTGTGTAGGTTTTTGCCTTCTCTTTCGACGGCAAAGAAATGAACATTCAATTTTTTCTCTCATCTCTGCTCTTTTCTGCAAAATGCTCTTTTTTTCTTTTTGGCGAAAAAAACACACAGACAGA